>Ga0209048_10004582_pt1 | contig 13215 bp, 15 predicted proteins | sample FrelakmetCRP12CR_FD_187146 | JGI IMG/M metagenome (GOLD analysis project Ga0209048, IMG submission 187146) | Freshwater lake sediment microbial communities from the University of Notre Dame, USA, for methane emissions studies - CRP12 CR (SPAdes)... | ecosystem: Environmental > Aquatic >... | reverse complement strand
ACCTGAATCTGGAACGCCCTCGATATGAGGGCAATAAAAAGCACCAAGAAAAATACCAGTACCGTAACAATCCTGAATCTCAGCCATTTTTTTGATTCACCCGTCATAGCTGCACTACCTGATTATTAGGAACCCGTTTTATTAGCGCTTGCCGCATCATCGTTATTGAGGATTATGACCTGATCCCTTGTAGGATACGTCATCAGCAATTGCTCTTTCGCTATTGACTCAAGTCGCTGCGGTGATTTCAAGGTTGCGATCTCAACCTTCAACTTAGTCTGTTCCTCGACAAGTTTTTCCTTTATACCCATTTCCGCTGCAACCATGTAATCGAGCTCCGTCATATATATATGTGACCACACATAAATAAGGGCGACTGCCATGAGCACTAAAGTGAAAACGAAAAAATTCGAATATTTTATCTGGGTGGAAACCTTCTCTACATCGCAGACGTTTCCATGAATGACTTCTTCCGACTGCATTTTAGATCCTCTCGGCCGTTCTTAGCTTGGCGCTTCTTGCCCGCGGATTATATTCAATTTCAGAAGCCGCGGGTGTTATCGGTTTTCTGGTCAATATCTTCAACTTGGCTTTTCTATGACAGGCGCACACGGGAAAGGATGGGGGGCAGATGCATGCCTTCTCCCATGAGCGGAAGCCCTCTTTAACAATCCTGTCTTCCAGGGAGTGAAACGATATGATGGAAAAGCGCCCAGACTTCCTCAGTACATCCACTCCGCGATTTACGGCGTTATGAAGATTTAGAAGCTCGTTATTGACATATATCCTGATTGCCTGGAAAGTTCGGGTTGCGGGATGAATTTTCCTTGTCTTAAATGGGGAGGGTAAGGCCTTGACAATAACATCGGCAAGTTCTGCCGTTGTCCTGAGGGGAGATGTCTTTCTTCGCAGGGAGATCATCTTTACAATCCTTTCCGCCCTTATCTCCTCGCCAAAATCCTTAATGATCCTCGCCAACTCTTTTTCCGGAAATGTGTTGATAATATCGTAAGCAGATACACCTCGGCTCTGATCCATTCGCATATCGAGGGGAGCATCCAAAGAAAAGCTGAAGCCCCTGCGGGCTGTTTTAAGCTGATGAGCAGATACCCCCAAGTCGAGCAGGATGCCATCAACTTCCCTGATATTCAAAGATTCTAAGATTGCACCTATATCTGCGAAATTACCCTTTACGAGAATCTTCCTGTGGCCAAAGGGCCTTAATCGCTCTTCCGATTCCCGGAGCGCATCATCATCGACATCTATGCCTATCAATAAGCCGCCTGGTGCTGTATGTCGAAGAATCTCGCCGGCATGTCCTCCCCCTCCCACAGTCCCATCAACATAGGTGCCTCCCGGACGGCACCTGAGGGACTCAACAACTTCTCTCTGCATGACGGGTATATGAAAGGAGCACATTCCATGGGCCTTTTTCTATATTCCCAGATCCGCCATATATTTACTGAAGCTGTCGATATCGATTGTGCTTTTCTTCATCTCTTCATCGAAACGTTCTTTGCTCCATATCTCGATGACCTTAATCATACCTGCGAGAACTATATCTTTCTCAAGACCCGCATATTCTCTGAGGTTGGGTGGAATGAGGACCCTGCCCTGACTGTCGAAGGAGCAATCAACAGCTCCGGACATGAAGAAACGCTGAAAGGCTCTGACTTCTTTTCTGAATAGAGACTGATGGCTGACCTTTTCCTCGAGAATCCGCCATTCTTCATAGGGAAAGACCATCAGGTAGGTTTCCCAGTTCGTGATAACCAGCCGGTTGTCATATTTCTCGGCGAAGACTTCCCGCAGTCTTGCGGGAAAGATGATCCGGCCTTTGGCATCTATGGAATGATGATACTGACCCCTGAAGACGGACAAGATGGTTTCCCTCCACAATAAGCCACTTTACTCCACCTGGCGTAACTATAAGGAGAGAAAATTTGTTTGTCAAGAAAAAAATTACTCTTTTTTTCTGTCAATTTGATATTTTATGACTGCTTTATTATGGGCGGAAAGGCTGGATGAGAAGTTGTGGGAGCCATCGTTATTGGAAACGAAGTAAAGGTAATTGCCAGGGGCAGGGTAGAGGGCTGCCTGCAATGAATCGATGGCCGGATTGGCAATGGGGCCGGGAGGCAATCCATCGATTATGTATGTATTGTAGGGCGACTTTCTCAGAAGGTGCTTTTTCTTTACAGCCCCGGTAAAAGATTCGAGATTATAGACGCTGGTCGGATCGCTTTGCAATTTCATCTTTTTTCTCAGTCGATTGTGAAATACGGCTGAGACCTGGGGCTTTTCTTTTTCATCCCCCGCTTCTTTTCCGATGAGGGAGGCGAGTGTTACGACCTGGTGTAGCGTCCAGCCGAGTTCTTTCGTCCTCTTTTCCATTTCCGGGGTAAATCTTTTTCGGAATTGAGTAACCATCGCCTCGATGATTGCCTTTGCACCCATCGATTTGTCAAAATAGTATGTCTCGGGATAAAGATATCCCTCGAAACTTCTGCCTTCTATGTCCAACTCTGCTAGGAGCTTTGTGTCTTTTGCAAGGGACAAGAACATATTCTCATCGACTAATCTGTAGGAGGCCAGACGGGCGGCAATCTCCTTGACCGTGAAATCCTCGGGAATGGTAACTTTATATACAATGATATCGCCCTTCACCAGTTTATTTATTACATTCATCGGTGACATGGATGCTGACATCTCATATTCACCTGCCCTGATCTGCCGGTGTGCATTTCTTACAATCACCAGTCCATAAAACAGATATTTGTGCTTTACGAGCCCGGCCTCCTCCAACAGGTCAACCGATTGTATAAAACTCGTCCCTTTCGGAATATCAACTGTGACGATTTCATCACGATGATCTATGGGACTGAAGGCATAGTAGAGACCCGCCAACATAACAAAAAAGATTATGACTATTAAGACGATGGCATGGCTTTTTCTGCGTTTACGAGTTGTATTTCGGATTCTCATACAATTAGGCCGCCTTATAACTACTGAGATTTGTCGCGGCGTTCCCGGGCATCCAGATATCCCTGGAGAATCAAACTGGCGGCGAGCTTATCCACTATATTCTTTCTCCTGTTTCTGGCTATGTTAGCCCGAATGAGGATTTCTTCTGCCTCCTTTGTCGAAAGCGTTTCATCCCATTTGATGACAGGCAGAGAGAATGTGGATTCCAAGAGAGAAGCAAATTTGCTTATTTTTTCGCACTGAATGCCTTCAGTGCCATCAAGTCTTATGGGATAGCCGATAACAATTTTCTCCACATTATAAGTCCTGATGAATCCGGCAATCTCATCCAGATCGTGCCTGCGATTTTTTCGGGCGATGGTGGCGAGTCCCTGTGCCGTCATTCCAAGCTCATCACAAACGGCGACGCCTATTCTTTTGCTGCCGTAATCGAGACCAAGTATCCTCATAGAACCCGTGATCCTTATTAAAAAAAATTAATGCTAACAAATTTAATCTGGTCATTTCAAGCAGAGAATTATCGTCTAACAATAAGTTACAGGCTAGGGCATTGAAATCTGAAAGGGGAACGGTTGATAGAAAAGTGTGCTTTCTTCATGGATCAGATTGAAATGCATGAAACAGTGTCGCCGCACGATTGATATGCTTAATCTGACTTGTTATTCCACTATTCATAAGGATTTTCGAAGGAGAAAATCAGGAAATTCCCTATTGTAAATTGCTGCACATTTTGTTAAAGCAAAAAAATAAAAGTTCATTTTCAAATGATGAGGAGAAAGGATACTTTGCATGAAAAGATACTTCTTTTTTGTTATGCCCTTGTTGATCATATCATTTTTGCCGATACCCCTTTGTAAAGATGTTTTAGCTGCTTCAGGAACTCAGCAATCTCAGGCTTACTTTCCCATGCCTGAACCAGGCGCTAATGTTCAGATCGGTAGCGGCTACTACATGGTGTATGGCTTCGACAAGAAGCCCAAGCTGGGGACGGTGATCATGAAGGTCGATATTTTTAAGGGGGAGGGGGAAAGAGACACCTCCTTTCAGGTCAAGGGTGACTCCGGAATGCCATCTATGAGAGGGGCCCATGAAACAGGTGACCGGGCGTTCCAACTTTCCAGAAAAGGGAGCTATCTCCTCCCGATAGATATTGTCATGCCGGGCGATTGGGAGATAAGGCTCACCATCTTAAAAGACGGAAAGGTTTTTTTCGGGGGGAGATACAATTTCGACATATAGAGCCCTTATAATATGTTTGGTCCTGTTCATTTTGGCTGGCGCGGCGCAGGCATCGGACCAACTCCTCTATTTCGAGGCGCAGGGGATAGCAGGCTATTCTACTGCAATCAAAAAGACGATCTTCTACTCGATGAACCCGGATGCGGAGATGCAGAAGCCGAGCCTCGGCTTTGACTACCTGAAACGATTCTCGGGCGAAGGAGGAGATGTAGCCACATTCGCCCTGCAGGGCCGTCTGGCCGTAACCGAGGACCTTGAAAAGAATGAGAATGGCAACGCATATAAGCTTGAGCCGCAGATATACAATGCGTATCTAAAGACGAAAACCCCCTGGACATATATATGGGTCGGCCATAACCGTCCTGCTTTCGGGCTTTCATCCTATTTCGACAGCCACGGTCTCATACTCAGAACCTTGGCCATACAGGGCTTTGGCTATGACCGTGACTGGGGAGCAGGACTTTACAGAGACTTCTCATGGGGGGACATTTCGGCCAGTCTCACGACCGGTTCGGGGATGCCCGTATATTTCAAGGGGGGCAATTATATGACCGCCGCCAGGGTTTCCTACGGCGTGCAAAGCCAGGATAATTTTAATTTAGGTTTTTCCCTGGGGTATGGCAATACACTTGATACGATGGGTTACAACCTGAGAGACCAGGAGCCCCGGGAGATGAGGCTTGCAGGAGTTGACCTGACCATTCTGAAGGACAACCTTGAACACCGGTTTGACCTCTACGCCGGGAGATGGCTTGACCAAGATACGTACGCGTTGTTTTACCGGTTTGGCGTGAATCTGGATCAGGAGGGACGGCTCAAGATAGAGGCCCAGCCGACCTATTGGAAGTTCGGGGAAGAAAATGACTATCAGTTGTCGCTTTGCGTTTCAAGCCAGGTAACCTCAAATTTGACGCTCCGACTGGGTTATACGTATGATCACAGCGCTGACGACAGCATAGTTATTTTGCAACTTTACTATTATGCACCGATATGAAAGCAAGAGCATATATCAGATACAGTATGAGTAAGAGAGCGAATATCTGCCATGTCGTGAAACCTTTGCTTTTGGCTCTGCTCCTTGTCGTTGGCGGTTATACAGCGGTCTGGGGAGCCGTGGGCTGTGACCTGAATGACCCTGACCGGGACGTGGCGAGGCTCTTCCCCGAATCTACCGGGTATAAGACAATGTACACGTCGATTTTGAAAGTGGGCGGAGAAAAGCTCATGGCGAAGGTGGAGGAGCGGCTTGGGGAGAGATTCCGGGGCATTTATGAGACCATCGACGTTCCTTATACAATTTATGAGATTTATAACAACAAGAAAAAAATCGGCTATATACACGGAGTAAATCAGAAGGGCCAGTTTGGGGGCATCCAGGTCTTTGTGAGCCTGGATCTTGAAGGCAGGATAAAGGCCTTCTACATACAGAAAATGACGAGTCAATACGCCAAGGCTTTGCGTGATGCGAAATTCGGCAGGCAGTTCATCGGTCTGACATTCAAGGATTTCGATCATTATGATGTGGTCTCAGGAAATGCCTCCGGTAAGGCTGCGGGGATCAAGAATCCGGCGCCGGAAGCAGCGACCGATTTCAAGGCTGCACTCAGGGCGACAAAAAAGAATCTCATCCTTATGGACGAGTTTGTATACTCGTTTCAGTCTTCATCTTCTTCGGGAGGTCTTCAGAAATGATCACGAAATTTCAAGTGGCTCTAAAAAATCTGCTGCGAAAAAAAATTCGCAGCCTTCTCACTTTGATAGGCATCGCGCTATCCTCATGGGTGCTTGTAAGTCTCCTGGGGTTCAACCATGGCTATGAAACAGCTCTTAATAAGGACGTAGACAACATGGGCTTTCAGCTGATGATCATGGCCAAGGGCTGCCCGTACGAGGCTGCCACCATGATGCTGAAGGGAGGAACAGGTCTCCGCTATATGGACGAGTCTATCATGAGGGATGTCGCCAAGGAGCCTGAAGTGGAAAAGATCACACCGATCCTTATGACGGCTGTCTTCGATCCAAACAAAGGTGAAAGTGGTGGGATAGCAGGATACTTTGGCATAGAACCGAAGAGCTTCGCAGAAATGAAGCCCTTTCTTAGATTCAGGCAGGGAGGCTGGTTTACTGACGCAAACGGCTATGAGGCTGTTATGGGTTTTGAGGCGGCGGAACTTGAACAGCGCGAGGTGGGAGACATGATCCTCATGCCTGAGAAGAACGTCGAATTCAAGGTGGTGGGAATACTGGAAAGGACCGGCACGCAGGATGACGGGACTATCTTTGTGCCGCTGAAGACTACACAGAAGATATTCAACAGATCTGATGAGATTACAACAATAGGCATCAAGTTGAAAAAGGGAGTTGACAGCGGCCGTCTCGAGGAACAGCTGTATCAACTTCCCGATGTCCAGATAGTGAGCCTGGCACAGGTGAAAGAGACCATTATGAAGCTCATTTCCACGGCCAAGGTAATGGTCCTCTCCATCGCCATCATAGCTATTCTGATAGCAATGGTCGGGGTTATAAACACGATCCTGACGTCGGTATGGGAAAGATTCCAAGAAATCGGCATACTGAAGACAGTCGGCGCCATGCCCTGGGACGTATTCAAACTGATTTGGATCGAGACCTTCATCCTCTGTATGATAGGGGGCGTCCTCGGTGTCGTTATGGCACTGATACTCGCTCGGGTAACGGACATGGTGATACGCACCGTTCTACCCTACGCGCCGGGGGGCGGTCTCGTACTCATAGACCTGAAACTAATATTGGTTACGCTGGCCGCAATCGTTGGTATCGGGCTTCTAAGCGGCATTTATCCCGCCTGGAAGGCCGGAAGGATAAGGCCTTTGGAAGCTATAAGGGGAGACGTCGGCTGATGAATGAAAACGGTATTTCGATAGCGACAACTAATCTGACAAAAGTCTATACGCGTGGAAACGAGAAAGTCGTCTCCGTAAATGATGTTTCCTTTCAGGTGAATAAAGGAGAGTTCATATCAATCATTGGACCTTCGGGGTCCGGTAAGACGACACTGATCAATCTCCTGGGCTGTCTTGACAATCCAACAGTCGGAGAAATTTACCTTAGAGGCCGGTCGATCTTCGGCAATGGAAAGCGTCTTTCGGAACGGGAACTGACAAAAATCAGGAGGGAGACATTCGGTTATATCTTCCAGAATTTTTATCTCATACCCACGCTTACCGTCATGGAAAACGTGATGCTGCCGCTCACATTTTACTGCAAGCCAGGTGCGGAGAAGGAAGCGCTTAGAGTTGTGAAGCTCCTCGGGATGGACCACCGAAAGGACCACCTTCCTGACCAGATATCAGGCGGTGAGATGCAGAGGGTGGCGATAGCCAGGGCCATGGTGAATATGCCGGAAATACTTCTGGCCGATGAGCCGACAGGAAACCTGGATACGAAAAGGTCAGTGGAGATCATTCAGGTTTTAAAAGAACTCAACTGTTCGGCAGGACTGACAGTAGTCATGGTCACACACAACCAGGAGTTGGCCCGGTATGCGGACCGGATGTTTGAGATGAGAGACGGCAGGATTTATCAGATTGGTGGCGATGAGAAAGACATATTCTGAAACAACGCGCGCGCGGGTCTGTGGTGAATAGAAGAAGTTATATTGGGGGCTGGGAGAATAAGTCGATATAAAACCAGGAGGAAAACAATGAGAAAAACTTATATTCTGAATGTCGTAGCGGTTGTCTGCCTCTTCCTCGGAGGCATTGCATTTGCTGACATAAAGGGTGACATTGCTCTTCATAAACAATGCCGCCATTGCGGGATGGACAGGGGCAGTTTCGACTTTTCCCGAATGCTGATCGAATATGATGATGGTTCTTTAAGCGCCATGTGCAGTCTCCATTGTGCCGCCATAGATCTGGCAAACAACATCGACAAGGCACCGAAATCGATTAGTGTCGCCGATTTTAATGGAAGGCAGCTAATCGATGCGGAGAATGCCTTTTGGGTTATTGGCGGCAAAAAGCCCGGGGTTATGACAAAAATAGGGAAATGGGCTTTTGAAAAAAAAGAGGACGCCGAGAATTTCGTGAAGACAAACCAGGGGAAGCTCGCCTCATTCGACGAGGCAATGAAATCGGCCTATGAAGATATGTACGCAGACACCAAAATGATCAGGGAGAAGAGGAAAGCGAAACGAATGAAGATGATGATGGATCAAAAACTTCAACCCAGTCGCTGACGGTTAAACAGGGGGTTACATGAGAAACTTGTTTTCCTGTCTGATTATTTTTTGTCTTGTTGCCGTCTCATTTGCAGCGGGTCCTGAGGATGTAACTCCATCCAAAGACTACAGATGCCCTGTTTGCGGCATGTATGTTTCTATGTTTCCAGACTGGAATGCCCGAATCAAATTTAAAGACTCTACATTTGCAATTTTTGACGGCTCCAAGGATATGTTCAAGTATTACCTGGATATAAGAAAATACAACCCGTCAAAAAGCAAAGATGAAGTGACTGCAATTCTTGTGAAGGACTATTATTCTAAAAAAGATATCCATGCCCAGCAGGCATATTTTGTCGTTTGGAGTGATGTTTATGGTCCCATGGGCCATGAACCAATCCCTTTTGAAAAAGAAGCCGAGGCAAAGGAATTTCTGAGAGATCATAAGGGGATGAAAATTCTCAGCTTCAAGGATGTCACGCGCGAGGTGGTTCTGTCGCTCGACAATCCATAGAAATTGCGCATGTCCAAAAGATATTAACCGCTCCGCCGGACTAACAATCATGATGGTCAACAATCAGGAGCTGGCTAGAGAGACAAAACGGTTATTCAATATGAGAAACTAACGGATTTTTCGCATTGAAATCTGAAAAAGATACATGAGCGATGCCTCGGCAAGCCTTGTTCCGCCCTTTTCTCCCTCTCCTTATCTCCTCTTGATCAGCAGATGACGTATGAAATTCGTTCTTAATAACCAAGGCGCTCCTGCGATGATGAAGCCTTTTGGCATGATGTGCCCGGTCTTCCTTTTCAGTCTCATGACTGAGGCAAATCCTGTGACTGCAAAGGACGTGAACGCCTGAAAACCGTCAGTTTTCGGACATGACTTCTTGCCTTTGAGAAAATGAGACAAGGAAGGTGGAATAGGAGCCTATCTGCCGAATAGGAAATTCAATATGCCGCACTTCAATTCCAGCGGAGCAGTGGCATCTTATCGACGAATTTGCAGGAAGGACTTTTTTTGTTATTGTTAAACGCTAGTTAGTCTGTTATTTAGGTCTCATGAAGCATTTCATCATGGGCACGGCCGGCCATGTCGATCATGGTAAGACAGCTCTCATCAAGGCCATCACCGGCATCGATACGGACAGGCTCAAAGAGGAGAAGGAGAGGGGGATTAGCATTGAGCTTGGCTTCGCCTCTCTAACTCTTCCAAGCGGTCAGACATTCGGTATTGTAGATGTTCCCGGCCATGAAAGATTCATAAGAAATATGGTGTCCGGAGCATCCGGCATCGATATGGTGATTATGGTAATCGCTGCAGATGAGGGTGTCATGCCCCAGACGAGGGAGCATCTTCATATCTGTTCACTCCTCGGCATTAAAAAAGGTCTTGTCGCCCTTACCAAAATAGATATGGTAGCAGATGAATGGCTCGATCTTGTGAAAGACGATATCGATGAATTCTTAAAAGGGACTTTCCTGGAGGCATCTCCTGTTATACCTGTCTCTTCAATTACGGGTGCAGGGCTTGAGGCATTGCTGGACGCCCTCGGTATTGTGGCGTCAGAGATAGAAGAAGGATCGGACACAGGTATTTTCCGGTTGCCTGTTGATAGGGCATTTACCATGAAGGGCTTCGGGACAGTTGTCACAGGGACTCTGATCTCCGGAGAGGTGAGGTTGGGCGAAGAGGTGGAAATACTGCCGAAGAGAGTCACTGCCAAGGTACGGGGCATACAGATCCACAATCAGAGCGCAACCGTTGCTGAGGCTGGTCAGCGAACGGCCATAAATCTGCAGGGTGTTGAAAAAGATACAATTGTCAGAGGAGATGTCCTTGCCAGACCCAGGACTCTTAAGCCGTCGAGCCGCCTCGATGTGTACATGCAGTATTTGTCAAATAACAATAGGAGATTGAAGAACAGGAACCTGGTGCGTTTTCATGTGGGGACTAATGAAGTCATAGGCAGGATAACACTTCTGGACCGTGAAGACATGGAACCCGGAGCCAAGGCTCCCGTGCAGGTTGTCCTTGAGTCTCCCATTGTCGCAATGGCAAGAGACAGGTTCGTAATCAGGAGCTACTCACCTGTAACGACAATCGGCGGAGGGATCATTGTTGACCCTTTCCCTAAGAAACATAAGAGAAATTCTGAGAAGGTGAATAATGAAATCGACCTTTTGCATAAGGGTTCTGAAACGGAAGCGATGACGACTATTGTTGAGCGGTCGGGGATTGATGGTATCGATATACCGGAGCTTGAAATGAGAACGGGAATTCATCAGAATATCCTTAAGGAAATTCTCAAATCTCTGTCTTCAAAACAGCAGGTTGTCGTTCTGGATGTTGATGAATCCAGGGTCATATCTTTCTCAATTTATCAGAACCTACAAAGGAAGATTCTCCTGGAAATGCAGGCGTATCATGAGAGATATCCGCTGAAGGAAGGTATCTCAAAGGAAGAGTTGAGGAATACGGCAGGGCAGTTCGCCAGACCAAGGCTCTTTAACATGGCTGTCAGAGAGTTAGAAAGGAGAGGGGACATAGTCGTCGAGAGGGAGAACATTCGCCTGTCGGGGCACCGGGTGGATCTGAAGGGAGAACTGGAGGACCTGCGAAGCAAGATTGCTAAGGCTTATATAGATGCAGGACTTACCCCTCCTTCGATCAAGGAGCTTATGGAAAAATATGGGGACCAAAAAAAACTGGCAGAAAGTGTAATTAATGTGATGTTCAAGGAAGGTTCTCTGGTAAAGATAAATGAGGATTTATACTTTCATAAAGATGTCTTAACCAAGCTCCGGGAAGACTATAAGAGCCTTCTCGTGAGGGATGGAAAGGCTACACCGGCAAGTTTGAAAGAGTTGACCGGTCTTTCAAGAAAATTTATCATACCGTTGATGGAGTACTTTGATATAACAAAGCTGACTATTCGGGCGGGTGATCATCGCATCTTGAGAGAGAAGTGAGTAAATGACGACCAATAATGGCAGGTGGGAACATGAATATGAAGAATAAGAGTGTTTATATCAAAGATATAAAGCCTGGTGAGAAAGTAAACGAGTCATTTCTTGTGACAGAGAAGAATCTTGCCTTCTCTCAGAAGGGAACTCCTTATCTGAATCTTCGTCTCAAGGATAAAACAGGGGAGGTTGACGGAAAGATTTGGGAGAATGCAATTGAGTGGGACAAAGCCTTCAGCAAGGGGGATGTGATTAAGGCACAGGGAGGAGCAGTCAGCTTCAGAAACACCGTTCAACTTTCCATAACGGGTGTCAGAAAAGTTGATGACTCTGCTGTCGAGATAGCCGAATATCTGCCTGCTTCAAAAGGGGACATCGATGTGATGTTTGCCGATCTGATGGCCTTTGTCGAGCAAATCGAAACACCCTGCTTGAGGGCGCTGTTGCACTTATTTTTCCATGAAGGGGAGGTAGCGGATTTGTTCAAAAAAGCCCCTGCTGCAAAAGGTTTTCATCATGTTTACATCGGAGGTCTCCTCGAACATACCCTCTCAGTCATACGCCTGCTCGATCAGGTAACTAAGCATTACCAGGGCATCAACAGGGACCTTCTGATAACCGGGGGGATTCTCCATGATATAGGCAAGATTTATGAATATACGTATGACAGAATGTTCGACTACAGCGATGAGGGCAGACTGATTGGGCATATCGTGATTGGTCTGGAGATGCTGGATGAAAGGATTGGCGCCGTGGAAGGCTTTCCCACGCAACTCGCCATGGAGCTTCGTCATCTAATATTAAGTCATCACGGTACTCAGGAATTCGGTTCACCAAAGCGTCCGAAGACGCTGGAGGCATTGATAGTGCATTTCATTGATGATCTTGATGCTAAGGTTAATGCCTTCCAGGAATTCGTCAAGGAATCCGATGATAATTCACACTGGACCCCCTTCCACAAGTTGCTTGAAAGGTTCATCTATAAGGGCTGACGACATCTCTGATAGAGTGTTCCTTTGTTTTGTTAAACTCGCCGGTTCTTTTGCATCACGGCCTTCTGCTCGCTTTCCGGCAGCAGGCATCCAGATAGACAATCGCCGCTGCATGTGCCGTCGCAGGGTTCGATGTGAACCGTGACATTCGTATTGGGGAAGTGACTTTCTATGCTTCCGGATAACTCATCGGTGATGCGGTGTGAGTCCTCGACAGACATGGAAGGATCCACTTTAATATGGAAGTCAACGAAGCGGAAATTTCCCGCCTTGCGTGTGCGCAATTGATGAAAGCCATGGATAACAGGCTGGCGTGTCATTATAAGCTGGCGGATCCAGGTCTCCTCGTCTGCGGGAAGCTTTACATCCATCAGATCCTGCGCTGATTGAAGCGTAAGCCTATATGCGGCACCTAAAATCAACAGGGCGACGGCGATCGCAGCGACAGGGTCCAGCCAGTAAATATTGGTGCCAGGCGAAATACGGTGACCAATCCAGATCAGGGCAAGGCTTGCCATCACGCCGGCGGATGTGTACACGTCAGTGCGCAAATGCCAGGCATCAGCCTCCAGAGCGATGGAATCGGTTTCTTTTGCCACTTTGAAAAGCATTTTCGATACGACTATATTAACCAGAGCTGAAATTAACATTACCCACACACCCCAACTGACATGTTCAATAGGCTCCGGATTCAGGAGTTTCCCGATGGCTTCGTAAATGATCCAGACGGCGGCCAGAAAGATGAGCAGCGCCTCGATAGTGCCGGAAATGTTTTCAACTTTTCCATGGCCAAAGGGATGCTTGACATCGGCAGGCATGCTGGATTTGCTG
>Ga0209048_10004581_pt1 | contig 13216 bp, 12 predicted proteins | sample FrelakmetCRP12CR_FD_187146 | JGI IMG/M metagenome (GOLD analysis project Ga0209048, IMG submission 187146) | Freshwater lake sediment microbial communities from the University of Notre Dame, USA, for methane emissions studies - CRP12 CR (SPAdes)... | ecosystem: Environmental > Aquatic >... | reverse complement strand
GGCGGACGTGAAGAGCGGAAGTGAGGGCCTTCAATTTAGATGCATGTCGCATGCATGTTAGCGCCGGACGGCGCGGCGGCCTGCGCCTTGTGCGCGATCCGGCGAGCATTCTCATCGGAGACGTCGTCCGCGCCTCGGAGACCGACTTCCGCCTCGTGGAGTGCTTCGACTGTCGCATCTGCGCTCACCGCGCCGCCTCCGCTGCGCGCAGCGGCGCCGTTCTGCGTCCCGCGCTGATCGAGCGGCCGCTCAGGTCCGCGGCAGGACGGCGGTCGCCTCCAGCTCGATCTTGCCCGGGTTGTCGAGCAGGTCGGAGACGAAGATCATGCTCATCGCCGGGTAATGAGCCCCCATCTGCTCGCGCCAGATCGCGCCGAGCTGGCGCCGGGCGGCGAGGTAGGCCGGCTTGTCGCAGCAGAACGCGGTCATGCGGCAGATGTGCCTGGCCTCGCCACCGGCCTGCTCGAGCACCGCGAGAACGTTCTTCAGTGCCTGCTCGAACTGCGGCGCTATCTCCTCCGACTCGAACTTCTGCTGCGCGTTCCAGCCGACCTGGCCGGCGATGAACACGATCCGGCCCGCATCGACTTCGATACCGTTGGCGTATCCGATCGGTGGTGCCCAGTCGGGCGGAAGCAGTACTTGCATGGTCGTTGTGCTCAGTGGGTGCGGCGCCGTTCCCAAACCGACTGAGCGACCCCGGGGCGTGCCGCGAGCGCAGCGGGATTGGGGGCTGTCATGTCAGTCGGTATAGCGCGGCGGATCGGGGTCGTTGGCCCAGTCGCCATCGGGTGTCGGCACCTTCGCGAGCCAAGTCCGCACCAGCTCGACGTGCTCCTGCTCCTCGGCCTGCAACTCGAGCGCGGCGCGGCGCACGGACTCGCTCGTCGTCGCCTTCGCCAGTCGACCGAAGAAGACCTCGGCGCGCTGCTCCGCTGCCAGCGCCAGTTGGAGCGCGTGCCAGGGCTGCATCAGGTAGTGCACCTCGTCGATGGGCACGGTCTCCGGCGCCTCGAGGTCGGGCCAGCCGAAGCCGCCCGCGGGGGGTTCAGGGTCTTCCTTCCAGCCCATCTCGGCCATGATCTGCTCGGCGTGTTTGCTCTCGTAGTTCGCCATGGTGCGGAACATCGCCGCGACTTCGCGGTTGTTGTGCATTTCCATCGCGTCGGCGAATTCGGTGTAGCGCTCCACGGCCTCGCGCTCCATCGCCAGCGCCTGCGCCATGAAATCCGCCAGGCTGCGTTCGGCGGCGCTCACAGTGCGAACTCCGCTTCGAGCTCGGCCACAGTCTGCTTCGCCTTGCCCGACCGCAGCGGGTACGGCGTGCGATCACCGGCATAGAGCACCCCGAGGTTGAAGCCATCGTCGGTCATCACCCGGCGCGCAGCCTGCGCGGCATCATCGGTCGGCGCAACCGGTGCCGCGTGCACGTGCTGCTTCCATTCGCGCTGTTCCGGCCGGAACGTGACGCACGGGCTCAGCACCTCGATGAACGAGAAGCCCGGATGGCGGATGCCCTGCGCGATGATGTCGGCCGTGCCGTTCGGGTCGCCCGCGAACGCGCGGGCGACGAAGCTGGCCCCCGCGGCCAGTGCGATCACCAGCGGGTGGAACGAGCGCACGCCGGTGCCGCCAGGCGACAGCTTGTTGTCCCAGTCGGGTTCGGTCGTCGGTGACGCCTGGCCCTTGGTCATGCCGTAGACGTGGTTGTCCATCACGATGTAGGTCATGTCGACGTTGCGCCGGCAGGCATGCATGAAGTGATTGCCGCCGATCGAGTAGCCATCGCCGTCGCCACCGGTGACGAGCACCGTCATGTCGGGACGCGCCACCTTCAGGCCGGTGGCGGCAGCGAGCGAGCGTCCGTGCACGCCGTGGAAGCCGTAGCAGTTGGTGTACGCGGGGATGCGCGACGAGCAGCCGATGCCCGACACGACGGCAACCTCATGCGGCGGCAACTGCAGCTTGGCCAGTGCCTTGGTGATCGCGCCCAGCACGGAGAAGTCGCCGCATCCGGGACACCAGATCGGCTTCGTGGCCGACTTGTAGTTCGCCGCGGTCAACACGGCCGCGGGGGTGGCGACATCGTTCATGCGATCTCCTTCTCGGGGGTGCCCGCGCGCTGCCATTCGACGATCGCGCCGGTGAGTTCAGCCGGCCGCAACGGCAGCGGTCCCGGGCGGTGGAAGCTCGCCGGACGGCCCGGCAAGTCGTAGACGGAACGCAGGTAACGGTACAGCTGCGCTCCGTGGTTCTGCTCGACGACGAGCACGCGCCTCACGCCGGCAAGCGCCTGGGCGAGCCGCTCGGGCTGCGCCGGCGCGAGCAGGCGCAGCGCGATCAGCCTGACGCCTACGCCCTGGGCAGCGGCGCGCGCGACGGCCTCGCGTACGGTGCCGGTGACCGAACCGAAGGTGACCACCGCGGCGTCGCCCTCTCCCTCGATATCGGCCCACCATCGGCCGTAGTCGTGCTGCGCCAGCTTGCGCTCGCGCTTGTCGAGCTGCACGCGGTGGTCGCGCGCCTGGCTGCTCGGAATGCCCGCTTCGGAGTGTTCCAGCCCGTCGGCGGTATAGACGATGCCGGGCGTGCCGGGAATCGCCATCGGCGAGACGCCCGACTCGGTGTCGCGATAGCGCTTGTAATCGGCCGTGTTCGCCGCGGCCGTCAGGCGCGCGGCGGCGAAGCCTGCGTCGACCGGCCGGTCGATGATCGCGCGCGACTGGCCCATGAACTGGTCCGACAGCACGATCGCGGGCGCCTGCAGCGCCTCGGCGAGCTGCACGGCCCACTGCGTCGTCGCCAGACAGTCGGCGATCGACGTCGGCGCCAGCACCAGCCGCGGCGCATCCCCGTGCAGGCCGCTCACCGCGAACGACAGGTCGCTCTGCTCGCTCTTCGCCGGAATGCCGGTGGAGGGTCCGCCGCGCATCACGTCGACCACCACGATCGGCACTTCGGCGCTGACCGCCAGCCCGATGGCCTCCGTCATCAGTGCAAGGCCGGGGCCGGAGGTCGCGGTGAGCGACGGCACGCCGCCATACGAGGCACCGATGATCATGTTGACCGAGGCGAGTTCGTCTTCGGCCTGCAGCAGCGCACCGCCGACCTTGATCAGCGCGGGCGCCATCCACTCCAGCAGTTCGGTGGCAGGGGTGATCGGATACGCGGCGACGAAGCGGACGCCCCCACGGATCGCGCCGAAGCCCGCGGCTTCGTTGCCACTGATCAGCCAGCGGCTGCCCGTGGCGGCCGCACCCGGCGCCAGCCGTGCCATGCCTGCGATGCCCTGCGCTTCGGCGAGGCCTTTGTGCAGCGCCTCCAGGTTGGCCAGCAGTCCGGCCTCGGTGCGCTTCCAGGAAGCGCGCAGCGCAGCCTCCAGCGCCTCGGCGGGAATGCCGGCGAGCCCGCCGGCGAGGCCGAGGGCGAGCATGTTGACCCAGCTTCCGGGAATGGCCTTGGCCGTCTTCTTCAGCGGCAGCGCCACGCAGCGCGCACCGCTGGCGGCAAATACCTCGGGGGCATCACCCTCGTCGGCGTCACCGATCACCAGGCTGCTCGCGCGCAGCGGAATCTCGTCGGCGAAGCGGTTCACGTTCTGCCAGTCCATCGCCAGCAGCAGGTCGAACGTGTCGTCCAGCGAATCGATAGGCCGGCGCGAGAGGCGCACCAGCGCGGCGGCCTCGCCACCGCGGATCTGCGGCCCGCTGGTGCGCACCATGATTCCGTACAGCCCTGCCCGCGCGGCTGCGTCGAGGAGCATCGTCCCCGCGGTCATGACCCCGCTACCTCCGCTGCCGGCAAGGGCGACGGAGACCGCCATGCCCGCCGTCGCACTGCCCGCGGGGGCGCCTGCGGTGCCGCCCGCTACGGCTCGCGTCTCGTTGATTGCTAGGACATGCACGCTTTGCTCCTTCGCGTCGGATGATCAAGTGAACCGGCTGTGCGGCGTTCGATGTCTGATGTAGATCAACTTCCTGGCATCCCGTTCGCGAGCCACTTGCCGAAACAGGTATTTCGGTACCAGAATACAACAATAGAGTCGACAGTCGATCCGGTCAAGTACGCAAAACGCCGTTCACTGCGACCGAAACGACACGGCTCCCCAGGCCGAGCGCAAGGAGGAACCCGATGAGCATAGCTGCCCAACGCTGGCTGATGAAGGCCGTCGACACGCCGCTCGAACCGGCTTCGTTCGACGCGACGCCGGGCCCCGGCGAGGTCGCCGTCGCCATTGCCGGCTGCGGCGTCTGCCATACCGACCTCGGCTATTTCTACGACGGCGTGCGCACCAAGCATCCACTACCGCTTGCACTCGGCCACGAGGTCAGCGGGCGGGTGCTGGCCTGCGGTGCAGGCGCCGAGCACTGGGCGGGCAAGGCAGTCATCGTGCCGGCGGTGCTGCCGTGCGGCGAATGCGATCTGTGCCGGCGCGGCCTCTCCACCATTTGTGGCCTGCAGAAGATGCCGGGCAACGACATCCAGGGCGGCTTCGCCAGCCACATTGTGGTTCCGGGCCGCGGACTGTGCGAGGTCGACGAAGCGCGCCTGGCACGCGCCGGTCTGACGCTGGCCCAGGTCTCGATCGTCGCCGATGCGCTGACCACGCCGTACCAGGCGGTGCAGCGCGCGGGCGTCACGCCGGGAAGTCTGGCGATCGTCGTCGGCGCGGGCGGCGTCGGCGGCTATTGCGTGCAGGTCGCCCAGGCCTTCGGCGCCAAGGTGGTCGCGATCGACGTCGACGACGTCAAGCTGGCAGCGATCTCGCCGCATGGCGCCGCGCTGACGCTGAACAGCCGTTCGCTCGACGCCAAGGCGATCAAGGCCGCCGTGCTCGACTTCGCGAAGCAGAACGGCCTGCGCAGGACAGAATGGTTCATCTTCGAATGCTCGGGCACCGCGCCAGGACAGTTGACGGCATACAGCCTGCTGGTGCATGGCGCGACGCTGTCGGTGGTCGGCTTCACGATGGACAAGGTCGAGCTGCGGCTTTCGAACCTGATGGCCTTCGATGCGCGTGCGATCGGCAACTGGGGTTGCCCGCCCGAGTCCTACCCGGCCGCGCTGGACCTCGTGCTCGACGGTCGGGTGCAGATCGCTCCGTTCGTCGAAACCCACCCGCTGGACGAGATCAACCGCGTCTTCGCCGCGGTGCATCACCGCGAGATCAAGAAGCGCGCGGTGATGGTGCCGGCCTGAATCCTCGAACATTTCCCAGCAAAGGACACCGCCATGCGCGACTTCAAGAACCACGACCTCGTCGACGACATCGCCAAGCCCGGCGTTCGCTTCGAGAAGCGGCCCGCCAAGCGGCCCGACGGCAGTGTCGCCGAGGGCCTGTACAACGCCTGGATCACGCTCGATAACCCGAGCCAGTACAACTCGTACACGACCGACATGGTCAAGGGCGTGATCCTGGCCATGCGCGCCGCCTCCAATGCGCGCGACGTCGGCTGCGTCGTCTTCACCGGCGCCGGCGACAAGGCCTTCTGTACCGGCGGCAACACCAAGGAATACGCCGAATACTACGCCGGCCACCCGCAGGAATACCGCCAGTACATGCGGCTGTTCAACGACATGGTCTCGGCGATCCTCGCTTGCGACAAGCCGGTGATCTGCCGCGTCAACGGCATGCGCATCGGCGGCGGCCAGGAGATCGGCATGGCCTGCGACTTCTCCGTCTCCTCCGACCTCGCACGATATGGCCAGGCCGGCCCCAAGCACGGCTCGGCGCCGATCGGCGGCGCCACCGACTTCCTGCCGGTGGCAGTGGGCGCCGAGCGCGCGATGGCCGCCTGCGTGCTGTGCGAACCGTTCTCGGCGCACAAGGCCTACCAGATGGGCATCCTGACCGACATCGTGCCGGCGCTGAAGGTGGACGGCAAATTCGTCGCCAACCCGCTGGTCGAGACGCAGCGCCTGTTCGACGAGTTCGGCCGCAATGCCTACGGTGAGCCCAAGACGGGCACGGCGCTCGACGAGGGCAAGGCGTTGATGAAGCGCGGCACCGTCGACCTCTCGATGCTCGACGCCAAGGTCGAGGAGCTGTGCGCGAAGATCTTGCTCACCTTCCCCGATTGCACGACGAAGACGCTCGAAGAGCTGCGCAAGCCCAAGCTCGAGGCCTGGAACCGCAACAAGGAAGACTCGCGCTCCTGGCTGGCGCTGAACATGGTGACCGAGGCGCGCAGCGGCTTCACGGCCTTCAACGAAGGGCCCAAGGACGACCGCGAGGTCGACTTCGTGCTGCTCCGCCAGAAGCTCGCCGCCGGCCAGAGCTGGGTCGGCCCGCTGCACGACGAGATCCAGCCCGGGGCGAAGAAGCATGGCTGATGTAGCCTCTGCGCTGAAGGTCTGGCTCGAACGCGACGGCGCATTGTTGCGCCTGCGGCTCGCGCGACCCAAGGCCAACATCGTCGATGCGGCGATGATCGGGGCGCTGCATGCGGCGCTGGATTCACGCCGCGCCAGCCCGGGCCTGCGCGGCGTGCTGCTCGACGCCGAAGGCCCGCACTTCAGCTTCGGCGCCAGCGTCGAGGAGCATCTGGCGGAGCGCTGTGCGGCGATGCTCGCCTCGCTGCATGCGCTGCTGATCTCGATGGTCGAATTTCCCGTGCCGATCCTCGTCGCAGTGCGCGGCCAGTGCCTGGGCGGCGGACTGGAGGTCGCGCTGGCCGGCGGCCCGATCTTCGCCACCCCCGACGCGCAGCTCGGGCAGCCGGAAATCAAGCTCGGCGTCTTCGCGCCGGCGGCCAGTTGCCTGCTGACCTGGCGTGTCAACCAGGCTGCGGCGGAAGACTTGCTGTGGTCGGGCCGCAGCGTCGGCGGCATCGCCGCTCACGCGCTCGGCCTGGTGCACACGCTGGCCGACGATCCCGAGGCCAGCGCGCTCGCGTACTTCGACGAACACCTGGCGCCGCGCAGCGCGGCGTCGCTGGCCTGCGCCGTGGCTGCGGTCCGCGCGCCGCGCGCGCGCGAGTTGCGCCAGCGACTGGGCGAGGTCGAGCGGCTCTACCTCGAGCGCCTGATGAAGACCCACGATGCCAACGAAGGCCTGGCCGCCTTCCTCGCTCGCCGCACACCCGCTTGGGAGCACCGCTGATGAACAACACGCCGAAGGTCCTGCAAATCGTCCAACGCTGCGAGGCGCTGTTCGACGACCTGCACTTTAACGCCGTCAAGGAGTGGAAGGCCGCCGTGCCCGGGCGCAAGGCGATCGGCTACATGCCGGTGTACGTGCCTCGCGAACTCATCCACGCCGCGGGCATGCTGCCGGTGGGCATCCTCGGCGGCGGCGACGCGCTGGAGGTGATCCAGGGCGACGCCTACTACCAGAGCTACATCTGCCGCATTCCGCGCTCGACGATCGAGCTCGGCCTCACCGGGCGGCTCGACTGCCTGGACGGCATGCTGTTCCCGTCGATCTGCGACGTGATCCGCAACCTCTCGGGCATGTGGCAGATGCTGTTCAAGGACAAGTACGTGCGCTATATCGACGTGCCGCAGAACTTCCAGGACGAAGTCGGCGGCAAGTTCTACATCGAGGAGATGCAGATCCTGCGCGACGAACTCGCCCATCTCGCCGGCCGGCCGATCACTGATGACGACCTCAATGCGTCCATCCGTGCCTACAACGACAACCGCGCCGCGATTCGCGAGCTCTACGCCTATCGCGCCGCCAAGCCTTGGCAGGCGCCGACCTCGGAGGTCTACCTGCTGCTGCGCGCCGGGATGGTGCTGCCGGTGGAGGAACACACCGTGCTCGTTCGCGAGTACCTGGCGGCGGCCGAGCAGTTGCAGCGCACCAGGCGAGACAACGCGCGCGTCGTCATCACCGGCGGCTTCTGCGAACAGCCGCCGCTGGCACTGATCAAGTCCATCGAGATGGCGGGTTGCTACGTCGTTGACGACGACTACATGCTGGTCACGCGTTGGCTGCTCGACGAAGTGCCTGCCGACGCGAACCCGCTGCAGGAGCTGTCCAAGGCGTTCCTGCACCGCTCGGCCTCCACCGCCGCGAAGTACGAGGCCACGCGGGAGGAGAAGGGTGTCTTCCTGATGAAGCAGGTCAAGACCCGGGGCGCTGAGGGCGTGATCTTCGCCGCGCCGTCGTTCTGTGATCCGGCGCTGCTCGAGCGACCGATGCTGCAGGATGTGCTATCGAAGCACGGCATCCCGCACACCGCGTTCAAGTACGCCGAGAACACCGGCCAGATGGCGCCGATCCGAGAGCAGGCCGGCACCTTCGCCGACTCGATCAAATTGTGGAACGCGGCCTGAACCCGCCCGCCCGAGGAGCCCTCCCGATGAACACCCCGATCGCCATGCCCGTCAGCAGCAAGAAACCGCAAGCCGTCCAGAAAGAGGACGCGATGTGGCTGCAGAAGGAACTGATCAACAAGAACTACATGGAACTCGCCACGGCGCGCGCCAACAACCGCAAGGTCTCGGCCACCTTCGTGCCGGGCAACCTGAACGAGTTGCTGATGTGCTTCGACTTCGCGCGCAGCCTGCCCGAAACCAACGCGCTGCAGAACGGCATGCGCAAGAAGTCGGGCAAGTTCGTGATGGACGCCGAGCGCGACGGCCAGAGCGAGGACGTCTGCACCTACGTCAAAGCCGACCTCGGCATGATGATGGGCGGCGAGATCGGCCCGACCGGCGACGTGCTGCCGAGGCCCGACATCCTGCTGCTCTCCTACACCGGCTGCTTCACCTTCATGAAGTGGTTCGAACTGATCCGCCACAAGTACGGCTGCGAGACGGTGATGCTGCATGTGCCCTACCAGGGCGAAGGCAAGATTGCGCCGAACATGCGCGACTACGTCGTCAGGCAACTGAAGGAGACGGTGATCCCGACGCTGGAGCGCATCTCGGGCGTCAGGTTCGACATCGATCGCCTGCGCCAGTACATGCGCGAATCGGTCAAGGCCGAGCAGCACCTGGTCAACGTGCTGCAGTCGGCCAAGAAACGGCCCTCGCCGATCGACGGCTACTTCGGCGCGGTGTACTACATCGGCCCGATCTTCACCGCCTTCCGCGGCACGCCCGAGGCGACCGAGTTCTACCGCGTGCTCGACGGCGAGATCGAGCAGCGCGTGCGCGCGGGTCTGGGGCCTATCACGCCCGAGGGCGAGATGGGCGAAGAGAAGTACCGCTTGGTCGTCGAGGGACCCCCGAACTGGACGCATTTCCGCGACTTCTGGAAGATGTTCTACGACGAAGGCGCGGTGGTCGTCGCGTCGACCTACGCCAAGGTCGGCGGCCTCTACGACTTCGGCTTCCGCCACGACCCGGACCATCCGCTGGAATCGCTGGCCGAATACTGCCTGGGCTGCTACACCAACCTGAACCTGCCCTCGCGCGTCGACATGATCTGCAAGTACATCGACCAGTACCAGGCCGACGGCCTGCTGATCAACTCGATCAAGAGCTGCAACAGCTTCTCGGCCGGGCAGTTGTTGATGATGCGCGAGGTCGAGAAGCGCACCGGCAAGCCGGCCGCCTTCATCGAGACCGACCTCGTGGACCCGCGCTACTTCTCGGCGGCCAACGTGAAGAACCGGCTGGAGAGCTACTTCCAGATGGTCAAGGCCAAGCGGGGCGCCCTCGTCGGCGCTCATTGAGGAGCCCATCATGCGTTGTTTCATCGGCATCGATCTCGGCTCGACCACCACGAAGGCGGTGGTGGTCGACGAGAACCAGAACATCCTCGGCCGCGGCATCACCAACTCGCGCTCGAACTACGACACCGCGGCGGCAATAGCCAAGCAGGAGGCGCTGGTCAACAGCCGCTTCCACTTGTTCCGCGAGGCACTGGGCAGTACCAAGGCGCTCAACGGCGCGCTCGACGGCTTCCTGGCGCAGCTCGAACGCGACTTCCGCTCCGAGCAGTACCTCGAGCAACTTGCCGACCTGGAGCAGACCTGCCAGCGGAGCCTGGCCACCGCGCGCTTCGGCGACAGCACCGGCGCGGTCGGCGACGCATTGACGGAAGTCTTCCGGCGCCTGACGGCGGAGGCCCCGACGCTGTTCGCACCCGGTGCCAAGCGCAAGTCGGACTTCTTCCGCGACATCGCCGGCAGCCAGTACCTGGCCACCGGCGAGGCCGTCGCGAAGGAGGCCGGCACGCGCTACGACTTCCTGCTCAACGTGTTCGACCGCTCGATCATCGAGGTCGAGAACCGCGTCTATGCCGACTCGATCCGGCGCCACCTGCTGGCGGCACTGGAGCGCACCTTCATCGCCCTGCCCGAGACGACCGCGCGGCGCGCGCAAGTCGAAGCGCCGATCAAGGGCATCCTCGACACCGACCTCGAGGAAGCCTATGTGGTCGGTACCGGCTACGGACGCGCCCGGCTCCCGTTCTCGAAGGAGCACATCCGCTCCGAGATCCTCTGCCATGGTCTCGGCGCGCACGTGATGTACCCGCGCACGGCCACCGTGCTCGACATTGGCGGCCAGGACACCAAGGCGATTCAGGTCGACCCGGCGGGCATCGTCGAGAGCTTCCAGATGAACGACCGCTGCGCTGCCGGCTGCGGGCGCTACCTCGGCTACATCGCCGACGAGATGAACATGGGCCTGCACGAGCTCGGGCCGCTGGCGATGAAGTCGACGAAGACGATCCGCATCAATTCGACCTGCACCGTGTTTGCCGGCGCCGAGCTGCGTGATCGCCTGTCGCTCGGCGACAAGCGCGAGGACATCATGGCCGGCCTGCACCGCGCCATCATGCTGCGCGCGATGTCGATCCTGGCGCGCTCGGGCGGTGTGCGCGACCAGTTCACCTTCACCGGCGGCGTGGCCAAGAACGAGGCCGCCGTCAAGTCGCTGAAGGAACTGATCAAGGACAACTACGGCGAGGTCACGCTCAACATCGACCCGGATTCGATCTACACCGGCGCGCTCGGTGGCGCCACCTTCGCCTGGCGTGCCGTGGTCGAAGAGGGCAAGTCGGTCGAAGCGCGTGTCTGAGGAGCATTTCATGATCCACACCATCGGTATCGACATCGGCTCGGGCGCCGTCAAGTCCGTGCTCTTTCGCAACGGCGACGGCAGGCCCGAGTGGCTGGCCAGGCGCTGCGAGCGCATCCGCAGCCGCGACCCCATGACGCTCGCGCGGCAGGGTTTCGAAGGCGTGCTGGCCGACGCCGGCCTGGAGGAGGCCAACATTGCCTACACCGCCACCACCGGCGAAGGCGAGAACGTCAAGTTCGCCACCGGCCACTTCTACTCGATGACCACGCACGCCCGCGGCGGCGTCTTTCTGGCGCCGAGCGCGCGGGCGGTGGTCGACATCGGGGCGCTGAACGGCCGCGCAATCTATGTCGACGAGCGCGGCAAGGTGCTGTCGTACAAGATGACCAGCCAGTGCGCCTCCGGCTCGGGGCAATTCCTCGAGAACATCGCGCGCTACCTCGGTGTCGCGGTGGAGGAGATCGGACCGCTGTCGCAGAGCTCGAAGAACCCCGAAAAGTGCAGTTCGATCTGCGCCGTGCTCGCCGAGACCGACGTGATCAACATGGTGTCGCGCGGCATCGCCACGCCGGACGTGTTGAAAGGCATCCACCTGTCGATGGCGTCGCGCATCGTCAAGCTGCTCAAGGTCACCGGCATCAAGAGCGGCGTCGCGCTGCTGACCGGCGGGCTCGCGCTCGACAGCGGCCTGCTGGCCGCGATCCAGGAAGAGATGGTCACCGAGAAGCTCGGCGTGACCGCCGTCAGCCACCCCGACTCGATCTACGCCGGCGCGATCGGGGCTGCCCTGTGGGGCGCGTTCCGCCACGAGCGCCTGGCCGCACTGGAGGAACAGGCGGCGGCCTGAGAACAAGACCCTCGCCCAACGGAGAGAACAACATGGCCCTCTTGATCAACGACGACTGCACCGCCTGCGATGCCTGCAAGCCGGTCTGCCCCAATGAAGCCATCAGCGTCGGCTCGCCTGTCTACGTCATCGACCCGGCGCGCTGCACCGAGTGCGTGGGCGCGGAGGACGAACCACAGTGCCAGCTCGTCTGCCCGGCCGACTGCATCGTGCCGAACCCGGACTTCAAGGAATCGCCCGACGAGCTGATGGCCAAGTACGAGTCGCTGCACAGCTGATCGAGCGCCGCGCGCGGCGCCAGGGCCGCCGCCAGTCCGAGCTCGCTGAAGGTTAGCGCTACTCGCTTGCCAGGTTCTGGCGAGCCGCCGGAGTTGCCGTGCCGATGCAGTCGCCAGCCGTCAGCCAGCGCCGACGAACAGGAAATTCCCGGCCCACAGCACCGCGTTTATCGACTCGGGAAATAAGCTAGTGCCAATAGTGTATTTCGTGAAGATATAGAAGATCACAGTAGTGTCCGGTTAAGAGTCGAACAAGGTCAATTGGTTAGCGGTGATGGGTAGGGCGGGCTGGGATCGATCAGGCTGCAAGGCGCATGAAACCTCGGTTTTCTCGAAGACCGAAATCGACAAGATCTGTAGACATGTGTAGAGCAAGGCATCGAGGTGAGGCTCCTTCTTGACGATGGCGATGAGCACGTAGGTGGCGACGGCGCACCAGATCTGCGTCTTCACGGCGTTCTCGCTGTTGCCGAGGAACTTCTTGATGCGCGGGTGCTGCTTGATCCACTTGAAGAACAGCTCGACCTGCCAGCGGCTCTTGTACAGCGCGGCGATCGTCAACGCCGGCAGCATCGTGTTGTTGGTCAGGAACACCAGCGTCTTGCCCGACTCGGCATCCTTGAAGCGAATGCGGCGCAGATGCTCCGGATAGTTCTTGGCCGAGTAGAAGCCATTGAGCTTGACGCGCTGATCGCAGATCACACCGCTGGCGCGATCGGTGGGTGCCGAGTACACCCGCCGTGCGTCCATGCCCGCCTTGGCGCGCGTGACGAAGAAGGCGCCGGCCTGATGCATCGCATACAAACGTTGGAAGTCCACGTAGCCGCGATCCATCACGTAGAAGGCCCCTGCCTCGGCGGGCAGGATGTCCAGCACATTGACATCGTGCAGTTTGCCGTCGCTGATGTGGATGAACGCGGGGATCGCGCCGCGCAGGTCCAGCAGGGTGTGCAGCTTGCTGGCCGCCTTGGTGGAGCGAAACGGTGCCCATTCGAACAGGCTCAGGCACAGATCGATGGTGGTGGCGTCCAGCGCATAGACGCTGGCGTCGAGGTCCAGCACCGAGTCTTGGGCATACAGCGTCCTGGCGCGCACGATCAGTCGCTGAGCC
>Ga0209048_10004580_pt1 | contig 13217 bp, 11 predicted proteins | sample FrelakmetCRP12CR_FD_187146 | JGI IMG/M metagenome (GOLD analysis project Ga0209048, IMG submission 187146) | Freshwater lake sediment microbial communities from the University of Notre Dame, USA, for methane emissions studies - CRP12 CR (SPAdes)... | ecosystem: Environmental > Aquatic >... | reverse complement strand
CTGCTCGATCTGCATGCGCGGCACGCCGAGGTACTCGGTGAGGCCGTCGATGTCGCTGTCGGCGATGTACCCGCGGTCCTCCTGGATGCGGCGCACGCACGGCAGCACGAGCGAGGACTCGAAGCCCTTGGGGAAGCGCGCCTTCAGCTTCTCGAATTCCGGGATCAGGTGCTTCATCGCGGACCTACGCCGCACTCATCGGTTGTTCATCGGTCACACTCGCCGCCGATCATGTTGACCGACCCGAACGTCGGCACGATGTCGGCGAGCTGGTAGCCGTCCAGCATCCTGTGCACGCCGCCCATGTGCACGAAGGAGGGCGCGCGAACGTGGACCTTGTGCGGCACGCCTTCGCCGGTGCTGACGAGGTAGAAGCCGAGCTCGCCGTTGGGCGACTCGTGCGCGGCGTACACGTCTCCCGCCGGCACCTGCGGCCCGTCCATCACCAGCTTGAAGTGGTTGATCAGCGATTCGATCTCGGTGTAGACGAGGCTCTTCTCGGGAAGCACGCAGCGGCGGTCGTCGACGTTGATCGGGCCGGGCGGGAGCATGTCCATCAGCTGGCGGATCATGTGCACGGACTCGTCCATCTCGCGCATCCGGACGTAGTACCGGTCGTAGTTGTCGCCGATGATCCCCACCGGCACCTCGAAGTCGAGCTCGGCGTAGGCGAGGTAGGGCGTGTCCTTGCGCAGGTCGCGCGCCGCGCCGGTGGAGCGCAGGATCGGGCCCGTGTAGCCCCAGTTGATCGCCTCCGCTGTCGAGATCGTGCCGACGTTGCGCATGCGGTCGATGAAGATGCGGTTGCGGTCCATGAGCCCGTGCACGCGCCCGAGGAATTCCTCGTATTTGTCGAGGATCCCGGCGAGGCTCTCGAGCCAGCCGTCCGGCAGGTCGCGCGCGAGCCCGCCGATGCGGCCGTACGTGTACGTCACGCGCGCGCCGGTGAGGTTGGCGATGTGCTCGTACATGTAGTCGCGGATCATGACCAGATAGAGGAACGCGGTCATCGCGCCCAGCTCCATGAGGCCGGCGGCGATGCAGGTCAGGTGATCGACGAGCCGCGAGTACTCGGACAGCAGCGTGCGCAGGTAGCGGCAGCGCGGCGTGATCTCGATGCCCATCAGCGTCTCGACCGCCTCGCAGTACGCGAAGTCGTTGATCAGCGCCGACACGTAGTTGAGCCGGTCGATGTAGGGGATCAGGTTGTGCCAGGTGTGCGACTCGCACTCCTTCTCGAAGCCGCGATGCAGGTATCCGCAGTGCACGTCGGTGCGCAGCACGCGCTCGCCGTCCAGCTCGGCGATGATCTGGACCGTCCCGTGCGTCGCCGGGTGCGACGGCCCGATGTTGACGATCACCGTGTCGTCGGAGAGCGGCGTCTCGAACGCCGAACGGACCGGATTGGGGAACGGGGTTTCCACGGTTCGTTCCGTCACTTCCGGTACGGCACGAGCGGCTGCTCGTGGTCCTTGGCATAGTCCTTGCGCAGCGGGTGGCCGACGAAGCCCTCGTACAGCAGGATCGGGCGCAGGTCGGCGTTGCCGCGGAAGACGATGCCGTACATGTCGTGGCACTCGCGCTCCATGAAGCGGGCCGCGTCGTACAGCGGGATCAGCGAATCGACGGTCGGGTCGTGTTCGGAGACGCGGGTCTTGATGCGCACGCGCACGTGGTGCTGCGTCGAGTAGAAGTGGTAGACGACCTCGAACCGCTGCGCGTGCCCGGGCCAGTCGACCGCCGTCACGTCGAGAAAGAGGTCGAAGCCGAACTCGGCTTTCAGCAGGCGCACGGCGTCGCAGAGCGCGGCGGGCGGCAGCGTGACCACGAGCATGCCGTGGACCAGCGATGCCTCTCCGAAGGCGGGCGCGAGCCGCTGCTGGACGAGGTCGAGAATCGGGGCCGCCACGGTCAGAAGCTCCCGGTCACGATCGGGTGCTTCGAGCGGGCGATCCTGTCCTGCAGCTGCATGATCCCGTCGATCACCATCTCGGGCCGCGGCGGGCAGCCGGGAACGTAGACGTCGACCGGGATGATCCGGTCGATGCCGAGCACCGCCGCGTAGTTCTGGTAGAAGCCGCCGCTCGTGGCGCAGACGCCGAAGGCCATCACCCACTTCGGCTCGCACATCTGCTCGTAGACCTTGAGGAGCACCGGCGCCTGCTTGTGCGTGACGGTGCCGACGACCATCAGCAGGTCGGCCTGCCGCGGCGAGAACCGCGGAAGCGCGGCGCCGAAGCGGTCGGTGTCGTAGGGGCTGGAGCTCACCGCCATGAACTCCATCGCGCAGCACGCCGTGACGAACGGATAGGGGAACAGCGAGAACTTGCGCGCCCAGCCGACCAGCTCGTCCTTCTTGGTCGTCAGGTACTCGAAGGCCTGGCTCTTCTGGCCGGCGGCCTGGATCGGGATCGTGGGCGAGGCCATGGCTATTCGGTCACCGCTTCCAGGAGTCTCGCCTTGTAGACGTAGAGCAGGATCAGCACGAGCAGGAAGACGAAGAAGCCGAAGATCGCCAGCATGAACGTCGTGAGCGGCTGTGCGCCGAGCGCCCAGATGAACAGGAAGACCGTTTCCAGATCGAACAGGATGAAGATGATGGCGACCGCGTAGTACTTGATCGGGACGGCCTTCACGTTGAGGCGCTGGACGGGCGTCGCGCCGCACTCGAACGCCTCGAGCTTCAGCGCGGAGGCGACGGGCTTCGGGCCGAGTACCCGGTTCATCAGCAGCGTCACCGCGACGAAGCCGAGGATCGCCAGCAGGTAGAGCAGGAAGATGGCATACGGGTTCATCGCGAGGGGCGCGGCCTGGACTTTGATTGGAGGCGGGCGGGCTGATGCAGACTATGCGAGGAGGCCTGCCCGGGCGTTGACGCAGATCAACGCCCGTGGCTGAACGGCTACGCGTAGTTGACGTACCGCGGCTCGTACATCTGCGACCGCACGTAGGAAAGCAGATCGGCGGGCCGCTCCACGGTCGCAAACCCCTGTTTGTAGGCGACCTCCGCGACCGCGGCCGCGATGTGCGCCGAGACGTCGCGCACCTGCGCGAGCGGCGGGTAGAGGCTGCCCTGCGCGAGGTCGGCCTCGGTGACCTGCCGCGCGAGCGTCCGCGCGGCGGCCATGAACATCTCGTCGGTCACGCGCGTCGCGCGGACGGCGACCGCCGCGAGCCCCACGCCCGGGAAGATGTACGAGTTGTTGCCCTGGCGCGGCACGTGGGTCCGGCCGTCCTGCGTGACCGGATCGAACGGGCTGCCGCAAGCGAACAGCGCCCGCCCGCCGCTCCACTTGTACGCCTGCTCGGCCGTGCACTCCGCCTTCGACGTCGGGTTGGACAGCGCGAACACGATCGGCCGCTTGTTGATCCGCGCCATGTCCCCGATGACCTCCTCGGTAAACGTGCCGCCGACGGCAGCCACGCCGATGATCGCCGTCGGCGCGAGCTTTCTCACGGCTCCTGGGAAATCGGCGATCGGCGGGTGGTCATGCGCGTAGGGCAGCTTGTGCGCGCCGAGGCCCGTCCGGCTCTTCACGACGAGCCCCTTCGAGTCGACGAGCCAGCAGCGCTCGCGCGCCTCGTGCTCGGGCGCGCCTTCGGCGACCATCGCCGCGACCGTCAGGTCTGCGATGCCGGTGGCCGCCTCGCCGGCGCCGAGGAAGAGGATCTTCTGGTCGGCGAGCTTGCCGCCGGTGACGCGCAGCGCCGAGATGATGCCGGCGAGCGCCACCGCTGCGGTGCCCTGGATGTCGTCGTTGAACGTGCAGATGCGCTCGCGGTACCGCTCCAGCAGGCGGAACGCGTTGTGGTTGGCGAAGTCCTCGAACTGCACGACGATGCCGGGGAACACCTTCTGCGTCGCCGCGACGAATTCCTCGACCAGCTCGTCGTAGGGCGCGCCGGTGACGCGCTTCTGCTGCAGCCCGATGTAGAGCGGGTCCTTGAGCAGCGCCTCGTTGTTGGTGCCCATGTCGAGGATGACCGGAAGGCACTGGTTCGGGTGGATGCCCGCGCAGGCGGTGTAGAGCCCCAGCTTGCCGACCGGGATGCCCATGCCGTTCGCGCCGAGGTCGCCCAGGCCGAGGATCCGCTCGCCGTCGCTGACGACGATGATCGCGGCGTCGCGGTACGGCCAGTTGCGCAGGATGCTCTCCACGCGGCCGCGGTCGTTGGCGCTGATGAACAGGCCGCGCGGCCGCTGGAAGATGTGGCCGAACTGCTGGCAGGCGAGACCCACCGTCGGCGTGTAGATGATCGGCAGCATCTCGTCCGGGTTGTCGATGACGATCCGGAAGAACAGCGCCTCGTTGCGGTCGTGCAGCGCGGCGAGGTTGACGTACTTGTCCAGCGGCGCCGGCTTCTGCCGGAAGTTCGCGAGCACCCGTCCCACCTGCTCGTCCATCGTGCCGATGTGCGCGGGCAGGAGCCCGCGGATGCCCAGCGCGTCGCGCTCGGCGTCGGTGAACGCCGTGCCCTTGTTGAGCGTCGGGTCGCGCAGCAGCGCGACGCCCCTGGGAAACCACTCGGGAACGGGGGTTCGCGCGCTCTTGGAATTCTTCTGGAACATGGAGGCTCTCCTCGGTTTCGTTGTCCGGTCGTTGGTGTCGCGGGGGCGGACCGCGGTGTTGCGCTGGCCGGTCGCGCCCTGGAATCTGCAGCAGGGAAAAGGGGAACCGCGGCCGCCGTGCGCGTCTGCGTCAGATCGCTTCCGGCACCATCCTGATCGCGCCGCACGGGCATTCCGCCACGCAGATGCCGCAGCCCTTGCAGTAGTCGTAGTTGAACTCGAAGCGCTTGCCCGGCCCGAGCTTGATCACCGCATTGTCGGGACAGACGCCGTAGCAGTTGTCGCACTCGAAGCAGTTGCCGCAGGAGAGGCAGCGCCGCGCCTCGAACAGCGCGTTCGTCTCGTCCAGGCCCTTGACGACCTCGTCGAACGTCGACTTGCGGCGCACGATGTCGAGCAGCGGGCGCACCGTCTTCGGCGCATCGCTGTAGTACCACGGGTTGAGTTTCTCGAACGTCGCGAGCTCGTGCTTGTCGGACGGCACGTACGTCCCGCCGCGGAGCCAGGCGTCGATGTGGCGCGCGGCCTTCTTGCCGTGGCCGACCGCGACGGTGACCGTGCGCTCCGAGGGCACCATGTCGCCGCCCGCGAAGATGCCCGCGTAGCCGGTCATCATGTTCGGGCCGACCTCGACCGTGCCGTCCTTGATCACGAGGCCGGGCACGCCGTCCAGCAGCGACAGGTCGACGTCCTGGCCCAGCGCCAGCACCAGCGAATCGGCCTCCAGCGTCTCGAACTCGCCGGTCGGCTGCGGGAAGCCCTTCTCGTCGAGCGCCATCTTCTCGACCGTAAGCGTACCTTCGCTGCCCATGTTCTTGATCGTGGACAGCCACTTGATCATGATGCCTTCCTGCAGCGCCTCCTCCACCTCGAAGTCGTGCGCGGGCATCTTCTCGCGCGTGCGGCGGTAGACGATGATCGCCTCGGAGGCGCCCAGCCGTTTCGCGGTGCGCGCGACGTCGAGCGCGGTATTGCCGCCGCCGTAGACGACGACGCGCCGGCCGAGCATCGGCTTCTCCTCGCCCTCCATGCTGCGCAGGACGGCGACGGCGTCGAGCATGCGCGCGGCCCCGGCGGCGGGGATGTACGCGCGCTTCGCGATGTGCGCGCCGACGGCGAGGAACGCGGCGTCGAACTTGCCGGCCTGCATCGTCTCCCGGATGTTCGACACCTTGCTGTTCAGCGTCATGTCGACGCCCATGTCGAGGATGCGCTGCACCTCGGCGTCGAGGACGTCGCGCGGCAGACGGTACTTGGGGATGCCGAAGCGCATCATGCCGCCGGCCAGCGGACCGGCCTCGACGATCGACACGCGGTGGCCGAGCCGGCGCAGGTGGTACGCGGCCGACAGCCCCGAAGGGCCGGCCCCGACGACGAGCACGCGCTTGCCCGACTCGCTCCGGGGCGGCGCGAACTTCCACCCGCGCTTGATCGCCTCGTCGCCGAGGAAGCGCTCGACCGAATTGATGCCGACCGCCTCGTCCAGCTGGCCGCGGTTGCACGCGCCCTCGCAGGGGTGATAGCAGACGCGCCCCATCACCGCGGGCAGCGGATTGTTCGCGGTGAGCGCGCGCCACGCGGCCTCGTAGTCGCCGCCCTCGGCGTGGAAGAGCCAGCCCTGGATGTCCTCGCCGGCCGGGCAGGCGTTGTTGCACGGCGGCAGCCGGTCGAGATAGACCGGCCGCGACGTGCGCCACGACCCGGTCTTGTTGGCGAGGCTCGAGCCGACGTTGAGCGTGATTGCAAACGGCTTGTCCAAGCGGAATCTCCTCTCAGTGCCCGCGCGGCCGCCCGAAGGGCACTGAGCGCCCCCCTCGGGGGGGTGCCGAGCGCAGCGAGTCCGGGGGGTTCATTGATCGAGCAGGCCGAACCGGGCGATGTTGCGGTCGGCCGCCGCCTGGATCTGCGCGAGCCGTGCCGCGTCCGGCTCCTTGCCGAACAGGTGCGCGAAGCGCTTCTGCAGCTTCAGGTAGTCGGTAACGGGCACCTTGCGCCGGATCTTCGTGCGCCCGGTGATCTCGCCGTCCACCGCCTCGAACAGCGGGAACAGCCCCGACTCGACCGCCATGCGCGCGATCCTGATCGTGTCCTCGGGCAGCGAGCCCCACCCCAGCGGGCACGGGACGTGGATGTGGATGTACCGGGCGCCGTGCAGGCCCATCGCGCACGTCACCTTGTGCTCGAGGTCGCGCAGGTTGGCCACGCTTGCCGTGGCGACGTACGGAATACCGTGCGCCATCGCGATCAGCGGCAGGTTCTTGCCGGTGCCGGACGTGTTGCCGGGCTCGCGCCCGACCGCGGGCGTCGTCGCGGTCCGCGCTGCGGGAGGGGTCGCGCTCGAGCGCTGCACCCCGGTGTTCATGTACGCCTCGTTGTCGTAGCAGATGTAGAGCACGTCGTCGTTGCGCTCGAACATCCCGGACAGGCAGCCGAAGCCGATGTCGGTGGTGCCGCCGTCGCCGCCCTGCGCGATCACCCGGATGTCGGTGCGGCCCTTCATCCGCATTGCTGCGGCGACGCCCGACGCCACCGCCGCCGCGTTGCCGAACAGCGAGTGGATCCACGGGATCTGCCACGACGTCTCCGGGTACGGCGTCGAGAAGACTTCCAGGCAGCCGGTCGCGTTGACGGCGATCACCTGGTTGTTCGCGGCGCGCATCGCGGCGTCGATCGCGTACCGTGCGCCCAGCGCCTCGCCGCAGCCCTGGCAGGCGCGGTGCCCCGAATTGAGCGAGTTGGTCCGCTGCATGTTCGCCTGCACCGAGCGCTCGTCCTCGGCGAGCAGCCGGTTGCCGACGGTGAACGTGCCCGTCTGGTAGAACTTGACGGCCTGCAGGGGTACGCCGTCGGTTTGCGTGTTCCGGGGTTCGCTCATGCGTCCTCTTTCAATCGTTGCTAGTACGATGCGTCCCTTGTCGGGCGCCCGCAATCGCGCGACGACGCGGGCTTCGCCCCTGACCTTCGGTCGTCGCGCTCATGCGTTCTTCCTCAGCCGATGCGGGAGCCGACGGTGCCGAGCCGGCGCAGGATGGCCTCCGCGGTCGGCCCGGTGCGGCGGGCGAGCTGCTCGCGCTCGAGCTCGTGGGCGACGACGTCGGCGTTCAGATCGAGGAACGTCACCTGCTCGAGCTCGTCCGCGGCCGCGTCGTGGAACAGCTGCTTGAGCGAGGCGCGCGTGATCGCGCGGCCGCCCAGCCCGGCGATCACCGTGTAGCCCTTCAGCTGGATCCCCGACAGCGACTTGCGCACGCCGTCGGAGACGATCCCGCCCAGCCCGACCGCCAGGCATTTCTCGAGCACGACGACGCGCTTTGCGTGGGCGAGCGCGTCGCGCAGCTCGGTCAGCGGGAACGGGCGGAACGAGCAGATCGACACCGACCCGATCGCGGTCCCGGCGTCGCGCATCTCGTCGACGACCTCCTGCACCGTGCCGTTGACGGAACCGAGCGCCACGACGATCGTCTCGGCGTCCGCGGTGCGGTAGTTGCGGATGAGCCCGCCCGAGTTGCGCCCGAACTGCGTCGCGAACGCGGCGGAGAGCTGCGGAATGAGCGTCAGCGCGCGCAGCTGCTTGTGGTGCGCCAGGTAGCGCACCTCGGTGAAGGCTTCCGGGCCGACCATCGCGCCGATCGTGACGGGCTCCGCGGGGTCCAGCACCTGCCGCGGCTCGAACGACGGCAGGTAGGCATCCACCTGCGCCTGCGTCGGGATGTCGACGCGGTCGTACGCGTGCGTGAGGATGAAGCCGTCCATGCAGACCATCACCGGGCATGACAGCTCCTCGGCCAGCCGGAACGCCTGGATGTGCAGGTCGAGCGCCTCCTGGTTGGTCTCCGCGTAGAGCTGGATCCAGCCGGCATCGCGCATCGACATGCTGTCGGTGTGGTCGTTCCAGATGTTGATCGGCGCGCCGATCGCACGGTTGCCGATGGTCATCACGATCGGCAGGCCGAGGCCGGCGGCGTTGTAGACGGCCTCCGCCATGAACAGCAGGCCCTGGCTAGACGTCGCCGTGTACGTGCGCGCGCCCGCCGCCGAGGCGCCGATCGCGACGGAGAGCGCGGCGAACTCCGACTCGACGTTGATGAACTCGCAGCCGGCGAGCTCGCCGGACTTCACCATCTCGCCGACGCCCTCGACGATGTGCGTCTGCGGCGTGATCGGATAGGCGCAGATCACCTGCGGCCGGCTGAGCGCGATGGCCTCGGCCACCGCGCGGGACCCCTCGATCTGCTTAAGCATCGGCAGTCTCCCGCAGTTTGCTGACGATCTCGAACGCCTCGGCCGCCGCCGCGACGTTCTTCTCGGCGACGACGTGCGGGAACTTCTCGCGGATGGCGGCCACCACCGACTCGAGCCGGATCTGCCCGCTGATCGCGGCAAAGCCGCCGAGCAGCGGCACGTTCGGCACGGCCCGCCCGACGTGCTTCATCGCGATCTCGGTCGCGTGCACCGTGCACAGCCGCGAGCGGCGGAACGAGCCGGTGAATTCGGACAGGCCGAGCTCCTCGAAGCTGCGCATCGAGTTGAGCAGGATGTAGCCGTCCGGCTGGAGACCGGTGAAGAGGTCGACCTGATGCAGCAGCGTCGAATCCTGGATGATCAGCGCGTCGGGCTCGAGCACCGGCTCGCGCAGCCGGATCTCCTTGTCGTCCAGGCGGCAGTATGCAATCACCGGCGCGCCCATGCGCTCGGAGCCGAAGCTCGGAAACGCCTGCGCGTACCGCCCCTCGAGGAACCCGGCGACCGACAGCAGCTCGGCGCCCGACACGACCCCCTGCCCGCCGCGCCCGTGTATCCGGACCTGAAACATGCCCCTGCTCCCAATACGGTTTGTGCTGCGACCCCGCGTCCGCGCAGACGGCCGTCCGGGGATTTCCCAAAGGTGGATCATGCTGCTCGCACCCGCCCGGACGCCATTGACGCAGGTCAAAGAGGACATTCGAGGGCGTGCGCCGGCCCGACGTCGGCGCGGAGCCCGCCGGGCACTCATGCGACACGCATTGATGCGGGTCAAAGGAACGACGTCGCGCGACGCTATATTGTCGGCTGCGGATCGGGTCCCGACGGTTGTGCTGCAGCCGATGCCCCTGCGGCAGAGGCGCCCCCGGGCTTCGTGCCGTGCGCAAGGAGTGGAGCCATGGACTCGAGCAATCCCAGCATCGCCGGCGTCGGTCTCGTCGACACATCGCGCAAGAGCCGGTGGCCGGCCCGCCTCGATCTTGTGCAGAGCGGAACGGGCCTCGTGCTCGCGCTGTTCATGTGGGGGCACATGTTCTTCGTGTCGACCATCCTGCTCGGCAACGACGCGATGTGGACGATCACCAAGTTCTTCGAGGGCTACTTCTTCTTCGGCCGGTCGTTCCCCGTCATCGTGTCGTTCGTCGTCGCCGGCGTCATCTCGCTTATCGTCGTGCACGCCTTCCTCGCGGTGCGCAAGTTCCCGATCAACTATCGCCAGTTCTCGACGTTCCGCGGCCACATGAAGATGATGCGGCACGAGGACACGACGCTCTGGGCCTGGCAGGCGTTCACGGGATTCGCGCTGTTCTTCCTCGCGGCGCCGCACGTCTACATCATGCTGACGCACCCGGAGCTGATCGGACCGTTCGAGTCGGGCGACCGCGTGTGGACCGGCCGCTACTGGCCGCTCTACATCCTGCTGCTGCTCGCGGTCGAGCTCCACGGCGGCATCGGGCTCTACCGCCTGGCGGTGAAATGGGGCTGGTTCGCCGGGCCCGACCCCAACGCGACGCGACGGCGGCTCAAGTTCTGGAAATGGGCGCTGACCGTGTTCTTCGTCGTGCTCGGCTTCACCACGCTCGCCGCCTACATCAAGATCGGCATCGCGCACGCGCCGAGCTACGGCCAGCCCTACGTTCCCGCAGCGCAGCAAGTGGCTCCGGCGGGGGTGCCCAAATGAGCGCGCACGGCGCCAAGAGGGTCTATCCATGAAGGTCATCTACACCGACGTCCTCGTGGTCGGCGCCGGGCTCGCGGGCCAGCGCGTCGCGATCGGCGCCAAGCGCCGCGGCCACGACGTGATCATCCTGTCGCTGGTGCCGCCCAAGCGGTCGCACTCGGCGGCGGCGCAGGGCGGCATGCAGGCCTCGCTCGCCAACGTGATCAAGGGGCAGGGCGACACCGAGGACATCCATTTCGAGGACACGGTGCGCGGCAGCGACTGGGGCGCCGACCAGCGTGTCGTGCGGATGTTCGTCAACACGGCGCCGAAGGCCGTGCGCGAGCTGGCCGCCTGGGGCGTGCCGTGGAGCCGCGTGCGCAAGGGCGATCGCACCGTGATCATCAACGGCCAGCCGGTCACCATCACCGAGCGCGACGAGGCGCACGGCCTCGTCGCGCAGCGCGACTTCGGCGGCACCAAGAAATGGCGCACGTGCTACGTCTCCGACGGCACTGGCCACGCGATGCTGCAGACGGTTTCCGACCAGGCGATCGCCAACGGGATTCCCGTGCACGAGCGCACCGAGGCGATCGCGCTGATCCACGACGGCGGCCGCTGCTACGGCGCGATCGTGAGGAACCTCATCACCGGCGAGCTCTGCGCCTACGTCGCCAAGGCCACCTGCATCGCCAGCGGCGGCGCGGGCCGGATCTACCGCGTCACGACCAACGCGGTGATCTGCGAGGGCATCGGCAGCGGCCTCGCGCTCGAGACCGGTATCGCCACGCTCGGCAACATGGAGGCGGTGCAATTCCACCCGACAGGCATCTTCCCGGCCGGCATCCTGGTGACCGAGGGCTGCCGCGGCGACGGCGGCCTGCTGAAGGACGTCGACGGCCACCGCTTCATGCCGGACTACGAGCCGGAAAAGAAGGAGCTCGCCTCGCGCGACGTCGTGTCGCGGCGGATGGAGGAGCACATTGCCAAGGGCAAGGGGGCGAAGAGCCGCTTCGGCGATCACATCTGGCTCGACATCACGCTGCTGGGCGAGAAGCACATCAAGCACAACCTGCGCGAGGTGTTCGAGATCTGCCACTATTTCCTGGGCGTCGACCCGACGAAGGAGTGGATCCCCGTGCGGCCGGCGCAGCACTACACGATGGGCGGCGTGCGGACCAACCACACCGGCGAGAGCCCGGACCTGAAGGGGCTCTTCGCCGCGGGCGAGGCGGCCTGCTGGGACATGCACGGCTTCAACCGGCTGGGCGGCAACTCGGTCGCCGAAACGGTCGTCGCCGGCATGATCGTCGGCGAATTCATCGGCGACTACTGCGACCGGAGCGAGAACGAGGTCGACATCCCGACGGCGCTCGTCCACGAGTTCCTGAAGCGCGAGCAGGGCAAGCTCGACACTCTGGTCAACGGGCGCGGCACCGAGGATGCCTCGGCGATCAAGGCGCGGATGCAGGACCTGATGACGGCGAAGGTCGGCATCTTCCGCCGCGGCGAGGACCTGCAGGCGGCCGTCGACGAGCTGCAGCAGCTGTTGCTGAAGAGCCGCAGCATCGGGTTGCGCGACCGCGCGCGCGGTGCGAACCCGGAGCTCGTCACCGCCTACCGCGTGCAGAAGATGCTGAAGGTCGCGCTGTGCATCGCCCACGGCGCGCTGATCCGCACCGAGAGCCGCGGTGCGCACTTCCGCCAGGACTTCCCGCGCCGCAACGACGCCGAGTGGCTGAAGCGCACGCTCGCGTCGTGGAAGGGCGAAGGGGACACGCTGCCCGCGCTGGCGTGGGAAGCGATCGACGTCGGACAGATGGAGCTGCCGCCGGGCTGGCGCGGCTACGGGGCCAAGGACTACGTCGACCATCCGGACACGCCCGGGCGGGCCGCCGAGGTCGAGGCGCTCAGGCAGAAGTTGGCCGGTGCCTCGCGCTTCGAGGTCCAGCAGGCGCTGATGCCCTACGACACGATGCTTCCCGCGCGCTTCCGTGGCCGCAACGAGCGCATCGACGAACCCTTCGAGGCCGGAAAATGAGCGACGTCATCAGGATTGTTCCCGCCGCGCAGGCCGGCAACGCCGCGGCGGGAGGCGGCGGCCCGTTGCGCAATCTGACGATCAGCGTGCTGCGCTACAACCCGGCCGAGCCCGACATTCCGCCGCGCCTGCAGTCCTACGAGCTCGAGGAAGCGTACGGCATGACGCTGTTCATCGCGCTGAACGAGATCCGCGAGAAACAGGACCCGTCGCTGCAGTTCGACTTCGTCTGCCGCGCCGGCATCTGCGGCAGCTGCGCCATGGTCATCAACGGCCGGCCCACGCTCGCGTGCCGGACGCTGACCAAGAACCTCGGTCCCGAGATCACGCTGGCCCCGCTGCCGTTCTACGAGCTGATCGGCGACCTGTCGGTCAATACCGGCAAGTGGATGCGCGGCATGAGCGAGCGGCTGGAGGCCTGGTTGCACATGCGGGACCAGGACCCCGACCTGCGGCGCGCCGAGCAGAAGATGGACCCGGACCTGGCCGACAAGATCTACGAGCTCGGCCGCTGCGTCGAGTGCGGCTGCTGCGTGGCCGCGTGCGGGACCGCGCGCATGCGCAAGGACTTCGTCGGCGCCGTGGGTCTCAACCGCGTCGCGCGCTTCCGGCTCGACCCGCGCGACACGCGCACCGACGACGACTACTACGAGGTGATCGGCGACGACGACGGCGTGTTCGGCTGCATGTCGCTGCTCGCCTGC
>Ga0209048_10004579_pt1 | contig 13219 bp, 9 predicted proteins | sample FrelakmetCRP12CR_FD_187146 | JGI IMG/M metagenome (GOLD analysis project Ga0209048, IMG submission 187146) | Freshwater lake sediment microbial communities from the University of Notre Dame, USA, for methane emissions studies - CRP12 CR (SPAdes)... | ecosystem: Environmental > Aquatic >... | reverse complement strand
CCGCGGCCGCGTGGTCGCTCACGAACTGGGCGAAGTAGGTGTCGATGAGGGCGTTGAAGTTGAGGATGCCGAGCGTGATCGTGATCGGGATCATCAGCGCCAGCACGCGGCGCAGGTACGGGTCGCGGAAGTGGAAGTTGACGCGGATGGGCTCGCCGGCGGCACGCATCGCGAGCCCCAGCAGAATGAGCTCGACCAAGGTGCCGGCCAGAGTGCCCCAGGCGAGCGCGTACACGCCCCAGGCCTCGTGCCACACGAGCATGAAGGCGATGATCACGAGGTTCCACACGATCGAGACGACGGCGGGCATCGTGAAGCGCTCGTCGGCGTAGAGCACGCCGGTCATCACCCCGGCGAGGGCCAGCACCAGCACGGTCGGCACGAGGATCTGCAGGTACTGCGCCGCCAGCGTCGCCATGTGGCTCGTGCCGGTGAGCTCGGGGTAGATGGCGCGCACGAGGGGGCTCGCGGCGAGGATGAGCACCACGCAGACCGAGCCCACCACGGCGAGCATGAAGCCCAGCAGCGTGGCTGTGAGCCGCCGAGCGCGCTCGCGGTCGCCGGCTGCGAGCAGCGCCGTGAGCACCGGCACGAAGGCGGCGCTGATGGCCGCGTCGGCGAACAGCTGGCGGATGAGGTTGGGCACCACCGACACCGACACGAACGTGTTGTAGTCGGCGGTGACGCCGTAGACGCTCGCGGTGAGCACCTCGCGGCCCAGGCCCACGACGCGGGATATGGCGGTGGCGGAGGCGACGATCACCGCCGCCCAGGCGAGCCTGCGAGTGCGTTCGCTCATAGCCTCCCCAATTCGACCGCCGGCCGCGAAGTACTGCCCGGCCGGCCGGCGGCCAGTGTAGCAGAGCCTCTGGTGTTTGCCGCTCGCGCAGGCGTGTGGTAGCATCGCGCGTCCGAGCGCAGTCCCCACTGCCTCAGCATGCAGTCACGATTTCACCCGGATCGAAGGGATCACGTGGCCAACATCAAGCAGCAGAAGAAGCGCATCCGCCTGGCCGCCAAGCAGCGGCTGCGCAACCGGCACGCCAAGTCGAGCCTCAAGACGCTGTTCAAGCGCCTCGAGGACCAAGTCGCCGAGAAGCAGGGCGACGAGGCCGCGAAGACCGCCACGTTCCTGACCTCGCGCATCGACAAGGCGGCCGCCAAGGGCATCCTGCACAAGAACAACGCCGCCCACAAGAAGAGCCGCGTAGCGCACACGCTCGCGCAGCTTTCCTAGGCCAGGCAGCGTTCGCACCAGAAGACGACCAAACGGGCGGGCCGCTCTGCGGCCCGCCCGTTTCGGCGTGCGCGCATTTCCGCGGCGTCTCGCTTGGCCGATGCGGAGCTGGGGGAGGGGATGCGACGGAGGCTCGCGAGGCGGCCGGTGCGGAGGCCGGGGTTTCAACCCCGGCGGAGCACCGGCCATGCGTGCCGAGCGGAGCGAGCGTCAGCGAGCGCCCTTCAGAGCGCCCCTCCCCCAGCTCAGCGCCCGGCCGCCTCGCCGAGCCGCGCCTCACCGTCTCACGCCAGCAGTCGCGCCAGGGCCAGCTCGACCACCAGCCTGTCGCTGTGGTTCACGCCGGCCGCCGACTCGAGCGTGGCCGGCGCCCGCCCGCGCATACCGGGCTCTGCCACAGCGAGCGCCCGGTAGGCCCGGTCGAAGCGGCGCCGGTCGTAGTTCTTGCGCTGCTCGAGCAACTTCTTGGCCGTGAAGGGGTGTACGCCCAGCTGCTTCGCCGCCGTCCCCTGGTCGCTGGCGCCGAGCTGCCACGCGGCCTCGAGCTGGCGCACGTAGCGCAGCAGGCTGTAGAAGATGCGGTTGGCATCTTCTTTGGGGTCGCCGGAGGCGAAGATAGCCTCGAGGAGCCCGAAGGCCCGCGTGCGGTCGCGGTGGCCGACCGCGTCCATGAGGTCGAAGATCCGCGCCTCGTCGTCCGGGGAGCAGACCGCGTCCACATCCTCGGGGGTGGCCTCGGCGCCGCGGCAGTAGAGAGCGAGCTTCTCGATCTCGCGCTCCAGGCGCTCGCTGTGCCCCGGCTCCTCCCCGCAGACGTCGAGCAGGTGCCGCGCGACGGCGGCGCTCAGTGGCAGCCGCCGGGCGGCCGCCCGTTCACGCACCCAGCCGGCCATCTCATACCTCTTCGGCAGGTCGAAGCTGAGGACGTCGCCCGCCTTCGCCACGGTCTTGTACAGGGCGTCGTCCTTGGCGATCTTCTCCGCCTCAAGCGCGAGGCACGTGCCCGGCATCGGGTCGTGGACGTAGGCGATGAGCTCTTTGCGCTCCTTCACCTTGAACTGGTGCGCGTTGAACACCAGGAGAAGACGCGTGCCGAGGGCGAACCCGGGCGTGTCGGCGGCTTCGAGCACGGCCCGCAGCGCCGCGGCAGTATTGCCGCTCTCCACCTCGAACGCAGCCACGTTGATATCGCTGCCGCTCTCGGCGATCACACGCCGGCGCAGTCGCTGGACTGCCCGGCGAACCTTGGGCCGGTCGTTGCCGACGATGAGGTAGACGGGCTTCAGGGGGGCTGGTCCGCTCATAGTGGCCGAAGGATAGCACGCACCGCACGTGCTCGACGAAGGCGGGGCCGCCGTCTAGGATTCCGATGGCCGCGCGCCTCGCGTGGCCATCGCCGCCCGGAGGAGGAGCGTGCGCCTCATCGCCGCGTCAGTCTCGATCGGTTCACCACTCGTCGTGGCCCTCCTGGCGGCACTCGCACTCGTCGAGCTCGGGCTCCTCGCATGGGCGCTGCTCGACCTGGCCAGACGACCGGCCGACCGGGTGGCCGGCGGCAGCCGGCTGCTTTGGCTGCTCCTGTGCCTCTTCGTGCAGTTGATCGGGCCGGTGATCTACCTCGCTGTAGGCCGAGTGCCCGCGGCGCCGCGGGCACTGCCTCGGCCTCAGGCTCCGGGCGGCGGCGGTCACGTCGCGCGCGCCGCCGCCGCGCTCTACGACGCGGCCGGACCGCCCGGTGGTGCCGAGGGCACAGGGCCTGCCGTCGAGCTCGTCGACGTGCGCAAGGTCTTTCGCACAGCGGCGGCTCTCGACGGCCTCTCGCTGCGCGTGCCCGAGGGCTCGGTGTTCGGCTTCCTCGGCCCCAACGGAGCCGGCAAGACCACGACCCTGCGGATCCTCGCCGGGCTCGCCCGTCCCACGTCCGGCGAGGCGCACGTGCTCGGGCACGACGTCGCGGGGGCAGGCGGCGACGTACGTGCCCTGATCGGCTTCCTGCCGGACGTGCCGGCCTTCTACAAGTGGATGACCGCGCCCCAATACCTGCGCTTCGCGGGTAGCCTCTTCGGGCTGCGCGGCGACGTTCTCGACGTGCGCGTCGCGGCGCTGCTCGATCTCGCCGGCCTCGTAAGGGTCGGCATGCGTATCGGCGGTTTCTCGCGCGGCATGAAGCAGCGTCTCGGCGTGGCCCAGGCGCTGGTCAACGCCCCCCGCCTGCTGCTGCTCGATGAGCCCACCAGCGCCCTCGACCCTATCGGCCGGCGCGAAGTGCTCGACATGGTCGCGGCCCTGCGCGGCCGCACCACCGTGTTCTTCTCGACGCACATCCTCGCCGACGTGGAGCGCGTCTGCGACACCGTCGCCATCATCGACCACGGGCGAGTGGCCGCGCACGCGCCCATCGACGAGCTCCGCCTGCGGCGAGGCGGGCTGAACCGCCTGGCGGTCGAGGTGGACGAGCCGCAGCGCCTCGTGGCGGCGCTCGAGGGCGCCGCCTGGCTGCGCGCGGTCGAGGTCGCCGAGGACGGCGGCCTGCGCTTGGCCACCGACGACCTCGAGGCGGCGCAGCGCGAACTACCCGCGCTGATCGCGCGTCTGGGGCTCGCGCTGCGCCGCCTTGAGAGCGACGAACTGAGCCTCGAGGACGTCTTCGTCGATCTGGTGCAAGGGGAACACCGATGAGGGGCTTCGGGGCGTTCCTCGGCAAGGAACTGCGCGAGACCGTGCACACCTGGCGCATCTGGGTCCTGCCCGCCTTCATCCTGTTCGCGGCGCTATCATCGCCGCTGATCACGTTTCTCATGCCGACTTTGGTGGACCGGCTCGGCGGCATGCCGCAAGGATTCGCCATCTCCGTGCCCGAGCCGACCGCCCTGGCCGCGTACGTCGAGTACCTCGGCAATCTCGGCGAGCTCGTGATGTTCGCCCTCGTGATCGCCTACGGCGGCATCGTCAGCTCGGAGGTGCGCAGCGGCACCGCGGCCCTGGCGCTGGCCAAGCCGCTGTCACGAGGCGCCTTCGTGCTCGCCAAATGGCTGTCCCAGCTCCTCGTGGTCGCCGTCGCCGCCGTCGTCGCGACGGCGGCATGCATCGCTCTCACCGCCGTGCTGCTGGGCGCAGGGCCGGCGGCGCAGGCCGTCGCCGCCGTGGCCCTTTGGTCCGTGTACGCGATCGTGATCCTGAGTGCGATGGTACTGCTGAGCGCCGTGCTGTCGGCGCCGGCGGCCGCGGCCGGCGCCGGCATCGGCGTCTACGCCTCGTTCGCCATCCTCGCCCAGTTCGAGGCCACGAGCCGCATCACGCCGGCGGGGCTCATGCCCGCCGCGCAGGCGGTCTTGAACGGTGAGCCGACGCACTGGCAGGCGCCGGTCGCGACGAGCATCGCGGTGAGCGCCGCCTGTTTGGCCGCCGCCGTGTGGCGCTTCGCGCGCCGCGAGATCTGATGCGCCGGGCAAGCCACCCTACCCGCCGCGGCTCGCTCTGACCTCGAGTCCGCGCGCCGCAGCCGTCAAGGTGATCTCGCCGCGCTGGTCGGTGCGCGCGCAGGCCACGCCGTCGGCCGCCATGAGGGCCAGCATCTCCGGCGTGGGGTGTCCGTAGGTGTTGGGGCCCACAGAGATGACCGCGAGCGCGGGAGCAAGGGCCTCCATCTGCGCCTCGTCGAGGCCGCCGCGGCTGCCGTGGTGGGGTAATTCGACGACGGCACACACGGGCAAGTGGAGCGCTTCGAGCACCGGCCCCTCGGCGTCGCCCGGTACCAGCGCGCGCCGCCCGCCGAGATCGGCCAGCACCACGAGTGCCGTATCGTTCTCGCTCTGGTTGCCGCTCTCGCCCTTGGGCGGCGAGGTGGGCAGCACGCGGAGGCTCCAGCCGGCGCCGGCGACCTGCACCGGCGTCGTACACCAGCGGACCTCCGCGCCCGCCGCCGTGAGTCGAGAGGCGATGGCCTCGAGCGCCGCCGACGGCGCCGGCGTTCGAGGGAGCAGCGCCGTGGTGATCGGGATGCTCCCGACGACGTCCGAGAGCCCGGCGGTATGGTCGGCGTGACCGTGGGAGAGCACCAGCAGGTCGATGCGCCCGACCGCATGGGCGCGCAGCGTGCGGGCCAGCGGAGCCGGACCCGCATCGATGAGCACGGTGGGGCCGCCGGGCGCCTGGAACAGCGCCGCCGCGCCCTCTCCGACGTCGAGGAACGTGAGCGTGGGCTGGCGGGGCGGCGCCGCCGGCATGGGCGCCAGCAGAAGCACGGCCACCGCGAGACCGGCGCTCGCGGCCACCAGAGCGGGGCGCCGGCGGCGGTCGCGGACGTAGGCCGTCAGACCGCCCCCGGCGCGCCGTGCGAGCCCCGCGACGACCGCCAGTTCGCCACAGAAAGCGAGCCCGAGGAGCAACCTCAGGCTCGCCCCGCGCCACTCGTACACGGCGAACGGCAGTCGGCCGAACAGCCGCGAGACCTCCATGAGAAACCCGATGAAGAGCCCCGCGACGACGTTCAACGGGGCCGACAGCCAGCTGCCCACGAACCCCAGGAGCAGCGACAGCATGCCGACGAACATGATAGGGCCCAAAACGAAGCCCCCGGCCACGTTGGCCGGGACGCTCACCAGCGAGGCGGAGCCGAAGGTGAGCATCGAGATGGGCGCCGTGGACAGGCTGGCCGCCGTCGTGATCCCGACCTGCTGTGGCAGGGCTCCGGGAAGGAACCCCAAGAGCCGCGTGATGGGCCGCGCCAGCAGCAGAAGGCCGGCTACGGCGCCGAACGACAGCTGGAAGCTGACGTCGAAGAGGTTATCGGGGTTACGCGTGAGGAGCCACGCCGCCGGGACCAGCCACAGCAGCCAGCCGTCGGTGGGCCGGGAAGCGAGCACCGCGAGCAGCCCGGCGATGCCGGCGACCCCGGCGCGCATGATGGACGGCGACGCCCCGGTGAGCAGCACGTAGGTGGCGACAATGGGCACGAGGAGCGCGGTGCGTAGGAGCCGGGGGATGCCCAGTAGCGAGAAGGCGAAGGCCCACATGCTGCAGAGCAGGATGACGTTCTCGCCGGAGACGGCCATGATGTGCAGCAGGCCGCTGCGCCGGAAGTCGTCGATCGAACCCTGGTCGACCCCCTCGTCGTCGCCGAGGACCATGCCCTGCAGCACCTCGTCCACGGGGGCATGAACGCCCGCGCGCAGGTGCGCGCGGGAGGCCTGACGAAGGCGGTCGACGGCGCCCTGGAGGCCGTCGCGGCGCCCGGTCACGCGCAGGTCCGCGAAGCGGCCCTCGAGCATGACGTGCTCTCCGCGGCGGCGCAGATACCGGCCGTAGTCGAAGGCGCCCGGTCGGGGCGGCGGCAGCGGCGCGACGCGCACGGAGTCCACCTCGACGACGGCGCCCTCCACGAGGGTGCCGCACGAATCGAGCACGAAAGGCTTTCCGGCCTCCAGCCGCAGCCGCAGGTGGGCGGGCTCGGCGAGAGGCACGCCGCTCACGGACCTCACGGCGACGGCGAGCGTGACCTGGTCGCCTTTGGCCGCCGGCAGGTCGGTGAGCACGGCGCTGAGGGTCACGTAGTGGCCCTCGTAGGACTGGAGCGCAGAGTGCCCGAGCGAGTCCAGGCGGCCGCCGCCGACGGCCAGCCCGACGAGGAGGAACAGGGCGGCTACGCAGAGGGGGAGCGCCGGCCGCCAAGCCGGCGACGAGCACTCCGAAGACACGCGTCGCAGCGCCACCACCATGGCCAGCGCGGGGCCGGCCGCGCCCAGGGCGAGATACCACCACGAGGGCCTGACTGCGAGCGCCAGGCAGAGGCCGCCGCAGTAGGCGGCGGCGAACACGTGCAACGGGGCGACTTTGCGCAGCACTCCCGCTCACACCGTGATCTTGTCTTTCATGGCGGCGAACTTGGCGTCGCCGATGCCGGACACGTTCTTGATGTCGTCGACCGCCTTGAACGGACCGTTGGCGGTGCGGTAGTCGATGATCTTCTGCGCCGTGGCCGGGCCCACCCCGCTGAGAGCATCGAGCTCTTCAAGCGAGGCGGTGTTGATGTTCACGGGAGCGCCGGGCGCCGTGACCGACCCCCCGGCCGAAGCTGCCGACCCGCCGGCGGCGGACGACGCAGAGCCCCCAGCGGCGACGGCCGCACCGCGCTCGGGCACCATGATCTGCTGGCCGTCGACGACCTTGGCGGCAAGGTTCACGCCGTCCATCTCGGCCCTTGCGCCAGGTCCGCCGGCGAGCGCCAGCGCGTCGGCGACGCGCGCCCCGGCAGGAACGCGCACGACGCCCGGCGATTTGACGGCGCCGCACACGTACACGACCAGGTCGGCCACCGCGGACGGGCTGGCCGCGGCGGCCGCAGACGCCGGCGACGGGGACGCCGCGGCGAGCACCAGCGGCTGGCCGCTGGCAGAGCCGGCCGCCTTCGGGAGCACGACGTAGCGCACGCCGACGGCGAGGACCACGGCGGCGACGGCCACATAGGCGTAGATCTGACGGCGCGAGAGCTGCATGGCCACCTCCGGTGAGAACGCGGACGAGAACCTCGCGGGCGCCCGCGATGGCCTGCCACGCGCCTGCTCTGGAAGGCTAGGCCGAGGCGCCGCGCGCGTCATCGCCCCTGAGGGGGGATTCGAGGGGGTGACAATGAGCGCACAGGGCCGACGCGCGGGGCCGGGGAGAGGCGCTGTCGCCCCTCCCCGGCCCCTGCGCCGCGCCGTCTGCAGGCAGGCCTACCTGACGACGAAGTTGACCAGCTTACCGGGCACGTAGATCTCCTTCACGACCTCTCTGTCCGCGAGAAAGCGAGCCGTGTTCGCCGCCGACCGCGCCTGAGCCAGCACGCCGTCCTTCTCCGCGTCGACCGGCACTTCGAGACGGTCGCGCAGCTTGCCGTTCACCTGCACGACCACGGTGACGACCTCGTCGGCGGCCAGCTCTTCGTCCCAGGCGGGCCAGGCGGCATCGAGCACCGTGTCGCCGTGCCCGAGCAGCTCCCACACCTCTTCGGCGATGTGCGGCGCCATCGGCGCCACGAGCAGGGTCATGTCGGTGACGACGGCGCGCCACTGCGCGAGGGTCAGCGCCCCTCTTGCGCCGGCCCACACGTCGAGCAGCTCGTTCTGCAGCTCCATGAGCGCCGAGACGGCGGTATTGAAGCGGAAGGCCTCGAGATCGTGCGTGACCTTGCGGATGGTCTTGTTGAGCGTGCGCAGGACCCGGCGGCCCTTCTCGGCCGCGGCCCCGTCCGCCGCCACTCCGCTCCCCTGCGCCTCGACGACCACGGCGACGAGGTTCCAGAAGCGGTTCAGGAAGCGCAGGCAGCCCTGCACCCCGCGGTCGCTCCAGGCGACGCTCTGCTCGAACGGGGCGATGAAGAGCTCGTACACGCGGAGGCTGTCGGCACCGTAGCGTTCGACCACGCTGTCGGGCGTGATCACGTTGCCCTTGCTCTTGCTCATCTTCTGGCCGTCCTCGGCCTGGATCATCCCCTGGTTGCGGAGGCGCGCGTAGGGCTCGCCGAAGCTCACGTGACCGGCGTCCTTCGCCACCTTGCAGAAGAAACGCGCGTACAGCAGATGCATGACGGCGTGCTCGGCGCCGCCCACGTAGAGGTCCACCGGCAGCCAGTACTCGACCTTCTCACGGTCGAAGGCGGCCGCCTCGTCGCGCGGCGAGGCAAAGCGGAAGTGGTACCAGCTGGAACAGGCGAACGTGTCCATGGTGTCGGTCTCGCGGCGCCCGGGGCCGCCGCAGAGCGGGCAGGTCGTGTGCACGAACTCCTCGTCGCGGGCCAGCGGCGAGCGCCCGTCGTCCGTCGGGTGATAGTCCTCGAGGTCGGGCAGGAGCACCGGGAGCTGATCGAGCGGGACCGGCACCGGTCCGCAGCGCTCGCAGTGGACGATCGGAATCGGCGCGCCCCAGTACCGCTGGCGGCTGATGAGCCAGTCCCTGAGTTTGAAGTTGACCTTCTTGCGCGAGACGCCGCGCTCGCCGAGCCAGCGGACGATCGCCTCGAACGCCTCGCCCGGCGCCGCCAGGCCGTCGAACTGGCGCGAGTTGACCATGAAGCCGTCGCCGGTGTAGGCCTCGGCGAGCTCCCCCTGCGCCCCGCTCTGGGGGGCGATGACCTCGACGATCGGCAGACCGAACGCGGTGGCGAACTGGAAGTCGCGCTCGTCGTGCGCGGGCACGGCCATGATGGCGCCGGTGCCGTAGCCGGTGAGCACGTAGTCGCTGATCCAGATCGGCACCGGCTCCTCGTTCACCGGATTGACCGCGTAGGCGCCTATGAAGACGCCGGTCTTGTCCTTCTCGGTGCTCAGACGCTCGATCTCGCTCTGGCGACGCGCCTGGTCCTGGTAGGCCCTCACCGCCTCGCGCCGCTCGGGCACGGTGAGCTCGTCGACCAGGGGGTGCTCCGGCGCCAGCACCATGTAGGTGGCGCCGAACAGCGTGTCGGGCCGGGTCGTGAAGACGGTGAGCACGTCGTCGCGACCCTGCAGCCCGAAGTCGACCTCAGCGCCCTCGCTGCGCCCGATCCAGTTCGTCTGCATCAGCTTGATCTGCTCGGGCCAGTCGATCGTCCCGAGGTCGTCCAGCAGGCGCTGAGCGTAGTCGGTGATGCGGAAGTACCACTGTTCGAGGTCCTTCTTGGTCACCTCGCTGCCGCAGCGCCAGCACCGGCCCTGCTCGACCTGCTCGTTGGCGAGGATGGTCTTGCAGCTGGGGCACCACCACTGCTGCCCGGTCGAGCGATAGGCGAGGCCGCGCTCGTACAGGAGCAGGAAGAACCACTGCGTCCAGCGGTAGTAGTCGGGGAAGCAGCTGGTGATCTCGCGCGACCAGTCGAACGACAGGCCGATGAGGTCCATCTGGCGGTGGTAGTTGGCGATGTTGCGCGCGGTGGTGACGCGCGGGTGAACGCCCATCTTGATGGCGTAGTTCTCGGCCGGCAGGCCGAAGGCGTCCCAGCCCATCGGGTGCAGCACGTTGAACCCTTGCATACGCCTGAACCGCGCCACCGCGTCGGTGGGCACGTAGTTGCGGCAGTGGCCGACGCTGAGGCCGTCGCCGGACGGGTACGGGAAGAAGTCGAGGCAGTAGAACGTGGGCTTGTCGCTCTCGTCCGGGGTGCGGTAGGCGTCGCGCTCCTTCCAGACGCGCTGCCACTTCTCCTCGATAGCGTGCGGGTCGTAGCGTCGATCCATGTGGTCCTCTCCGGCGGCCGTCTGCGGCGCGCCCGCGGCCGCGCGACCCGCGGGCGCCCAGCGCCTGATTCTACACGAGCGCGGCCGAGCCTGACGCCGCGGCGGCCGCGGCTGACGGCGCCCGGAGTCCTCACCGTGGAAGTGATCCCAGAGCCGGTCGCGGAGGTTGCCGGCAGGCACGCCTGTGCTATACTTCCGTGCCTGCCGGCACACGTCGGCACCCTTTCGGTGGGGGTATAGCTCAGTTGGGAGAGCGTTTGGCTGGCAGCCAAAAGGTCACCGGTTCGAGCCCGGTTACCTCCACCATCTTCCCCGCCTCTGCGCTTCGCTCTCGGGAGTCGAGTACACTCTGAGACCGTGAGCCCGGAACCCGCCGCACCCCGCCCGCACGCCCTCACCGCGCTCGTCTTCTTCGCCGGCATCGGCTCGATGGCCACCGAGATCTGCGCCTCACGACTGCTGGCGCCTTACTACGGGTCGTCCACGGCCGTGTGGGCCAACGTCATCGGCCTGATCCTCGCGTCGCTGGCGCTGGGCTACTGGTTCGGCGGCAGGCTCGCCGACCGGCGCCCGTCGGCGACACTCCTGGCGACGATCGTCATCGCCGCGGCGGCGCTGATCGCCGCGGTGCCCTTCGTGGCGCGGCCATTCCTCGACCTCTCGGTGCGCGGCATCGAGACGCTCTCGACCGGCGCCGTGCTGGGCTCGTTCGCGGCGGCGCTGGCGTTGTTCGCGCCGCCGGTGGTGCTGCTCGGCATGGTCACGCCCTTCGCCGTCAGGCTCGCGGCGACCGGCGTCAACGACGCCGGCCGCGTCGCCGGGCGCATCTTCGCGCTCTCCACCGCCGGGAGCATCTTGGGGACGTTTCTCGCGGCTCTCGTCGCCATCCCGCTGATCGGCACGCAGCGCACGATGCTCTGCGCCGCGGCGGTCATCGCCTTTGCCGCCGTGCCGCTCTTGGGCCGCCGCCGGCGCGCCCCGGGGCTCGTCGCGGCGGCGGTCATCGCGGCGCTGCTCGCCGTGCCGCCGGGGGTAGTCAAGGCTGAGACCGGGCTTATCCACGAGGAGGAGTCCCGCTATCAGTTGATCCAAGTGGTACAGCAGGGGCTCGAGCGCCGGCTCTACCTCAACGAGGGCCTTGCCATCCACTCGCTGTGGCGCGCCGACACGGTGCTCACCGGCGGCGAGTGGGACATGTTCCTCACGGCGCCGCCGCTGCTCGGCCGGCCGGCGAGGCGCGTTGCCATTCTCGGCAACGCCGGCGGCACCACGGCGCGCGCCTTCGGCGTCTACTACCCCGGGGCGCGCATCGACGGCGTGGAGATCGACCCTGCCGTCAGCGCCGTGGGCCGCCGCTACTTCGGTCTGTCCGACAACCCCGGGCTCACCGTGGTGACCGCCGACGCGCGGCCCTTCCTCCGCACCACGCCCGAGCGCTTCGACCTCATTCTCATCGACGCCTACCGGCAGCCTTACGTACCGTTCTACCTGGCGACCCGCGAGTTCTTCCGCCTGGTGCGGCAGCGGCTGCGCCCCGGCGGCATCGTGGCGCTCAACGTCTCCACGGTGCCCGGCGATGACCGCCTGGCGCGGGAGGTGGCCGGCACGCTCGCCACAGAGTTCCCCCAGGTCGTCACCTGGCAGGCGCTGCGCTTCAACCAGTTCGTGGTCGGGCTGAGCACGCCGCAGTCGCGGACGCTCATGACCACCCGCCTCCTGGCGGCGCCCGCGGACCTGCTGCCCGACACGCGCCTCTTCGCGCGAGGCTTGCGCACGGCCGCGCCTGCGGCGCGGCCGTGGACCGACGACCGCGCACCCGTCGAGTGGGTCACGGACCGCATGATCGCCGCCTACGCCCTCCGCGGCGCCGCCGCCACGGAGCAGCTCCTCCCCACCGCGCCGCGCTGAGCGCCGGCCGAGGGCGGCCCATCAGCGCCCGCGGCCGCCCACATGCTTCGCTTCGCCCGGCCGCCAGAGCCGCCCGGGTTTAGCGCCGGACGGCTGCGGAAACTAACTTGTCACATGCACTGGGGCCGTAGGCCGCGGTGCTGTCCCGGCAGTCGGCGGGGGGAGGCGGGCGTGGAGGAGAAGCCGCAGTTCAGCGTGGGCTACGAGACACTGAGCGGCGACATCGGTGTGGTGGTCCTCGTGGGCGAGATCGATATCTACTCGGCGCCGGAGTTCAAGGAAGTACTCGTCAACGGCATCGAGGGCGGCGCCCGCAAGGTCATCGTCGATCTGTCACGGGTCACCTTCATCGACTCGACGGCGTTGGGCGTGCTCGTGAGCGGCGCGAAACGCGTGCGGCCGCGCAACGGCAATCTCGACATCGTGTGTACAGACGAGAACATCATCCGGATCTTCGAGATCACCGGCCTCGACCGCATCTTCAGCATCTACGCGTCCCGCGGAGAGGCCATCAAGGCGGCGGTGCCCTGAGAGCCCCGGCCGTACCACGACTCCAGAAGGCGGGCGCCGGCGGGTCACACTAGGCGCTCGCCGGGGGCGACGACGATGGAGCACCGCAGCGCGGGGTCATTGCGGGGCCGCAGTCTCCACAGTGTGGCCGACGACATGTTGAAGACGAGGACATACGGGGTCGGGCGCATCTGCATCATGGATGGGTGTGGGACGCTTCTGTCGGCCTATAACCCGTCCAGTGTTTGTGCGCTGCACGGCGGGGGCGCCTGGCAGGACGACTTCCAGCGCAACGCCCACACGTCGAGCCGGCGCGAAGAGATCAGCCGCCGCTGTACTTTCGAGCCGTGCGGCCGCGAGTTCATGACCACGA
>Ga0209048_10004578_pt1 | contig 13222 bp, 10 predicted proteins | sample FrelakmetCRP12CR_FD_187146 | JGI IMG/M metagenome (GOLD analysis project Ga0209048, IMG submission 187146) | Freshwater lake sediment microbial communities from the University of Notre Dame, USA, for methane emissions studies - CRP12 CR (SPAdes)... | ecosystem: Environmental > Aquatic >... | reverse complement strand
CTCCCAGTGGGTGGGATGGATCAAAACGGGAAGGTCGTGTTCAACCACCTTCTCGTAGAACGGGAAATATTCTGGAGAATCGAGTCCCCTTCCATTCTGGTTTGATGCAATCGTGACTCCACGGCAATCCAGCTCATTGATTGAACGGTCGAGCTCCTTCATCGCGCTCCTCACGTCAAGAAGGGAAACAATGCAGATGTTGACAAACCTTTTTGGCTGGGCCTTGCACAGGGCGTAATTATCGGTGTTTGAAAGCCTGCATATTTCAGCCGCATCCTCGGGGCCAAACCCCAGAAGAACTGGCGTCGTTTGGCTCAGGGCATGGATGTCAACCCCATGCTTATCCATCAGTTTCAAACGGACCTCAGGATCTGCATTCTGAACGGGGTATGGAAATTCCTTACCCTGGCCATAGTATTTGGCTCTTTCCATGATCTTGCCAACCGATTTCGAAATGTGATGATTGTAGATGTCGATAATCATTTTCCTCTCTCCTTCTTTCCTTTTTTTGCTATCGAATGACAATTGTTACAGCAAGAATAACTTAATGAAATTCGGATCACAAATTTAAATCTAATTAACATCGTTAAAGCCCCGTAACAAATACAGAAATAAATGTCAAGGGAAAAGTGCCGTTCCTAAAACCCTTTTTTTGTTGACAAAACCTTCCTGACTGGTATAGTAAACAAAAAGCAGCTCTGAAATTCCTGCAAAAAATATGTCGAAAAAGGAGGGTTCAATGTCAGAGAAGAAAACGATCAGTCGAAGAGAGTTTATGAAGAAGGCGGGGACGGTGGGAGCAGCGGTTGCTCTGACCGGCGGACTGAGTGCTGTCGCCAAAACCGCTCAGGCACAGAAACCGGAATTCATCTTGATCGGCCATCCCAACCCCTCAACGGGTCCCATCGCTTCATTCGGCGAGGCCTCCCCTTGGGCCGATGAACTGGCCATCGAGGAAATCAACAAACAAGGAGGAATCTTTATCAAGGAAGCCGGAAAGAAGCTTCCTCTCAAACTGAAATTGGTGGATACGGCCAGTGATCCCACCAAGGCCGCTGATGTTGCTTCTAAACTGATTCTAAATGACAAAATCGATATCATGGTGGCCCTCCATACCCCAGATACCGTGAATCCTGTAACCAGCATGTGCGAGCGTTACCAGGTTCCCTGTGTTTCCCTCGATGCTCCCGTCGATGCATGGCTTACTGGTGGTCCTTACAAATGGAGTTTCCATGCATTTTGGACAGTGGATGATATTATTACTGTCTTTACGGGACTCTGGGATCAGGTCAAGACAAACAAGGCCGTAGGAGCCGCCTGGCCTAATGATCCGGACGGCAAGGTCTGGTCTGAGCTGTTTACACCTAAACTCAAGGCGATGGGTTACAAGGTCGTCGATGTGGGAAGGTTCCCGTATGGAATGCAGGATTACAGCGCATTCATCAACACATGGAAAAAGGAGAAAGTGGAGATCATCACAGGCGTTCTCATTCCACCAGACTGGGCCACCCTCTGGAGACAATGTCATCAGCAAGGGTTCATCCCGAAAGTGGCAACCATTGGAAAGGCTATCCTCTTCCCTTCTGCTGTGGAAGCGCTTGGAGGAAATCTTCCTAACGGCCTAACCTCAGAGATCTGGTGGAGCCCCAGCCACCCCTTCAAATCCTCTCTTTCCGGCAAGACGTCCAAGGATCTTTGCGATGCTTGGACCGCAAAAACGAAAAAAGAGTGGACCCAACCGATTGGTTTCAAGTATGCAGCTTTTGAGATCGTGGCCGACTCCCTCAAAAGGGCACAAACTCTCGACAAAGCCAAGGTCCGAGAAGCGATCGCAGCAACCAACCTGAACACGATCGTTGGTCCTGTTAAATACAACGAAAAGAATTTTTCGAGAACCCCTCTCGTGGGCGGACAGTGGGTGAAAGGCAAGAAATGGCCGTGGGAGATTGTCATTACCTATAACAAAGAGTATCCCAATATCCCAACCGCAGGAAAGACAGCTCCTCTCCAAAAGTAAATCCAAGGTGAGGGCCTCCTCCCATCCTCGGAGGGGGCCCAACTCTTTCCACCTGACTCCAAAGAAACCCATCCAACCATCGATTTAGCAACAGATTCGGAGTGCATTTTTTTGTGCATTTTTTTTGTTGACAAGCCCATGTTTATTGGTATATTAAACAAAAGATCGGGTTGAAAATTCCTGTTAAAAAAATATCGAAGGGAGGAGAGATTCTATGTCAGACAAGAAAACGTTGAGTCGAAGAGAGTTTATGAAGAAGGCGGGCACGGTGGGAGCCGCGGTGGCTCTGACCGGCGGACTGAGCGCCGTCGCCAAAACCGCCCGGGCACAGAAACCGGAATTCATCTTGATTGGCCATCCCAATCCCTCAACGGGCCCCATCGCTGCGTTCGGCGAGGCGTCCCCTTGGGCCGATGAACTGGCCATCGAAGAAATCAACAAACAAGGAGGAATCTTTATCAAGGAAGCCGGGAAGAAGCTTCCTCTCAAATTGAAGTTGGTGGATACCGCCAGCGATCCCACCAAAGCTGCGGACGTTGCCTCTAAACTAATTCTAAATGATAAAATTGATATTATGGTGGCTCTTCATACCCCTGATACGGTGAATCCTGTCACCAGTATGTGCGAACGGTACCAGATGCCTTGTGTTTCTCTTGACTCACCGCTTGAGCCGTGGCTGGAGGGCGGACCGTATAAGTGGTCCTTCCACGCGTTCTGGTCAGTGAAGGAAAACATTGTGCCCGTCTATATCGGAATGTGGGATCAGGTCCCGACGAACAAAAACGTAGGATTGCTCATGGGCAACGATCCTGACGGGGTTTCCTGGTCGAAGGTGTTCCATGAGGTACTTCCTACCAGGGGGTACAAGGTCATTGATATGGGGAGATTCCCTTACGGAGTCCAGGATTTCGGCACATTCATCAATGCCTGGAAGAAAGAAAAAGTGGAGATCATCCTCGGTAATCTGATCCCTCCGGATTGGGCAAATGCCTGGAGGCAGTGCCATCAACAAGGGTTTGTTCCCAAGGTCGTCACCATTGGAAAGGCCATCCTCTTCCCATCCGCTGTGGAGGCGCTTGGAGGAAATCTCCCCAATGGCCTGACCTCAGAGGTCTGGTGGAGCCCTAGCCATCCTTTCAAGTCCTCTCTCTCCGGCAAGACATCCAAAGAGCTTTGCGACGCTTGGACAGCGAAGACCAAGAAACAATGGACTCAACCCCTTGGATATAAATATGCCGCTTTCGAGATTGTGGCAGATGTCTTGAAGAGAGCTCAAACATTGGACAAGGCTAAGATTCGAGAGGCCATTGCCGCGACAAACATGAATACCATTGTGGGACCGATCAAGTACAATGAAAAGAACTATTCAAAAACACCTCTGGTGGGCGGACAATGGGTAAAAGGTAAAAAATGGCCCTGGGAGATCGTCATCACCTATAATAAAGAGTATCCCCAAATTCCAACTGCTGGAAAGACAGTTCCCATCAAAAAGTAATTCTCAGGTCAGGGCCTCCTCCAACCATCGGAGAAGGCCCTGCTTATTATCCCGGTTCATCGAGAAAAGACCTCTCTTCTTTTCTTGACAAAAAGTTAAATATTATTTTATAGGTTTGATGACTTAAATATGATTAAAATTCGCAATGTCTCTTTCTTTGAATAGCGATTAGCCGAAATGCCCGATATCCTTACCGTTCAAAATTTGACAAAGACTTTCGGGAACCTGACAGCGGTTGATAGTCTCACCTTCAATGTGGAGGAAGGAGAGATCTTAGGAATGATGGGCCCCAACGGAGCAGGGAAGACGACGGTTTTTAATCTGATTACCGGCGTCTATAAACCCAGTCGGGGACAGGTCATTTATAAAACCACCGAGGTAACCCATTTTTCGGCATCCCACCGATGCCGGTTGGGAATCGGCAGGACCTATCAAATTCCAAGACCTTTCGAGAATATGACCGTTTTTGAAAACCTTTTGGTCGGGGCTGAATACGGGGCTAACTTGAACGGAAAACAGGCCCGTATCGAAGCGACCGAGATTCTCGACTTCACAGGGCTCCTGCCTAAAAAGGACCTTTTCGCAGGAAAGCTTCCCCTCCTCGACCGCAAAAGACTCGAATTGGCCCGGGCTTTAGCTACGAAGCCAACGCTGCTTCTGATTGATGAGGTCGCCGCAGGGCTGACCGAGGCCGAAGTCGAAAACCTTCTCGACATCGTGAAGGCGATTCGGCAGAAAGGCGTAACGATCATTTGGGTGGAACACATCTTGATGATGTTGAACAGGGGTGTGGATCGGTTGCTGGTGATCAATGGAGGAAAGTGGTTGATGTGCGGAGATCCGAAGGAGTGTATGGAATCGAAAGAAGTCCATGAGGTTTATCTGGGGATGGAGGAAGAATAGTGACCCAGGCCCTCCTCCGAGTCCAAAAAATCGACGTCTTCTACCACGACTTCCATGCCCTTTGGGATGTCTCCATTGAGGTTGAGGAAGCCCTGGTTGTTTCCATCATCGGCGCCAATGGGGCCGGGAAATCCACCCTGCTCAACACGATTGCCGGCGTTCTGAGACCCTCCACGGGTACGATTGAATTTCACGGGAGAAAAATTAATGGTTTGATGCCCTATCAGGCTGTCACGGAGGGCATCTCGATGGTTCCTGAGGGAAGAAGAATGTTTCCCAGGTTGACGGTGCTGGAGAATTTGGAAGTAGGATGCTATATCCGCAAGGCAAGGAAGAGGAAGGACGAGGTTCTCCGAAGGATCTATGACCTCTTTCCGATTCTCGAGGAGAGAAAGAATCAATTCTCAAGTACCCTCAGCGGAGGGGAACAGCAAATGTTAGCCATCGGTCGGGCTCTCATGTGTGAGCCCAAACTGATCCTCTTTGATGAGATTTCACTCGGGTTAGCCCCACTGGTGATCAAAAACATTTATCAAAGGGTGAAGCAGATCAACTCAGAAGGGATCACTGCTCTTCTGGTCGAACAGGATATTCAAAGGAGTCTAAAGGCGGCTCACAAGGTTTACATCATGCAATCCGGGAAAATCCGTCTCGAGGGCATTCCGAAGGAACTGGCCCAGGAAGATATTCGTAAGGCTTATTTCGGATTATAGGATGATTTAACGATGCTATCTTTCTTGGTTGAATTAAAAGGTCCGATCGTCAATGGCCTTCTTTTGGGAGGTCTCTATGGCATTATCGGAATTGGAATGTCCATGATCTTTGGTATCGTGCGCATGGTCAACCTGGCTCATGGCGACCTGGTCATCCTGGCCAGCTATCTGAGCCTTGTCACCATGGCTTTTTTCCACGTCAGTCCATTAATCACATTAATCCTGGTCATCCCGGTGATGTGCCTCATTGGATTCGTCATCCAGTATTACCTTCTTAACCGGGTTTTAGGGAAGGGGATGAACCCTCCCCTTCTGGTCGCTTTTGGCCTCTCCATCATTTTACAAAATCTCTTATTGTTGATCTTTACGCCGGATGCCCGGGCGTTGCTCACCTCCATCTCCGTCCAAACGATTCCTGTCGGAGGTTTTCTGAACCTGCCAGTGGTTTATCTGGTGGATTTCATCGGTTCAATCATTACGATCGTTCTCCTGAGTCGGTTCTTTAATAGGACTTATATGGGAAAAGCGATCCGGGCAGCTTCGGATGATGAGGGAGCAGCTCAACTGATGGGGATTAACACAAAAACCATCTATGCCGTTGCCATGGGTCTAGCCACCGGTACAGCCGCCGTTGCCGGCATACTCGTGGGAATGACCTTCACTTTCTATCCCCACACCGGCCCGGAGTATCTCATCATTGCTTTTGGAGTGGTGATCGTGGGAGGGCTGGGAAGTCTCTTCGGAACCTTTTTCGGGGGATTGATCCTCGGTCTGGCCCAACTCCTGGGCGCCCATTTCCTGGGCCCCGGTTTCCAGCTGCTTTCCGGTTATGTCATCCTCTTGCTCGTAATGACTTTTAAACCCACTGGCCTTTTTGCAAAGGGATAAAGAGAAATGAAATTTCTTCGGTCAGGCCGACTTTATGGAATCGTCCTCGTTATGCTTGCCTTGATCAGCCTTCCTTACTGGGCTTCTCGGTATTGGGTTCTGGTGATGCTCCTCTTCTCCATCAACCTTGCGCTCTCTGAGATGTGGAACCTTCTGGCTGGCTATTCTGGTCTTATCTCTCTCGGTCAACAGGCATTCATCGGCTTAGGAGGCTATGCCCTTGCTGTCTTCTCGCTATACTATGGCCTTCCTATCTGGCTGAGCATTATCATCGGCGGAACGGTTTCCGTCCTCTTCGCCCTTTTGATCTCGGCGCCTATCTTTAGAATGAGAGGGGTTTATTTCGCCATCGGAACGTGGACGGTTGCGGAGACCCTTCGAATCCTCTTTAGCAATTGGAAGTATGTAGGATACGGTATGGGTCTCTTCGTCAAACCTGCCTATGCCCTCTCTTTCAACACGATTTACTATACGGCCCTGGGAGCCGGCATCGTCTCGGTGGCGCTCGTCTATTTTCTCCTCCGGTCCAAACTGGGTCTGGGATTAATGGCGATACGGGATGAAGAAACTGCATCCGAAACCCTGGGGGTGGACATCTTTCGATGCAAGCTCAACTGCTTTTTAATCAGCGCGGGGGTCACCGGTGCAGTTTCGGGCGTCCTTTACCTCCACAACATCTTCATTCAGCCCTACAGCGCCTTCGGAATCGATTGGACAGTAAGATTGGTCTTCATCACCATCATCGGAGGAATCGGTACGATCGAAGGACCGATCATCGGCTCCTTTCTCTACGTCTTTCTCCACCAATGGCTTTCGGACTATCCAAGCGTTAGTCTGTTGATTCTTGGCGTAATTGCTATCGGGGTCATACTGGTCGCCCCAAAGGGAATTATGGGGACGATCCAAGAGAAACTCGGATTCGAGTTTCTCTCCCCTCGCCGGAAGTAGTTTCATGGAGAAATGAATAGATGGAGTTTCAGGAATATCAGTACTTTTTCAAATAAGGAGGGAGGCCTCATGAAAAAGAATGAAACCAAGAGTGAACGTTATCAGAAGACTTTCGAAAAAAACTCTGTGGGAAACTTGAAAGAGCGTCTCTGGAACATGTCCGACAAGGAGATCGATGACCTTCTGAAGGAGTACGAAATCCCTTCTCCCGGAGAAAGGGAAAAACCTGGCTCCTACATCCAGAACACCCTCCGGACGAAGCTGGTGGAGAGTCGGAGGGAAAATGACATCGTTCTGATCCCCATCGGGTCGACGGAGAACCACGGCGCCCATACGGTCAGCGGCTTCGACACCCTCCTCGTGACCCGGATCTCGGAAGCGGTCCGCAGAAAAACAAAGAAGATGGGACGTCCGATTCACATTGCCTCCCCCATGGAATACGGCGTTCACCCCCCGTGGCATCAGGGGATGTTCGGGACGGTGATGGTCAGCGACGATGCATTTGAACAGACCATTATGCATATGATGTACGGTCTCTGGAACGACGGATTCCGGAAGCAGATCTTGCTCAACAATCATGCCCAGCAGAACGAGATCGAGAAGGCGGTCAAACGTTTCATGAATACCTTCCAGCTTCCCGGATTCTACCTTGGTTTGGAATGGCACCGGGCCGTTCGGGAATTCTTTGAAACCAAGGATAAGGGCGGATCATTTGATACGGCTTTCATCCATGCCGACGAGCAGGAGACCTCCCTTGGCCTTCTCATGTTCCCCGAGTTCGTCGAGATGAAAGGAGCCGTCGATACAAAGAAGATGGATACGTTCCGGTACCTTCCCGATGGCCACTTTGACAATTCGGTTGACGGATTCAATCGGCCGAGCACGTATAAACAGAGGGCCGGGGATAACCCCCTTGAACTGGTCGCCACCCCCGAGGGCGTGGTCGGGAGGTCCACTCTGGCAGCCGCTCACAAGGCGAAGAGGGCCGTTGCGGCAATCTGTGAATACCTTGTCCTCCTTCAGGATGAGGTCCTCCAGACGTGGCCTGCAGGGACTGTTCCTGAACCCGAAAAAACCACTTTCCGGACGAATAAGGAGATGGAACCCTACCTCAAAGAACCGGGGTCGCCCGGCTGGAAATCGGTCTACAGCCTTCGGAAGATTGGGCCGTACTAAGGTTAAAAGTGAAGCTTTAGTCCTTTGAAGACTTTCTTGTCCGCCATTCCCGCGACGTATCAAACAGGGAACGGTTTCAAGCCGTTACCTACACACGAAACGTTGGATTCCTGCTGGAGTCTATCTCGATCTAAATCGAGGCAGGAATGACGAACTCGTTAGTAACTCTATTGAGTGCCGTTCCTTAAGGGGTTAAATTGATCCGATGAAGAAACAGAGAGCCATTTTCGAAAAGATTGGAGAGAAACTTCGTCTTGAGCGGATCGCTACTGAGATCAGAAATATGTCCATGGATAATATTACGAAGACGAAGTCAGGACATACCGGCGGATCCCTTTCTGTGACCGATATCCTCACGGCCCTCTATTTCGGCAGAATCTATCATCCCCGCGAGCGCCGCTTGGAGAATGTATTGAATTATGATCCGTGCGATCCCCTCTGGGAGGGACGGGACCGGGTCCTTATGAGCAAAGGGCATGCGGCACCCGCCCTGTATGCCACCTTAGCGAAAGCCGGTTTCTTCGATTGCCAGGTCTTAAAGATCTATCGGAAAATCGACAGCCCCCTGGAAGGTCATCCGGCCATGTTTCAAGTCTTGGACCACGGGGAAGAACGGGGAACGCGTGGCGTCGATTTCAGCACCGGATCGCTCGGCCACGGCTTCTCCGTGGCAGCGGGAATCGCTTTACACGCCAAGATCTACGGGTACGACTACGACGTATATTCGATTTTGGGTGATGGGGAACTCCAGGAAGGGATGCCATGGGAAGCCTGCATGACGATTGCCAACAAGGGGCTCACCCGGCTCTGTGCCTTTGTCGATTATAATCACCTCCAGGTCGATGGATCCGTAGATGAGATTAACCAATTGGAGCCGTTGGAAAAGAAGTTTAAGGCCTTCAATTGGGAAGTGAGGATAATCGACGGCCACGATTTTTATGAAATCCTCGATGTCCTGGCCTATTTCAAATTGAAACGGGCGACTCGTACGAAGCCCCTCATGGTCATTGCCAACACCATCAAAGGCAAGGGAGTCGAAGAGATCGAGGGGGACTTCAAGTATCATGCCGTCCCTCTTACGCTCGAACAGCTCGAAAAGGCTTCAAAAGCTTTTCTTCATCGAATGGAGGAGATAGATCAGGAGTTGCCGAGGTATTCCTACAAGCTTCCCACGAAAGAAATCGTGAAGACATCCCCTCCCCCTCTCCCGGATAACCTTAAGGAGATCATCTCGCGGAACCCAGCCGGACCCTATAATGCTCCAACCGCGACTCGTATCGGTTACGGAAATTGCCTGACGAGACTCGGCGAATACAGACGTCTCTTCATCTTCAATGCAGACCTGGAGGGTGCGTGTGGAACCTCTACCTTCTGCAAAAATTATCCGGAGCGTGCCGCGAATCTCCACGATCGCCGCTCCATCAACGTGGGGATACAGGAATGCAATATGATGTCCATGGCTGCGGGAATGGCGAGCTGCGGTAAAATTCCTGTCGTCAATACCTTCGGCATCTTCTCAACAGGGCGGGCATGGGAAATGGTCCGCCAGGATATCTCGTATCCTCGTCTCAACGTCAAGATCATTGGAAGCCACACGGGCATTGCCTTAGGCGAGTATGGCGTGAGCCATCAGGCAACGGAAGACGTCGGAGTCATGCGGTGCCTTCCCAACATCGTCGTCATTGAGCCATCGGATGCGATTCAAGCGGATAGGCTTTTCGAGAAAGTCCTTCTCTATGATGGCCCTATCTATTACCGGATAGGAAGAAACCCAACCCCCCTTGTCTACGTCAAAGACAACGACTTTGGGGTCGAACCGGTCCTCGATTTCGATATTGGAAAAGGGGTTCTTCTGAAGGAAGGTGAAGACTGGACGATCATTGCCTCTGGACCCGTGCTCTGTGAGGCCCTTAAGGTAGCCCAGATGGCCAGGGAGTCCGTCCAGGTGATCGATATGCCAACCATCGAACCTGTGGATGAAGATTTGATCGTCAAGGCAGCCACGAAGACAAAGCGGATCGCGACGGTCCAGGACCATTACAAGAACGGTGGATTGAATGACGCTGTCTTGAGGGCGATTGCCAAACATCGGTTGCAGGTGGAGTTTCACTCTATTGCCCTGAGCGGTTTCGGCGAGTCGGGAAGCCCAAAAGATCTTTATGAGAAATATGGTCTCTCCGCGTCCAGAATCATGGAGCAGCTCGGATTGACCCCGAAGTAGACTGACGGGGGGACGGAGTGAAAGTGTGACGCCGGGATCTATTCTCTCCGTGTCTCGCCCTCTCGCTTTCACCGTGTCATTGACAATATTCTACTAAGGAGGACCCTATGAATGAAACTATTCCCAAGAAGATGACGGCGGCTGTCCTTTATGAGGACGGGAAAATCCGTTTAGAATCAATCGACACCCCTCAGCCCGCAGAGGATGAGGTCCTTGCCAGGGTAAAGGCTGTGGCCATCTGCGGGACCGATCCGAAGATCATCAAAGGGGTCTTTAAGGGGATGTGGCCAAAATCCTATCCTGCTGTGATCGGCCATGAATGGGCAGGAGAGATTGTCCAGATCGGTCGTTCCGTCAGGAGGGTGAAAGTTGGGGATCGGGTAGCCGGAGAACCCCACAAGGGATGCGGTTTCTGCAGGATGTGCATGACAGGCCGATATAATCTCTGTGAGAATTATGGAAATCTGGAGTCAGGTCACCGCCACTACGGCTTTACAGCTCCTGGCGCCTATGCTCAGTATATCGCCTGCTCAGAGAGGACGGTTCACAAGATTCCGGATTTGATCAGCTTCGAGGAGGGCACAAATGTGGACACTGCAGGGACAGCCCTCCACGGGGTCAAGAGAGGAAGGCTCCTGCCAGGAGAGGACGTGGCTGTCATCGGTCCCGGTGCCGTCGGTCTGCTCTCATTCCAATTCGCCAAGGCTTCGGGCGCAGGAAGGGTCTTTGTTGTAGGCCGAAAACATCGACTCCAGCTGGCTAAAGAAATGGGAGCCCTAACGATCGACTTCGAAGCAGGAGATCCTGTAAAACAGGTGAAGGATCAAACCGAAGGCCGAGGAGTCGATCTGGCCATCGACTGCGCCGGAACGATGGAATCGGTTCCACAGGCCGTGGCCATGACGAAAAAAGGAGGCCGCGCCGTGATCAATGGGTTTCCCCCTGCGCCGGTAACCCTTCCAATCACACAGATGGTCCTTGATGAGAAGGATTTATTGGGTGTCCGTGCAGATCCGAATACCTGTGAAGAGGCCATCCCGTTGATTGCCAATGGCTCGATCAAGATCAAACCCATGATTTCTCATATTTTTCCTCTCGAAGAGTATGAAAAGGCCTTGAAGGTATTCACGGAAAGGCTGGAGAAGGCAGTAAAGGTTATTGTCAGGCCCTGATCTGTTGGTTGCAGTAAAATTTAATACAATCCCTCCAGCCCCCCCTTCCGAAAAGGGGGGCCGGAGGGATTCAGTCCGATCTTTCAATCTCCGTTACATCTTACGAGCAGGAGAGAAGATCACTCCTATCCTGTAAGTTTCACCACCCAGGACTTTAAACGAATGGGTAGCGCCTTTCGGGACCCAGAGCGCACAACCCGGTTCCATGAGGAACTCCTCTCCATCCACCTTCGCGAGAGCCCTTCCGGATATACAGAAGAATCCATGCTCTTCGTTCGCGTGCAGATCATCATCCGCAGTGCCACCCGCTCTGATCTCCGTCACGTGGAATTCGTAATTCGCGCCACATGATTTTGGGGAGATCAAAGGAAATGAATTGGTGAGGGTGTGTTTTGGGGGGTTCTCTACGTGCTTCATCTTCTCATCCACCTTAAACATTTTTCCTTTTGGCATATCTCTATTCCTCCTTTTTCTGCTGCATCATTGCAGCGGTTTATTTTTGACTCATCTTACCACTTGAAAAAAGATTAAGCAACAAAACCTGGCAACCAACTGGAATCCGGACACCGGACTTCAGACACCAGACTTAGGTGAGTCGTGCTGGTGATTCGTGATTCGTACGGAGGTCTTTCTGTCACAAGTCACCAATCATCATTCACCATTTGCCTGAAGTGTATGGTCGGACGTCTGCTTTTTTCATCATCCCTTCTTTTGGAGATGAATTGCTTCCTTGATCGCATCGAGAGAGGCCTCGGCAACCGCCTCCATCAAAGTGGGATGGGCCTGAACCGTTTTTCCCAACTCCTCGACCGTCGTTTCCAAAGTCATTGCCACAGAAAGCCCTCCGATCAAATCGGTGGCATGGTCTCCTAAGATGTGAACTCCTACAACCTGGCCTAATTCCGATTCAGCGATCACCTTCACAAAGCCTTCGGAATCCCCGTCCGCCAATGCCTTCCCGTTGGACTGGAATGGGTATCGGCCAATCCTCACCCGGAGACCTTTCTCTTTTGCTTGTTTCTCAGTCAAACCGATGGAAGCGACCTCCGGAAGCGTGAAAATACAGTTTGGAATTCTGGAGTAATCCACTTTGTTAGGATGCCCCAGGGCATTCTCAGCCGCCGCCACGCCCTCTGCGGAGGCTTTATGGGCAAGCATCTGTCGACCCGTCACATCACCAATGGCGTAGACCCCCGGAGAGGTCGTCTCCATCCTCTCATTCACTTTGATAACCTTTCCTTCCAGGGCCACACCTGCCTTCTCTAACCGGAGGCCTTCCGTGTAAGGCGACCGTCCCACGGCCATCAGAGCTTTCTCAGCTCGGAAAACCTCTTCCTTTCCATCCTTATAGATCACTTTCACTTCTGACCGGCCATCCTTTACCTTGGCCTCTTTCACTTTGGTCTCAGTATGGATCTGTATGCCTCTCTTCTTCAGAAGAGTGGTGAGACCTCGGATCACCTCTTCATCTTCTGTCGAAATGATCTGAGGAAGCATTTCGATCACCGTCACCTTCGACCCGAATCCACTGAAAAGGCATGCGAACTCCATCCCGATGTATCCTCCGCCGATAATGACGAGGTCCTTCGGGATCGAGGGAATATTGAGCATCTCCGTGCTCGTCAGGATCACTTTGCCGTCAATGGGGACATTCGGAATTTGAGCTGATACAGAACCGGTTGCAATGAT
>Ga0209048_10004577_pt1 | contig 13225 bp, 9 predicted proteins | sample FrelakmetCRP12CR_FD_187146 | JGI IMG/M metagenome (GOLD analysis project Ga0209048, IMG submission 187146) | Freshwater lake sediment microbial communities from the University of Notre Dame, USA, for methane emissions studies - CRP12 CR (SPAdes)... | ecosystem: Environmental > Aquatic >... | reverse complement strand
CGGGGATGCAGGAGCGCACGATCATCTGCGACGGCGCGTCGAAGACCTGGGCGATGACCGGCTGGCGGATCGGCTTCGCCGCGAACCGTGCGCTGGCGCCGGTGTTCACGCGCTGGATAACCAACACCGATTCGTGCGCGTCGCAGATTTCGCAATGGGCGGCGGTCGAGGCGATCACCGGCCCGCAGGACGCCGCCGCCGCGATGCGAAAGAGCTTCCTCGAGCGGCGGGATCTCATCGTCGGATTGCTCAACACGGTTCCGGGAATCGCCTGCAAGGTGCCCGGGGGGGCGTTCTACGCCTGGCCCAACGTCACCGAGGCCTGCTCGATCACCGGCTGCGTGGATTCGGAGGCGTTGCGCAAGCGACTCCTGACCGAAGCCGGCGTCGCCGTGCTCGCCGACATCCATTTCGGTCGCCGCGTGCCCGGCGAGGGCCAGCACATCCGCTTCAGCTACGCGGCGTCGCCCGAGTCGATCGGCGACGGCGTCGCGCGCATCGACGCCTTCGTGCGCGGGCACATGACGTCCGGCGACAAGGCCGCCGCCGTGCGCCGGACGCGAAAGCAGGCGCGCGCATGACAACGACCATGGCGTCCAACCGGGCCGCGCGCGACGCCATTCTCGCGCGCGTGAAGAAGGCGCTCGGCAAGTCCGGCGATCGCGCCGGCGCCAACGCCACGGCGCAGAGCTACATGGGCGCGCACGCGCAGGGCCCGCGCCCCGCGATGCCGTCCGATCTCGCCGGCAAGTTCATGCAGCGCGCGACCGACATGCAGAGCACCGTCGAGCGGCTCGCCGAGCGCACGGAGATCCCGGGCGCGGTCGCGCGCTATCTCGACGCCCTCGTGCTGCCGCCGGCGCTCGCGGCGCAGCAGTCGCGCGCCGGCGTGTGCTGGCCGGAGTACGCCGACCTCGACTGGAAGGCGGCGGGCCTCGCGATCGAGCCGCGTCCGACGCAGGGCCACGACCGGATCGGCATCACCGGAACCTACTGCGCAATCGCCGAGACCGGCACGCTGGTCGTGCTCTCGGGCGCGGAGACACCCACGGCGACCGTGCTGCTGCCCGATACGCACATTGCCATCGTGCGGCCCGACCGCATCGTCTCCGGAATGGAGGAGGCATTCGACCTCGTCCGGCGCGAGCGCGGCGCGATGCCGCGCGCCATGAACATGGTCTCGGGGCCGTCGCGCACGGGCGACATCGAGCAGACGATCCAGCTCGGCGCGCACGGGCCTTTCCGCGTCCACATCCTCGTCGTCGGCTGACGAAAGTTCACCCGCGGCACCCGCCGGCGCGACGGACGCTCGGAGTTCGCACCGCCGTTGGCGGCCGAGGCTGTGCGACCGACCCGTCGATGGCGGAATTCGGACCGGTGCGCAGCCCCGCGGTCACTGCCGAGCTTGCCCGGACCGGCCTTTGTGGGGTGAAATACGCGGCATTGCTTTTTCTCGAGGGACGGCGCGGAGGAGCGTTGATGTTCGAGTTCCTGAAGGGTGGGGCGGAAACGCCGCGCATGCGAGCGCTCCGGCAGCTCGAAATGTTCTCGTCGCTGTCGCGCCGCGAGATGAACGTCGTCGACGGCCTGCTGCACGAGCGCCAGTTCCTGAAGGGCGAGATCATCTTCGACCAGGGCGAGGAAGCGCAGGCGCTGCACGTCGTGATCGCGGGCCGCGTGCTGGTCTGCCGGCAGGGCGAGCCGGAGGCGGGCAAGGTGAGGGTGATCGACGCCGGCGACGTGTTCGGCGAAATCGCCCTGCTCGAGAACGCGCCGCGCGCGCTGCAGGCGAGAGCGGACGAGGATTGCTCGCTGGCCTCGCTGTCGCGCGGCGACCTCGAGAGCCTGATCGAGACGCACGCCGTGATCGCCTCGAAGCTCCTGCTGCAGCTCGCGCGCCATCTCGGCCGGCAGCTGGTCGAGTTGTCCTCCACGGTCGGGCATGCGCGGCCATGAAATCCGCGCAATCCCTCAATAGCGGACCGAGCCGCCACCTCGCAAGTGGGCCGGTGGTCTGGGCGGCGACGCTGATCTGCACAACGCTGCTGCTGGCGGTCCTGAATCAGGTGATGTGGCTGGTGGTGCCGCTGCTGGTCGCGATCATCCTGTACTACATGCTGTTCCCCGTGGTCCGGCGGCTGACGCTGGCCGGGCTCTCGCGCGAAGCCGCCGCGGCGATCGTCGCCGGGGGTTTCCTGCTGGTGACGATCGCGGCACTGGTGCCGACGCTGCCGTGGCTCGCCGCGCAGGCGACCAGCGGCGAAGCGGCGTTCCTGCGCTACCTCGAGGGCGGCCGGATGCTGGTCGACCGGACGCTGACCACGCTTGAGGCCGAATTCGGGTTCCTCAAGCGGATCGACTTTCACGCCGAGATGGGAAGAAAGATCGCGGAGTTCAGCGGGACGTTCCTGCAGGATCACCTGACGGAGGCGCTCCTCGGCGCGGCGGCGTGGCTGCCGTCACTGTTGCTCGCACCGTTCCTCGCGTTCTTCTTCCTGCGCGACGGGCGCCTCTTCCTCAGGCTGATCGGCGAATCGGTGCCGAACGCCTATTTCGAGCGCACCCTTTTCATGATCGAACGCGTCGACGGCACGGCGCGCGCATATTTCCAGGGCCTGCTCAAGCTCACGATGATCGACACCACCTTTCTTGCGCTCGGACTGTGGGCGATCGGCGTCCCGGGCGCCTTCATGCTCGGGCTGACGGCAGCGGTGCTCGCGTGGGTGCCGTTCGTCGGCTCGGTGATCGCCTGCGCGATCGTCGTGCTCGTCGCGGCGACGGACCTTCCGATGAATCCGTGGGTCGCCTACGAGGCGATCATCCTCTTCCTGGTGGTCCGCCTGCTCGACGATTTCGTCTTCCTGCCGTTGACCGTCGGGCGCAGCCTGCGCATGCACCCGTTGCCAGCGGTGCTCCTGATATTCGCCGGCGGTGCGGTGGCCGGCGTCGCCGGGCTGATCCTCGTGCTGCCGTTGGCCGGCGTCGTCCTGGTCATCGCCGGGACGATCGGCAGCATCGTCGGCAGTCCCCGGCTGCAAGCCCGACATGCATTCGCCAAGGCGCTGGAGGCGCGGCGGGTCACTGCCGACCTGAAGTGACGGGCGATCCGGCTCGAGCACGTCCGCTTCTTGCGGGGCGAGCGGGGCGAGCGGGGCGAGCGGGGCGAGCGGGGCACGGGGCACGGGGCACGGGGCACTCCGGGCTCCGGGCTCCGGGGCCCTGTTGCAACGCAATATCGATGCCTGTCGACGGCAATTTCGATTGGCGGTCGAGGGTTTGCCCGCGCGAGGTTTTTCGGTGAGAATCCAGCGACGCGACGGCCGGGACCGACCGCGCGTTCCGGAACGCAAACCCGATGCTTGAGGCGGCACCTGGCGGCAGGCTCGAGCCTTCCGCACGCGGCATCGAACCCAGTCGAGGCGACGTGATGCGCAGTGGTCTTTCGAGTCCGGCATGCCCGGCGTGGAACGGATGCGGTCGTCTGCTGCTCGCGATGCTCATGCTGGCTGGCGCCGCGTCTGCCGCCGCCGCCGATTCGCCGATCCGCAGCATGGACGTCACCCACGAAGGGGACACGTACGTCCTCAACTCGGTGATGTTCGCGCCGGTCGGGCAGTCGGTTGCATGGGACGTTCTCACCGATTTCGACAAGCTCGCCGGGTGGGTGCCCAACGTGGCGCAGAGCAAGGCGACGAAGCGCGAGGAGAATACGGTGTTCGTCGAGCAGCGCGGCGTGGCCAAGTTCGGCGCCGCGAGCTTTCCCTACGTCACCGAGCGCAAGATCGACTTGACGCCGCAAACGGCGATCAAGACGACCCAGCTCAAGGGCAGCCTGCGTCGGGTCGAATCTTCAATACTGCTCGAGCCCGACGGCAAGGGCACGCGGATCAAATACCATCTCGAGGTCGTTCCGAGCGTCCTCGCCAGCACGGTGATGTCGAGGCAGTTTCTCGAGCACGAGGTCACCGAGCAGTTCACGGCGATCGTCGGCGAGATGGTGCGCCGCGCGCCGTAGTCCCGTTCGGTTCAGGGTCGCCCCGCGTCGCCCGGCGGGAATCTGCCGGCGATCCTGCGCGGCGTCGCCTGGCGGCGCTCCGACTCCGGCCCCAGCGTCACGCCGTCCGCTCCTCCGGCGGCCGCACCTTGCCGAAATACGCGAGCAGCAGCAGGTCGTAGGCGATCTTGAGGCCGCCGGCCGCGAGCAGCGGCCAGCCGAAGCTCGACAAGGTCAGCATCCACCCGGCGAGGAACGGGCTCGCCGCGGAGGCGAGGCTGCGCGGGACGGACGTGATGCTGGCCGCCGCGGGCCGCTCGGCGAGCGAGACGATCGACATCACGTACGAGCTGCGCGTCGGAACGTCCATCTGCGACAGCGCGGCGCGGACGAACAGGAGCGCGATCGCGTAGCCCACGTCCGGCACGAACGGAATCAGCAGCAGGCAGACATTCGCCGGCAGGTGCGTGAACACCATCGTGTTGACGAGCCCGATGCGGTTCGCGATGCGCACGGCGACGAGATACGATCCCGCCGTCAGCAGGCCGGTCCAGAAGAATATTCCACCGGCCGCCGCGAGCGAGAGTCCGAAGCGCTGGTAGAGCCACAGCGCGACCATCGACTGCACGACGAAGCCGCCGCCGAACGCGTCGAGGCTGAACAGCGCGGCGAGCGTGTAGACCTTCGTCTTCGATTCGCGCAGCGGCGCGTTCACCCGCGGCCCGACCGTTTCGCTCGCGCGCGGCAGTCCGTGGTAGGCGACCGCCGCGAGCAGCCCGAGCGCGCCGTAGAGCACGAACATCGCCTGGAGCGATGCGCGCAGCGGCAATCCGGTCACGCCGGACAGCATGGCAGGCACCGCAGCGGCCGAAGCGCCGACCGCCGCGGCAAGCGTGCCGACGAGGCTGTAGCGCGCGAACACGGCGGTGCGCTCCCTGTCGCCGGCGAGCCGCGACAGCACCGCGTGCTCGAGCGGCAGGAACACGCTGACGTCGCCGCTCGACGGATTGAGCGTGCCGACGACGGCGATCGCCAAGAGCGGCCAGAACGCGGTGACGACGGCGAAGCCCAGTCCCGTCGCCGCCATCAGCGCGGTCGCCGCCAGCAGCAGCGTTCGCCACGCGAAATGGTGCGCCCTCAAGCCCACCGCGAGCGTCAGCAGGCCCGAGCCCAGCAGCGTCGCGGTGGCGATGATGCCCACCTCCAGCGCGCTGAACCCGAGTTCGAGCAGGTAGAGCGGCAGCAGCACGCTGACGAAGCCGTCGCCGAAGGCGCGCACCCCCTTGGCGATCAGGATGCGGAGGATTTGCGGGGAAGCGGTCATGACCGTGGCACCGGGCTAGCGGGCGGTGGCGCCGAAGCGAAAGTCGTCGAATGCCGTCACGCTGTCGGCCTTGGTCCACAGGCCAACGGCGCCCGCGCCGACGATGTGGCTGTCCTCGAGATCGATGCGAGAAATCCCGTCAAGCGCCACGCGGATATGCGTGCCATGGAACTCCACGCGCAGCGTGTGCCACGCGTTGGGCGCGACGGGCGCGTCGACGTACTTGATCGTGATCCGGCGACCGCGCTCGGTGTAGTAGAGCGAGACGTTGTCCTCGAGCGCGTTGGCGCGCGCGACGTAATAGTTGTCGCCGTTCTTCCAGCGCCACACGACGCCGCCCGCGCGATCGTCGTTTCCGGCGATCGGCTTGAACTTCACCTCGACGAAGCCGTCGGCGAGGGCAGCATCGCTCTTCACGCACCAGGGAAAGTCCCCCGTGCCCGACTGCCTCAGGACGTTCGGCGGGCTCGGCGCGTCGGCGTCCGCCGCCACCGACCAGTTCGCTGCGCCGCGGCCGGTCACGCCCGCGACCCATCCCGCGGGCAGCGCTCCGGGCACATCCCTGTCGAAATCGATCATCTCGGCCTGCGCTCCACTTGCGAGCGCGGCCACGGCGATGCCGATCATTGCCTTGTCCATTTGCCTCTCCTCGTCAGCAGCGACACGAACGTCCGCGCGATGGAGCGATCAGGACGAGCGTCGACGCGCGTCGTTAACGCGAGTGTCGGCAACGGGAATCCGCTTGCTGAAGTCGAAAGAAACTGCATGCCGGTGTCCCTGTCCCGACCGTCCGAACGCGGACGGATCGCAGATTTGGACGAGACACCGTCTGGGCGGGAAGCCACCGGGGATCTGCCGCCCCGATGCGCGAATCCTATCCGAATCGCGGGCGCGTCGCAACGCCGCGCGGCGCTAGAGGAAGAGGTACGTGACGAGACCCAGCAGCGGCAGCATCACCAGCGACGCGTAAGCGACATAGGTGAAGAACGCCGGCATCGTCACGCCGCGATCCTCGGCGACCGCCTTGATCATGAAATTCGGCGCGTTGCCGATGTAGGTGAGCGCGCCGAAGTACACGGCGCCCATCGAGATGGCCTTGAGCGTGGTCCCGAGCGGGCCCATGAGCTCCGCGGCGTCGCCGCCGGCGAGGTTGAAGAACACGAGATACGTGGGTGCATTGTCGAGGAACGCCGACAGCACGCCGGTGACCCAGAACAGGACGGGGTCGCGCGGCACGCCGGCGGGGTCGACCACGAGGCTCACGACGGCGCCGAGCGCGCCCTGGCGGCCCGCGCCCAGCATCGCGATCACCGGAATGATCGTGAGGAAGATGCCTGCGAAGATCTTGGCGACCTCGATGATCGGCGCCCAGTGGAACGCATTGTGGTCGCGGATCGCCTTCGGCGTGAGCTTCAGCGACAGGAGCGCCAGCGCGACCAGCGCGAGGTCGCGCAGCAGCTTCTCGAGCACGAGATGGGCGCCCAGCACGTTGATCTCGACATGGGATTTCCACAGCCCCGACATCAGCACCGCGCCGATCACCGCGGCGATCAGCAGCAGGTTGAACGAGCCCTCGATCTGGAAGCGCGGCCCGCCCGACTCGGGCGCGTGCGGGGCGCCGTCCCTGCGGTAGAGGAAGACGTCCAGCAGGAAGTAGATACCGAGCAGCGCGCCCGCGAGCAGCGCCGTCGGCTTCGCCAGCTGCACCGTGGGCCAGAAGAAATCGACGCCCTTGATGAAACCGATGAAGAGCGGCGGATCGCCGAGCGGCGACAGCGCCCCGCCGACGTTGCCGACCAGCAGGATGAAGAAGACGATCGAGTGCACCTTGTGCCGGCGCGTCTCGTTGGCCGTCAGGAGCGGCCGGATCAGCAGCATCGCCGCGCCGGTCGTTCCCATGATGCTGGCGAGCACGGCGCCCAGCGCGAGAATGCCGGTGTTCAACGCCGGCGTGCCGACGAACGAGCCGCGCACGCAGATGCCGCCGGCGATCGTGTAGAGCGCGAAGAGGATCGCGAGGAAGGGCTCGTACTCCTCGAGGATCGCGTGCCCGACGTCGCGCAGCGTCTCGTCGAATCCGAACGTGAGCAGAAGGGGCACCAGCAGTGCCGCGGTCCACGCCGCGGCGACCTTGCCGTAGTGCTCGTGCCAGAAATGCGCGGCGAACAGCGGCACGATCGCGATCGACAGCAGCAGCCCCGCGAACGGCAATCCCCAGATCAGCGCGAATTCGGTGTCGCCGCCGGCGGCATGGGCGGGGAGGGCAACGAGGGCGAGGGCGGCGAGGGCGGGGCGGGCAAGGCGGGTCATCAGAGCGCCGGGTCGGGGTGTCGGGAGGCGCGGGGATTCTCTCATGGGTTGGTGAAACGGTGAAACGAGGTCGGGCGGTGAAACGGCGATGAAACGGGGTCGGGTCAAGCTTCCGCGCACGCGTCTCGGTGGCCAATGCAACCTGCCACAAACCTGACCCGCCCCCATTCTTGCCATTCTTGCATCAGCCAAAATAACTGCCAAACCTGTCACTTTTGACAGGTGACAAGCCGCATTCCTCGGCGCAATTTCGCGAGACGGCGCGGCGAACCAGGCCGTCGGATGCAGACCCGTTTCAGATGCGCGAACCGTTCCACTCACGATTCAATCACTTCCACCAGCGTGCCTTAGTGGGAATTCCGGGATAGCGACCATGGCCAAGAGCGCGCATCTGTCCCGCATCCTCGTGATCCTGGGAGGGTGCCTGCTGTCATTTGGCGCCGTCGCGTGTCCCGACGGTTACGAATGCACGAATCCGACCGTTACGCAATGGTGGTACCACATCGACGCGACTGCCGCGTATCCGTTTACTTCCGAGGCGGACGCGAAGGCCTATGCGCTGAACCTGGCGCAAACGGTCCGCCCAACTTGTAACTACCAGGCGGTTCAGGACACGACGGGATGGGATCAAGTAACGAGTTGCTATCCAGGCTCTACAGGCGCTTCGAATTGTTTCATCCACACCGATGAAAACAAGTACGCATATCTGACGGTCGACCACCCCGACTCACCGTACTGCGTGCTGGAGAACGGCGCAAACATGGCCCGCAAGCGCTGGGCGACATGCCCGGCGGGATTCGTCGCGGACACTGTCACCGGCCTTTGTGTGCGATCGCGCGTCACATGCCCTTATTGCATTGGCGACCCGTTCGTTCCGTCAAGCTGGGAACTGGTGGAAACCGAGACCGACTATCGTGGCGGCGGACCGTTTCCGTTGGAGTTGAAGCGCTATTACCGATCCTATCCCACGGGCATCAACGAGAACTATCCCAACCTGCCCGCTAATTTCGGTACTCCATGGCGCCATAACTACCAACGCAAAGTCGCGATTTATTCCACGGTTCCGACCGTGGCGTGGGCCGTGCGTGCCGGCGACAATACCCATTACTTCGATCTGACGAGCGGCAGCTGGGTCGGTCGGCACGACGAAACAGACCGTCTGGTCGAGCAAACGGACGCCCAGGGCAATTTGGCGGGTTGGATCTACACCACTGCATCCGACGAAACCGAAACCTACAATGCTTCGGGTCAGCTGACGCAGGTGACCAGTCGAACCGGTCTCGCCCACACGCTCAATTACGACACCCAAGGGAGGCTGATTTCCGTAACCGATGCCTTCGGTCGCCAACTGACGTTCTCGTATACCGATACGTTGGTGAGCCGGGTCGCCGATCCTGCCGGCAACGTGTACGCGTACGGCTACAATCTGTTTGCGGGTGGCGGCTACGCCAATCTCGCCACTGTCACCTGGCCCGACGGTGTTGTTCGCACCTTTCTCTATGACGAGCCTGCGTTCATTCAAGCAGGTGTGACCCATGGGTTCCTGACGGGGATCGTCGACGAAAACGCGTCGCGCTATTCGACGTTTCAGTACGATTCCTCCACCCGCGTCATCGCGACCGGGCACCCTGGCGGTGCGGATGCATGGAATGTAAATTTCGCGGCTTCTGCTTTCACGGACCCGCTTGGCATTTCACGACATTACTATTCCGCAACGGTGGCAGGTGCCGTTCGCCCGACGGGAATATCGCTTCCCTGCACGCATTGCGGTGCGATCCCGGCGTCGATCAGCTACGACACGAATGGCAATGTGAGTTCGACCACGGACTTCAACAACGTTCAGACACGGCGCACCTACGACCTTACCCGCAATCTCGAGACGGCGCGCATGGAGGGTGTTGGCGCGTGCCCGGCGAATACGACTTACTACTCGGGTCAATACGGGACCAGTTGCACCACTGGAATCTGCGAGGCGCCCAACAGCTTTCCGGGTTCGCAGGTCATGACCTACCCCGGGTGGAGCGGTTTGTTTTACACCTGCGCGTCGACGGCGGCGCGAACCACCTCGACCCAGTGGCATGCCGCATGGCGCCAACCCACGAAGGTTGCCGAGCCGAACCGGATGACGACCTTCACCTACAACGGCGACGGCGGCATCTATTGCGCGCCGACCACGGCGCTGGTCAACGGACGTCCGATCGGGGTGCTGTGCAGTAAATCGGTCCAGCAGACGAACGACGCCACCGGTTCGCTCGCATTTGCGGCGACGCTGACCGGCACCGCGCGAACGTGGCAATACACCTACGACGGTTACGGTCAGGTGCTGACCGCCAGGGACCCGAACGGCAAGACCGCCATGACGACGTACTACTCCGCCTCGGATCCGGATACGGGCAAGCGCGGCAACGTGGCGACTGTCACCAATCCACTGGGCCACGTGACAACCTACACCGCCTACGACCTCAATGGACGGCCGACCTCGATCACCGATCCGAACGGCGCGGTAACGGCGCTTGCCTACGATTCACGAGGGCGCCTCACTTCGCGCACGATTGCCGGAGAGACCACGACCTACGTCTACGATGGAGTGGGCCAGCTCACCCGAGCGACGCTGCCCGACGGCAGCTACATTGCCTATACCTATGATGCGGCACACCGGCTGACGCAGCTGCAGGACGGGCTGGGTAACGAGGTTGTCTACACGCTTGATGCGTTGGGTAATCGCGTTGCAGAGCAGGTCTTCGACACGAACGGTGTCCTGGCGCGCTCCCAGCGGCGAGTCTATGACGCATTCAATCGGGTGCATCAGATCATCGGCGCCCGCTAGTTGCGACGCAAGCGGACAACATCATGGTCACATTTCGCGTGCGCAGGACGATCACTCGCTGGTGCGTTGCACTTCTGATCGGCTCGCTGTCCGCATCCGCAGCCGCTCAATTCTGCCCAGCGGGCACGCTCCTCCTCCCGTGGTACATCACGCAGACTTGCAACCCCAATACTTGCTGGTCGCCGACGCCATTCCCGGGCGCCAAGCCATGGAGCCCGGGGTACTACGTCTGCTCGGCGCCAATGCCCGTGGCCGGTGCGCTGGAAAGTTCAGAATACGATTACGACCTGGGTGGCAATCGCGTGAAATCGCGGGATCCTCTCGGCCGCGTCACGGCCTACAGCTACGACGTGCTCAATCGCCTTACACAGATCGTCGATCCGGGTGCGGGCACCACCAAGTACGCCTACAACCTGAACGACGCCCTTGCGCAGGTCACCGACCCGCGCAACCTTGCCACCAGCTACACGATCAATGGATTCGGTGAGACCACGACGCTGGCTTCGCCCGACACCGGGACCACGACCAGCACCTATGATGCCGCCGGCAACCTGAAAACGCGGCTGGACGCGCGCGGGGTCACCGCCACCTACACCGTCGATGCGATCAACCGCGTCACCCGGATCGCGTACGGCAACGGCACGACGACCGAGACGCACAGCTTCACCTACGACCAGAACGCCAACGGCAAGGGTCGGCTGACGACACTGACCGACACCGCCGGCACGACCCGGTGGACCTACGAAGGCCATGGCCGGGTGCTGACGAAGGCACAGACGGTTGGCTATGCAAAGACGGTGGGCTACGCCTACAACGCCGCGGGGCAGCTCGCCACGCTGACCACGCCGTCCGGCCAGAAGATCGGCTACAGCTACAGCAACAACCGCATCGCCGGGGTCACCATCAACGGGACCCCGCTCATCAGCGCGGCGATCACCGAGCCGTTCGGGCCGATCTCCACGTGGCAATGGGGGAACGGACTCGTCATGCTGCGAGTCTACGACACCGATGGCCGGGTGACGTCGTGGGAGTATCGCAACGGGACGTCGATCCTGCGCAACGACGTGAGCTGGGACGTGGCGGGCCGGGTGACCGGAAACACCAACCCGGCGGATGCGACCCTGGGCTGCGTGTTCCAGTACGACGCGCTCGACCGGCTCTCCGTGAGCCAGCAGGGCAGTCCGACAGTCGCCACCCAGCAATTCAACTACGACAAGACCGGCAACCGCACCAACTTCACTGCCAACGGCTTGGTCACGAACTACAGCACCGCGGCGTCGAGCAACCAGCTCCTTGCGCTGATCGGCGCCACGGCGCGAAGCTATGTCTACGACGGCGCCGGCAATCCGACCACGATCGGCGGCATGACCTACACCTACAACAACGCCAACCGACTGACCAAGGTGATGAACGGCGCCATGACGCTCGCGACCTACAAGGTGAACGCGCTCGGGCAGCGGGTGGAGAAGGTGGCGGGCGGCGTGACCACGCGGTACGTCTACGACGAGCACGGGCACCTCCTCGGGGAGTACGATGGTGCCGGCAAGCTGATCCAGGAGACCGTGTGGCTCGAAGACATGCCGGTGGCGACGCTGCGGCCGACCGGGGCGGCGGGGACGCCAGCACCGATTGCCGTCTACTACGTCTTGGCCGACCACCTCGGCAGCCCGCGGGCGGTGGTGCGCCCGTCCGACAGCGCGATCATGTGGCGGTGGGACAACACCGATCCGTTCGGCAATAATGCGGCCAACGAGAATCCGAGCGGGCAGGGCGCGTTCAGGTACGCCCTGAGGTTTCCCGGGCAGTACTTTGATGCGGAGACGTCCACGCACTACAATTACTTTCGGGATTACGACCCGAAAATTGGGAGGTATATCGAGAGCGATCCAATCGGCATGATCGGTGGAACGAACACTTTTGCATACACGCTTAATGCACCTACCTCATGGAAAGATAGAAAAGGTCTCCGTATTCAGATATACCCGATTCGAATCAGCCTGGTAGGGTGCGGGCCGAATGGGAAGTTTATGGAACTACTAGTTCCCGATTACCCACTTTCGTTTCCATTTCGGGGCTGTTGCGATACACACGATAACTGCTACGACGATTGCAATCGACGACCAACTAGAGCTGAGTGCGACAAGGAATTTTGTTCCTGCCTGGAACGTGTTTGCCTCAGGTATTCAAATACACTGATATATCTGGTATGTGATGATTTGGCGCGTGAATATTGCTATCAAGTAAAAAGCAGGGGTGGTCCGCCATTTGATGATTCACGGCGGAAATGCAAGGCGTGTTAACTTCGCGCAGTGCCATTTTGCTTGCCACATTTATATGGAAAACTTCTTTGAATTGTTAATTCTAGTTGCCGTTGCAATAGTGCCTTTCATCTTTCATTCGGTGCTCCGCGAGAACCAAAAACTCGCCACGATTTCTTCAACCATTGTTTTGGTCGTCGTTGTGGAGGGTCTAACGTATCTGGAATTGGGTTACGTAATTCCGTTTTTCGAGATTTCGATTTTTGTCGCGATCGTAGTGTTTGGCATTTGGTCGGCCGCTGTGGGGATGTTACTCAGACGCCCTCGACAATCCGATTAGCGAAGTGTTCGAGGCGGAGGGCGTGCCAAGATCAAATTTGTCGACCTCGCGTCGACGTCGGATTGACAGCGCAACCGACGTCCCAACCTACACTAAGTCCGCCACGGCACTCACGGGTCAACAAGACGGACGTCAGCCTCCAGGGCGTCCAGCGCGCCTAAGGTCGCCGGCC
>Ga0209048_10004576_pt1 | contig 13226 bp, 12 predicted proteins | sample FrelakmetCRP12CR_FD_187146 | JGI IMG/M metagenome (GOLD analysis project Ga0209048, IMG submission 187146) | Freshwater lake sediment microbial communities from the University of Notre Dame, USA, for methane emissions studies - CRP12 CR (SPAdes)... | ecosystem: Environmental > Aquatic >... | reverse complement strand
GAGGAGGCGCACCCGCTCGAGATATGCGTCTCGTGTGTAGGTGCGCTCCATTCGGGCCAGCGTCCGGGTCGACCCGGACTGCACGGGCAGATGGATATGCGGACACACGCTGGGCAATGTTCGCAAGGCCTCGGCGAGGTCCGGGGTGACGTCCTTGGGATGCGAGGTCGTGAATCGGACCCGCATGGCTGTTCCGACCTCGTCATCGATGCGTCGGAGCAACGCGGCAAAGGACACCGGCGGTTCCAGTTTGGCCCCGTATGAATTCACCGTCTGGCCGAGGAGTGTGATTTCGCGATACCCGCGGTCCCGGAGGGCCGCGACTTCGCGCAAGATCTCGTCCGGGGGGCGACTACGCTCACGACCCCGCGTCAAGGGAACGACGCAGAAGGTGCAGAAGTTGTCGCAACCCTCCATGATTCCGACCCACGCGCGGAATCGGCTGTCCCGATGGACGACCACATTCGACGGAAACAAACCCGAAGGCTCGGCGGTGGCCGCGACCGGGTGGCCGTTTTCACGCCGCAGGAGCTGAGGGATTTCCGCCAGATGCTCGCCGGTTCCGACCACCAGGTCGAGATGGGGAAACCGGCGCAAGAGCGCTTCACCTTCGCGTTGCGCCAGGCAGCCGGCGACCCCCAGCCTCACCCCGGGCTGTCGCAGTTTCATGACCTGCAACGCCCCCAATCGACTGTAGAGCTTCTGTTCGGCCTTCTCCCGGATGCTGCAACCGTTCAGGATGATCAGGTCCGCCTCACCGTCGTCCTCGGTGAGGCTATAGCCTTCGCGCGCAAGGAGACCGGCGATGCGGGCCGAATCCAACTCGTTCGCCTGGCACCCGAAGGTGATGACTTTCAGTTTTGGCATAGCGATATCCCTCCGGAGTCTCGGGCGAACGGTCGGAGGGGCGGACCGCCGCGGGCGGGGTGTGGCCGCGCCGCTGCGGCGTGCTAATACAAGTGGCAGGACACCCAGTGTTGGGGTGCCACCTCGCGCAGCGCCGGTTCTTCCTTGTCGCACCGTTCGAACCGCTTGTGGCAGCGCGTGTGAAAACGGCACCCGTGCGGAGGATTGATCGGGCTGGGCGGATCCCCCTCGAGAATGAGCCGCCGACGCTTGGTGGTGGGATCCGGAATGGGAATGGCCGACAGGAGCGCCTCGGTGTACGGGTGGAGCGGCTTTGCGTACAGTTCCTGGCTATCCGCCAACTCCACGATCTGGCCGAGGTACATCACCGCCACGCGGTCGCTGATGTGCTCCACGACCCGCAGGTCATGGGCGATGAAGAGGTAAGTCAAATTGAATTGATCCTGCAGATCCTCCAGCAGGTTGATGACCTGCGCCTGGATCGAGACGTCGAGCGCGGAGATCGGTTCGTCGGCGATGATCAGTTTCGGGTTCACCGCCAGGGCGCGGGCGATGCCCACGCGCTGGCGCTGGCCCCCGCTGAACTCGTGGGGGTAGCGGTGCATCTGTTCCGGGCTCAAGCCGACCTTCTGGAGGAGGTCGGCGACGCGCTCCCGGCGTTCTTGCCGCGTCTTGCAGAGCTTGTGAATGACGATCCCCTCCCCCACGATCTGTTCCACCGTCATCCGGGGGTTCAGCGAGGAGTACGGATCCTGGAAGATGATCTGCATCCGTTGGCGCAACGCGCGCATCTCGCTCTTGCTGGTCTGGAGAATCGGCGTCTGTTCGAACAGGATCTCCCCCGCCGTCGGTTCGATGAGACGCAGGATCAGGCGGCCCGTGGTAGACTTGCCGCACCCCGACTCCCCCACCAGCCCCAGGGTCTCGCCCCGGAGGAGGTCGAAGGTCACGCCGTCGACGGCGTGGACCTTCGCCGGCTCCCCCCAAAAGAAGCCGCGCTTGATGTCGAAATACTTCTTCAGGTTGCGCACCTGGAGCAGTTTGTCGTTGGGCATGCCCGGTTCCTTCACTCAATAGAGGCAGCAGCGGACGCGGTGCTCCGCCGACCCCACCACTTTGAGTGGCGGTTCGGCCCCGTGACAGGCGTCGAAGACCTTGGTGCAGCGCGCTTGAAACTTACACCCGTGCGGCAAGTCGAGCAGATCCGGCACCATGCCCGGAATCGCCTGGAGCCGCGGCCGCCGCTCCGCCTTCTCGATGCGGGGGATCGACGCCAGGAGTCCCTGCGTATAGGGGTGGAGCGGGTTCGTGAACAGGTCGAGGACCGGCGCCTCTTCGACGACGCGCCCCGCGTACATCACGGCCACCCGCGCCGCCGTGTCCGCCACCACCCCGAGGTCGTGGGTGATCAGCATCACGGCCATCCCGAGTTTCGCCTTGAGATCGTTCAGGAGTTCCAGGATCTGCGCCTGGATGGTAACATCGAGGGCGGTGGTCGGCTCGTCGGCGATCAGCAGGTGCGGAGTGCAGGAGAGCGCCATGGCGATCATCACGCGCTGGCGCATCCCACCCGACATCTGATGCGGATAATCCTTGACCCGGCGATCAGGGTCGGGGATGCGGACCAGGCGCAGCATCTCGATCGCCTTGGTCCAGGAGTCGCGCTTGGAGAGCTTCTGGTGCAGGCGGATCCCCTCGGCGATCTGGTCGCCCGCCGTGAAGACGGGATTCAGGGAGGTCATCGGCTCCTGGAAGATCATGGAGATCGACGCGCCCCGCACCTTCCGCATCTCGTTCTCGGGCAGCTCCAACAGGTTCCGCCCGTCTAACAGGATCCGGCCGCCGACCACCTTGCCGGGCGGGTTGGGGATCAGGCGCAGCACGGACAAGGCCGTCACGCTCTTCCCGCACCCCGACTCCCCCACGATCCCCAGGGTTTCCCCCCGGTGCACCGTGAGGCTCACCCCGTCCACGGCGCGCACCGTGCCGGCGTCGGTGATGAAGTGGGTCTCCAACTCGTGGATTTCCAGCAGGATTCCGTTGTCGCTCGCAGCAGTCTGGCTCATGCCGTGTCCTTGTTGTGGCGGCCAAGAAGCAGAGGGAGTCTAGCATCGCCGAACAGACAGTTCAACACTAAAAGTAGGCCGTTCGGATTTTGCAGACGGATCCCGTCTCCCTCTCCGCTCATTGCCGTCCGCTCAGTTGGGGGTCGAATGCATCGCGCAGCCCGTCACCCAGGAAGTTCAAGGATAACAAGGTCAGCGTGAGGGCGGCCCCGGGAAAGATAATCAACCACGGATAGGCTTCCATCGCGGCCGCCCCTTCCGCCGCCAGCGAGCCCCAGCTGGCCATGGGCGGTTGCACGCCCAACCCGAGAAAACTCAGAAACGCCTCCTCGAGCATGATCGCAGGTACCGTCAGCGTCGCATACACCACGATCGGACCGATGGCGTTCGGCAAGAGGTGCCGCACCAGCACGCGCCCGGGTGCGGCACCCATCGCGTGCGCTGCGAGGACGAACTCTCGGACCCGCAGGCTCAGGGCCTGGCCCCGGACGATGCGCGCCATGGTCAGCCACTGCACGGCCCCCAGCGCGATGAAGAGATTCAGGATGTTTCGACCGAAGAACACCATCAGGAGAATCACGAAGAACATGAACGGGAGCCCGTACAGGATATCCACGATGCGCATCATCGCGTGGTCCACGCGCCCGCCTCGGAAGCCGGCGATCGCCCCGTAGCTGACGCCGATGGTCAGACTGACCGCTGTTGCCAAGATGCCGACGGCAAACGAGATTCGCGCGCCGTAGAGGACCCGCGTCAGCAGGTCCCGTCCCAGTTCATCCGTGCCGAGCGGATGCGCCCAGCTGGGCGGCTTCGCCCCGTACGACAGGTTGGTCTTGTCGTAAGCGTGCGACGTGATCCAGGGCGCGAGTGCGCTGGCCAGCGTGAACCCAAACAGGATGCCCAGTCCCAGCATCGCCAGGCGATTCCGGCGCAGCCGGCGCAGCGCGTCCCCCCAGGGAGACGCGCCTGCGGCTCGACCGGACGCGTGGCTCATTGGAGGTGCACCCGCGGATCCAGGAACGCGTAGAGAAGATCCACCAGGAGGTTGAACAGTAAGAGCAGCGCGCTGTATGCGATGACCGTCCCCAGCACCATGGTGTAGTCCCGGTTCAGCGCACTGCCCACGAAGTAGCGCCCGACCCCGGGTATACTGAACACGGTTTCCACGACCACCGAGCCGGTGAGCACCGCCGCGGACGCGGGCCCGAGGTAGCTCACGACCGGGAGGATGGCGCTGGGTAAGGCGTGGCGCAGGACGACGGTGCTCTCTCGCAGCCCCTTGGCTCGGGCGGTTCGGATGAAGTCCTGGCCTACCACCTCCAGCATGCCGGCGCGCGTCAGCCGCGCGACGTAGGCGGCATAGAATGTCCCCAACGTGAAGGCCGGAAGAATCAGGTGACGCCAGGTGCCCCATCCTGCGACTGGAAGCCAGCCCAAGGCCAGCGCGAAGAGCAACATGAGCATGGGTCCGAGAACGAAGTTCGGGACCGAGACACCGAACAGGGCGAACGACATGGCGAGATAGTCCAGCGGTGCGTTCCGATGCAGGCCGGCCAGAAGGCCCGCCGCGCCCCCCAGGCACACCGCCACCACCATGGCGCACGCTCCGAGGAGGAGCGAGACCGGAAATCCGAGGCCCAGCAACTCGTTGACCGTCCGGTCGGGGTAGCGAAACGAGGGGCCAAGATCGCCGTGGAGGACGTCGGCGCAATACCCGAGGTACTGCGTCCAGAGAGGCTCGTTCAGCCGATACCGCGCCTCGAGATTGGCGCGCACCTGTTCGGGAAGGGCCCGATCGAGATCGAAGGGTCCCCCTGGAGCCAGACGCATGATGAAGAATGACAGCGAGATGATCAAGAAGAGGACGGGCACGAAGCCCGCCACTCTTCTCACAAGGTAACCGACCACGGGAGGGTCACCGCTCCAGGCTGAGGTGCTTCAGCGGGTGCTGATCCAGGATGTTCGGGTGCCACCCCCGCACCTTCCTGCTCAGCATGCCCTTATTCACGTAGGTATAAAGCGGGAGCACCGGCATTTCGTCCAGCAAGATTGTCTCCGCATCGTGAAGGGTCCGCAGTCGGTCTGTGGCGGTGACCAATCTCGCCGCCTGGTCGATCAGTTCGTCGTAGCGCGTGCTGGACCATCCCGTCTGGTTGTTGCCCCCGCCGGTCTTCCATATCTCCAGAAAGGTGTTCGGGTCCACGTAGTCCCCGATCCAGCCGGCCCGCGCGATCTGATAGTCGAGCGCGCTCTGCTTCGCGAGGTAGACCTTCCATTCCACGTTCACCAGCTCCACCTGAATGCCCAGGTGCTCCTTCCACATCTGCTGGATGGCCTGCGTGATGACGCGGTGGAGTTCGTTGGTATTGTACAACAGCTCGACCTTCGGGAACCCTCTTCCCTTGGGATAGCCGGCCTCCGCCAGCAGCCGCGTCGCCGCGCCGGGGTCAAACCCGAGCCCGCGCGGGCCCTGGTACCCTCGCAGACCCGCCGGAACGAACGCACTGTGCGGCACCTCCCCCGCTTTTGTCACGAATTTGGTCAGCGCCTCCCGATCCACGGACAGGCTCAGCGCCCTGCGGACGCGGAGGTCGTTCACCGGCGCTTTGGTCACGTTGAACCGCAAGTAATAGGTGCCCAGATACGGTGACACATAATACTCGGGCTTGTTCTTCGCCGCGTCGAGCTGCGCCGATGGGACGGTCGGCACCCAATCGCTCTCCCCGGCCAAGAACTGTTTGTACGCGGTGTTGATGTCGTCGGTGGGCAAGAACACGACCTTCCGGAGCATCACCGACGCCGCATCCCAGTACTGGGGATTCCTTTCCAGCACCAGCTCCCGCTGGGGAACCCAGCCCGTGAGGCGGAATGGTCCGTTGCTCACGATCTTGCCGGGCTTCACCCAGTCCTTGCCGTGCGCGTCGAGCGCCCACTTGGGCACCGGATACAGGGTGTAGAAGCTCGTGAGATCGAGGAAATACGCGGTGGGGTTCTTGAGCGTCACCCGCAGGGTCTTGGTGTCCAGCGCCTTCACGCCCACCTGGGAGAAATCGGTGGTCCGACCCCGGTTGTACTCTTCGCCGTTCTTCAGGTAGAAGAGCTGTTGGGCGTATTTGGCACCAGACTTCGGGTTGAGCACGCGTTCCCAGGCGAAAACGAAGTCCCGGGCCGTCACCGGGGTGCCGTCGGTCCACTGCGCGTCGCGCAGCGTGAAGGTATAGACCAGCCCGTCCTTCGAGATGGTCCACGCCTTCGCCATGCCGGGCCGTGGGGAGAGGTCGTTGGGGTCGGTGGTGGTCAGCCCCTCGAAAAGGTTGCTCAGGATGCGGTGTTCCGGCACGCCGGTCACGACACCCGGGTCGAGACTCTCCGGCTCCACCATGTTGTTGATGCGAAAGAGTTGGTCCTGCGCGCCGATGGAGGCGGGTGCGCCGCCCAGAAGCGCCGTCGCCACCAGCGCGGGAAGCAGCCATCGGCGTCTCATGGGAACTCTCCCGTCGCTAGATCCGCATTCGCGGGTCGAGGGCATCCCGCAACGCATCGCCCACCAGGTTGAACCCGAGGACCGAGAGCATGATCGTTACTCCCGGGAAGAAGAACGCCCACCATGCCCCGCTGGTGAAGAACTTGTAGCTGTCGGCCAACATGGCGCCCCACTCCGGTGTCGGCGGTTGCGCCCCGAGGCCGAGGAAGCCCAGCGCCGCCGCCTCCAGGATGGCAAACGCGATGGCCAGCGTAGTCTGGACCGCCAAAGGGGGAAGCGTGTTCGGGAAGATGTGACAGAGGATGACGCGCAGGGGGCCGCCCCCGAGCGCACGAGCGGCCGTCACGAACTCCCGCTCTTTCAACGCCAGGACTTCGCCGCGGGTGATCCGTGCGTAGAACGGAATGGAGACGACACTAATGGCGATCAAGGCGTTGCGAAGCCCCGGGCCGATCATGGCGACGATGGCGATGGCCAAGAGCGTGGCGGGGAACGCCAGCAGGATGTCCATGCAGAACATCAGACACAGATCGGTCTGCCGCCCGGCATACCCGGCCAGCAAGCCGAGGCACGAACCGATCAGGGCCGCCAGGATGACCGATCCCACGCCAAGACTGAGGGAGACCCGCGCGCCGTGCGCGATGCGCATGAGGATGTCCCGACCCAGGGCGTCCGTGCCAAAGGGATGGCCCCCGGTGGGCGGTTTGAGGCGGGCCAGCAGGTCAGAGTCCGTGGCGGGATTGTAGGGAAACAAGACGGGGGCCAGCGCCGCCATCAGGACGAACCCCAGGATGATCAACAACCCTCCGCGGGCCACCTGGTTGGCCAGCAGGCGGTGCATGGCGGCGCGCAGCGGGCTCTTGCCGCGGGCGCCGACGACGCGAAGTGCGGTGCTGTCAATCATACTTGATCCGTGGATCCACCGTGGCGTACAGGCAGTCCGTGATCAGATTCACCGTCACGAAGATCGTGGCAATGAACAGCGTCGCGCCTTGGACGATGGGATAATCCCGCGCCTGAATGGCCTCGTAAATCCAGAGGCCGATCCCGGGCCACGAGAAGATGGTCTCGGTGAGAATGGCGCCCGCCAGCAGGCGCCCCACCTGGAGGCCGGTGACCGTCATGACGGGCAATAAGGCGTTTCGCATGGCGTGGCGCAAGATCACGGCGCGCTGCGGCAGCCCCTTGGACTCCGCGGTTCGGATGTAGTCCTGCGAGAGGACCTCCAGCAGACTCGCCCGGGTCATCCGGGTGATGACAGCCATGGGGATCGTCGAGAGGGCGACCGCCGGCAAAACGAGGTGGCGGACGCTGGCGATCAGGGCGGCGCCGTTGCCGGTGAGGACGCTGTCCAGCAGGTTGAAATGGGTCACCGGCACCAACGTGACGTTTGTCCCCAGCCGAAAGCCCGTCGGGAGCCATCCCAGCAGGACGCCGAATACCCAGGCGAGCATCAGGCCCAGCCAGAAGATCGGCATGGACACACCGGTCAAGGCCATGATCCGGGAGCAGCCGTCGAACACCGAATTGCGCCAAACGGCGGACACGATGCCCGCCGGGATGCCGACCAGCACTGCGATCAGGATGGCGCTGAAGGCGAGCTCGACCGTTGCTGGAAACCTCCGTACCAGATCCAGCAGGACGGGGTCTCCGCGGAGGATCGAGGCGCCCAGATCTCCGCGAACAATCTTTCCAAGGTAGATGAAGTATTGTGTGTAAAGCGGTTCATCCAATCCAAGCTGCGTGCGGACCTCTTTGACCCGCTCGGGGGTTGCGCGCTCACCGAGCATGGTCACCGCGGGGTCGCCCGGAATGAGGTGGATGAACCCGAAGACGATAATCGAGATCCCGACGAGGACAGGAACGATCGTCAGAATTCGCTTGATCACATACTGGCCCATATCGTCCGGTCCTCGTCGGGTCGGGTCGCGGCTACTTCTCGATAGACACTGTGTTGAAGAACTCGGTGTTCGTCGGGTTCGCCACGTACCCCTTCACCTTCTTCGAGAACGGCAGCGGCGGCTGGTTGTTGGCGATGAAGATCCGCGCCACGTCGTCGTGGATCATCTGCTCTGCCTTCCGATAGAGCGCCGCCCGCTTTGGCTGGTCCGTCGCCTTCTGCGCCTCCATCAGCACATCGGTGAGCTGCTGGTTGGCGTAGAAGCCTTCCCGCGAGGCGCCCGGCGAGCAGAAGAAGTAACACACGAAGTTGTCCGGATCGCCGTTATCCCCCGTCCACCCCAGCATGTAGAGCGGCAGCTGACCGTTCTTGCGCTTGTCCAGGTACACCGCCCAGTCGGTCGTCTGGAGCTGGACCGTGATTCCCACCTTCGCCAGATCGGCGGCGATGGCCTCGGCGATCTCCTTCGGGTTCGGATAGTAGGGCCGCGAGACCGGCATGTACCAGAACTGGAGCGGCTCCTTCTTGCCGTCGTCCCAGGTGATGTCCTTTAGGCCTTGCCCGAAGCCGGCGTCCCTGAGGAGCTGCTTGGCCCGCTCGGGGTTGTACTCGTAGTCCTTCAATTCCTTGTTGTACCCCCAGAGCGGTGGTGGCGGGAACTGGTTTGCCACCATGCCGGTCCCGCCGTAGAGGGCGTCCACGATGCCCTTCTTGTTGATCGCGTGGGCGATGGCCTGGCGCACGCGCCCGTCCCGGAGCTCCTTCACCTTGTAGTTGAACGCCACATACCCAGTGGTGTTGGTCGGCCGAAAGATGATCTGGAGGTTCGGATCCGCCCGCACTACCTTCACGTCGTCCGGGTTGAGACCTTCGAAACCGTGGAGCTCGCCCGCCTTGAGCGCGGCCAACCGCTGGGAGTTGTCTTTGATGTTCCGGACCACCACTCGCTGGACCTTGGGCATGTGGGCCTTGTCCCAGTAGTCCTTGTTCGCCTCCAGGATGACCTCCTGCCCCACCTTCCACTCCACGAACTTGAAGGGGCCGGTGCCCGCGGGATTCTTCCCGAAATTCAGTCCGTGCTTCTCGACCGCCTTGGGGCTCACAATGTCGAAGACGAACATCGCCAGGTTGGCCAGGAACGGCCCCTGCGGGTTCTTCAGGGTGATCCGGACGGTCTGCGGGTTGACGGCCTCGACCTTGGTGATCAGGCTCTTCTCGTCGAAGCCGCCGAACTGGGCCTCGTAGTACTCGAAGGTCTGGCCGGCCTTGATCTGATTCTCGTGCTGCGGGTGCTTGCTGAGGCGCCACCGGTCGAAGTTCCAGACGATCGCGGCCGCGTCGCAGGGGTTGCCGTCGTGGAACTTCACCCCTTTGTGCAGCGTAAACGTCCACACCGTCCCGTCCTTGCTGACTTCCCACTTCTCCGCCAAGGCCGAGATGATCTCTGTGGTGGCGCCCTTGTACTTCACCAGCCCCTCGTAGATCTGGACGGTGATCCGGCTCGAGATCCCATCCGTGATGATGGCCGGATCGAGCGACACCGGCTCTCCCTGGTTGCCGAACACAAACGTGGTCTGGGCGACGGCGGGCCCCGCTGCGAGGAGCACGGCGGCGAGAACGAGAACGCCGACCACCCCGGTAATGCCTTTCATGGGTCTCCCTCCTTCTGTGTACGCGGTTTCACGTCACGACACCGCCGGCTCCGCACGCTGCCGGCGCGATTCGTCCGGGTCACCCATCCCGCCGGGGACCCCGCTAGCCGAGGGCCGCGATGGCCTCGGCCATCCGATCCATGCCCTTCTCGATGTGCTCCATCGAGGTCGCATAGGAGATCCGGATGTGGTTGTCGTTTCCGAACTCCACGCCCGGCACCACGGCGATCCGGGCGGCATCCAGCAGGAACGCCGAGAACTCGGTGGAGTTGGTGATAGGTTTCCCCTGATACCGTTTTTGATAGAGGCGGGCGATATTGGGAAAGACGTAGAAGGCCCCTTCGGGGCTATGACAGCGGATCCCGGGCATGTCGTTGAGCCGGTCCACGATGCGTCGTCGCCGCTTGGCAAACTCCTCGCGCATCTGGTGGGTCGGCTCCTGCGACCCAGTGAGGGCGATCACCGCACCGCGCTGCGCGAACGAGGTCGGGTTGGAGGTCATCTGGCCCTGCAGACCGTCCATGGCCTTGATGATCTCCGCGGGCCCGGCTGCATAGCCGAGGCGCCACCCGGTCATGGCGTAAGCTTTGGACATCGAGTTCACGACGATGGTGTGGGCATACGCGGCAGGGCTCAGCGAGGCGATACTGACGTGCTGGAATCCGTCGTAGACCAAGGCCTCGTAGGTCTCGTCCGACACGATGCACAAGCCTCGCTGCACCGCCAGCGCGGCGACGCCCTCCAGTTCCGTCCGGCTGAGCGCCGCCCCCGTCGGATTGGACGGCGAGTTCAGGACGATGATCTTGGTGCGGGGCGTCACGGCCGGCTCCAAGATCTCGCGGTTCAGGCGAAAGCCCTGCGATTCTTTGGTCTGCACGATCACCGGGGTGGCACCGCTCAGCTTGACCTGCTCCGGGAAGCTCACCCAGTAGGGGGCCGGGATAATGACTTCGTCGCCTGGGTCCAGCAGGGCCTGGAACACGTTGTAGAGCGAATGCTTGCCGCCACAGGAGACGAGCACTTGATTCCGGGCATACGTCAAACCGTTGTCCCGCTTGAGCTTGGCCGCCACGGCGTCCTTCAGTTCGTTGATGCCGCCCGTGGCGGTGTACTTGGTAAAGCCATCGCGGACGGCCTGGATGGCCGCCTCCTTGATGTGGCCCGGCGTGTCGAAGTCGGGCTCGCCCTGGGCGAAGCCGATGACGTCAATCCCGTCGGCCTGCATCTGGCGCGCCTTGGCGCCTATGGCGAGCGTGGCGGACGGGACCAGATTCTTGACGCGCTGTGAGATGTTCATGCCTCCCTCCTTGCTGTTGACCGGGATCGGCTCGCCCGCTCCTTCAGGAGTGTGGCCGCCAGAGCCGGAACGAGATCGTCCACGTTCCCCCCTAGGAGGGCCACCTCCTTGACCAGACGCGAACTGAGATAGGTATAGGCCTGATTGGGCATCAAGAAAACCGTTTCGATCTCCTCGGCGATTTTCCGGTTCATGAGGGCCATCGCGAACTCGAATTCGAAGTCCGACACGGCGCGCACGCCCCGCACGATCACCTGGGCGCCCTTGCTCCGCACGTAGTCCACCGTCAGCATGTCGAAGGTGTCGATCTCGACCTCGGGCAGGTCGGCGATCGCCTGGCGGGCGATGGCCAGTCGTTCCTCCAGGGTGAACAACGGCGACTTCTGCGGGTTCCGGGCAACCGCCAGGATCAATCGGGGAAACAGTCTTGCGGCGCGACGCAGCAGATCGCCGTGTCCGTTGGTAAACGGATCGAACGTTCCGGGGTAGACTGCGGTCAGGGGCATGGACTCTCCTTCCGGTAGACGGTCAGCCGGGTCTCGCCGTACCGTCGCTCCCACGATCGGGCGAGTGTGCCGACGCGCCCGGGAAGTATGGTCTTATGGAAGGCCTGCACGACAAGCACGGCATTCTCGCGCAAAACCGTTCCCGGGGCAAGCCCTTCGATGCACCGAGTCGCGTGGTCCCCGAGATACGGCGGGTCCAGGAACACGCAGTCGAATCGCTCGCCGTTTCGCGTACACACCTCGAGCGCGGCGAGGGCGTCCATCGGGAGGATCCGGGCCTGGTCGGAGACGCCCAGCGCATCGAGATTGGCGCGCAAGCTGGCCAGGGCCGTTCGATCCCGCTCGGCGAACGCCGCCGTGGCCGCACCCCGGCTGAGCGCCTCCAACCCAAGCGCCCCGGTACCCGCGAACAGGTCCAAGACGTGGGCGCCCCGGACCTGGCTCCCCACCACGTTGAAGATGGCTTGCCGCAGGAGATCGGAGGTCGGACGCGTCCGAATCCCTTTGGGGCTCTGCAGCCTCCGACCGCGATACGCTCCCGCGCTGATACGCATCCTCAGCTTTCCTTCTGGACTAGCCGACCAATCGACCAATCGACTGATCGACACCTTACCCGACCCGCGCCAGCCCGAGCCGCGCCGCCCACCGGGACTCCATAGCCGACCGCGCCGCCAGCCAGGGGCCGTCGAGATCGGGATGCTCCCGAAGCGCGGTCTCCGCCTCATGCCGGGCTGCCTCGAGCAGGCGCAGGTCGGCAGCCAGATCTCCCACCTGAAATCCGTCCAGACCGGCCTGGCGGGTTCCAAAGAAATCCCCCGGCCCGCGCAGGCGGAGATCCGCCTCCGCCAGCGCGAACCCGTCGCGCTCGCGCACGAGCGCGTCGAGCCGCGCCTGCGCCTCGCCACCAAGTGTTTCCCGGTCGGCCACGACGAAACAGTGCGCCGGACGATCGGCCCGACCCACGCGACCGCGGAGCTGGTGAAGCTGTGCCAGCCCGAGGCGGTCCGCGTGCTCGATCACCATCACGGTGGCCTCCGGGACGTCCACCCCCACCTCCACCACGGTGGTGGCGACGAGCAGACGGACGCGTCCTTCCCGAAAAGCGCTCAACGTCGCCAGCTTGTCCCCCGACGACATGCGGCCGTGGACCAGGCCGACGCCGAACCGGCCCAACGCGCCCCGCCGATAGCCGTCGGCGGTCTGCACCGCGGCCTTCAACTCGGCCGCCGACTCCTCGACCACCGGACACACCACGTAGGCGCGCTCGCCGCGCGAGAGGCAGGCCAGAAGTTCCGCGGTGACCCGTCCGCGCTCCCCCTCGGCAACCCAGAGGGTGGTGATTGGCTGTCGCCCAGGCGGCAAGTCGTCGATGACGCTGAGATCCAGGTCCCCATACAGGACCAGTGCCAGACTTCGCGGGATAGGCGTGGCGCTCATCACCAGGACGTCGGGAT
>Ga0209048_10004575_pt1 | contig 13227 bp, 10 predicted proteins | sample FrelakmetCRP12CR_FD_187146 | JGI IMG/M metagenome (GOLD analysis project Ga0209048, IMG submission 187146) | Freshwater lake sediment microbial communities from the University of Notre Dame, USA, for methane emissions studies - CRP12 CR (SPAdes)... | ecosystem: Environmental > Aquatic >... | reverse complement strand
CCGCTGCCCCTGAGGGCAAGAAACATTTTTCCCGGCTCTGTATTGCTAGTCATGGCAATGGCATGGGAACCTTCAAAGTCGTTTACGGCCAATCTGAATGCGTGAGCCAGATCATGGCCGGCAGAGAGATGCTTTTCAATTTGCAGGGGGATAATCTTGGTGTCAGTCGTAATATGCGGAGCAATGAGGTCTTCTCCCTCTTCAATTGCATTTCGGAGGGATTGATAGTTGTCTATATCTCCGTTAAGGATAACGTTAATGAACCAGCTTCCCTTGCCATAGAAAGGGTAGTCTTTCATTATCTCAGGCCATGCAGCATCTTCATGGCCGCTGTTTCTGTTCATGGTAAAGTTATTAATCGGATGGCAGTTTTCTTCCGTAATGGAACCCACTGATGCCCATCGTGTGTGAGATATAGACGTCTCAAATTCTGTCTTCTCCTTGGACAATTCATAGAATACTTTGTCGCAGGAGATGAATTTTCTAAGATTCCTGACATTTTGACCGAGTTCGCCGATGATGGATGATGTCTTGTACACGAACGCGAGATCAACCCCTTTGCCCTTGGGATTACCCCTGGACGGGATCGCATGAGAGATACAGATTGAACCATTGATGAGATCGCCTGCACGGATCCTCGTGGAATAATCATCATAAAGGCCTTTTTCTTTGAGGGCGCTTAAAATATTCTCAAATGAGGCCGTATCAGGAAGCCTGAAGGATATCTGTATTCCCGCCGAATCTCTTCCCCTTACCTCCAACCTGTCGAGGCAGTTCAGAAGAAGATTCATCCTCTTGTATTTTGCAAATGATTCGCGAGATATTTCGTTGACACCGCCTGCTCCCGAGAGCCCCCTGATCTTTTCAATATTCTCGAGTACATCTTTCTCGAGACCCCAGATAATATCCTTCATCAGGACATGTCTGCTGTTTATCGTTTCCGTCTCCTCTGTCGGAAAGTTGCCGGCGTTTTCTTCAAGGCATTTTTCTTCGTCCAGGAAAAATGCCTTCATCTCTTTCGTAAGGTCTGAAAGTTGTCCGGCCGTGACGGGTTTGAAATAGATTTCCTGAAATGCGACTTCTGTCTTTAACTGGAAAAGCGTTTCTTCCATTTCTTCCAGATGTCGGTCACCCCCCAGATATTGGCCCGGTTTTGCAGAACCGGCAGAAAGCGCCTTCATGTCATTTTTCTTGATGCTCCGGAAGAGTTGGGCAAGCTTCTTTATGAGATTGCCTTCTTCACGTTTGCCAACCCCTTTAATTGCCAGGATGCCGGCGAACCCGCAGCAGACGACATCAGGAACTAACGGGAAAAAGACGATGGAGTATTTCGGAGCCTTGTAGATATCAACTCCTACATATATCTTCCATTTTATAAGGTAGCTGACTATTTCAGCGTACCATTGTTTCAATATCTGCATATAATACTCGTCAAAGTCGCAATCTCATTTAATTGAGGACGTCAGGAGTTGCAGGATGGCAAATGTATTAATGCCATACGGATGACGTGATCTACAATGTTCTGTAGCCATGCCGTTCCGATGATTGACTCATTTCTATCCAGGCCCTGAATGATCCTTATGTAATCGCTTTCATCTTTCATTCTCTTATGAATGACTTCGATGAATGAGTGCCGGTTCGTGAGATCAACAGTTATTTCTTTCCCAGAGGTCAAAGTCTCCTCAATCTGCGGCCAATTTTCGCTGAATTCCTTTTTCTGGTTGAGAAGCTTTTCCTGTGTGCCCTTTTTTGCGGCATTCTTGCCCATCTCTATCGATGTTTCCATTTTGCCAGACAGGTCTCTGAATCGCTTCAATCTTTCATCAATGGCAATTTGAAGCTTGTCTATGGCCCCGGCATAAAGTTCCCCACCCATATCTTCCCTTCGGAAAAAAGGTTGCCGAACGTGGATATACCACTGTCTTAAGGCTAAGAGGTTGGCGATGTAGCAGATGTTACTATAGACGCGATGCTTGATACTCTTGTAAAAACCCACTCGCAAGGATTTGTCGTGGGTGGACACGTCACTTTCCGTTATTATTCTATTTCCTTGAGGATAATCCCTCCTGCAAACCACGCCTGCCGCAATTATGCTGCCGTAACCGATTCTTACAGGACCGACCAGACCTCCCTGACCCCCCAAGAAAATGGGCGGCTGGTTCAACATAACGCCTCTGGGTACATCGCCGATGAGCGAAGGTGTGGCCTTATCCTGATTTGGTGTGTAATTGAAATGTATATATGAACTGCCAACTTCGCTGTGATTTTTCCGGCTTGTTCCACCTGCCATGAAGCAGTCACAAAAGTTGATGAGGCTGCCCAAGGTTACAAATGGAAAAAGGATTGTCTGCTTTAATCCAACTGTATGATTAGCATTAGCCTCTTCCTCTAAAATACATCCTTCACGGATCTGCGCGCCGCATGCCACGGCTGCCTTTTCCAGAAAGACAGATGCTTTGAAAAACCCCCCTCTAAGTTCAACGTGCGGTCCGGTTTGACAATCGACGATGGTTGCCGGTGCTTCATACCCCAGCTTGGTTCCCCGTGAGATCAGGGTTTTTGTACCATAAATCCTGGTTCCGGGATAGATGGCTACGCCGTCGCCGGCAATCCTCTCCAGAGCTATTTCTTCCCCGACATCAATAGAAAAGGGGCTCGGTATATGGACCCCCTTTTCCATCAATTTAACTATGTTATTTGACAGGCTAACTTTTGCTTTCACGACTGATGCCCATCTTGGCCATTTTTTTCTGGAATGTATTTCTGTTGATTCCAAGGTAATTGGCTGCAGCACTCTTGACATGACCATTCCGCTTGAGGGCAATTTTGAAAAGACATCTTTCAACCATGGTCAGAACTTCTTCGTGCAATCTGCTTTTCCTTTTTTTCCCGTCACCCGCTGAACAGAGGACTGTAGAAATGTCTTCAAGCTTTTTTTCCATAGTCTCTTCAATAAGCGAATATGGCTTTGCCTGAACACTTTGATCGGCAGCAACAGATTTTGTTTTTTTGCGTTTCATAATAAGGACGGGCCCTTTCTCTCATGCTCTTGTCGTGAAGAAATTGTGACGACTTTTAACGCAGGTCATGACTTTTTACAAGATCAGAAAATTTACGAGGTAAAAAGTTTGATTATTATAATTCCCGCAAGAACCATAGCCGTAAACCATGTCATAATGATATCCGACATGTTCTTTGCAGGATGTTCCATCTGCCTTTTGACTTCTTCTTCCACCCTTTCATTGTCCATGTGACTTACAAGATCACTAACGAGAGCGGAAAACTTTTCATAAGCGTTGGATAGAATATAGAATCCCTTCACCGTAGTCAATAGGAGATATACCCGTTTTCTCAAGATCAGAGCGCCAATATGAGTGATATCCTCCCAGCGAAGTTCCTTTTTCCGCATGAATTTCCTGATCATGATGCCTTGGTCTCCCGTTTGGATTATGCGGAGCGAAGATTCGAAGAGAACATAAAGAACGGGTATGAAAATTGCCGTAAGTAATATTCTTTCTAAATTCGAACCTCCCTGCAAGTACGACAGCAGGAGAAGGAAGAAAAGGAGAATAAAATCAGCGAAGAAGGGAACTAAAAACGATCTTCTTATTCTATAGACGTTTTGGTACATAGCTTCTATGAAGATAGATGCGGATATCTCATTTACGTATCTCTAATGAAGAGACCGCTTTTGCCGCCATGTTTTGTTATTAATTTGATGTCTGAAAGGACTATGTATTTATCGGCAGATTTGCACATGTCGTAAATTGTCAGAGCCGCGACGCTGACGGCAGTCATGGCTTCCATCTCCACCCCTGTTCTTCCCACAGTCTGCACTGTCGCTTCAATTGTTATTTCACCCAGATCTTCATTTTTCGTAAACCTGATGTCAATGCCTGTCAATTCCAAGGGGTGGCACATGGGGATCATTTCGCTTGTTTTTTTAGCTGCCATGATGCCCGCAATCTTGGCAACAACAAAGACGTCCCCTTTGGGTATTTCTCCCTTTTCGATGAGCCTCAGTGTATTTTTTTTCATCAGGACCTTCCCACGGGCAACGGCCTTTCGCACGGACCGCTCCTTTCGCGTCACATCAATCATCTTGGCCTTGCCTTTATCATTGAAATGGGAGAATTTAGTCATCCTGATTTTCTGAACCTCTTGAGCGGGAATTTGTGCCGAAATTAGCATAGCCCCTTTCCCCAGTCAAGAAAGTTAAGAAAATACTTTTCCGAAAGAAATTTCTTGCTATGAAAAAAGTTATTTTATAATATTTTCGCACACTCTTGAGAAAGTCTCGGGGAGCACGAATTGATTGTAAAGGTAATCAGCAGCACCGTTGTCGGTGTGGATTCGTATCCAGTCGATGTGGAGGTAGATATATCACCGGGACTTCCTCAATTCTTAACGGTGGGACTTCCCGATGTCGCTGTCAAGGAAAGCAAAGACAGAATCAAGGCAGCTATAAGAAATTCCGGCTATAAATTCCCCAGGAACCACGTTACCGTAAATCTCGCACCTGCCGACATTAGAAAAGAAGGAACCGGCTTCGATCTTCCCATTGCAGTAGGCATTTTGACAGGCGAAGGCTGTATTGAGCTAAAGCATGCCCTCGATTACATCCTTATTGGAGAACTGTCTTTGGACGGAAGCATCAAGGGGGTTGATGGAGTCCTTTCCTCGGCCCTTCTGGCAAAGGAGATGGGAAAGATGGGTATCATTGTGGCGAGAGAAAACGCCAACGAAGCCGCCATGGTGGAAGGTATCGAGGTCATTCCTGTTGATATCCTTTCCGATGTCGTTGAATTTCTTGACGGCCGGAAGAAAATTGAACCGTTGACGCTTGATATAACCGATCTATTCAGTAAGAGTTGTAATTATCCCTGCGATTTCAGCGAGATTCGCGGTCAGGAGCACGCAAAAAGGGCATTGGAAGTTGCCGCAGCGGGGGGTCATAATATAATAATGATAGGTCCCCCGGGTTCAGGAAAGACGATGTTGGCAAAGCGCCTCCCTACCATACTTCCCAGCCTTACTTTTCCTGAGGCCATTGATATTACAAAGACATTTTCCGTCACAGGACTGCTAAACAAGAAAGAGACAATTTTGGGGACAAGACCATTTCGAGCCCCCCATCATACAATTTCAGATGCCGGGCTCGTGGGGGGAGGACACACTCCCAGACCGGGAGAAATAAGCCTGGCTCATCACGGTGTCTTGTTTCTCGATGAACTTCCGGAATTCAAAAGAAATGTCCTTGAAGCATTGAGACAACCGTTAGAGGATGGACGTGTTACGATAACAAGGTCTTCCATTACTGCCACATATCCGGCGAGATTCATGCTTGTGGCGGCAATGAACCCATGCCCCTGCGGTTACTATACCGATCAGACGAGGGCCTGCAGATGTACAACACAGCAGATCCGCCAGTATCAGGCGAGGATATCGGGCCCTCTCTTAGACAGAATAGATATTCATATCGAGGTCCCGTCAGTAAGATATAAGGACCTTACAGGAAGGTCTTCCGGCGAATCGTCCGCAGCCATCAAAGAAAGAATAGAACGGGCAAGGATAATGCAGAAAGGGAGATTTGCCGACGGTCGCATGCAATTCAATGCGAGGATGTCAGATAAAGAGATAAAATTATATTGCACTGTCGATGATGAATCTCAGAAACTGATCGAAATGGCCATAGAGAAACTCGGGCTCTCAGCGCGGGCCTATACCAAGGTGCTGAAGATTGCCAGAACCATTGCGGATATTGAAGGAGATGAGAAGATTCGCTCCAGTCATGTAGCTGAGGCCATCCAGTACAGAAGTCTTGATAGAAAAATGATTTAGTGATAAGGAACTCTGTCTATCCGACACTGTTGCAAGGAGGGAGAGAAGTGTATGGAGATTAAGATAGTTCGAGCTAAACCAGACCAAATGAAGGCGAAGCCTCAGGACGAATCAAAGCTGGGGTTCGGGAAAATATTCACGGATCACATCTTTACAATGAAATATCATTCGGATCGTGGTTGGTATGATGCAATGATAGAACCCTATCGGCCTTTGTCCCTTGATCCCACGGCCATGTGCCTTCACTACGGACAGGAAATATTTGAAGGACTGAAGGCATACCGGGGAAAGAACAACGAACTCTTCCTCTTCAGACCAGGCCGGAATATAGAACGGATGAATAACTCCGCAGATAGGCTCTGTATGCCGCGGATCGATCCCGATCTGTTTATGGAGGCCCTGAAAAAACTTGTTTTCATCGACAAGGATTGGGTGCCTCGATCCCGTGGGGCATCCCTTTATATTAGGCCGACGATGATTGCCACGGAAGCTGCTCTGGGCGTGCACAGCGCCAATGCATACATATTTTTCATTGTCATAGGTCCCGTCGGTCCATACTATCCCCAGGGATTCAGTCCGACGAGCCTCTATGTGGATGAAGAGTTTGTCCGGGCCGTGCGGGGAGGCATAGGGTACATTAAGGCCGCGGGCAATTATGCTGCCAGTCTGTTGGCAAGCAAATTAGCCGCTGAAAAGGGATTTACGCAAGTACTTTGGTTAGATGCCATCGAAAGAAAGTATATTGAAGAGGTGGGAACAAGCAATATCTTCTTTCTCATCGGGAATGAATTGATTACACCGCCCCTGACGGGAAGTATCCTGCCCGGTGTGACCCGGGATTCAGTGATTCAGATGGCCAGGAGGTGGAATATTGCCGTTTCCGAAAGACCCATATCGATAGATGAGATTATGGATGCCTCTGCCAAAGGCACACTGAAGGAGGCTTTTGCATCCGGGACAGCGGCTATCGTTTCGCCCATAGGAGAGATCTTTTACAAAGGGAGGCCGACAGCCATAAGCGGAGGAAAAATAGGGGCCCTAACTGAAAAATTATACAATGAAATTCTTCAGATACAATACGGTGAAAAAGAGGATCCCTTTGGGTGGAGGGTACCTATATCGGACTGAGATACGTATTTTGAAGGACATTCCACTTGATACAAGCACTTGCGGTTGAAATCCACAGAAGTGTGGAAAAGACTGTTGATAAACATGTTGATAACATACGTAAGTCCTCAATTGTGACAATTTTATACCTCATTGCATACTATTTAGGCATTTAATAAGTCCAGCAATTACAATATGATAGATAAGTGGCCTTTAGTTTCTTCTGCTTAGTGATTGCTTTTGGCGAGATATGAACTATTGGAAAAAAATATGCCATTCTTGTTCTCATTTAAGGTAAAAAAATGAAAAAAAAATGCAACCGCAGTAATCGTTATTCATTAGAGATCGCAATAATATTGAATATTCTTCTATTTTTTGCTTCCGGGACATCATTCGGGGAGTCCGTGCCTCTCGATGAGTTAATTGCGAAAGCGCAGGAGAGATATGAAAAAACACAGGACATAAAAGCTCAGTTCATACAGGAAGTAACGATTAAATCAGTGAATAAGACGGAAAGGGAAGAAGGGGTTGTTTATGTAAAAAATCCCAGAAGAATGTTGTGGGTCTATTCGAAACCAAAGGAAAAAAAACTAATCATCAACCCCAGGAAAGCCTGGTTGTATATACCGGAGGACCATGCTGCATACGTACAGGATACGGAAAATATTTATAAGTCGAGGCTGGCCGTAAAATTTCTTTCAGGTATAGGCAAGCTGAGCGAAGATTTTCATGTAGGTTTTTCAAAGCCTGATAATGTGGATAGGAATGGGAATTATCTCCTCACCCTTATTCCTAAGGTTTCAGACACAGGCGTCGATAAGTTTTATATCACCATAGATAAGGAAAACTTTCAGATCATACAATGCAGTTTTGCAGACCTGTATGGAAATGTTACCCGTATCAAGCTCTCAGATATAAGAATCAACAACAATCTTGACGATAAGCTTTTTAGCTTCAAGCCTCCAACAGGCGTAGAAGTATTCAATATGCCATGATTGATGGTAACGCCGTCCCTTCGCCAGCCAATTTCTGATTTTTTACGAGGTAACTGTAATTTTTTAAGAATATGTTTGCATCAATATTGCGTTATTTCTGTCCTGAATAGGCATAAATTATTTTGTTCCCTGCGGGCTTTTTGGGGGTTTCCCATTTGCCTCACTGAGAGATGACACAGATGAAACGATTTGCCATTGATGATCATTCGTGCTCGAATCTTGAAAAGGCATTGACCTTGGAGTGGCTTGATACCAATGGATTAGGGAGCTATGCCTCGAGTACGATACTCTCTTGCAATACAAGAAAATATCACGGTCTCTTAGTGGCAAACCTCAGGATACCGAAGGGGAGGCATGTCCTTCTTTCGTGGATCGAAGACGCCGTTGTTGCAGGCGGAAAAGAAAACTTCCTTTCATGCTGTCAATATCCCGGTTTCTTTTTCCCCCAGGAGAAACATTGTCTGAAGGAATTTCGCCTGGATTATTCCCCCCGGTTTATCTATGAAGCGGATGGAATTCGCATTCATAAGGCAATCATGATGATCCATAAGAAAGATCTTGTACTCATCAGGTATGATGTCGAACATTGTCAGTCTCCGGGCCTCTTACGCCTGAGACCATTCGTTGCATTCAGGGGTTACCATGCATTGACTAAAGAGAACTCGTTTCTTCGGGCGGAAGCCTACAAGGCAGAAGAAGGATTCAAACTAAGTCCTTATGAAGGTATGCCTCCCATAGTTGTGCAAACGAATGTAGAGGTGAAATTTTCCCCTTCTCCTGTCTGGCACAATAATTTTGAATATAAGAGAGAGAAAGACAGGGGCTTTGACTGGCATGAGGATCTTTTTTGTCCCGGCATTTTCGAGATTCTCATTGAAAAGGGGAGTGCAGTCATCATCTCTGCATCGACGGACTTCTGCCGGGAAGAGTTGGAAGAAATATGGATGACGGAAACGGCGAGGCGCGCTAAGGAGGCGTCAAAAGACGAGAAGATGGCGGAGAAGTTTGAAAATGAGGAGGATAGAGTTCACGTCCGAAACCTCATTACTTCTGGTCGGCAGTTTCTAGTCAATTCACCGTCAGGCCGGCCGGCTATCATTGCCGGATATCACTGGTTCGGCGACTGGGGACGGGATACGCTCATCTCGCTTCCGGGTCTGACATTCTTGAGCGGCCGTTCTGAGGAGGGGATGGCCATCCTCGACTCAATGAGCGCATATGAAAAGAACGGCATCCTGCCCAATTATTTCTCCGATGATGAGATGGAAAATGCTTACAATACAGTTGATACGTCGTTGTGGTATTTCTGGTCCATTCAACAGATGCTGAAGTACACCGGCGAAATAATGTTTATCAAGAGCCGGATGTGGCCGGTCATGAAAAGGATTCTGAAAGGGTATATGGATGGTACGGCATTCAATATCTATATGGGAGAAAACGGTTTGCTCCACGCAGGTGATAAGGGTACGCATATAACATGGATGGATGCAACCGTGAGAGGCAAGCCTGCCACCGCGCGATGGGGGTATCCCGTAGAGATCAACGCCCTCTGGTACAACGCCATCTGCTTTGCCCAGGAACTCGCACGGCTTTTTGATGATCATGAGTTTTCTTTCCGGAATCTCATCTCAAAGATAAGGAAGTCCTTTGTCGATACCTTCTGGATCGAAGGCGAGGCCTATCTGGGTGATGTGTTCCGCGATGGTTTTCTTGATCGGGCCATAAGGCCGAATCAGATTCTGGCCGTCTCGCTTCCCTATTCGCCATTGGATGCAGCTAAATGGATAGGCGTGGTCGAGAAAGTCAAGAATCACCTCCTTGCCCCGGTTGGTCTAAGAACCCTCTCACCAGAAGATAAGAGATATAAAGGGCGGTACGAAGGCGATGGATTGACAAGGGATGCGGCCTATCATCAAGGCACTGTGTGGCCCTGGCTGATAGCACATTTCGGCGAGGCATATATCAAGGCCACGGAAGATACAGCGGCGGCAAAGACATTTCTATTAAATTACGTTCGGGCATTTCTTCGCAACCATATGACGGAAGCCGGCATAGGTTGCATATCTGAAATATTCGATGGCGACGTTCCCCATCGCCCTAACGGGTGCATTTCGCAGGCCTGGAGTGCTGCCGGACTAATCAGACTGTACATGCTTCTCAATGATACTCCTGATAACTAAATTCCCGTTAAGGTATTCGATGGCATATTGATGAAAGGATTTTCTGGTTTACTTTAACCTTCCATTATGACATTATAACAAAGGTATATTTCAGCGGTATCGTGCAAGAGTCACCCCTGTCATAACATTCCGGTACAGACACATAATTGTTTTATGCTAAGGAGGCGGAGAGCCTTGAGAATCCTTATGTTCGGGTGGGAATTTCCGCCCCATGTGAGTGGCGGTCTCGGAACGGCCTGTTTCGGTATCACGAAGGCGCTCGCGGGGCTGGGTCATAAGATATCCTTTGTCATTCCGGGATGGCTAGGTGAAGCTCTTCCATCACACGTGGAATTGATTTCAGCGCCCGCAACCCCCGTTAAGGCGACGGATTTCGGCGCCATAAGTATCTTTTCCGGGCTTGATATTAGGCTAATTAATTCAACTCTTAGGCCATATCTAAGTAAGGGCGAGTATGAAAAGTCGCAGCGACGATATTTTGACCTGTCACCATACGAGGAAGGCTTGGGAACGGAGGGCCTCCGCGTCTTAGGAGCCTCAGGGCCATATGGTCCAAACCTGATTGCTGAGGTTATGAGGTATGCCAGGGCGGCCGGTGTCATTGCCGGAGATCACTCGTTTGACGTCATCCACGCCCATGACTGGATGACAGTATTTGCCGGTCTTTATGCCAGGGAAATCAGCGGGAAGCCTCTGGTTCTTCAGATTCATTCTCTGGAGTTTGACAGAAGCGGCGAACACGTCAATCAGGACATCTATTTTCTGGAACGTTGCGGCATGGTGTTGTGCGATCATGTTATTGCTGTGAGCAATTATACAAAAAGTTTAATTATCAAACACTATGGTATTGATCCCGACAAGATATCTGTAGTTCATAACGCCGTTTCGCGGGATGAAGCGCCACGGGTCTACCATTGGGAAAAGGACCATGACAAAAAGATTGTGCTTTTTCTGGGCAGGATTACATTTCAGAAGGGCCCAGACTATTTTGTCGAGGCGGCAGCGAGAGTCTTGAAGGAATTTCCGCAAGTGACATTCGTCATGGCAGGTGCGGGAGATATGATGCCCCGCATGATCGAGCGAGTAGCCGAGCTTCATATAGGAAAAAATTTTCACTTTACCGGCTTTCTTCAGGGAATAGAAGTCGAGCGTATATTTTCCATGAGCGATGTGTATGTCATGCCCAGCGTGTCGGAGCCTTTCGGCATATCTTCTCTGGAGGCAATGGTTTACGATGTGCCCGTCATTATGTCCAGGCAGTCTGGTGCAGCAGAGATTCTTGATCATGTTTTAAAAGCAGACTTCTGGGATGTTGATGAAATAGCCAATAAAATAATCGCTATTTTAAGATACCCGAGCCTGGTAGCGGAGATTGTCGAGAAGTCGCGCGAACAATTACGAAGTGTTCACTGGGAAAAAGCTGCAGAAAAGATCGTCGATGTTTACCGGCTCGTATTGCATTGAAAAGGTGGGGAAATGCCAAGCATCTGTCTTCTCTTTCACGTCAATAAGCCTCTCTGGCTGAAGCACTATACTTTTTTCGATATTGACCATGACCATGTTTACGAGGATGCGGAAAGAAACCTCAATAATCTGCAGAGATCGTCTGAAACATGCTATCTTCCGGCCAACCGCATCATGCTTGATTTGATCAAACGCTACAAAGGAGATTTCCGGGTAGCTTTTTCGATAACAGGCGTTCTCCTTGATCAATTTGAAAAACATCGTGTTGATGTTCTCGAAAGCTTTAAGCGACTTGCCGATACGGGATGTGTGGAGTTCGTAAGTGAGACTTATTACCATTCCCTCGCATATCTCTATTCTGTCCGGGAATTCAAAGAGCAAGTCATGTTGCATAAGAAGAAGATAAAGACCTTGTTTGGTCAAACTCCCAAGACGCTGCGTCACACTGAACTTATCTATAACAGCGCCCTCGCAAAGTTCGCAGAAAAAATGGGATACCGCGTCATTCTGGCAGAAGGGGCAGACAAGATTTTGGGATGGCGGTCTCCGAACTATGTCTATCGGCCCTCAGGGTGTAAGAATCTGAAACTGCTCTTGAGAAACTACCGTCTCTCCGATGATATTGCCTTTGACTTTTCGGACCCGAAGTGGTCTGAACATCCATTCTTGGCTGATAAATATGCTAACTGGATTCACAATATGAACGATACCGGGGATGTCATAAACCTATTCATGAACTATGAGACCTTTGGTGAACATAACCCGCATGAAACAGGGATATTCGATTTCCTCCATCTCCTGCCACGCGAAATTCTGAACTATCCCGATTTCAGGTTTCAGACCCCTTTGGAGATTGCTCGAGACTACAGTCCTGTTGACGAACTCGATGTTGAGGACTATATTTCATGGGCAGATGCTGAAAGGGATTTGGATGCGCGTTTGGGCAACGCATTGCAGAAGGACGCCATTGATGCATTGTACAGCATGGAGTCGAAAGTGCGGCGTAGGAGAGATGCGACATTTCTCCGCACCTGGCGCATGCTTCAGGCATCCGATCATTTTTTTTACATGCGTACCGGCGGGAATTTCCATAGACATTCCAATCCATACGGGTCACCCTATGATGCGTATATCAACTATATGAATATCATCGACGACTTTTCCGGATACTTAGGCAAGAAAGAGGAGCGTAATTCATGAAAAGGCAAACTAAAGGCTATCTATTTGAGGTCAGCTGGGAGGTATGCAACAAGGTAGGAGGAATATATACCGTTATTGCCAGCAAGATGAGGGAGGCCATTCGAAACTATGGTGAAAGGTACTTCCTGCTGGGACCTGATCTCAAGACCAACCCTGATTTTGAAGAAACTGATGAGGATTGTTGGATAAAGATCAGGGAAAGCACGGCCATCAAGGAAATCCCTTGCCGTTTTGGCAGGTGGAAGATTCCCGGAGAGCCGAAGGTCATTCTAGTCAATTTCGGGAAGAAGTATGACAAGGACCAGTTGCTCTACAGACTCTGGGAGGATTACGGCATAGATTCCATAGCTGGCGGATGGGACTATGTGGAACCGGTGATGTTCAGCTATGCCTGCGGTGAGGTAATCGAAACAATTTATAATCTGATGGCCAGACCGCAC
>Ga0209048_10004574_pt1 | contig 13227 bp, 10 predicted proteins | sample FrelakmetCRP12CR_FD_187146 | JGI IMG/M metagenome (GOLD analysis project Ga0209048, IMG submission 187146) | Freshwater lake sediment microbial communities from the University of Notre Dame, USA, for methane emissions studies - CRP12 CR (SPAdes)... | ecosystem: Environmental > Aquatic >... | reverse complement strand
CTAGCGTGTGCCCGGTGATCATCGCCGCTTCGGGCAGGCACAGCAGATACACCGCTCCGGCAACGTCGTCCGGCGTCAACACCGGTCCGGCCGGAGTGCGCGACGCGAAGTTCGCGAGCAACTGTTCGCGATTCGGGAAGTGCTGCAGGGCATCGGTATCGACGACACCGGCGCTGACAGTGTTCACGCGTATGTTCCTCGGGCCCAGCTCCTGCGCCAGCGTGCGCACCAGCGACTCCAGCGCCGCCTTCGATGCGCCGATGAATCCATAGTCCGGCATTGCGCGCTGCGCGCCCAGGCTCGACAGGGCGATGATGCGTCCGCCGTCGCGCATCAGTGGAGCCGCATGCTGCGCGAGCAGGGCGAGTGCGAAGGCGTTGGTCTCGAGGCACCAGCGCCAGTGCTTGAGCGACATGTCCATCGCCGGCTTGAGGACGCCGGACGCGGCGTTGCTCACGACGATGTCGATGCGATCGAAATGCCTGACGATCTCGGCGAAAATTTCATCGACGCTGTCCGGTACTCCGACGCTGCCCTGGACCGTGTGGGCCCGCCGGCCCAGCGCGCGCAGTTCCGCGCACAGCGCTTCGGCCTCGTCGGAGCTGTTGTAGTAGTTGACCACCACGTCGCAGCCCTCCGAGCCGAGCTTGCGCGCGATGGCGCGGCCGATGCCGCGCGCTGCGCCGGTGACCAGCGCGACTTTTCCGGCAAGGGGGCCTGACATGAGGTCTGGACGGAGTTTTTCGAAGCCCGCAGGCGCCGGGACGGGCAACCGGCCACAGATATCGCGGACAAAGGTTAATTATCGCCTGCTTCCCGTTTCAGAGCAACGACGCGAGGGACGCGGACGCACTACCGCACCGCGTCTGCACCTGCGTGCTTGCGCTGGCGAACGCGCTCGGGTTAACTTAACCGCATGTTGGTCCGAATACAGGGTCCCACGCCTCTGGGGCGAAGTACATACGGCGCCGATCAGCTTGCGGCCGCGTCTCCGGTGGGGCCGTGATGCGCTTGCGCTGGCCCGCGGCGGTGCTGGGCGTTGTGCTTGCCTGCGGCGGCTGCGGCAAATCGGATAACCAGGCAAGCGACAAGTCTCCTAGCTTGGAATGGCGCACGGAACAGGACGCCGCGGCGCGTGAGCGCGAGCAGATGGCGGCGGCGCGCCGCGAAATGGAAGCCGCGAACAACATTGAAACCCAGAGGGAGAGCGCCGACGCGTTTACCCGATACGACGCCGAACACCGCGACCTGAGTCCGGTGCTGCAGGCGGAAGCCCTGAATGCTGCGGTCGCCGCAGTGCGCGCACGCATGGCCGTGCCTGCGGGCATGCAGGTGCGCAATGTGCACTTTAATCCGTCGGGAAGCGGCGTTTGCATGGAAATCAATTACGTCGAAGACGGCAAGTACGTGGGATTTCGCCGGGCGTTTGTCGGGCAGGGCGCGATGTGGATCGACCATCCCGATGACGTGGCGCACCGCGTGTTCGAACTGAACATGCGCAGAATCGGTTGCTTTGCCGACACCGCCGCCAGATAGGGCGGCGCTGTAATCGATCCCGAAGCCATGCGGCGCGGCAAGACCTCCTGCGCGGTCGAACGCGCTCGGGTTAACGTGGACGCATGACGCTGCACGCCGGCAATCGCGCCGATCTCGCGTCGTATCATTCTCGGCACGAGCCCGCTAGCCGGGCCGCACTGCGGGCGTGTGCTAGATGCGCTTGCGACCGCTGATCGCGGTCGCGAGCGCTGCGCAGCTTTGCAACGGACACCAAAGCGGTGGAGGAGCGCGACAAGGCACAAATTGCCGACCGATGGCGCAAGGAACAGGCAGCCGCCGAGCGAGCGTGCCTTCAGTCGACGGAAAGGCGCCGGGGAATCGAAGCGTCGAACAATGCCCAGGCCCGCATCCAGGCGCAGCCACGTCAAGCCGTAGTCCTCGAGCTGGCCGCGAATCGTATCCGTGAGGCGGGCCGTGTCTAGGGGCCGCATAATGCACACGACATGCACCGCGTTGCAGGGATACGGCGTGCCAGCGGAACATCGCCGCCTGGAACAGATTCAGCCCGCCCCTCATCCGTTGGCGTTCTTCGCGGCATTGCCCCGACCGGTCCGGATCTGTCGCTGGGCTTCGAGACACCAGTGTTTCCTGATGCCGTACCAAAGCTCCGCGGCAGGAAGCGCATTGGTCGTGTCGACACCGACTTCGGTGGGCGGCGGCGGCGCACCGTCGTCGGGGCGATACGCGTCGATCCACGCCCGCGTTGCCGCATTCGCGGCGAGGCCTTGCATCTGCGGGAGCGCGATGTGACTGGTCGACGCCGGCAGGATGACGTTGCGCACGTTCGCGGTACCGGTCGCCTGATACGGCTCGCTGCCGGGAAAGGTCCCGGCGATCCAATCCCACTCGATCGTCAATCCGGTGAACTCGTCGACGGTGTCCGGGATCGACCGCAATTTGTCGAGCATGGTCCATTGGCCCAGCAGCAAGCGCGGCAACTTGCCGGTCGCGAGCGCGGCCGCGAACGGCACCTTGAGACCCACGACCGGACGCTCGCGGCCATCTTGCGGATCGATAATCGACGAGCGCCGTTCGGATTCTCCGGTGCGCGGATTCCATACTTCGATCGCGTCGTGGAACGCTCCGGCGAGTTCGTAGAGCACCCTGATCGCGAGCATGCCGCCCTGGCTGTGGCCGATGAGCAGCGGCATCACGCCCTCGTTTTCATAGTACCAGGCGAGCGTCCCGGCGAGCCTGGCACTGTCCGCAAAGCTCGACAATGACAGTCCGCCGTCGGGAGGATTGGCGAGCCGCTCGGCGGGATATCCCATGGCGATGAGGAATTGCGCGAACGGTTCCATCGTCACCACCGCGAGGCTGCCCTGCAGGCTCAGGATGCGCGGCGGCGGCACTGCAGACAGCGTGTCGCGAACTTCGTCGGCGGAAAGCCGCGTGCAATCGAGCGCCAGGACGCGCTTGTCGGCCGACGCGTCGGGGCGCGCGGCAGCGGCGGACGCGCCGTCCGGCTCCGCCGGTCCGGCCATGCATGCGCCCGTGACAGCCATCGTGGCGAGCCACGCAAAGCACGAGGTGCGGGTTACGCTTTGCATCGCGCTGGCCGAACCGCCCGGATCAGGACGCCCCGAGGCGCGGGATGAAGCGGCGGGTGCGCTCCAGGTACCGCGCATAGGTGTCGCCGTGCACGCCGAGCAGATGGCGTTCCTCGTTGCGGGCTTTGAGATGCATCAGGCCGACGTGGACGACGGCAATCGCCAGCATGAGCCGCGTGGCCACGATAGCCGCCGAGCACAGCATCAGCACGATCGACAGGGTGTAGATCGGATGCCGCACGCGCGCGAACAGGCCGTCGACGATGAGTTCGCCGCGGTGCTCGGCGCTGATGGCCATGCTCCAGTTGTTGTCCATGCGCGCCCAGCACCAGGCAGTCAGTACCAGGCACAGGACGGCGACGCCCGCGGCGACCCAGCGCAGCGCCGCATACGCCGGATCGTCGATTGCCCAGGCGCCTGTGTGCAACCACGCCCCGCGCCGGACCAGCGCGAGATACGGCAGCGCCAGCCACGCCGCGACCAGCGGCACCCATACGATCCACAGCAGCCGTTCCAGCGGCTGCTTCGGCACCAGCCCGCCCAGCCGCAGCGACCGGGTCTTGCGGTGCACGCGCACGATCATGATGCCCACTCCCAGCCAATAGGTCCACACGGTCGCGCACAGCATGATCCCCGGAATATCCCTCATTGCAATATGTTACTGCATCGCAGCGACGGCCCGTGTTACCCGGCCCGGACCCTACTCCCCGGCGGAGTGTCGCTGCGTGGCGATGCCGGCCAGCCGGTGCTTGAGGACCTTGCCGTTGGCGGCGACCGGCAACGACGGCAGCACGCGGATTTCGGCGGGCTGCTTGTAGGGCGCGAGGCGCGAGCGCAAATACGCGGCAATATCCGCGGGGGTCGCGACGGTTCCGGGCTTGAGTTCCACGAAGGCGACGACTTCCTCGTTGCCCGGCACGGCGCGCCCCACGACCGCCGAATGCGTCACGCCCGGATACGAATTCAGGACCGCTTCGACTTCCGGGGGATACACATTGAAGCCCGAACGAATGATCAGCTCCTTGGTGCGCCCAACGATGAATAGCGTGCCGTCGGCATCGCGACGCGCCAGATCGCCGGTGTCGAGCCAACCCTGCGCGTCGATGACGCGTGCAGTCGCGGCGGGATTGCGGTAGTAGCCGCGCATCACGTTGGGGCCACGCACCCACAGCTCGCCCGGCTCTCCGGCGGCGGCCTCACGCCGGGCGGGATCCCGGACGTCGACGATGCGGATCTCGACCCCAGGCAGCACGCTGCCGACCGCGCAATCCGTGCGCGGCGCGTTCAGGCGCGTGTGCGAAATCGTCGGCGAGGCTTCGGTCAGCCCGTAGCCATTGTGCAGCGTCACGCCGAGCACTTTTTCGACGCGCGCCTTGAGTTCCGGATCGAGCGGCGCGCCGCCGACGAAGCACGCCCGCAGCCGGGAGGTATCGACAGCGACCCCGCCCGCTTCGATGAGGTCGACCAGCTTGGCGTACATCGACGGCACGCCCTGCAGCATGGTCACGCCGCCCTCGGTCAGCGCGGCCAGCATGCCTGCGGCTGAAAAGCGTGGCTCCAGCACCAGGCTCGCGCCGCCGAACAGCGTACCGAGGCTTACCGACGCCAGGCCGTAGACGTGCGAGATCGGCAGCACGCCATAGACGCGGTCGCGCGGCTGGAGCTTGCGCAGCGCGCTCGACAGCCGCGCGATGAACAGCAGGTTGCGGTGCGTCAACATCACGCCCTTGGGATCGCCGGTGGTGCCCGAGGTATAGATCAGCGCCGCCACCTGCAGCGCCGGGTCGTCGTGGACCGGCTCGGGAAGGCACTGCTCGTTGCGGGCCGACATCGACGCGCGACCGATGCCCGGGATCTCCAGAAGCTCGTCGGCGACCTGTCGCTGCGCATGCGCTGCGGCCTCCGCGGAAATATCGGCGAGGAAGAGCATGCGCCGCGGATTGCAATGCTCGGCCACAGCATCGATTTCACGCGCCGATAGTCGCGCGTTGACGATCACCGCCCACGCGTCGCGTTGCGCGACGCCGAACAGCAGCGCGAGAAGCGCGGCGCAATTCTCGCCCACGATGAGCACGCGATCGCCGCCGCGCACGCCCGCCTGCCCGAGTGCCGCCGCGACGGCGTCGCTCGCCGCCGCCAGCTGTGCGTGGCTCCACACGCGCCGGCCCTCATGCAAGGCATCGGCGTCTGGATCGCGCCTCGCATTCAGGCGCGGGATATCGCTGATCCGCCGTGGCAGCGACGGCAGCCAGCGCTGCACGTCGGCGAGCGCTCGTTCGTCGTCATCGCTGGTCTGAGCCCTGCGACTCGCCTTCGTGTCGATGCAAGCCTCCTCGTGTCACGATCCGGGAATGCGCCATAATACCGCCGCCAATTCCATCGAGCAGCAGACCGCCATGTCCGCAATTGATTCGCCAGGTGAGATCGTCGGTGTCGTCGGTGCCGGACTGATGGGCCGCGGCATCGCGCAGATCGCGGCGCAGGCCGGATTCGAAGTGCGCCTGTTCGACGCCAAGGCGGGTGCGGCCTCCGACTCGCGGCGCGCAATCACCGACGTGCTCGCGACGCTGGCGGCCAAAGGCAAGCTGAGCGTGGCGAGCGCCGACGCCGCCGTCGCGCGCATCATGCTTGCCGATGCTCTCGCCGGGCTCGCCGGATGCACGCTGGTGATCGAGGCGATCGTCGAGCGGCTCGACGCGAAGCAGGCGCTGTTCAAGGCGCTCGAGAACGTCGTCGGCGACACCTGTGTGATCGCCACCAATACGTCGTCGCTGTCGGTGACCGCGATCGCCAGCGCCTGCACGCATCCGGAGCGCGTGGCCGGGCTGCATTTCTTCAGCCCGGTGCCGCTGATGAAACTCGTCGAGGTGATCGACGGCCTGCTCACTTCTCCTGCAATCGTCGAGCGGCTGCTGGCCTTCGGTACCGCCCTCGGCCACACGCCGGTGCGCGCCAAGGACACGCCCGGCTTCATCGTCAATCACGCCGGGCGCGGCTATGGCACCGAGGCGCTGCGCATCGCCGGCGAGGGCATCGCCGACTACGCGACCATCGACCGCATCCTCAAGCTCGCATGCGGCTTTCGCATGGGGCCCTTCGAACTCTTCGACCTGACCGGGCTGGACGTCTCGCAGCCGGCGATGGAGTCGATCTATCACCAGTACTTCGAGGAGCCGCGCTACCGGCCTTCGCCGATCACGGCGCAGCGCTACGTCGCCGGTGTGCTGGGCAGGAAATCGGGGCGGGGGTTCTACGATTACAACAGCGGGGCCCCGACCGGCGCTGCGTTGGCGGCCACGCCGCGACCTCCGCTCGCCACCCTTGCCGCAGGGCCCGTGTGGGTGAGCGCAACCGATGGCGGCGCGCGCAACGGCGTCGTCGACCTCCTTGCCACGCTCGGCGCAACCATCGACGCGGGCCTGACGCCGCGCGACGATGCCCTGTGCATCGTGCTCCCGCTCGGCGGCGACGCAACCACCACCGCCCTCGACGAGAACCTCGATCCGGCGCGCACCATCGCGCTCGACGCGCTGTTCGGTCTGGCGCGGCAACGCACGCTCATGACGACACCGGTCACCGACCCCGGCCTGCGCGAGGCCGCACGGGCACTGTTCGCGCAGGACGGATGCGCGGTCGAAGTCATCCACGACAGCCCCGGCTTCGTCGCCCAGCGCGTGCTGGCGCATATCGTCAACGTCGCCTGCGACATCGCCCAGCAGCGCATCGCCTGCCCCGCCGATATCGATCTGGCGGTGCGGCTGGGACTGGGCTATCCGCAGGGCCCCTTGGCCTGGGGCGACGCGCTCGGCCCGGCGCGGCTGCTGACCATCCTGCGGGAGCTGCACGCCGCGTACGGCGATCCCCGCTACCGCCCCAGTCTCTGGCTGTCGCGGCGGGCCCGCTTGCGCGTGTCGCTCCTCACGCCGGAAGGCTGATTTTGCAGCGCGCCCGCAGGCGAGTACGATAATCGCATTTCCACCGTCTCGATGAGGACACGACCATGAGCAAAGGCAAGGGACCCGTCGGGTTCAAGGGCAAGGACGCCAAGGGAAGTGCGCCACCGCCGGGGCCGCAGGCCAGGCGGCCGATGCCGCCGTCGGTGCCGCGCATCATGCCGCGGACCAAGGCGAGTTCCAAAGGTCGTTAGCCACGGAGGATCGGTCGATGAAATCGGGCAAGCGTCGTCATTTGTTGAGAACCGCCGCCGCGCTCGCGGCCGGCGGCGCCGCGAGCTACGCCGTTCCCGGCACGGCGCAGCTGCAGTCGCGCACGCCGTTCGTTGTTCCGGGCACTTTTATCCCCATCGCCGGCAGCAGCGAGCAGTTTCCGGTCCGGCGCATCTACTGCATCGGTCGCAACTACGCCGCGCATTCGCGCGAAATGGGGTCCGACCCCAATCGTGAGCCGCCGTTCTTCTTCCAGAAGCCCACCGATGCCATCCAGATCGTGCCGCCTGGCCAGACCGTCGATCACCCTTACCCGTCGCTGACCAAGAATTACCATTACGAAATCGAACTGGTCGCGGCGCTCAACAAAGGCGGGCGTAACATCCCGATCGACCAGGCGCTCGATTGCGTCGGCTGGTACACGGTGGGTCTGGACATGACGCGCCGCGATCTGCAGCGCGCGATGGGCGACGAGAAGAAACCGTGGGAGATCGGCAAGAGCTTCGATCACTCGGCGCCGCTGGGTCCGCTGCAGCCCGCCGCCACGGTCGGGCATTTCACCAAGGGCGCGATCTGGCTCAAGGTGAACGGGCAACCCAAGCAGACCGCCGACCTGTCGCAGATGATCTGGTCGGTGGCCGAACAGGTCAGCAAACTCTCGCTGGCCTTCGAACTTGCCCCGGGCGACATCATCTATTCGGGGACGCCGGAAAACGTCGGCCCCGTGGTTGCTGGAGACGTCATGGAAGGCCACATCGACGGCCTGCCCAACATCAGCGTGCGCGTGGTCTAGGCAGGACCCGGCGCGCCGGCCACGGCTGCTTGGCAGCCACCTGCTGCACCGATTGCACCGAGCCGCGCGGCGCCGCGCTCGCGCGCTTGCAATGCGCAATCCACTGCGCGGTGAGCTTTTCCTGCACGACGTTCTGCTGCAGGCGTGCGTTCAGGGCGGCGAAATCCACGCGGTCCATCGGCTGGTCCTGATTGAAGCAGGAGAACACGTAGCTGACCTTGCCGGTGACGGGGTCGCGATGCGGCTGCAGGCACTGCGCGCAGATCTCCTTCATCATGCACTGCATCGGCGAGTTGATCGACGCGACGCCGCGGTGGCCCGCCTTCAAGTACGGCTGGAGCACGGTGTGGCGGGCGGCGCTGACCGCTGCCATCATGCGGTCCGAGCCGATGGCGATGACGCGATCCGCCGCGCAGAGCGCGATCGGCTGCTCGCCCAGCGCTCCGGAACCATACGCCACCATCGCCTGCACCATGTTGCCGACGAAGCCCTTGTCCTGCGCCCGGCCCGGGACGAAGCCCGGCCCCTCGTCGCAGCACCAGACGATGGCGTCGGCAGCGGCTTCGATGTCGGCCACCTTGTAGCGATCGACCATCTTGCGGTAGCCGGCGAAATACAGCACGCGCGAGCCCGCGGCGCGCAATGCCTGGCCTATCGAGAAGAGGACTGCGTTTCCCAGGCCGCCGCCGGCCAGAACCACGGTTTCGTTGGCGGCGATTTCGGTGGGCGATCCGGTCGGCCCCATGAGCACGACGGGCTCGCCGGGCTCGAGCTGCGCGCACAGGTCGGACGAGCCGCCCATTTCCAGCACGATGGTCGACACCAGACCCTGCTCCCGGTCGACCCACGCCCCGGTCAACGCCAAGCCTTCCATCGCCAGGCGCGTACCGTCGACCTCGCGCGCGAGGGTTTCGAAATTCTGCAGCCGGTAGAACTGGCCTGGCCGGAATCGGCGTGCCGCGGCGGGCGCGCGCACGATCACCTCGACAATGGTCGGTGTCAGGCGCACCACGCGCTCCACCGTGGCGCGCAGTTCGCCATGGAGTCGCGCCATGAACGCATCGTCCGGGAGCGTCGAGGCTGCGCGGACGCGTCCCAGCATGCGGCTCACGACCGGGTAGCCCTGGGTCGCGCTGGCCATCGCCTTCACCACATTGCCGAAAAACGACGGATGCAGGTCGCCGAAGAAACTCACCGCGCGCCCATCGGACTCCAGTGCCGTAAGCACGTACGCGACCGCGGGCTTGGCCAGCGACTGCTCGGGCGCGACGCGCCGGCCAGCTTCGTCGAGCGCCTCGAAGTAACGGCCGTCGAGGTGGAAGTGCGCCGGATCCTCGCGCGCGGCGACGGTATTCGGATGCGTGCCCGCGGCGATGAGTATGGTTCGTGCCGGCAGCGATATCCGCGCCGATTCATGCCACGCGCCGGCCTCGTCGCGCCGCTGCACCGCAACGCCAAGCGCCCGTGCACAGCCCCGCGCATCGACTTCCACCGCCAGCGGTGTCACGCCTTCGGCGAAGCGGATGCCCTCCTCCAGCGCTTTCTCCACCTCTTCGTGGTTGAGCGTATACGAAGGACTGTCGACCAGGCGCCGGCGATACGCGATGGTCACGCCGCCCCAGGCGTCTAGCAGCTCCAGGATGCGCGCCGGCCGGCCTTCGCTGACGGCGGCCGCGCGTTCGGCACGTAGCGCCCGCCCGTGCACCAGAAATTCTTCGGCGACCCTGCGCTCGTCGGCTGTCCAGGACGCCTCGACCACGGTGCGGCCCTGTTCCGTGACCAAGGCTTCATAGCGCGACAGGAATTTCTCCACCTGCACCGGGTAGTACGCCAGCGATTCGGTCGCGGTGTCGATCGCGGTCAGGCCGCCACCGATGACGACGACCGGCAGGCGCAGCTGCATGTTGGCGAGCGAGTCGCGCTTCGCCGCCCCCGTGAGCTGCAGCGCCATCAGGAAGTCCGACGCAGTGCGTACGCCGTTGGCCAGCGCATTGGGCATGTCGAGCACGGTCGGCCTGCCTGCCCCGGCCGCCAGCGCGATGTGATCGAAGCCGAGCGCGAACGCGCCGGCCGCGTCGAGGGTGCCGCCGAAGCGGACGCCGCCGAACAGCGCGTAGCGCTCGCGCCGCTCGAGCAGCATGCGGATCAGCTTGAGGAAGTTCTTGTCCCAGCGCACGGTGATGCCGTATTCGGCCACGCCGCCGAATCCCGCCATGACGCGATGGTCGAGCGGCTCGTGCAAGGTCGCGATGTCGCGGATCGGCGCGAACGCGGCTCGCGTGCCGTGCGGCGTGACGCCGGACAGCTCGGGCGCCAGCGGCTCGATCTTGAGGCCGTCGATGCCGACCACCACGTGGCCGTCGTTGAGCAGATGATGCGCCAGCGTGAAGCCCGCCGGCCCGGTGCCGACGACGAGAACGCGCTTGCCGGTGGCGGCGTGCGGCAACGGCCGGCGCAGGTTCAGCGGATTCCAGCGCGTCAGCAGCGAATAGATTTCCAAGCCCCAGGTTAGCGCCAGCACGTCCTTGAGCGTGCGCGTTTCCGATTGCGGGATGTCGACCGGCTCCTGCTTCTGGTAGATGCAGGCCTTCATGCAGTCGTTGCAGATACGATGTCCGGTCGCCGCGACCAGCGGGTTGTCGACGCAGATCATCGCGAGAGCGCCGAGCGCCCAGCCTTCCGAGCGCAGTTTGTGAAACTCCGAGATCTTCTCTTCCAGCGGGCAGCCGGCGATGGTCACACCGAAGGGCGACTTCTTGAACGGCGGCACCGAACCATCGGCCGGCTTCTTTTCGCGCATGCCCGAGCTGCACGAGTCCTTCTGCTGCTCGTGGCACCAGATGCAGTAATGCGCCTGGTCGAGCGCGCCGGCCAGGTCGGTGCCCGGGTCGGTAAGCGCAAAGCCATCGCGACGCCGCAGGTGGATCGCGGGCAGGTGCAGCATCGCGACCCCGTGGCGCGTCTGTTCCTCGACCGGCACCAGGCGCATGAAATCGAGCTTGCGCGGCGTCTTGAACAGCACGCCGCGCTTGTGCAGCGCCTTGCCCTCGGGCGAATGCACCGCCCACGCAGCGTAGCGCAGCGCCAGGTCGATATCGGCCTCGTGCGAGACCTCGTCGTGTCCCCAATTGCCGACTGCGCGGGCGAATGCCAGCTCGCCTGCGAGGCCTATCAACGGCTCACCGAGTTTTCCCTCCAGCAGCGCGCGCAGCGCCGCGCCATCGAAGGTGAGCGCGACCTCGGCCTTGTAGCGGTTGAGCGCCTTGCGCTGCACGACCTGGCGCTTGCATGCGAACAGCGGTGCGAGTTCGTGCTGGGCCGCCTGCAATGCCGCCACTTCGCGCTCGATGCCGAACAGGCGCGCAAGAAAGTCTTCGACATGCGGCGCGAGCGCGATGAGCAGCTGTGACTCGCCCAGGCGCCCCAGCGCCGCCGGATCGGCACGCGCGGCGTCGAGCCGCGCCTTGAGCGCGGCATCGGTCCGGGCGAGATCCGCCACAAAGGCGCGGTCGACTCGGGCGAGGCCCGCGCTGGAGTACAACTCGGGAAAGGTCAGTCCAAAAGCAGGGTTCAGCATCCAGGCGTCCAGATAACCGCGCGCGCGATCGGGCACCGCGTTCCTAGTCGTCGCAGCGGGCAAATCGTTCATTTTACCTGCCGCGCACGGCTCGCGGCACCGGCAGCGGCGCATAAGCATAGAAGCCCAAGGCGCGTTCGGCACCGATTCGCGCCTTGGGTTCCCGTGTCCGGCCCGCTATCATGGCGAGTCCGACCGCGGCGTCGCCGCCGCGCCTGCCTTCCCGATGGAGAAACGATGAATCGCAGTTTCGGCTTTTCGCGCCCGCTCCTGACGCTGGCCGCCCTGCTCGCCCTGCCCGCGGCCGCGCAGCCGATCAAGCTGGGCGAACTCAACAGTTACAAGACCTTCCCCGCGTTCCTCGAGGCCTATCGCAAGGGCATGGAACTCGCGTTGGATGAGATCAACCGCGCCGGCGGTGTGCTTGGCCGTCAGCTCGAACTGGTGGTGCGCGACGACAACGGCACGCCGGGCGACGCGGTGCGCGTCGCCGAAGAATTGGTATCGCGGGAAAAGGTCGATGTGCTGATGGGCACTTTTTCCTCGGCGGTCGGACTCGCGGTGGCCGACTTCGCGAAGCAGCGCAAGGTGCTCTTCGTCGCCTCCGAACCGCTCACCGACAAGATCGTGTGGGACAACGGCAATCGCTATACCTTCCGCCTGCGCCCATCCACGTACATGCAGACCGCGATGCTCGCTCCGGAGGCCGCCAAGCTCGGCAAGCGGCGCTGGGCCATCGTCTACCCCGACTACGAGTACGGCAAGTCGGCGACCGCGGCGTTCAAGCAGCAGATGATCGCGCTCCAGCCGGCCGGCGTCGAATTCATCGAATTCGCCACACCGCTGGGCAAAATCGACGCGGGTCCGGTCGCGCAGGCGATCGCCGACGCCAGGCCCGACGCGATCTTCTCGTCACTGTTCGCCGCCGATCTGGCGAAGTTCGTGCGCGAGGGCGAATTGCGCGGCCTGTTCAAGGACAGGGCGGTGTTCAACCTGCTCGGTGGCGAGCCAGAGTACCTGGACCCGCTGAAAGACGAGGCGCCCACCGGTTGGTACGTCACCGGCTATCCGTGGTCGGCGATCGACACGCCCGCGCACAAGCGTTTCCTCGACGCGTACCAGGCGAAGTATCGCGACTATCCGCGGCAGGGTTCGGTCGTCGGCTACAGCGTCGTGATGAGCGTGGCGGCGGCGATCCGCAAGGCGCGCTCGACCGACACCGAAGCGCTGGTCGCGGCGATGCAGGGTCTCGCGGTCGACACGCCCTTCGGTCCGATCACGTATCGCGCGCTCGATCATCAATCGACCATGGGCGCCTACGTCGGCCGCATCGGCGTGCAGAACGGCAAGGGCGTGATGCTCGACTGGCGCTACGCCGACGGCAAAGGCTACCTGCCGTCTGACGACTGGGTGCGCGCGCATCGGCCCCCGAACTGAAGTGGCGCGAGGGTGACATCGCGAACAAGCGAGCCCGGTCTTGAGAATTTCGGCCACTACTGTCCGGTTAAAACGCGAATAGATTCAGTTGGTTGTTAAGCATGGTGCTGTCGGAACTGGAATCGCAGCCCGGAAATGCTTGCTGCA
>Ga0209048_10004573_pt1 | contig 13227 bp, 11 predicted proteins | sample FrelakmetCRP12CR_FD_187146 | JGI IMG/M metagenome (GOLD analysis project Ga0209048, IMG submission 187146) | Freshwater lake sediment microbial communities from the University of Notre Dame, USA, for methane emissions studies - CRP12 CR (SPAdes)... | ecosystem: Environmental > Aquatic >... | reverse complement strand
TTCAAAATGATGTTATCAGCGCCGTCTGTAAATCGGCCATGAGCTTGTCGGTCCGGTCGCGCTCGCGCTCGAGTTGATCCTCCAGCTCGGCCACGCGGGCCTTGAGGGCGGCGACCGGCTGGTCACCATGCGGTGACCGGGCGGCCTCCGGGCTGCATTTGAGGCGGTCGGCTAGGTCGACATGGGTAAATTGCTCGACGGGCATATACGGCCTCCAAGTAAGCAGTTTACTAGATCTCGGACGATATACCTGTGACGTATTTCACAGGTTGGATCGATCGGTAAGCTGCGGTTGGACAATGTCCGGCTTTACCCCCAAAAGCCCCGCGCAGATCGCCGAGGCGCAGAAGCTGGCGCGTGAGTGGAAGCCGGAGCCGAAACGATAGTTAAAGGACCACTCGCGGAAGCCACTCAGAAAAATTCCACGCCTGTTTCATTTAATGTACGCCATACAAGTCGGCACGGCCGCATCGAACGACCGCCATCAAACGTCAAATCAAATGCTTCCGGCAGGTCAATTGTGCTTGGGACCTCAATGCGTGCGCCGACATTAGTCAAATTGCGCACAACGCCGTCGATCATTGAAGACTTTCCACGAACGAGCTTTGCGCGCTTGAGCACACGCGAGCGGGTGCGTTTACGGCGTTCCTGCATTTCACACTTCCTCCGAACTGAGTCTTTACAATAGAAAACAAAAATAGGTAGTGTCTTAAGCTGAACTGCTACAGTGAGCGGCGAATTGGAATGAATATTCGGCAAAAAATAACCCAATTACTTAGGCAGTGCATAACGTCCAAGCGGATATAAATTTCGCGTAGATATTGGGGGTGAGGGAAAAACTGGAGCAGTCTCATGAGCAAGCTTGTTCTGCAATTCTTGAAAAACGAGTCAGGCGCTACTGCCATCGAGTACGGCCTCATCGCCGCGAGCATTTCGGTCGCGATCATCGCCGTGGTCAATGGTCTGGGCACTCAGCTGAACGCGACGTTCAATACCGTCTCGACCTCACTCAAATAGGATACCAACTGCGTCTGATCCGCGTCGCTGCGGAATGAATAATGCGTCCTTTTTTATTTCCGCTCTTCCCCTCAGACAGACATTCGTCAGCGCGGCTGGCATGTCCGTTAAGGGCCAGAACCGGACCTCAGAACGCGACGCGGATGCCGCCTTTGCCGCTGACGAGCGAGCTTTTGTCGGACATCGCGAGGTATTCGGCTGATACAAAGACCGCCACTCGGTCAGTACGCCACTCCAAGCCGCCACCGCCGAAGCCGCCCCAGATGTTGTTCTTGCCCGGTGTCGCAAACGGCATCGGCTTTTGGTGACGCAGCATTTAGTTCGGTGCGTGTAGGCCTGAACTACCGGTTCGGTGGCTAGGTCGTTGCGAATTACTGATCGCGCGATAAAACAAGCGAACACCAATAGCCACGGGCAATGTCCCGGAGTTTTTCTTTGTGGGTGTTCTAACGGCGCAGCAGGCGGCTTACCGCCTCACTCTTAACGTTACTTGGTCAGGTTAATCAGCAAATCAGATCGCGGTGACAAAAGCGATCAACTACAGATATCGAGTCTTTATGAGGATAAGCAAATGAATAAGCTTCTTTCCCTCATCTTCGTCATCGGCATTAGCATCGTCGGGGTTGCGGCCGCCCACGCCAGCGGTTGCGGCATTGGCGTCTATCGTGGCCTTTACAACGGATGCACCTCTGTCTACGGCGGCTACTACAACGGCTACTATGAAGGCTACTACGAGGGCTACCACGACGGCTACTACGGCTACTACGGCCCTTCGCGTGTGGTCGAGACCGGTCTATGCTGGAACCGCGGCACGCATCGCGTTTGCAATAGTTTCGGATTATGCTGGCGGGCTTGCAACTGATTTGAACGCATAATGGCAAGCCCGGCCTCGGCGTGTTGGGACGAAGCCGAAAATCAGTAACCAATTCCAAGATGTGTGGTCGCTTCACCCAACGCTACACTTGGCAAGAATTGGTTTCGCTCTACCGATTAACGTAGCCGCCGCTCAATACTGAATCGCGCTACAACATTGCGCCGACGACAACGATTGACACGGCGATCCGCGGCGACGGAGGCAATCTTGAACTTGTGCGAATGCGATGGGGCGCGGGAATAGCCCATTTGAGTTTTGGGACCAGAAGGTCGCAGGTTCGAATCCTGCTGCCCCGACCAGCGCGGAGATTTTGCCGACGTTGCCAGCGCCGCACCTTGGGTTTATATGGGCATCGACAAGCTAAACCCGGGTCCCATCTCATGACCGCGCGCATCTACAAGCCCGCCAAGACCGCCATGCAGTCCGGCTTTGCCAAGAGCAAGCATTGGGCGCTCGACTTCGAGCCGGAGGAGCCGCGCCAGGTCGAGCCGCTGATGGGGTGGACCTCGTCCGGCGATATGCGCCAGCAGCTGCGCCTGCGCTTTGCCACCAAGGAAGAGGCGGTCGCCTATTGCGAGCGCCATGGCATCGCCTATCAAGTGTCCGAGGCCAAATCGCCAATGCGGCGCGGCGTCTCCTACGCGGATAATTTCGCCTTCAAGCGCCGCGACGCCTGGACCCACTGATTTGATATGGCTGCAACGGCCGCGTTGACGCGAGCCGTCAGGCCGGGCGCTTTTCCGGAACGTGCGCCGCGGCCGCCGGCAGGTTGCGCCCTTGCGTAGGTGCGCGCTGGCGGCAGCAGCGAGACGAAGCGCCCCAGCCGGTTGGTTTGCTCGCCGGCAAGCGCGAGCTCGGCGGAGCCGGTCAGGCCAGCCACGCGATATGCCGACAGGTGTCGGGATGCCTCTTTATCTAGCCGTCAATGAGTGCATTGGGCTTGGCAAACCGTTCCAACGCCGCGGCATCTTCGATAACAATATTACGGCCGGAGCTAGTTACGCCGTGCTTGCCGAGTAGGGTCAAGTTCCGAGACAGATTTTCTGGGGTCATGCCCAAGCGTGACGCAAGGATGCGCTTGTCGAACTGCAGGTTGATGTGATTCCGCAACCCCTGCTGGATATCGGTGTGAAGAATCCAGTTCGCCAGCCGCTCTGCGCTGTTGCGCAATTTTTCGTTCTTGAGCGAACGCACAACCCCGCGATAGCGGTCCGCGAGTTCATTGACGATGGCGCGGGCGAAAGCGGCGTCGCGCCCGAATACGTCACGTACCGTCTGCGCCGGTATCATGAGAATCTGAGCCGGCGCGAGGGTGCGCGCCGACTTGAGATAGACCGCGTCGCGGATCACCGCGGCCAGGATGAATGTCGTCACCGGCCGGATGATATCGAGCGTGGTTTCGTGCCTTTCATGGGCGCCGAATAGTTCGACCGAGCCATCGACGACGATATGCAGAAAATCCGGCAAATCGCCTTCGGCGATCAGAGTCACGTGCTGCGGGAAGCGCTGCAAGAATGCGGCGCTCACCAGCTCGTCGAAATTCGCATGACTCATGTCGCAAAACAGCGGCAGCGCGCGGATGAGTTTCCAATCGGTTTGGCGCACAGCTTTCTCCCAGTATCAGTATTCGCGAAGAATGATGCTTGTTTAAGCGAAAGCCGCCGCCTTTGAATTGATAATTATCAAATGCAAGTCATGCTTATGACAATACGCGGATCAACATAAGAAATGCCAAATTGTCGCGGGTAATACGCGGTATTTTTGATCGATCTCAAAGAATTCATGGCGAGTCCCGGCTTCTGTTGCCGCTGACGTTTCTCAGCGGTCGACAGGAGCGAGGCGCTACCCATGCCAGACAAGCCGGTTACGAGTGTCGCAGGCCAAAGCCGGGCACTCTGGATGTCCACCATCGCCTTCACCGTGTGCTTTGCGGTGTGGACTATATTCGCCATCATCGGCATTCAGATTAAGCAGGAACTCGGCCTCAATGAGACGCAGTTCGGCCTGCTGGTCGGCACCCCTATTCTCACCGGCTCGCTCGTTCGCATCTTCCTCGGCATATGGACCGACCAATACGGCGGACGCCGCGTCTACACGGTGGTGATGCTGGCGGCTGCGGTCGCGACCTTTCTGCTAGTTTACGCCCACACCTACACCCAGATCCTGATTGCGGCGCTCGGCGTCGGCATCGCCGGTGGCTCCTTCGCGGTTGGCATCGCTTATGTGTCGCGCTGGTATCCGGCTGAGAAACAGGGCACGGCACTCGGCATTTTCGGAGCCGGCAATGTCGGCGCGGCGGTGACCAAGTTCTGCGCGCCATTCGTGCTGGTCGCCTATGGCTGGCAAGTGACCGCGCAGGTTTGGGCGGTCGGCATCGCACTGATGGGGATCGTGTTCTGGTTCACCACCAGCGAGGACCCGGTCGAGTTGGCGCGCCGCGCCAAGGGTGCGCGGCCGCGCAGCACCTGGCTCGAGCTTGAGCCGCTCAAGAGCGTCCAGGTCTGGCGCTTCGCGCTCTATTATTTCTTCACGTTCGGTGCCTTCGTCGCCTTGGCGCTGTGGCTGCCGCGCTACCTGATCGGCGTCTACAAGCTCGACATCGAAACCGCCGGCATGCTGGGCGCCGCCTATTCGATTCCGGCAAGCCTGTTCCGCGCTTATGGCGGCGTTCTCTCCGACCGCTATGGCGCGCGCCGCATCATGTACTGGATGTTCGGCGTGTCGGTGCTGATCACCTTCATCCTGGCCTATCCGCCCACGGACTACGTGGTGCAGGGGATGAAAGGCCCGCTCCACTTTCACATGTCGACCGGCGTCGTCACCTTCACCTGCCTGATATTTGTGCTCGGCTTCTTCATGAGCCTGGGCAAGGCGGCAGTCTACAAGCACATCCCGGTCTACTACCCGGATAATGTCGGCTCAGTGGGCGGGCTGGTCGGCATGATCGGCGGTCTCGGTGGCTTCGTTCTGCCGATTGCTTTCGGCGTGCTCAACGACCTCACCGGCATCTGGACCAGCTGCTTCATGCTGCTGTTTCTTGTCGCCAGCGTTTCACTGATTTGGATGCACCTCGCCATCCGGCACATGGAAAGCGAAGCGCTGCAGCCCGGGCTTCGCAAACTGCCCGAGTTCCCGGAAATGGCGCCGATCCACGAGGAGAAGCATCTCGGTGCACTCTCCGGACACGTGTTGGCGGAATGGAAACCCGAGGACCCGGCGTTCTGGGCCAACAAGGGCCGCGCCATCGCCCGGCGCAACCTGTGGATCTCGATCCCGGCGTTGCTGCTGGCCTTTGCGGTCTGGATGGTGTGGTCGGTGGTCGTCGCCAAGCTGCCGACGGTCGGCTTCAAGTTCAGCACCGATCAACTGTTCTGGCTGGCGGCGATACCCGGACTGTCGGGCGCGACGCTGCGCATCTTCTATTCGTTCATGCCGCCAATCTTGGGCGGGCGGCTATGGACATCAGTGTCGACCTGGTCGCTGATGATTCCGGCGGTCGGAATCGGACTTGCAGTGCAAAGCCCCGACACGCCGTACATCTTCTTTCTGTCGCTGGCGTTGTTGTGCGGCTTCGGTGGCGGCAACTTCGCTTCCTCGATGGCGAATATCAGCTTCTTTTTCCCGAAGGCGGAAAAGGGCAACGCGCTCGCGCTCAATGCCGGCCTTGGCAATCTCGGCGTCAGCGTGGTGCAGTTCGTCATTCCGCTGGTGATCACCGCCGGTGTGTTCGGCTGGCTCGGCGGCGATCCGCAGGTTGCCGTCGATGCCAGCGGCACTACCAAGCTGTGGCTGCAAAATGCCGGCTTCATCTGGGTGCCATTCATCGCGGTGTCCGCCTTCGCGGCCTGGTTCGGCATGCACGACATCGCCGATATGCGGGCCTCGTTCGCCGATCAGTCGGTGATCTTCAAGCGCAAGCACAATTGGCTGATGTGCTGGCTCTATACCGGCACCTTCGGCTCGTTCATTGGCTATTCGGCAGGCTTTCCGCTACTGGCCAAGACCCAGTTCCCGCAGGTCGACTCGCTTAAGTTCATCTTCCTCGGGCCGTTGGTTGGCGCGCTGTCGCGCTCGGCGACCGGCTGGCTGTCGGATCGCTACGGCGGCGGCCGCGTCACCTTCTGGGTGTTCGTGTTGATGATCGCCGCGGTCGCGGGCGTTCTCTACTTCCTTGGCATCAAGGATCAGCCGGAAGCGTTCTGGGGATTCTTCGCGATGTTCATGATCCTGTTCTTCGCGACCGGCGTGGGCAACGCGTCCACCTTCCAGATGATCCCGTCGATCATGCGCGTGGAAATTCCGCGTCTCGAGCCCGGCCTGCAGCCGGCCGCGCGACAGAAGCAGGCCGAGATGGAATCGGCGGCGATCATTGGCTTCACCTCGGCGATCGCCGCCTACGGCGCCTTCTTCATTCCGAAGAGCTACGGCACGTCGATCTCGTTGACCGGCGGGCCGGAAGCGGCGCTGTGGGGGTTCATGGTATTTTACGTGACCTGCATGGCCATTACCTGGGCCTTCTATACCCGTCGCGGTGGCTTGTTGCGCGATATCGAACGTGGCCGCCCGCTGCCGCCCACTGCTTCACAACCGGCTGAATGAAGGACCTTAGACGATGAGCCACTTTCTTGACCGCCTGACGTTCTTCAACCGCGTTGCCGACAGTTTCTCCGACGGCCACGGCATCGTCACCAACGAGGACCGGCGCTGGGAGGACGGCTACCGCAAGCGCTGGCAGCACGACAAGATCGTGCGCTCCACCCACGGTGCCAATTGCACCGGCTCGTGCTCGTGGAAGATCTACGTCAAGGGCGGCATCGTCACCTGGGAGACGCAGCAGACCGACTATCCGCGCACGCGGCCGGAACTGCCCAACCACGAGCCGCGCGGCTGCTCGCGCGGGGCGAGCTACTCCTGGTACCTATATTCCGGCAATCGCGTGAAATATCCGCTGGTGCGTTCGCGCCTGCTCAAGCTCTGGCGCGAGGCGAGGGTATTGCGCAAACCGGTCGCCGCCTGGGGATCAATCGTTGAGGACCCGGTAAAGCGCGAGACTTACACGAGCAAGCGTGGGCTCGGCGGCTTTGTGCGCGCGACCTGGGACGAGGTCACCGAGATCATCGCTGCGGCCAATGCCTACACCGTGAAGAAGCACGGTCCCGACCGCGTCATCGGCTTCTCGCCGATCCCGGCGATGTCGATGGTGTCCTACGCCGCGGGCTCGCGTTATCTGTCGCTGCTCGGCGGCGTGTGCATGTCGTTCTACGATTGGTATTGCGACCTGCCGCCGTCCAGTCCGCAGACCTGGGGCGAGCAGACCGACGTGCCCGAGAGCGCCGACTGGTACAATTCTGGCTTCCTCATTCTCTGGGGCTCGAATGTCCCGCAGACCCGCACGCCCGATGCGCATTTCTATACCGAAGCGCGCTATCGCGGCGCCAAGAGCGTGGTGATTTCGCCGGACTATTCGGAAGCCTCGAAATTCTCCGATCTATGGATCTCAGTGAAGCAGGGCACCGACTCGGCGCTCGCCATGGCGATGGGCCACGTCATCCTGCGCGAATTCTATTTCGATAAGCAGACCAAGTATTTCGAGGACTATATCCGGCAATACACCGACATGCCGATGCTGGTGCGGCTGGTCAAGCAGGGCGACAAGTTCGTGCCGGACCGGCAGCTGCGCGCTTCCGATTTCGCCGACAATCTGGGCGAGACCAACAATCCGGAATGGAAGACCGTCGCCTTCGACGAGACCTCCAAGAGCATCGTGGCACCGACCGGCTCGGTCGGCTACCGCTGGGGTGAGAAGGGCAAATGGAATCTGGAGGAAAAGGACGCCAACGGCCGCGCCACCAACTTGCGGCTGACCTTCGCCAACGAAAAGGATGAGCTGGCCGACATCGGCTTCCCCTATTTCGGCAACCGCGAGCACGACTATTTCGCCGGCACCGACCATCCGGGCGTGCTGGTACGCAAAGTGCCGGCCAAGCGGGTGAAATTGAAGGATGGCGAGGCGCTGGTCGCCTCGGTGTTCGACCTGTTCGCCGCCAATTACGGCCTCGATCGCGGCTTCGGCGGCAAGCATGTCGCCAAGTCCTACGACGACAACGAGCCCTATACGCCGGCCTGGGCGGAAAAGATCAGCGGTGTGCCGCGCGACCAGATCATCACGGTGGCGCGCGAATTCGCACTCAATGCCGAGAAGACCAAGGGCCGCTCGATGATCATCATCGGCGCCGCCATGAACCATTGGTTCCATTGCGACATGAACTACCGCGGCGCCATCAACATGCTGGTACTGTGCGGGTGCGTGGGTCAATCCGGCGGCGGCTGGTCGCATTATGTCGGCCAGGAAAAGCTACGGCCGCAGTCGGGCTGGACGCCGCTTGCCTTTGCGCTCGACTGGGGGCGGCCGCCGCGCCAGCAGAACTCCACCTCGTTCTTCTATGCGCATACCGATCAATGGCGCTACGAGACCGTCGGCATCAACGAACTGATCTCGCCGACCGCGCCCGCCGGTTCCTGGGATGGCGCGCTGATCGACTACAACGTGCGCGCGGAGCGCATGGGCTGGCTGCCGTCGGCGCCGCAGCTGCGGCAGAACCCGCTCGATCTCGCCAAGCAGGCACAAGCCGCCGGCCTCGAGCCCAAGGACTATGTGCCGAAGGCGCTCAAATCCGGCGAATTGCAGCTGGCCTGTGAGGACCCGGATCATCCCGATAACTGGCCGCGCAACATGTTTATATGGCGCTCGAACCTGCTCGGTTCGTCCGGCAAGGGCCACGAATATTTCCTCAAGCATCTGCTCGGCACCACCCATGGCGTGCAGGGCAAGGACTTGGGGCAAACCGGAAAAGTGAAGCCGAAGGAAGTCGTCTGGCACGAGGATGGGCCGAAAGGAAAGCTCGATCTCCTGGTCACGCTCGATTTCCGCATGTCGACCACGTGCGTGTACTCCGACATCGTGCTGCCGACCGCGACCTGGTACGAGAAAAACGATCTCAACACCTCCGACATGCATCCCTTCATCCATCCGCTCAGCGCGGCGGTTGATCCGGTGTGGGAATGCAAGAGCGACTGGGAGATCTACAAGGCGATCGCCAAGAAGTTTTCCGAGGTCGCGCCCGAAGTGCTCGGTGTCGAAAAAGATGTCGTGATGACGCCGATCATGCACGACACCCCGGGCGAAATAGCCCAGGCACTCGACGTCAAGGACTGGAAGAAGGGCGAGGTCGAGCCGATTCCCGGCAAGACCATGCCGGCGGTCACCGTGGTCGAACGCGACTATCCCAATCTCTACAAGCGCTTCACTGCGCTTGGCCCGCTGATGAGCAAGCTCGGCAATGGTGGCAAGGGCATGAGCTGGAACACCGAGCACGAAGTCGAGCTGTTGCAAAAGCTCAACGGCGTCGTGACCGAGGAGGGCGTGACCAAGGGCATGGCTCGCATTAGTAGCGATATCGACGCCACCGAAGTGATCCTATCGCTTGCGCCCGAAACCAATGGCGAAGTCGCGGTCAAGGCCTGGGAATCGCTGTCGAAGGCGACCGGCCGCGAACACGCCCATCTCGCACTCCCGAAGGAGGACGAGAAGATCCGCTTCCGCGATGTGGTCGCGCAGCCGCGCAAGATCATCTCGTCGCCGATCTGGTCGGGGCTGGAGTCCGAAAAGGTCTGCTACAACGCCTGCTACACCAACGTGCACGAACTGATTCCTTGGCGCACGCTGAGCGGTCGTCAGCAGCTCTATCAGGACCATCTCTGGATGCGGGCTTTCGGCGAGGCGCTCTGCGTCTATCGTCCGCCGGTCGACCTCAAGACGATCAAGCCGATCATCGACCTAAAGCCGAACGGCGAAAAACAGATCGTGCTCAATTTCATCACGCCGCATCAGAAGTGGGGCATCCACTCGACCTATACGGACAATCTCATGATGCTCACGCTTTCGCGGGGCGGGCCGATCGTGTGGATCAGCGAAACCGACGCCAAGAAAGTAGGCATCGTCGATAACGACTGGATCGAAGCCTACAACATCAACGGCACGCTGAACGCGCGTGCTGTTGTCTCGCAGCGCGTGAAGGATGGCATGTGCCTGATGTATCACGCGCAGGAAAAGATCGTGAATGTGCCCGGCTCGGAAATAACCGGACAGCGCGGCGGCATCCATAATTCGGTGACCCGCACGGTGGTCAACCCCACCCACATGATCGGCGGCTACGTGCAGCAATCCTACGGCTTCAATTATTACGGCACGATCGGCACCAACCGCGACGAGTTCGTCATCATACGCAAGATGGCGAAGGTCGACTGGCTCGATAAGCCGACCGCCGATCAACCCGAACCTCTGGCCATCGCGCCCAAGATGGAGCTCGCACGATGAAAATCCGCGCCCAAATCGCGATGGTGCTGAATCTCGATAAATGCATCGGATGTCACACCTGCTCGGTTACCTGCAAGAACGTCTGGACCAGCCGGGAAGGCATGGAATACGCCTGGTTCAATAACGTCGAAACCAAGCCCGGCATCGGCTACCCGAAGGACTGGGAGAACCAGGACCGCTGGAACGGCGGCTGGCGCCGCAAGCGCAACGGCAAGATCGAGCCGCGCATCGGCTCGAAATGGCGGGTGCTGGCTAACATCTTCGCCAATCCCGACCTGCCGGAGATCGACGACTACTACGAGCCGTTCACCTTCGATTACGAGCATCTGCAAACGGCGCCCGAGATGTCGGCGTTCCCGACGGCGCGGCCGCGTTCGCTGATCACCGGTCAGCGCATGGAAAAGATCGAGTGGGGCCCGAATTGGGAGGAAATCCTCGGCACCGAATTCGCCAAACGCTCGAAGGACTACAATTTCGAAGGCATCCAGAAAGAAATCTACGGCCAGTTCGAAAACACCTTCATGATGTATCTGCCGCGGCTGTGCGAGCACTGCCTCAATCCGGCTTGCGTGGCATCCTGCCCCTCGGGCGCGATCTACAAGCGTGAGGAGGACGGCATCGTCCTGATCGACCAAGACAAGTGCCGCGGCTGGCGCATGTGCGTGTCGGGCTGTCCGTACAAGAAAATTTACTACAACTGGTCGAGCGGAAAGTCCGAGAAGTGCATCTTCTGCTATCCGCGCATTGAGGCGGGCCAGCCGACCGTATGCTCGGAGACCTGCGTCGGCCGTATTCGCTATCTCGGCGTCGTGCTCTATGACGCGGATCGCATCGCAGAAATGGCGAGCGTTCCGAACGAGCAGGATCTTTACGAGGCGCAGCTTTCGGTCTTCCTCGATCCGAATGATCCGAAGGTGATCGCGCAGGCGCGCGCCGACGGCATCGCCGAGAACTGGCTCGAGGGCGCGCGCCGCTCGCCGATCTGGAAAATGGCGATGGAGTGGAAGGTCGCGTTCCCGCTGCATCCCGAATACCGCACGCTGCCGATGGTCTGGTATGTGCCGCCGCTCTCGCCGATCCAGTCGGCCTCTGCCGCCGGCAAGATGGGCCACGACGGCCAGATGCCGGACGTGCGCTCGCTGCGCATCCCGCTCAAGTACCTCGCCAATCTTCTAACCGCCGGCAAGGAGGAGCCGGTGGCCCTCGGTCTCGAACGCATGCTGGCGATGCGCGCCTATATGCGTGCCAAGACCATCGACGGCGTGATCGACGAGGCGATTGCCAAGCGCGTCGGCCTCACCGCGCTCGCCATCGAGGACATGTATCAGACCATGGCGATCGCCAATTACGAGGATCGCTTTGTCATCCCGACGGCGCATCGCGAGATCAACGAGGACGCATACGACCTGCGCGGTTCGTGCGGCTTCTCGTTCGGCAATGGCTGCTCGGGCGGCGCGACCGAAACCAATCTGTTCGGCACGCCCAAGCGCGCCAAGACCCCGATGGAGGTCGTGTAATGCTCAAGAGCTTCAAGGCGCTGTCGGCGTTGCTAAGCTACCCGACGCAAGAACTGCAACAAGCGTGCGGCGAAATCAGCGAGGTGATCGAGAAGGAAACGGCGATCCCGTTCAGCCAGCGCGGCCAGCTGCATAAATTGCTGACCGAGCTCGCCAGCGGCGATCTCTACGATCTGCAGGAACGCTATGTGCTGCTGTTCGACCGCACACGCTCGCTGTCGCTGCATCTGTTCGAGCATGTGCACGGCGAGAGCCGCGATCGCGGTCAGGCGATGATCGACCTGAAGACGCAATACGAGCAACACAACTTGTTCATGAGCGCAGCCGAACTGCCGGACTTCCTACCGTTGTTCCTGGAATATCTCTCGGTGCTGCCGGCGGCGGAAGCTTGCGAAACGCTGGGCCAGGCCGCCCACATCTTCGCCGCCATGGCGGAGCGTCTGCGCAAACGCAAGTCTGCCTACGAAGCGGTGTTCCGCGTCCTGGTGGCGCTCGCAACGGCCAAGCCGAAGGATGAGGAAGTCTCAGCGTTGCTCGAACTGCCCGATCCGGAGGCCTACGACCTCGCGGCACTTGATGCCGCCTGGGAGGACGAGCCGGTCCAATTCGGTCCGATTGCCGGCGATGGCTGCAAGGACGGGCTGATCGCCCGTATCCGCGGCGGACTACGTCCGGCACCGGATATGCCGCCCGCAACTCCAACCCGCGCCGTCCCGCCGCGCCAATAAGGACAAGGTCATGCGCGACTTGCTCATCTACATCGTGTTCGGCTGGTATCCCTATTTCTGCCTGACCGTGTTTTTGCTCGGCAGTCTGCTGCGGTTCGACCGCGAGCAGTACACCTGGCGCAGCGGGTCAAGCCAGCTGCTGCGCCGCCGGCAGTTGACCTGGGGCTCGAACCTGTTCCACGTCGGCATTCTCGTCATCTTCTTCGGTCATTTTGGCGGTCTGCTGACACCGATCTGGGTGTTCGACGCGCTCGGCATCTCACATACCTTCAAACAGTGGATGGCGATCAGCGTTGGCGGCGTCGCCGGTGTCATGTGCTTCGTCGGCATTACGCTGCTGGTGCATCGCCGGCTGTTCGACGCGCGCGTTCGCTCGACCTCGTCGTTCGGCGATACCGCGATCCTGCTGGTGCTCTATGTGCAACTCATGTTGGGGCTCGCCACCATTAGCGTGTCGCTCGATCACCTCGACGGCCACGTGATGATGACGTTCATGACTTGGGCGCAGGGTATCCTGACGCTGCAACCGGGCGTCTCGGCGCTCATCGGCGACGTGCACCCGCTCTTCATGCTGCATTTGTTCCTCGGCATGACGATCTTCCTGGTCTTCCCGTTCACCCGCCTCGTGCACGTCTGGAGCGCGCCGATCTGGTATCTCGGCCGCCGCGGCTATCAGGGGGTGCGCACACGCGGGTCGCGCGGGGGTATGTCCGC
>Ga0209048_10004572_pt1 | contig 13227 bp, 12 predicted proteins | sample FrelakmetCRP12CR_FD_187146 | JGI IMG/M metagenome (GOLD analysis project Ga0209048, IMG submission 187146) | Freshwater lake sediment microbial communities from the University of Notre Dame, USA, for methane emissions studies - CRP12 CR (SPAdes)... | ecosystem: Environmental > Aquatic >... | reverse complement strand
GCGCTCCGCCAGCCGCGGGAAGAGGGCGAGAACCGTTTCGAGCGTCTCCTGCGTCCGCTGTTTCGAGTCGATGGCGTACGCCCCCATGAGCAGGTTGTCGATCACGGAGAGTCGACCGAAGAGTTGGCGCCCCTCCGGCACCATGGCGACCCCCCGCCTCACGATGTCGTACGGCGGGACGGTGTGGAGGGGCTCGCCGTTCAGGAGGATCTCCCCGGTCCGGGGCCGCAGGAGCCCCGAGATCGCGCGCAGGACAGTGCTCTTCCCCGCCCCGTTGGAGCCGATGAGGCTCACCACCTCGCCCTGTTTCACGGTGAAGGAGATCCCCTGGACCGCGAGGACCCCGCCCTTGTAACCGATAGAGGCGTTCTTGATTTCAAGCATGGTAGCGATCCCCCAGGTAGGCCTGGATGACTTCCGGATTCCGGACGATCTCGGCAGGCACCCCCTCGACGATTTTCCGCCCCGAGTTGATGACCACCACCCGGTCGGAAAGCTCCATGACCGCCTCCATCACGTGCTCCACGATGATCAGGGTGACGCCGTTTTCCCGGATTTTCCGGATCAGCGCCATCATTTCCCGCAGCTCCACGGGCGTCAACCCCGCCATCGCCTCGTCGAGCATCAACAGCGTGGGCTGCGTGCCCAGCGCCATCGAGACCTCCAGCCGCTTCTTGTCGGCGATCGTCAGGTCCGGCCCCAGGGTGTCCCGCTTCTCGTAGAGCCCGGTGAACCGGAGGATCTCCTCGGCTTTCTCCCGAACGTCCCGCCGGTTGTAGGTGCGCAGGTACGTCCCGGTCATGACGTTCTCCAGGACCGTCATGTCGCTGATGACCTGGACGACCTGGAACGTCCGCGCGACCCCCAGTTTGCAGATCTTGTGGGCGCTGTATTGGGTGATGTCTTTCCCCCGGAAGAAGATCCGGCCGGCGTTGGGGCGGTAGAACCCCGTGATGCAGTTGAAGAGGGTACTCTTCCCCGCGCCGTTGGGCCCGATGATGCTCAGGATCTCGCCCTGGTTCACGGTGAAGGAGACGTCCTCGTTGGCGATCAGGCCACCGAATCGCTTGGTGATTCCCTGGACCTCGAGGCAGGCCGCGTCGCTCATTTTGCCCTCTTGCCGATGGCCGTCAGCAGCCCCCACACGCCTTTGGGCTGGTACGCCGAGATCAGCATGATCAGCACCCCGTAGAGCATCATGTCCACGCCCGTCCCCTTGGTCCCCAGCCATACCCGGGTGTACTCGGAGAGGGGGATGAGGATCACCGCGCCGATGACCGGCCCCATGATCGTGCCCGCCCCTCCCAGCATCGCCACCAGGACGACCTGCACGGAGATGGGCAGGATCAGCACGCTCTCCGGGTCGAGGTAGAGGATGTACTGGGCGTAGAAGGTCCCCGCCATCGCCGTGAGGAACGCGCTCACCATGATCGCGTAGAGGCGGTATCGGACGAAACTGATCCCCATCCCCTTCGCGAGTTCGTGGCTTTCCTTGATGGCCCGCAGGTAGAAGCCTCCCCGGTTCACCGTGATGTACCAGCAGATGAAGATCGAGAGGACCAGGAAGGCGAGCATGATGTAGTAGTAGGGGACTTTCGTGGAGTGGAACATGAAGTTCCCGAGGGACTCCGGGAGCAGGGGCAGGGAAAGCCCCTCGGCCGCGCCGACGAACTTCCAGTTGTTGAAGCAGATCCGCACGATTTCCGCGAAGGCGATGCTGGCGATGGCGAAGTAGTGCCCCCGCAGGTTGGAGCACGGGATGCCGATGGCCGCCCCGGTCAGGGCCGCGAGGATCCCGCCCACGACCAGGCCGATCCACGGGTTCACATGATAGTTCATGAGGAGGATCGTGGAGGTGTACGCCCCGATCCCGAAGAACGCCGCCTGCCCGAAGGAGAACATCGCGGCGTAGCCGCCCAGGAGGTTCCACGCCACGCCCATCATGGCGAACATGAAGAACATGATCATGACGTGGGTGGGGAAGGTCCCCTTGACCACCAGCGGGAAGGCGATCAGGGCGACGAGGACGACGACGTACAAGGCGATCTGGCGGGGGGTGAATTTTCCCATGGTCACCACCCCAGCAGGCCTTGCGGCCGGATCCAGACGGTGACGAGGTACAACGCGAAGACGATGGCGTACTTGTACGCCGGGTCGAAGAAGTACCCCCCAAGGGTCTGCACGATGCCGATCAGGATCCCCGCGATGAACGCCCCCTCGATGCTCCCGAAGCCGCCCAGCGCGACGATGCAGAAGGAGATGAGGCCGAAGGTCCCGCCCACCCCCGGGTAGATGTAGTAGTACATCGAGAGGAAGGCCCCCGCGATCCCGACCAGCGCCGACCCGATGGCGAAGGACAGGGCGTTCACCCGGTCCGTGTTGACCCCCATCAGCAGGGCCGAGTTGCGGTTCATCTCCGTGGCCAGGATCGCCTTTCCCGTCTTGCTCTTCCGCAGAAAGAGGAACAGGGCCAGCGACACCAGCACGCTGCCGGCGGAGGCCACCACCTTCGGTATGGACAGCTGGATCGTGCCGAAGCTCCACGTCCCCGTAAGGAGCGGCTTCTCGATCATCTTGAAGTCCGGCGTCCACAGGAGTACCGCCGCGTTGGCGATGAAGATGGAAACACCGAAGGTCACCACCAGCTGCGCCAGGGCGGGGCCCGTCATCACCTTGCTCACCAGGTACTTGTAGATCAGCAGCCCCAGGAGGAAGAGGAGCCCCGTGCACACCGGGATGGAGAAGATGGGGTCCAGGCCGTAGAGGGTGTAGAGCCAGAAGGAGATGAACATGCTCAGCATGAGGAAATCGCCGTGGGCGAAGTTGATGATGTTCATCACGCCCCAGATCATCGTCAGGCCGATGGCGATCAGGGAGTACAGGAATCCGATGAGCAGGCCGTTGACCAGCTGCTGGATCAGTTGCTCGGACATCGTCGCCGCCTCTCCGGGGGGATGGGGGAGGGGGCGCCGGGACGGCGCCCCCCCTCCGGGTTTTTCGCTACTTCCGGGACTTCCAGGGTGGGAACGGCCAGATCACGGGTGCGGCGGCGGAGTCGAACGGCCAGACCGTCACGTACTGCAGGTTCTGGATCTGGACCAGGGTGCCCTGGGCGTAGATGTTCTGGTGGCTCTGCGGGTCGAACTTGATCCCGATCCAGGGGTAGAGAACCTGGTCGCCGGGGATGTCCGTCGAAAGGAGCGCCTTCACCACCGCCTCCGCCTCGGTGGTCTTCGCCCTGTTCATTGCGTCCGCCAGGACGAAGGGGGCGGTGAAGCTGCGGGCGGCGTTCTCGCTCATGTCGATGCCGTATTTCTTCTTGAACAGCTCGTTCACCTTGGCGACCAGCGGCTTGCGCTTGGCGAGGTCGAGGGCGAAGGTGGAGCGAATCACGAAGTAGTTCCCGTCCCCCTTCACGGCGGGCAGGTACCCCGGTTCGATGTAGCCGGCGAAGGTGGTGATCCCCTGGGGGTTGAACCCCATCTCCTTGAACGTCTTGGTGAAGAGGATGGCGTCGGTGATGTAGGAGGCGTGCATCACCACGTCGGGGCTCGCCTTGATGAGCCGCCCGACCTCGCTCGTCACGTCCGTTGCGTTCGCCGCGTAGGAGACGTCGGCCACGACCCTGTAGCCGTACTCAGGGGCCACCTTGAGGATCTGTTTCCCGACGTTGGACCCGAACTCCGTGTTTTCGTACAGGGCCGCGATCGTATGGAACTTCACTTTCCTTTCCTTCTCCAGGTCCCTGAGGAAATTGAACTGGTCGCGGACGAAGATTGCGTCGTGCGGGCTCACCCGGAAGAAGTACTTCAGGTCCCGCTCCGTGAGGGCCGGGGAGGAGGAGTCGGAGCAGACGTACGGGATCTTGAGCCGCTCGGTCGCCTGGCTCGCCGTCTTGGTGACGGAGCTCTGGTACGCCCCGATCATGGCGACCACCTTCTCCTGGGTGACCAGCCGCTCCGCCTCGGCCTGTCCGTTCTTGGGCTCCCCCTTGGTGTCCGCGAAGACGATCTCGAGCTTCGCGCCCCCGAGGTTCGGCAACCCCGCATCCTTGGCCAGCGGGAGGTTCAGGTCCGGGTACTTCCCGTTGATGATGTCCACGGCCAGCTCCACCCCGCGGCGGCAGTCCAGCCCGGTGGAGGCGATGTTCCCCGTCAGGGGATAGACGGCCCCGACCTTGATCACCTTGTCCGCGGCGACTCCCGCGGACGTCAACGCCAGCGACAACAGCAGGGTCAGAGCGTACGGCAGTATGCGGCTTCGTTTTCCGTGCATCGTGCCCTCCTTCGTGGTGTACTCCGGTTGATATTGCACAGCTTTCCCGTTCCGCCCTGGGGGAATCCGCTACCTTTTCTTCTCCCGCGCCGTCCCGGACCGCGACTTCGCCTCAATCGCCGCACCGGTCCGCCGGGGTGACGCCGCGGCGATTGCCCCGTTTCCCTTGCCCCGGTCGTACGTCTCCCATGCTCGTTTGACCGCCTCGATATGTTCCGTGATGAGGATCTGGGCGGTGGCGCCGTCCCGTTGCCTGATCGCCTCCGCGATCTGAGGATGGAACCGGTACGCCTTCTCGATCGTCCCCTGCAGCATGTGGGTCCGCTCCTGCAGGTAGTACAGGAGGTCCTGGATATTCTCGAGGAAGGCGGATAGCAGGACGTTCTTCGACATCCGCGCGATGGCAAGGTGGAATTCGAGGTCTTTCTTCGTGTAGGCCACGTAGTCGCGGTTCCGGAAATCCTCCTCCATCGCCGCCACGATCCGGCCAAGCCCGGCTTGGTCCTCAGCCGTCGCGTTTCGGGCGGCGAGAAAGCCGGTGGCCATCTCCACGTACTTTCGCGCGTCGAGGATATCCATGATGGAGGGGATGTTCTGGTCGAGGAAGGTACCGCCGCCCTGACGGATGTGGACCAGCCCCATCAGGGAGAGCTTCTGGATCGCCTCCCGGACGGAGGCGGCGCTCATCCCGTACTCCCGGGTCATTTTCTCGATGGACGGGAGCTGCTCCCCGGCGGCGAGCTTCCCCTGGAAGATCAGGTCCAGGATGATGCGGACGAGGTTGTCACCGACCTTCTTTGCCACCCGGGCCCTCGAAAGTCATAGGATGATCCTATCTTCCGATTCGCCTCCATCGATGTCAAGGGGAAACGCGAGGGGTCAGATCGACTTGCGGTACGCCAGGTGCCGCTCCAGCCATCGGGACAGTTCCGTGAAGGCGAAGCACATGATGAAGTAGATGACCGCGATGAAGATGAAGATCTCGGTGGGGTAGAGCATCGTCCGGTTGTTCATCTGGGTGGCGACCTGGGTCAGTTCCGACACCCCCACGATGAACGCCAGCGAGGTGTCCTTGATCATCGACACGAACTGGTTGACGAAGGACGGGATCATGTTCCGCAGCGCCTGCGGGAGGATGATGTGGATCATCGTCTGTCCGTGGGACAACCCGGTCGAGATCGCCGCCTCCGTCTGCCCCTTCGGGATCCCCATGATCCCCGCGCGCACGATCTCGGACATGTAGGCGGAGGTGAACAGGGTAAGCGCGGCGATGATCGTCCACGCCGCGGACATCCCCCCCCCCAACAGCGCCGGCAGAAGGAAGAACATCCAGAAGATGACCATCAGCAGCGGCATCCCTCGGATCGTCTGGATGACCGCCATGGACCCCAACCGGAGCAGCCGGTTCCGGGAGACGCTCAGCAGGCCCAGGACCAGCCCGCCGAGGAAAGAGAGCGCGAGGGACACCACGGCGAGGTACAGGGTGAGCCCCACGCCGCCGAGCTGGCCCTTCGGGTACCGGCCGATGAAGAAGTAGGACAGATTGTCCCGGACGACGGAAAAGTCGAGCCCGCCGATCACGTTATTGCCCCTTGAGGGGCTGGAGGACCTTCTTGTCGTAGAGGGTCATCAGCCCGGTGATGGTGAAGGAAATTGCGACGTACACCAGCGTCGCCGCCGAAAACGCCTCGAACCCCTTGAAGGTGTAGCTCTCCACCTGCCGCGCCTGGTACATCAGTTCGGCAACGCCGATCGTCATCGCCAGCGACGAGTTCTTCATCAGGTTCAGGAACTGGTTGATGAGCGGCGGGATCGTCAGGCGCACCGCCTGCGGAAGGATGATGTACTGCATCGAACGGATGTAGGAGAAGCCGGAGCTGCGCGCCGCCTCCATCTGCTCCTTCGGGATGGAGCGCACCCCGGACCGGATGTCCTCCGCGATGAAGGCGGAGGTGTAGATCGTCAGGGCGATCACGGCGGCGGCGAACTCGAAATCCTGATTGACCAGCCAGTCGTTTGCCACCGCCGGGAGCACCTTGTAGGAGCCGAAGTACCAGAAGAAGATCTGGACCAGCAGCGGGGTGTTGCGGAAGAACTCGAGGTACCCGTGGGCGAACCAGCGGATAGGCCGGAGGTGGCTCATCCGCATGATCGCGATGATCAGCCCGAGCAGGAACGACAGGGCGATCGACACCGCCGAGAGCTTGATCGTCACGTAGAATCCGGAAACGAGCCAATCGAAATACTTCCCGGAGGTGACGATCGCCCAGTCGAACTTGTAGGTCAGCAACGGTAGCTTCCTGCTCCGGTTACTCGGTCCCGCGCTTGTCGGCGGTGATCTTGAAGGTCCCGCGCTTGATCGGGCTGTCCGAGTTCGGGCCGAACCACTTCTCGAAGATCTTCGCCGCCTCGCCGTTCTTCTCCATCTCGAGGATCGTGTCGTTGACGAACTTCACGAAGTTCGCGTCGCCCTTCCGCATCCCGAGGCCGTACGGCTCCTCCGAGATCGCGAGCTCCGGGATCTCGAACTTCCCCTTCGTCGCGGGGTTCTTCTCTAACTTGCCGAGCTGGCCGGCCAGGATCGACTCGTCCGTGGTCGCGGCGATGACCTTCCCCTGCTGCACCCCGAGGACCGCCTGGGGATAGTCGTCGAAGGAGAGGACGGTGGCGGAGGGAACCGCCTTCGTCACGTTCTGCTCCGAGGTGGAGCCCTTCGCCGTTCCGATCTTCTTCCCGTCGAGGTCCTTCAGGGTCTTGACCGTCCCCTTCTTCGTCAGGAACTTCTGGCCGGTCAGGAAGTAGGTGTAGCTGAAGTCGATCTGCTTGGCCCGTTCCGGGTTCTTCGTCATCGTACAGGCGAGGAGGTCGACGCGTCCCTCCATCAGCATCGGCATCCGGTTCGCGGAGGAGACCGGCTTGTACTCCACCTTTACACCCAGCTTCTTGGCGATGTACTTGACGAAGTCGATGTCGTACCCGACGAACTCCTTGGTGTTCGGATCCACGGAGCCGAACGGCGGCAGCGAGTCCTTCACGCCCGCCACCAGCACGCCGTTCTTCTTCACCTCCGCCAGCGTGTCGCCCGCCAGCGCCGCGCCGCACAGGACGCCGACCATTGCCAGTGCCAGAACGAACAACCCGATTTTCCTTGCCATTTTTTCTCCTCCTTTTGGTGGTGGATCAGTGCATGGGCGACAGGATCTGCTTCAGGAACTGCTTCGCCCGTTCGTGTTGCGGGTTTTTGAAGAACTCCTCCGGAGGGGCCTCTTCGAGGATCGTCCCGAAGTCCATGAAGATGATCCGGTGGGATACCTCCCGGGCGAACCCCATTTCGTGCGAGACAACGATCATCGTCATCCCGGAAAGCGCGAGATCCTTCATGACCTGGAGAACCTCGCCGATCATCTCGGGGTCGAGGGCCGATGTCGGCTCGTCGAAGAGCATGATCTTCGGTTTCATCGCCAGCCCCCGGGCGATCGCTACCCGCTGCTGTTGCCCGCCGGAGAGTTGGGACGGGTAGGCGTCCCGCTTCTCGGGCAACCCGACGCGCTTGAGGAGCGTCATCGCCTGCTCCTCGGCGTCCTTCCGGCTCAGGTTACGGATCTTGATCGGGGCCAGCGTGATGTTCTTGAGGACCGACAGGTGGGGGTAGAGGTTGAACTGCTGGAAGACGAATCCGATCTCCGCCCGCAGCTTGTTGATGTCGGTCTTCTTGTCCGAGAGGTCCATTCCGTCGACGAACAGCTTCCCCTCGTTGATCGGTTCAAGGTCGTTGATCGTCCGGATGAGGGTCGACTTCCCCGAGCCGGAGGGGCCGCAGACCACGACGACTTCGCCCGACCGTACGTGGAGGTTGATGTTGTTCAGCACGTGGAGCTTGCCGAACCATTTGTGGACGCCCTCGAACCGGATCATCGCGCCTCCCCGTACATCGCTCGGGCTGCGGAATTGCTGCCTCTTTCCCGCGTTCGCTGATTATACATGATCCGAACATCATCGCACCCCCGAGAATTTTTTTTGGGGGGGAGGACGCGCAACTCCCCGGTTTTCTTCCGCAAGATTTCCCCGCTCCTTTCCGATAAGGGGAACGATGCTCTTGGGAAGGAGTGCGTCCGGGTGGAGGTTCAGGGCCAAGACGCGGGATCCGAGCGAATCGAGCAACTGCTGCTCGACATCGCCCGCGTGCATCAATGGACCGGTTTATACCCTCCCGGACACCCGTTCCTGGGAGAACGTGTTCTCTCCCTCCACGTCGCTCTCGTCGAACAGGCGGCCAGGGAACCTTCCGGGACCCTCCTGCTCGGCGTCCTCCGGGACAAGGTGATGTACCGGGACCGGTTCTTCGAAGCCAGGCACCCCATCGTCGTCGCTTTCGCCGAGGGGCTCTACCACCACCATGTCGCGACGATCGGCTTCGAGGACAGTGCGACCCCGGAGGAACTTTCCATCTTCTTCCGTTGTCTGCGGGACCTGCAGGCGGGGAAGACCGAGGAGATACCGGAGGGATACCTCCGGCGGGAGGGGGTCCGGGGGATCTTCCTCTCCCCCATCAATTACGAGGAAGTGCTCTCCCGCGGGATCGTCGGTCGTGAGCCGGTGGCGGACGCCGGCGCGCGGGAAGAGGCGCTCTGGAGGATGCTCCTCACCGGCCGGGTGGGGGAAGAAGCGTCCGAGCGGTGGGTCGCGGAGGAACTCTCGGAGTTCCCGGAGCTCCTGCCGGTCATCCTGCGTCGCGCGCGGGCGAGCGCGCCACGGTCCGGGACGGCGGCAAGGAGGGTGGCCCTGGCGCCGGGGGGAGGTGCGGCGGATGGCGGGAGCTCTGGCGAGGTCGTATCGAAGGAAGTCCTCCAGCGGATGTTCCAACGCATGGGGCAGACGCTCAAGTCGTTGCCCGAGGAGCGGCGGGAAAGGGTGCTCGAGCTCCTCGAGGAAGGTTTGGGCGGTGACACCGATTTCGTCTACGGCTTCGGCGAGGGTACGGAATCCCCGGACCACTCCCTGGCACGTTCTCTCTCGGAGGGGTATACCGACTCCGAGTTCCTCGAGCTCCTCGCCGGGCTCCTCTCCGTCGAGAAAAAGGGGGGGAGGCGTCTCCTGCGCTCCTTCGAGGTCATCGCCGCGCGGCGGGACGTGGAAGGTTCCCTGGTCCCTCTCGTCAGGAGTTGGTCGCGGGAGGGGCGCCACGCAAAGGATTATTACGAGGGAAAGACGTGGGACGCCGTCGAGCGGCTGCTCCTGGGGCGATCCGAAGAGACGTACCTGGGGGACGACCATTCGCTGTTCCTCGAGTCCTTGTCGGGCGGTACGGATCGGCAAGGGAAAGAGACGGAGCCTGCCCCGACCGTCGACCCGGCGCTGGCGCCGTTCCTCGACCCGAAAGCGATGCGGCGGAAAGGGATCGTCATCCTGCTGGATCTGCTGCAGCAGGGGATGGAGGACGCGGAGTTTCTGAGTCTGCTGGAAGCGGTGCGTGGGGAGGTGCCGGGGCTGATCGAGGGGAAGGAGTTCGCCCTGCTGGGCTCCCTCCTCGACACGGTCGCGGACGCCGGGAAGGATGGATCGGCTGGCCGCCGGGAGGCGACGTCGCAAACGCTTGCGTCCGCGGACTTCCGCCGGCTCGCGGAGATCTGTCTCTCCGGCCCCGGGGCTTCGAAGGAATGGGGGGAAGGGCTGGAAATCCTGGCGCGGAGCGGCGCCCGGTCCGCGGACGCGCTTCTGGACCGCCTCCTCGTGGAGCCGGACAAGGGCATACGGAAGGTGCTGCTCTCCCTGCTGGTCCGGATCGGGGAACCCGCGGTCCCTTCGATCGCCCGACGACTGCAGGATCTCCCCTGGTACTTTCTCCGGAATCTGTGTTTCATCCTCGGGGAAATCGGTGCGTCCGCGACGGTGCCGGGCCTGGTGCGGATGCTGTCCCACAAGGAGAACCGGGTCCGCCGCGAGGCGATCCTGGCGCTGGGGAAGCTCCGGGCGACGGACCCCGACGCCATTTCCGCCCTCGGCCAGATCCTGCTTTCGGAGTCGCTGTTCGGCGGATCGAGGGAGGAGCAGGTCCGCATCGACGCGGGAACCGCCCTCTTCCGGATCGGCGGCGCGGAGGCGCTGTCGTATCTGCACCGGGGGAAAGGTGCCCGCCGGTCGGCGGTGCGGGAACAGTGCGAGGCGCTGCTGCGCACGCGGGGGCGTGGATGAAGGCGCGCGACGTCTACCAGGCGATTCTCTCCGACATGGTGCAGCTGTTCCAGGCCGTGTCGGTCTACCCGGAGAGCCATCAGTACGTCAGGGAACCGCTGGCCCGGCTCCACCGCCGTCTGCAGGAGGAGGCGCGCCGGGTGGGAAAGCTCTCGATCGGCTTCCTCGGCGACCAGGTGGTGATCGACCAGATCCCTTTTCTCGCGACGACCACGGGTGTCCGTCGGTTGATCCGGAAGATGAACGCGCGGGGCATCGAAAAGGTGGAGATCGGCGAAGGGATCGATGCCGAGGAGCTGAAACGGTTCATCCTCCTTGTTTCGTTCGCCCCGCCGGACGCGCCCGAAGGGGAGTGGCGCTCCCTCGTATTCGGACGGATCACGGGGTTGGGGGAGGCCGCCCCGGTCGCGGCGCTGGGCGATTTCGCCCCGCAGGTCCTCGACGGAGCCGTGGACGTCCTGAAGGAAGTCCTGCGATCCGTGGCGGTGGATTCCAAGCGCTCGGGCGTGGGGGATGGGCGCGACATCGTGGCCACGGTGATGAAGGCGCTGCGGGAGGAGGAGTTCCTCGTCGACCGGATCATCCGGTTACAGGCCCACGACGACTACACGGTCACTCACTCCCTCAACGTTTGCGTCCTGGTGGTCGCGCAGGCGACGCGGTTGGGGTTTCCCAATGCCGCGATCCACGACGCCGGCCTGGCCGCCCTGCTCCACGACATCGGGAAGGAGCTGGTTCCGGGCGAAATCCTGAACAAGCGCGGTAAGCTCAACGGCGAGGAGTTGGTCCGGATGTCCCTCCACCCGTCGCTCGGGGCCGCCCAATTGAAGAAGCTCTCCCTCGACACCGACCTGCCGGTGATCGTGTGCTATGAACACCATGTACGGTACAACCGCTCCGGCTACCCGAAGGTGCGCTACACGGACGCACTCCACCCGGTCTCCCTCATGACGCAGGTGGCCGACGTGTACGACGCCCTGAGGACCTACCGTCCGTACCGTCCCAGCCTCGACCAGGAGACGACCCTCGGGATTCTCCGGGAGGGACGCGGGACGGAGTTCGAGCCCGTGCTCCTCGACGGTTTTCTCCGGATGATCTCCTGATCCCTGTGAGACATCAGCAGATCCGCGGGAGCTGGTCCCCCACGGGGTAGTCGACCGCCCGCACACCGCCCGCGAGGGTGCGCATCCGCACGCCGCTTCCCCCCTCCTGCACTTCTCCGATGATCGCCGCCTCCCGTCCGTACGGGTGCTCCCGCAACGCGGTGACGATCGCTTCCGCGGCATCCCCCGCAACGATCAGCACCGCCTTCCCCTCGTTGGCGAGATACAGCGGGTCGAAGCCGAGGATCTCGCACACGCCGCGCACCGATTCCCGCACCGGAAGCCGCGCCTCGTCCAGCACGAACCGGGCGTTCGCGGCCGACGCCATCTCGTTCAGCGTCACGCCCACCCCGCCGCGCGTGGGATCGCGCATGAAGCGCACCTTGTCGGCGAACCGCGGAAGGAGCGGGAGGAGCAGGCCCGAAAGCGGCGCCACGTCGGACAGCACGGGGGCTTCGATCGCGAGATTCTGACGAGCGATCAGCACCGCCACCTGGTGGTCCCCCATCGTCCCCGTGAGCAGTATCCTGTCGCCGGGACGGATCTCCGACGGCGCCGGACGCCAGCCGTACACCGAAACGCCGACGCCTGCCGTGGTGATGAAGATCCCGTCCCCCTTTCCGCGCTCCACCACCTTCGTGTCCCCGCAGGCGATGGTCACCCCGGCTTCCTTCGCCGCGTCCCGCATCGCCGCGAGCGCGCGTTCCAGGGTATCCATCGGCAGCCCCTCCTCCAGGATCAGGCCGCAAGAGATCGCCACCGGCTTCGCTCCGCAGACGGCGAGGTCGTTCACGGTCCCGCAGACGGCCAGCCGCCCGATGTCGCCGCCGGGGAAAAAAGGGGGGGTGACCACGTACCCGTCGGTGGTGAACGCGATCTCCCCCTCGATCCGGCCGAGGAGGCCCGAGTCGAGGAACGGCGCCAGAACGGGGTTGTCGAAGTACCGCGCGATCACCTTCGCGATCAGGTCGCGGGTGCGCTTGCCGCCCTCTCCGTGGGATAGGAGGATCTTGTCGTGCATCGGGGGTCTACACGGCTCCGTATTTGTAGTACGCGGCGCAGCTCCCTTCGCTGCTGACCATGCAGGGCCCATACGGCTCCTCCGGCACGCACGCCTTCCCGAAGAGGGGGCAATCGGCCGGGAGGATCTTCCCCTTGAGCACGTCGCCGCAGCGGCAGGCGGTCTTTTCCTGCGCGAAGACCACGGGGACGCCGAATTTCTTCTCCGCGTCGAACGCGGCGTACGCGTCCGCGATCCGCAACCCCGACCCCGGAATGACCCCGATACCGCGCCACCCCGTGTCGCACGGGACGAAAACCTCGCGGATCAGCTCCTGCGCCTTCCGGTTCCCGGTGGCCGAGGCCACGCGCGAATACTCGTTCTCCACGCGGGCGACCCCTTCTTTTCTTTGTCGCAACAGCATCGAAATCCCCATCAGGATGTCGAGCGGCTCGAAGCCGGCGACCACGCACGGGATGCCGTACGTTTCCGCGACGGGCCGGTAGGCGTCCGTCCCGATGACGACGGAGACGTGAGCGGGGCAGAGGAACCCCTCGATGCAAACGTCCGGATCCGAGGAGAGCACCCCCATCGCTTCCGGGATCGTGCGCAGGGACGGAAGGACGGAGAAGTTTCTAACCAACTGAACGGCTGCCG
>Ga0209048_10004571_pt1 | contig 13228 bp, 13 predicted proteins | sample FrelakmetCRP12CR_FD_187146 | JGI IMG/M metagenome (GOLD analysis project Ga0209048, IMG submission 187146) | Freshwater lake sediment microbial communities from the University of Notre Dame, USA, for methane emissions studies - CRP12 CR (SPAdes)... | ecosystem: Environmental > Aquatic >... | reverse complement strand
CCAATCATCGGTGCGGTTTTCCGGGTCATCTGAGCGGCTCTTCATGGCCGGCAGTTGCCCGCGGACCGTTACCGGTGTCGACCTGAGCGGCCCCGCAGCAGTGTCCGCTCTCAGCCTAGGCAACGTCGAGCAGCGCCCGCGGACTCTTGGCGGCCACGAGCAGCAACGTGCGTGCAGCACCCGATGGCGCCCGCCGTCCCTGTTCCCAGTCCTGCAAGGTTCGCACAGACACGCCGAGCAACGACGCAAACCGCGACTGGGAGAGTCCAGTCTTTTCGCGGATCGTAGCGACATCGGGCACGTTGATCACGCGACCGAACTCGCCGCGCTTGATCTCGCGCAGCCCATCCAGAATCTCACGTCCCACGTTTCTCTTCGTCTTTGCCATCGTCCACTTCCTTTCGGATCTGCCGGAGTATGTGAGCAGGGATGCTGTCGGCAACGTTCTTCGGATACATCGTGAGCATCCAGATCACGCCGTGTGCCCGACGAACGTAGTAAATCACGCGGTAACCGCCCCGCTTGCCGCGTCCCGGCGCCGCCCAGCGAAGCTTGCGGACACCGCCCGAGCCCGGGATTACCGGTCCAGCCTCCGGATCGGTCATCAGCGCTCTCTGCAGCGCCGAGTACTCGTCATCCGTCATGCAGTCGAGAACGGCCTTCGTGAAGAGCCGCGTCTCAATGAAGCTGAACATCGAATAATTATACGGCAATGCCGTATAAGGTCAAAAAACCACACAAGCGATCACTTGCCGGGGGGCACGCGGCATCGGGATGCCTACGACCAGTTGATAATAGTGTAGAGGCGAAAGGATCGACACCGAAAAAAAGCGCGTAACACTTTGATTGAATTGGTGGGCCGTGTAGGGATCGAACCTACGACCAATTGATTAAGAGAAGCCTTGCCGTTTCGCGCTTTTTACGGGACAGATCAACTAGTTACGAAAATTCGACTGTGCCACGATTCGCCGAGTTATTCGACGATATGGGTTTGAAATCCTAGGTATCCGGATCTTTGAGTGGCACAACATCCGCCGGCAGCGTTCCACGTTTCCATGACCGCGGAAACTTGGCTCTTGCCCGCGGGATATCAGCTTGCGAATCCTTCTGGACGAAATTTGATCTGTGTATTACAGTATTACGGTATTACAGATACCGGAGCGGCGATATGGCCATGAGCGTGCGATTGGACCCGACGCTGGAAACCCGCGTGATGCAGGAATCCCGTCGGCTTGGTGTAACTAAGTCTGAATTCGTGAAGGATGCACTCGAGCGGGTGCTGGGCCTTAAAAATCCCGCGGAACTGCTTAAATCCGTGCGCAGCGGCAAACCAATGGGAAATCCGCAAGCGTCACGCAACGTATCGGCAAGAATGAAGGCCAAGCTCCGTGCGAAGCTGTCTGATTGATTCCGGACCGCTGATCGCACTGTTCGCGGTTGATGACCACCATCACGCTCGCTTCGATGCGCTGGTGAAAGAACTGTCGGCGGGTGGACTGCGGCTCATTACGACCTGGCCCTGCATTGTCGAAGCCTCGTATCTGCTCGAGATACCGCAGCGTTTTGAAATGCTAAAATGGATAGAGCTGGGCGGCGCGGTGATTTATCCGTTCGAGCCTGCGCAGCTTGGTGACATCGTTCGATGGATGCGTCGTTACAGCGAAGCCGGCAAACGCGAGATGGATCTCGCTGATGCATCCCTATATTGGCTGGCCGTCGAAACGGGCGTGTCCGAGATCCTGACCGTCGATGTTGCGGATTTTTCCCGCTATCGCCTGCCACGCGGAAGGGCGTTTACTTTGCTGTAACAGGTGAAATGGCACAAAGTGGCGCGCAATGGCACAGCACCGGATCGGATCGGATCGGATCGGTCGTGAAGTGCCTTACAAGGCGCTGAAGACAAAGCGAAAATTGGTGGGCCGTGTAGGGATCGAACCTACGACCAATTGATTAAGAGAAGCCCATTCGGCCACTCACTTTACCCTTTTAGAACAATTACTTAAGCCTCTCGAACTGTGCCACAGTTTCCCAACTTACGCCGAAATAAGGCCTTGAATTCACAGATAGCCGTGCCGTCCGATGGCACAACTCGGGAGGGTCGTTTTGATTTCTGGCCACCTGCAAGAGACTAGAATCAAACCGCAAAATCCGCATCTTGTCGCTTAACGTTAAACGTTATACTATTCATCGATGATCAAGGGCTTCCGTTGCGCAGATACGAGAGCCTTGTTCGAGACTGGCAAGTGCAAGAGATTTTCGACGATTGCCAAAACCGCGACTCGAAAGTTGGCGCAGCTGGACGCCGCGCAAACCCTTGAGTTCCTGCGCTCGCCGCCGGGCAATAGGCTAGAAGCGCTGAAAGGTGATCGTAAAGGACAATTCAGCATTCGGATCAACGGCCAGTACCGCCTTTGCTTTAGCTGGACCGCTGAGGGGCCGACGGACGTGGAACTTGTGGACTATCACTGAGGGCAGCGCAGATGTTTAAGAATGGGATGCGGCCGATTCACCCGGGCGAGGTGCTCCGGGAGGATTTTCTGAAGCCGCTCGGCATGAGCGCCAATGCGTTGGCAAAGGCACTCAGCGTACCCGCACCAAGGATCAACGAGGTGGTCCGTGAGCGGCGCGGCATTTCCGCCGATACGGCGATGCGGTTGGCCAGGTATTTCGGTGGTGACGCGCGTTCGTGGCTAAATCTACAGACGGCCTACGATCTGCGGGTCGCGGAAATCAGCAACACCAAGCGCATTGCGCGCGAGGTCGCGCCCGCGGCGGCTTAATCGGGCCACCCAATCCGACGCGATAGGGGATCCGGCACCAGGATCGCCAAGATCCACCATTTCGGCCGATTTGTAGGCATGGCTGTAAGCGACCGCACTCGTCGCTTGGGTATGTCCTTACCGAGCCATCGGTAACGCTTTCGGCTTCGGTGGACGATGGCGCTGCTGCCTTGTACCAGAGGTCGATTTCGTCGGACTAGTAATCGTTGGCGCGCCTGCCGCCAAACACTTGTTTATATCCCACGCTGTGGAATATGAAGGATTTGCTTGGTAACGGGAACCCTAGAAGCCCTCCAACGCCCAACACGTGTTCGCGGCAGCGGTGCCGACGATCGACGAGTCGATACCCGATGTCGCGCACCATTGCGGCACGCACTGTTCGGCAGAAGACGCGATTCGGCGTGCGCTTATTGCATATCGAGGAAAGCCGACACCTCGTGCAAGAAGGCGTCCATTTGGTCGACGAAGCTCATATGTCCGCTGCGTGCCAGTATGACTAGTCTGGAATTGCGGATTGCTGCGTGAGTTTCTTCCGCCGTCGCACGGCTGACCAAATCATGGTCCCCCACAATGATCAACGTCGGTAACTGCAGATGATGCAATGCCGGCACGAAGTCAAAGCCAGCCAGATTGCCGTCAATGTGAAAATCGCTGCGATTCCCCCACATTTCGCTAAGCACGTCCCACCCGATGGAGTCGCCGTGATCGTCCCATGGCGGAGATCGACCTACGTTCTCGTAGGGCGCTTCGGCCTCATCCGCCAGCTTGCGATATTCTGGTAGCTGAGCGCCATCTGCACCGATGATGCCCTTGCGCTCCAGCGCATCGATCTGCGCGCGCAAAGCAGGGTCGAGCGATTCCTTGATAAGTTTGAAATCCGCGTTGACTCGCGTCGCGCTGGAGCCCGTGTCGGCAAGAATCAGCCGTCGTACGGTCGAGGGATATTTGATCGCATAGGCTTGCGCCAGAATTCCGCCGAAGGAATGGCCCATGACATCGACGCTCTTTAACCCGAGTGCACGGCGCACGGCATCTGCATCGCAGGCCATGTAATCCAACGTGTAAGCTTTATAGTTGGCAAGACGCTCTGAACGCCCGGAACCGCGTTCGTCCATGAAGATCAGGAGATGGTGCTTGGCGAGCGGCAATAAATAAGGCAGAAAATACCCGTGTGGGGCGCCGGGACCGCCGTGCAGAACCATAAGCGGCTGCCCCTGCCCGATGGTTTCGTAATAAACGATTGCTCCGCAGGCATCCACGTAACCATCGCGCCGTTGCAGCAGCGCCGCGGCCTCTCCGCCGGCAGAAGGGTAAACCGCCACACACCCGATGATGCCGATGATCAGCACCCAAATATTAGATCTCAATGACTCATCGCTCGAATGACGGCTCACGGAGCGGCTCCTTTTGCTTAGAAGTGCATCTTAAGATCGATGCCCACCGTACGCGGCGGTGTCGAGATCTGGGTCGAGAAAGTATTTCCGAAACTGTAGGGGGTACCCTGCAGGATCGCCAAAATGCCGTTCGAGTTCGTGAGATTGTGCCCATAGAGCGACAGATCGTAATATCCGTTACGCATTCCGAGCGTGGCTTCAAGCGCACTATACGCAGGCCGCACGGCATTGTAGCCAAACCCCGCGGGTATATTGCCGAGGTGGCTCCAATCAAGACGCAGATACCCGCTATGTCCGATGATCAGCGTCGTATATTCGCCGCCAAGATTGAATTTCTGCCGCGGCACACCGGGCACCGCTTCTCCCACCTGCGCCGCGGCGGCCTGCAGAAACGGTGCATCGATAGAGGTGAATTCCGCGTGATCGTACGAGCCGCTAGCACTCAGTACGAGCGATTCGACGGGCTTGAAATTGATCTCCGCTTCGAACCCCTTGCTTTGCGCAGTGCCGACGTTCGCGACGAAGGCGTAGCCGCAGCCGGGGTCGGTGACCGCTTGCTGCACATTCTTCCAGTCGATCCGGTAGCCGGCCACATCGATCGACAGTTTGCGGTCCAGAAATTCCACCTTCGCACCGAGCTCGTAGTTCCAAACCGTGTCGGGTTCATAGAGCGGTGAATAGGCGCCGTTCAGCGTACAGCCGATTCCCGTGGGAAGCCCGACGTTCGGGCCGCCCGGCCGGTAGCCGCGCGCCGCCGTCGCGTAGACCGTGGTGTCCTCGAAGGGGTGATAGGTCAGCACCAAGCGGGGGCTGTTGCCGCTTGCCTTCGCATGGACCAACGGCTGACTCGGCGCGGCAAGAACGCCGCTCTGTACGTTCTCCAGACTGTCGCGGAGCTCGTAGTAGCGTTCACCGGCCGTGATCTCGAAGCGCGGCATGATCTTATAGGTTAGATCCACGAAAACCGCAATCTGTTGGTCGATCACCGTTTGGTCAAAGCTATACAAATTCGGACCCGCCGTCTGTCCGATGGCGCCCGCAAACGCGCTGCTGTTGGTCGACTCCGTCGAATGCTGGCGGTTGTGGCTGAAGTACGCGCCACCGACCCAGCGCAAGGCTTGCTCTGTGGGAGAGGTCAAGCGAAGTTCCTGAACAAAACCGGTGTTGTGCGAAGTGTCGAAATCCGTGCTGGGATAGTTGGGCGGATAGGGAACACCGAATGCCGGCGCGAGATTGGCCCAAAAGAGCGTGAAATCGCCCTGAGTCTGCACGTCGCGAGAAAGTACCGAGGTCGATGACATCAGCGTCGCAACATCGAAGGCGTAGTCCACTTGCAGATTACCCACTTCGAGGCGGCTCACCTGCGGGCTCGAGTACGTCTGCGGCATGGTGAATTCGGGTAAGTTGCTGAAGTAATTTGAGTTGTTGCGGGCATCGATTTGCGAAATCATGAACGAGGGCGTGATGGTCAACCCATCAATCGGTTTCCAAAGCCCGATGATCCGGCCGCTCTTGAGATCCACATCGTTGATTTGCCGCGCTGTCACCGGCAGTTCGGGCCTGGCGACGTTGTAATCGCCGGGGGCTGCTTGGTTGATATATCCCGGGACGTGCTCGAAGGCGGCGACGATCCGAACGGCGGAATCGGACGGCAAGGGTAGATTTACGGCCGATTTCGTGAGGTACCCGTTGCCGCCACCCTCGACCTTCGAGCCGCCGAATTCGGCGTTCACGGCGAAGGCCTTAGGGTCGGGCTGGGCTGTCAGGATACGGATGGCGCCACCCATGGAGCTCGAGCCATACAGCGTTCCTTGCGGCCCTCGGAGCACCTCGACGCGATCGACATCGAAGAAATCGATGTCGGGCGCGCCGGCATAACCGTCCGTGCGGATATCGAGGGGGGTCTCGTTGATATAGAGCGATACCGCCGGCTCGAGTCCGTAAGAGGTGCCGAGCCCACGGATTGCCAACGTGGTCTCTCCCGGACCGAGGACGTCAAAGGACAGGCTGGGAACGTACGCCGCAAGATCCGCATTCCCCTGCAGGCGCATCTGATTGAGCGAGTCACCACTCATGGCGGTAATGGCCGCCGGCACGTCTTGCAGCCGCTCCGTCCGACGCTGCGCCGTGACGACAATTTCGGTCAGAGAATCGCTCACGCTTTGCGCCGCCGCCACCTGGATCGTGAGCAGGCCGCCCAGTGCAAGCGCCGAACAAGCGAACTTCATGACGCTCCCGTGCAATACATCAGGGCTGCTCGAAAGCCTCGCGTCGCCCCACGACTCGCGAGTACACGTCCGCGCCGTAGCGCACGCCCGAATTTCGGTCGTAGCTCAACAGCGCGATGACGCGCGGCCTCTCGCCGCGCACCGGCGGCACTCGATGCAGAGCGCGCCGGCCGCAGAAGAGCAACAGCGTGCCCGGCTCGACCCTGATCGAACGCACGCCCTCGGAGCGGGCATCCATGGCGGCGGCGACGGCGGCATAATTCTCATCGTCGTCGTCTCGGATATTCGGCACGAAGTCGAAGGTGCCTCCGGCTTCGGGCGCCTGCAGCAAAATGGAGACCACGAAATCGTTGAGATCAAAATGCCACCCATGCGTATCGCCCTCGTACATGACGGTCGCGGTGCACCCCATGACCGGGTCCGCCAGGGGGAAGAGCACCGGTTCGTTCAGCATTTGCGCAATACGGCGCGTGAAGGTGTCGTTCGCATATAGTGCCCGCAGTAGACCGCTCTTACGCAGCACATCCATCGCCACCACAATCTGTCGGCTCATGTGGATACGACGCCGCACATGGTCCGGGGCGTACTGGCCGGAAGATGCCTCATCGTAAGCACTGAAGGACTGTTCGCGCCGGTAGGCGCGCGGCACGGCATCGAGCACTTCGGTGGTCATCGCCTGCGCCGCGCCGGCCTTAAGAAAGCCGGGCAAGCAGGCGCAACTCGATTCCTGCAGCTGACGCCGACAGGTATCCGCGATGGCGGCGAAACCCGCGTCGTCGGTGAGCGGATAGCGCTCAAGGTCCACCAAATCGGCCAGCGTCATCTCAGTCATCCTTAGAGGTGCTAATGCATCTCGTTGCCTTTATCATTTATATTCGAACAAACGGGGCCGCGAACTAGAGATATTCGATCGATTCCGTATAATTTTAATATGGTGACCCTACGTCGATCCCTGCCTCCGATGAATGCACTGGTGGTTTTCGAGGCGGCCGCTCGGCACTGCAATCTGACCGCCGCCGGCGCCGAACTGTGCATCGCCGCCTCCGCCGTGAGCCGCCATGTGGCCACGGTGGAACGCGAGACGGGCCTTGCCCTGTTCATTCGCAATGGCAATCGGCTCGAATTGACGCCGACGGGTCAGCGGCTGGCCGACGCCGTGGGCGCGGGCTTAGGTCACATGCGCGACGTGCTGTCATCGCTCAAGCAGCGCGATTTCGATCGCACACTCACCATCGCCTGCAGTCACGACCTCGCGCAAAATTGGTTGATGCCGAGATTTCGGGAACTCGCCGCACTGCTCAACGATTGGAAACTGCGGGTGATCACGGCCGCCTCTTATGAAGCCTTCGATGCGGAGGACATCGACTTATCGATCCGCTTTGGCGATGGAGACTGGCCGGGGTTCACCGCCATCCACTTGTTTGCGGAAGAAGGGTTTCCGATCTGTGCCCCTGCGCTTCTCGAGCGCCATCCGGAGTTGCTGAACGCATCGCCCCGGACCCTGATGAATTTTCCTCTGCTGCGACTCGCCAGTGAGGACACGGTGGGGCTCAAGTGGGCGGACTGGCTGCGCGATCAGGGCGAAGCGCTGCCGTTGGTCAGAGGTCCGGTCTTCTCCACGTTCTCACTGTTGCTGTTGGAACTCGTGGCGGAACGCGGCGTGGCGCTCGGCTATCTGCACATCGTCGACCAACTCTTCATCGATCGGCGCATCGTTCGCTTGTCCGATCGCTCCGTGAAGACCGGCCTCGGGTTTTACGCCGTGTTTCGCGAATCCGGGTCGATCCCCATTCCAATGATCATCGATCTGTTTCGCAAGGGCATCGATGCGCCGAAGCCGCAGGCGCCTCCTTAAACGGTGCGCTTGTGGAACTCACCCCCTTTCATGATGGCGCTTAAGTGCCGCCCTCCTTGGGCCAATACATTGAGGTCCCGCAACGGGTCGCCGTCCACGACGAGAATATCGGCGTAGCACCCCGGTTGAATTTTGCCGAGTTTGGGCTCCATCAAGATCTCGGCATTCACGGACGTGGCGGAACGCAAGATATTGGCCGCCGATTGGACTTCGCGTCGGACCGTGAACTCGCGGTCCTGGTGGGTATGCAAGTGCCCCAACAGATCCGTGCCAAAGCCTATCTTGAGAGCCTGGCGGTCCATGATTTCCAGGCCGCGCAGCGAGCTGTCGCTAACTTCCTTGAGCTTGGCGCCCGCCCAGGCCGGCAGCAAGCCGGACTTGGCGTCCTCGAGCAAGGCACGAACGATGATGGTGGTCGGCACCACGTAGGCATCGGCGGCCTTGACCGCCGCCGCCGCCGTCTCGTCGATGAGGGTCGCGTGTTCGATGGTCCTGATGCCCAATGTTGCTGCTCTGGCGATGGAACTGGGCGGATGGCAATGGGCGGCCACATACTTGCGGCGGCGGGCCGCCTCATCGACCGCGGCCGACACTTCCGCGTCGGTAAACTGATCCATCCAAATCGGATCGCTGGGCGATAACACCCCGCCGGAAAGCATGATCTTGATGCAATGTGCCCCGCGGCGCAGTTCCTCCCGGGCCGCCGCACGCACCGCATCCGGCCCGTCGCAGAGGACGCCGACCCGACCACCCGCATAACACCCGCACGCGCCAATCGTACTGAACGGGTCGCGGAAATCCCCATGTCCGCCGGTCATCGATAGAACCCGCCCGGCAAAGTACAGCCGGGGTCCGTGGATGAGGCCATCTTCCACCGCACGGGCGATTCCAATTTCACCGCCGCCCACATCGCGCAGTGTCGTAAAGCCACAATCGAGCGCGTGCCTCAGCATTTTCGCGGCGTAACTGGCCACGTAGGTCAGCGGTTGAGTCTCGGTGTCGGAGACTTTGAGGCTCGATCCCATCACATGGCAGTGGGCGTCGATCAATCCAGGCATCAAGGTCTTGCCGCGAACATCGATCACTTCCCCCGCACGGGGAGGATCGAGATGGCGCTCCACAGCGACGATGCCATCGTTCTCGACCACGACGACCGATTCGTCCAGATATTCGGAACGGATACCGTCGAAAATTTTTGCATTGATAAAGCTCGTGCGTGGCAATGTCAGCCCTCCAAGGTGGCGTGATCCCCCGCGGCGATGCGCTGCCCGGAGCGCGCCCGCCCCTTCGACCAAGACGCCGACCACAGATACAGCGTGATGCCGACGGCGCTGGCGGCGGCGCAGATCCAACCCACAGATCCTAACCCGAACATCGGCAGGACGACACTCGCCAGGGCCGCACCTCCGGCGAGCCCCAAACCGTCCGCTGCCGGCACGACCGCACTCGCCCGACCGCTGCTATCCGATTGCGCAATGACCGTGAACTGGAAGGGGAATGAGGCGCACCATGAAAAATAAAAGACGCCGGCGGAGGCGATGAAGCCGATCGAGCTGTGCGCATGGAACAGACCCACGATCGATAGGATCTCGGTGGTGAGCAACGCGACGAGCGCTATGCGGGGCTCGACTCGATGTGCCATCGCCCCCACCCCGAGCGCCCCTGCGAGTCCCGCGAAATTAAACAGCACCAAGGCCTGAGTCACACCGGCAGATGGAATCGAGCGATACGCACCAATCGGCGCGAGATACGTCCACAGTGCGCCCTGCCCTGCGAAGAAAACAAACAGGGCCACCACGGCCAAAATCGCGCTCATCGGGTGAGAGGCCACCCCCCGCCGCTGGATCGCGGACGGAGCAAGTGGCGAAGATGGCGGCAACAGCGGGCACAGCGCAAATCCGAGCACTGAGGCGAGAGTCAAGACCAGGAACGGAGCGCGCACGCCGTGCATCTCGATCAGGCGTGGAATGAACGCCGTGGTCACCGCGGCCAAACCAACTTGTGCGGCGGCGTACACGGCGAACGCACGGCCCGGACTCAATGCCTTGGCGAGAGCCATCATGCACAACGCGCGCAGCACTCCGCCGCCCGCACCGCCGATGGCACGCGCCGTCAGGAGTGAAGCAAAGTCCACGCTCGCCGCCGTGGCGACGTTCCCAACGACCATGACACACAGACCGACGACCGCGAGGGTGCGCAACGTCTGTCGCGGTGAGGCCCATAGAAACAGCCCCGTGCCCGCGACTTGCGCGAACAACTCGGTTGCTGCGACAAAGCCGGCTTGATTGACGTGCAGACCGGCCTGCTTCTGCCAGACCCCGACCAGCACGGGTAGAACCGCCCCCACGGCCGTGGCGATAATACCGAGCGATCCCGCGGCCCAAAAGGTCCGAGTCGAGGGGCGGGCAGGGTGTTCAATAGTCAAGTCCGTCATGATTTTCGTCGGCCCCTCACACGCACCCTGACCCACTCAGTCCCCTGCCCAGGCGGGTATCACGCCAAAGGCATTCCGTATCGCAGCGAACGGCATTTGGTAACCAGGCGCGCGCCCCTGCAACAATATTTTTCGCATCGAATGAATGATTTTTCAGCATGGAAGGCTCGCCGCGGCGGTGCCATCATCGCCGCGAGCTCCCGAAAGCTCAATCGGGGATGCCCCTGCGAACACACAGGCCGATAATATCGATTTTGAAGCGGCGGCGTCGGCGGATGAATAGGAGGACGAAGGAATGAAGAGGTCCGAGAAGTCGGAGCTTGATCGGACATTGATGGACCGGCGCAGCTTTCTACAAACCTCCACCTCCTCAGTGCTCCTCGCATCCATTGCCGCGGGTTCGACTCGAGACGCTGCGGCCGCCCAGGCCGCGCGGGCACCGGGACCTGAAATCTTCTTCTCCAAGGAGGAATACCTTGCCCGATGGGCACGGGTGCAAGCGGCAATGGCCGCTGCGGGCTATGAGAACTTGCTCGTATGGCAACGATCCGCGAGCACCTACGATCGGGTAGGCGATGTCTACTGGCTCACCAATTTTTACACGCAGGGCACGGGCCAGGACCCGCTGAGCGAGGAGCTCGATGAGCCCTGGACATTCGCCGCCGTACTGATTCGCAAGGGACGCGAGCCCGAGCTGCATATCGGCCTGACCAATGACGAGATAGACGCCTCGAAGATATTCTGCGGCAAGTTGGTCAGCCATACACCGCACATGACGGTCAAATTCGCCGAGTACCTGGTCGCCGAGCGAATCGAGGGGCGAGTGGCGGTCGTGGGTGACGATGTGCTCCCGGGAAGGTTCGATCGCGTGCTGCGGCATGGCACGCCCCAGATCGAGTGGATTCCTGAAGAATCCTTCCTTGAGGGGCCTCAGATGGTCAAGAGTCCGAAGGAACTCGAAGCCTATCGGACCGCGGGCACGTTGGTGACGCAGGCGCTGACCTCAGCGATGGAAGCGATGATTGCCGGAGAACGGGCATGCGAAGCGGCTGCGCGCGCCGCGGCGGTCATTATGCGTGGGGGCGGAGGATTTCATCGAATCTCCATCTGTCATGGCGCCGCGATGATGAAGTCTCCTTTGAGCTTCGACTACTATGGCTACAATATGAACGCGCCGAGTGCCGGGGACCTGATCTCGGTCTGGATATACGGTCCCATATTCGCAGGCTACTGGCTGGATCCGGGTCGATCCGCCGTCTGTGGAAGGCATCCCACGCCCGAACGAAGAGCGCTGGTCGAGAGTTGCGCCAAACTCGTGGATGACATGGTCAAAGCGATCGCGCCGGGAATTACGGCGCGGGACTTAGGAGTTCGGTGGGCCGATATTGCACGCAAGGCGGGCTTCGACGAGCAGGCGGGCGATGGACTGTTTGGGCATGGTCTCAGCACCGGCTTTCCATCGTTCGTCCTTCCAATGGGCGACACCGACCCGGGACCGTTCGGATACAAGCGCATGAAGGGGACTCTGAAGCCGGGGATGGTCCTGACGGCTGAGGCCTTTCAGACCCGACCGGGCGTGGGAGCCGTGGGGTTCGAAAATAACTTTATCGTCACCGACACCGGCGCGGAGCTGTTGGACAAAACGCCCATGCTTTTCTGGTAGAAACGCGCACTATTGATCTTACGCTCGACGCCCTCCTCCTTCTGACGGTCTCGCCCGATGCGCCGCCCGGACTTTTCAGTTCGACGCATCGAAGCGCGACTTTGCGCGCAAGGGAGCGGTCGAACCTATATTTGCGCCAGTACCTTCACTGAGCCAACTAGAGTGTAAACAAGCGCCGAACAATGACCATCTGTGATGCGTCGCGCGCCAAGAATCATCAGCAAGCGGCGCCGTCCGGCGTCCATACCAGACGTCTATTTACACCCGAGAGGTGATGAGATTGCCTCGTCAGTCGAGTTTCTCGCGATATTGCGTCGAAACCCTGACTTCATTTCCCTGGGTGGCTGCCGCATGATCGCGGCATGACCTCATCGCCCAACATGCAACGAAGGAGCGAGCCGTGGACCGTTAAACGGTGCTTTCTATGCGCCTATGCTGCGGTGAAATTGAACCGAAATTCGGATTTCGATTCGCCACGGCACAAATGGCGCTCAATGGCACAACGTCGCTCTACAAGGGGACGAAGGTGCCGCGCAAGTTCTTGACTATGCTGGCTTAAATGGTGGGCCGTGTAGGGATCGAACCTACGACCAATTGATTAAGAGTCAACTGCTCTACCAGCTGAGCTAACGGCCCGTACAAACTTCAACCAAACAACTTTCCTCGATGCCACTCCCTGAACCCGAAGTGGGGTGGACGACGGGACTCGAACCCGCGACGGCCGGAATCACAATCCGGGGCTCTACCAACTGAGCTACGTCCACCATCGTCGAATACCCGACTTTAAGGTGGCGCGCCCGGCAGGAATCGAACCTGCAACCGCCGGCTTAGAAGGCCGGTGCTCTATCCGATTGAGCTACGGGCGCTTTTAAAA
>Ga0209048_10004570_pt1 | contig 13228 bp, 8 predicted proteins | sample FrelakmetCRP12CR_FD_187146 | JGI IMG/M metagenome (GOLD analysis project Ga0209048, IMG submission 187146) | Freshwater lake sediment microbial communities from the University of Notre Dame, USA, for methane emissions studies - CRP12 CR (SPAdes)... | ecosystem: Environmental > Aquatic >... | reverse complement strand
GAACGCATGTCCCCATTCGGAGTCGGCGCCGTCCGGACGTTTCAGGGTTTCAGTCTTGTCGGGGTCATCCGATTCAGCCATGGAAATTCCCGATGGGTGAAATCCGCTCCGGGGTCTACAGCGCCGACTCCGAATGGGGACATGCGTTCCGCGCTTTGGCCGACATCGGTCAAACCCCCTACGCGTCGGAGAAGCCGGGGACCAGCATCCTAGTGACCGCGTCGACATGGGTAATGTCTTGCCGAGGCAGGAACCGCGGCACACTCTCGCCCCGGAGCCGGGCCAAACGACGTCGGGCTGCGGCGGCGTAGGCGGCCATCTCCTGGCGCTCGAGGCCCTGGATTGCTGCTTCGAGCCGCTTGGCCGCGACGTCATCGAAGCCGCGTTGTGCGGCGATTCCCGCCCACAGGAGGTCCGCAAATGGGCGCGCATAGGGCATGGCTGAAACCCGTTTGAGATTCCCGGCTGCGCGCTCGGCCTCGCCAACAAGCTCTCGGCTGGCGGCCTTCCGGGATTGCTCGGCGGCCGCGAGGGCACAGCATCCGCGCATGTGTAGTAGCTGAGCCTTGTTGTTTGGAAACCGCAACGTCAAGGACGCGGCGGCACTCTTCCAGCGGGCCCGGATTTGGTTCCACGCTGCGAGGCCGTCTCCCACGTACAGCTTCACCAGGCTCTCGGCCATCAGAAACCAGTAATGCTGAATCTGAAACCCCTCGACGGACCAGGTGCTGTTGACCTCCACCAGCACCTGGCTCGCCACGTCCGGTTCATCACGGCTCAGCCAGGCAGCCACGCCGAACGGGGCGCAAATGCCGGCCATGCCATAGGCGTTCCCCCGGTCTCTGGCATCTCTCAGGCCAACGAGCACCCGTTCCCGCAGCTCACCCCATTCGCCGAGGAAGAAGCGCGACCAAATTCCCAGAGCTCGCGTTGACCACAACTCGCAGACCACGCCCTGGCAATCCCCAAGAATCCTTTCCGCTCTGTCGAGATGTTGTATGGAGGTGCGCCACGCACCTCCGAAGTGCTCATGCAGCCCGTGCCCAGCTGCGAGCGTGCCTTGAACCGCTGGGCTGTCCAGGTCCTTGCCGTGACGGTCCATATGCTTGAAGAAGTATTTCGTCCGGCGCGCGGAGGGCGCCTCGACTCCAGAATGACCAGCGAGGAGCGCCAGGCCCAGTGCGATGAAGTTGGGTTCCCCCAGTCGCAGGGCGCGCAATAGGAAGCGTGCTCCCATCTCCGCCCCCAGGCCGACGTCGACGAAGCTCAACACCATCGCGACGCTGCGGAGGTGGTCCATCAAGGCTAGCGTCTCTTCCGGGATGTCGGCGCGGTTGCGAGGAGTGAACCCGAGCCCTCGAAGGCGGATCCTCAGACGCAGCCAAAGCAGGGACGCGACGGTTCGTCCTGGCGTCCTTGGAACTGGAACACCTTGCGCTGGGAGGTCCTCGCGAATCAACTCGCGCCCCTTGTCGATTTGTCCCCCGAGGAGGTACTGGCTCGCCGCTCGCCGTCGAAGCGAGGTCCGTGCCCCGGGCTCTGCCGCGGTCGCCGCCTCCTGGAACACCTCCGCGGAGGCGATGCAGCGTCCATCGTTGCCGAGGGCTTCACCCAGGTCGCTCAGCAGCTTCAAGCGCTGGGCATGTTCGTGCCCAGCCAGTGCAAGCGCCTGCTTCAGGAGGCGCGCGGCTCGGTCAAATGCGAGCGCATCGGTCGCCTGCTTCGCGGCTGTCACCGTGTATTCGAGGGCGCGCTCGGGGTTCTCAGCCGCTCTGTGGTGTTGCGCGAGCACTTCGGGGTCTGCGCCGCCCGCGAGCTCGAGCGCGGTCGCCAGACTCCGGTGGCACGCCCGGGTTCTCGGTTGCGTCATCGCCGCAAGGACAGTCTCCCGAACGAGGTCATGAAACGGTTCCACGAGCTTTGCGTTCGGCAGCCCGGACACTCGGACTAGATGTTCGGTCACAAGAAGGTGCCAGGCCTCCCTGACCGAGCCAGCGGGCGCAGCAGCTGCGCGCGCGACCGCTTCGGGGATGGGGTGGCCGGCCACGGCCACGATTTGCAGCAACTCCAGCGCGGCCAGGGGAAGCTGGTCGATGCGCGAGCGGAGGGCTGCGTGCGCGTCCGGAAAATTCGGCCGTTTCCCGGTTTGTTGCAACCAGGTGAGCCGCAAGACTTCGTGAATGAGGAACGGGTTTCCTCCGACTTCGCGGGCCAGCTGCTTGAAGTCCAGGTCTCCTTGGTCCGACGGGCAAAGCTCGCGCATCAGTGCCTCCGCTGCGTCCGGCGCCAGCGGTCCAAGGTGTAGATGCACTTGCGCCCCGATTGGCTCCTGCGCCAGGAGCTTGAGACAGGGGCTTCGCTCTTGGTCCTCGCTCCGGTAGGCAAGGATGAGCAACATCACCGGTGCGTCCGGGGGTCGGAGGAGGTCCCGGAGCAATCCTGCCGTGTCGAGGTCTCCCCATTGCAGGTCGTCAATATGGACAATGAGGGTTCGGCGGTCGCCGATGAGTGCGAGCATTTCACGCAATGCACCGAAGGCACGGCGTCGCGTCTCTGTGTCGTCGGCGAGGGGAAACCGCTCACGGGCAACGCGTGCAGCGACCACCGGCACTCGCCCGAGACCCGGGAACAGTCGCACCAGCGCCGGGACATAGCGCGGGAGCACGCTCTCCGCATCGACGGTGTCGAGCGCATGGAGGAGTCGCGAGACATCGTCTATTAAACTGTCGATTCCCTGGTAGGGAACCTGTTCCGGTTCGTAGCAGCGACCCCGAAGGACGGTCGTGGCTTCTGCGCGTTCCTTATTGAGAAAGTGCGCCACCAGCGAGGTCTTGCCGACGCCGGGGCTGCCGTCGAGCAGGACCGTGACGCCCTCTCCGTCCACGACGCGGGCCAGACAAGCCTCAAGCTCTTCGATTTGAGATTTGCGGCCAAAGAGAACGTTTCTTTGGCTTGGTGAGGCCAGCGAGGTCGGCGCCTCTTGGCCCTGCAGAGCGAGGAGTTCGCGGCCCCCCGCCCGCACACGTGGGTCGTTCTCGAGCAGCGCCATGCACAAGGCGGACAGCTCCGGCGAGACGCGGTCTTCCACGTCGCGGGGCGCGGGAACCCCCGAGCGTTGAGGACTTGCCCTCAACTCCCTCTGGTTGAATGGCAGGCGCCCGGTCAGAGCTTGGTACAGCATCACCCCAACCGAGTACCAGTCGCTGGCAGGCGTCAACGGCTCCCCTCGTGCCTGCTCGGGCGACATGTACTCCGGCGTTCCAGCGCTTTCGATGCTTTCCCCAAGCTTGCTTGGCTCAATCTCTGTTACGAGGCCGAAGTCGAGCAGCACCAAACGGTCTTCAGGCGTGACCAGCACGTTGGAGGGTTTGACATCCCGGTGCAGCATGCCGGCCTGGTGGAGCACGGAAAGGCCGGTTGCCAGTTGCACGAGGGCGTTCCGCAGCCGCTCCTCATCGAGACCAAGCCCGGGCCGGACATACTCCAGGAAGGTCCCGCCCTTGACGTACTCCATCGTGAAGTAGACTTGGTCGCCTTCGACGAAAAGCTCGTAATAGGAGACCAGGTTCCGGTGGCGCACGTTCGTCAGGGACCGGGGCTCTCGCTTGATGCGGTACAATTGCTCCGGACGAATCACCTGAAGAGTCTTGAGCGCGACCTCCTCGCCGCTGTGCAGGTCGCGCACCAGGTAGACAACGCCGAAGCCCCCGGCGCCCAGCTGCCTTAAGACGCGGAAGCGGGCCGAATCGAAGGGCATGCTCGTCACCGACCGCCTTTCAGCTGCTTGCCCAGCCGCCTTGGCACACGTTCAGCACGACGAAGCAGCGGTACCGGAACGTGAACCCGTGTGACCAACTGCTACCCCCCTGTCGCCGAGCGCCGGTGTGTCCCGGGCAGCGGTCCCGCCGGTGGCTCAGTACGGATTCATGCCACAGTTTCGTGAGTGGATTGAAGGGACAGAGGCCAGCGTGACGCGCCCTCGCTGCGCTCGGCCATTTGCGACCCGCCAGCACCGAGCCGTTTACAAACAGCTGTGTAAAGCCCTCATGGGGCGGCAGCGGACGCCTCCGAAGGACCTCCGGGGGTCGGGCCAGCCAACGTGGCGTCTGTTGTCGTCGAGTCGATTTGGCTGAACCGCGCAAACAGCTCACCCCGGTTGCGGCATCCAAGCTTGCGTGCCGCCCGATGCAAAAGGACCCCTACCGTCGAGGCGGAAATGCCCATCTCAAAGGCAATCTCCTTGTTGGAGACCCCGGTGGTGGCCAGGCCCACCGCCTGGTGTTCTCTGGTGCTCATGCGGCGGGACTGGACACGCGAGGCACTCTTTCGCGCCAGAATGTAGACTTCTCCGTCCCGCTCATAGGTTTCGACCAGCGTCCAGCGGCCGGAAGTCAGGCCGACCCGGAGCGGCAAGGACACGTCCGCCCCCCTGGGCCTGATGGCTTCGCGCTGGTTTGGCCGAGCGGGACGCTGCGCACCGTCGCCCGCCGGAAGGCCCGGTGCCGGAAGTCCCATGGGCAGAGCCCGTCCGACGGCGTCTCGCGATGCCGCAGCGCATGTTGCCGGTCCGGGTCTCGGGCTGTCATTCGCCGCGCAACCACAACGGCGTGCTTCGGCGCCCGAAACGGGCTGCTGCGACTCCAGAAGGGTCAAAGTCGAGGCGTCGCTCTCCTCCACGACCAAAGCGAGCGCGCGGAGGCCGTCTTCGAGTCCCACTGCTTGAGACCCATCGAGCGGCCTCCGCGGCCCGTGGCGCGGAAAGCCTCCCCCCATCTGCGCTCTGCGCGTCATCGCTGGCTGCCTAAGCAACGCCAGTGCCAGCGATGACCTGTCGAAGATTCAGAGCCTTGCGTAGGTGGGAGTAGCCCACGTGCACTTCAAGTACCCGTCGCGGTGTACAACTAGCGAAGGCAGGTTTACTTCTTGGATTTGCGCGGTTGGGGCAGGCCGTATTTCTTGATCCGCTTGATGAGCGTTTGCCGTGCGATGCCCAGTAGCTTGGCGGCCCGGGTCTGACTGCCACCGCAGGCCGCGAGGGCGTCAATGGTCTCCTGGCGTTCGTTCTTCGACGCGGCCGGTCCCGGCGGCGGTGGCACACCGGGCGACGGGTCACCCGGTGAGAACACCGTCGTCCGCAGGCGGTCCACGGGCACGTCCTCTGGCCGAATGACCCCGTTGGCGCAGAAGACGACCGCTCGCTCGATGACGTTACGAAGCTCCCGCACGTTGCCCGGCCAGGAGTAGCGGCGCAGTTCCGCCTGGGCCTCCGGCGACAGCACGGGGGTCCGTTTCAGTCCTTGGGCGCGTCCTGCCTGGGCGGCGAATGCGCGTGCGAGCTCGTCAATTTCACTTGGCCGCTCGCGCAGCGGCGGGACCTCCAACGGGAACTGTGCGAGCCGATAGTAAAGGTCCTTGCGGAACCTCCCTTGTTCGGTTTCCGTCTCGAGATTCTTGTTGGTGCACGAGACGACACGCAAGTCCACGTGTCGTGGCTTGAGGCCGCCAACCCGAAGAAATTTCCCGTCCTCGAGAACGCCCAGCAGCTTCGCCTGGATGGCTAGCGACATCTCGCCAATCTCGTCGAGAAGCAGTGTGCCGCCATCGGCCATTTCCAGCAGCCCGGGCTTGGCTTTGTCCGCTCCGGTGAAGATTCCCTTCTCGTGCCCAAAGAGCTCGGCCTCGAGCAACGGTTCCGTCAGTGCGGCGCAGTTGAGTGCGACGAATGGGCCCTTGGCACGGGGCGATTTCCGGTGCATCTCGGCGGCGAGAACGCCTTTGCCCACGCCAGTTTCTCCGGTCAAAAGGACGCTAATGGAACTTGCCGCGACGCGTTCGAGGACGCGACGGAGGTTCTCCATGGTGCCGTCAAGCGGCGTGGGTGCTGCCGGCTCGCCGTCGCCCGCGCCCCGAACTGCGGCATTGGCGCGCTCCAGCAGCGCAGCGGCTAGGCGACCATCCCTCCGGCTGCAGGCCACGCCCACTGAGACCGAAGAGCACAGTTGCGCCAGGGACGCCGAGAGGGCCGCGGCGCGGTCCTCGGCAGCATCGGGCGAGCAGTCCACCCACAGCATCTCGTGTTCGCCCGGGGCATACCTGGCCAGCACGTCGCCAGGTCGGACGGACCCAGCCAGCCTCTCCTCGACGGACTCCCCCCGAGAGGCCGTGGTGTGGACGCGGACGACAGCGAAACTCACCCTCCCGCCGGCGGCGCGGCCACACTCGTCCTCGACGCGCGCCACGAAATATTCGTGCGTGGAAATCTGGACGGGCCGCACGGGTGTTTGCGCGCGCTGGATGAAGAGCATCGTCCGGCCGAGCTCAATCATGTCACCCGGAGTCACCTCCACCGTCTCTCCCGCCTTGAGCGAGCGGCCTCGGACCCAGGTGCCGTTCGCGCTGCCGAGGTCTTCGACGTACAGCTTCTCGCGCACGTGAAACTTCAGGTGCTGCCGTGAAATGGCCTTGTCGCTGATGCGGAACTCCACGCCCTCGCCCCGCCCGACGGTGACACTTCCGCTCTCTGGCAGGAGGTACATGAGATGTTGGTCATTCCAGAGCGCCAGGACGCGAAGCCGGTTCGAGGGCGGGAGGTTCCCCCCTCCGTGGTCCAGACTCTGGGTTTCTGACTTGAAGCTCATGCTCGAGGGCCTGGGGAGCGAAGGTTCAGAACCGTAGCGCACGACCGAGACGGAGTCGCGCCGGCTGGCCTGCGCAGACAGCCCTTGGTCGCCAATCCCGCACGCCAGTCTGTGTCCGTCGGTCGGCACGATGTTCAGGGCCCCTGGCCGTTGAGGTTGTTGAGTGATTTTTCGGCCTCGGAGTTGAACGCTCTTGCCTGGGCGAGCGCTTTCTCATCGTGCTGACGGAGGCCCGTGACGAGGGACGTCCAGGCTTTCTCCTGCGTCATCGAGTACTTGACGACGGACTCGAGGAACTGCTGTTGCCCGGGACTCCAGGGCTGGGGTCGCAAGAGGCGCTCCCGTGCTTCGCGCCAGGGCACAATGACCGTGCCTTGCACCTGAGCGCCAAATGCCTGACTGCCGAGTGTGCCCTTGCGCAGCTGCGCTAGGAGTCCGTTGAAAGTGTCGCTGACCCTGCCGGTGTCCGAGGAAAACCGTTCGAGGGTGGCGCCAGGGTCAGCCGGCTTGGGCAAGAACGCCAGTGCCGCCGCGGTGAGACAGAGCGTCCCCGCGGACACCGCGACGGGCTTCAGCGGGGACGGCGGACGCCCAGGAACCAGCGGCCGCGCCAGAAACGCCCCGGCCAGGGCCCCTCCGAGCAGCCCACCCAAGTGGGCAGTCGCGTCAATCTCAGCGCGGCTGAGGCCAAAGAGAAAATTGTAAGCGAGGAAGCCAGCCGCGAACCGACCGAGGCGCAAGAGCTCAGGGCTGGGGATGGCTTTGCCTTCTCGCAGGAGGAAGGTGCCGAGCGCTCCGTAGACACCGAAAACGGCGCCCGACGCGCCGGCACCGACCGCCTGCGGGTGGGCGGCGAGACTGGCGACGCTGCCGCACAGGCCCGCTGCGAGATACAGCACCAGGAAACAGACGTGCCCGTAGAGGCGTTCCACCGTCGGACCTGCTTCAGCCAGTACCAGCATGTTCATCAACAGATGGATGAGACCAAAGTGGAGGAACGTGCTTGTCAGAAGCCGCCAGGGCTCGCCGCCGAGTGTCGCTGGCCCGTAGTCCGCCCCCCACGCCACCAGCGCGCTGGCCAGGGGCGAGAAGGGGGTGACGCCACTCAGCACCATCACGCCATAGACGGCGACGTTGAGAAGGATGAGTCCCGGAACCACCCACAGCCGTGGCGTGACAGCCCGAAGCGCGCGTTGAAACTCGACGCTGGCGTTGGCAGCGGCGAGCGCGTTCGCCGTCGGGCTTTCTGGATGGGCCGAGGTGGCGCCGGCTTCGGGTTCCAATCGAGGCGCGGGAGGCGGTGCAACCTCCGCGCGCCGGACGTCCCGGACGCGGGGCTTGCGCCGGTCCCTGCGGTTGAGCCACCAGAAGCCAGCGGCCACGAGTCCGGTCGCGAGGGCAAAGGCGCCATACGACGCAAGCTCTCCGTGGAGGAGGCCCTCCGCCAACCCAGGCGATTTGCGCCAGATGCCGAAGAGGACGATGGCCAGCACCAAAGGAAATTGAATGGCCGTCCGCCCGAGAAACCTCTCTTGTGGATGAACTTCGCTGTCCAGGTGTTCGACCACCCGGCCCTCGTTTGGTGGGTCATCCTCAGCGCTCATCGCGCAAACCTCCCTGTTGACCGCGCGGGCTGCCGCAGGCGAGAGGCGTTGGGGGGCGGAGGCGGGGCCCGGTGGTGGAACCCCGAACCCGTCGTTCCGAAGACGACGTCCCAGAGCGGGGAGGTCACACCGTAGCGGGAATGGGCATCCTGGTGGTGGTGGCACAGGTGGTAACGGCGCAGCCACCGACCGGGTCCGCGGGCAGCGCGAGTCTGGTGGACGTAGTAGTGCACCGAGAAGAGCGAGAGGTAACCGGCGAGCGTCCCCCCCATCGCCGGGATGGCACAGTCCGTGCCGAGAAGTAGAAGGTACGCACCCGCGAAGAGAAGGGCGATTGGCCAGCTGAAAAGAGGAGGCAGCACGAGGCGCCGCGGGTCGTTCGGGAAGTGGTGGTGGTAGCCGTGCAGAACAAAGCCCCACACTTGCCGGCGCCCGCTCGGCGCCCCGCGCAATAGCCCGTGGAGGACGAAGCGATGCAGGAGGTACTCAAAGAGGGAAAAGCCAACCCAGCCGCCGATGAAAAGCGGCGCACAACGAAGCAGCCCAAGCCCACCCAGCGAGTGAATGGCAGTCCAAAGGAGGAGTGGCAGGAAGCAGACGGCTGGCGTGACGGGATGAGCCCGGCTCGCCGCTTCAAGAATCGAGTTCTCGAAGAGTCGAATCGACCGTGGCGTCCGTGGCCGGCCGGCGAGGGAGTTGGCCACCTCCACCGGGTGGGCGGCAGCTTCGAGGCAGGCCCGGGTGAGGCGAATCATGGGGATGGCCGCCTTTGCAGTCGACGCCAGGACGTGGGCACGAACAACCGAACCAGGGCGGTTTCCGGAGGGTCCCCGGGCCCGGTGACCCTCCAATACAGACGGTGGGCGATTGCGAAGGCGGCAGCAGCCAGCGGCACGGCGGTCACGACGTCGAGCAGCAGGTGTTGTTTCACCAGGAGCGTGGAAGCTGTGATGGCGCTGACCAGCCCAAGTGCCAGCAGGTTCACCGCCCGGTGCCTCGCCTGGCCCCAGACGGCAAACAGCACAATCCACGAGATGGCGACGTGAAGGCTGGGGAGCTTGTTGGCGCCCGGGGAGAAGTCGGCCGCGAACTCGGCCGCCAGCAGCTGCGCGGGCACACCCGTGCCGAGGACCGGCCTGGGGAAGGCGACTGGGACCAACAGGTAGACAGCGAAGGCACACAGGCTGGCGAGCAGGATGGCGAGAAGGCCCACGTTGAACCGATGCCAGTCCCGGAAAAGCCAGAGCGCGACCAGCGGGAGCGCGTAGCAAGCCTCGTACGGCCAGATGAACGCCGGGACGAGAGGGATGGCGCGGTCCCAGGCCGTGGTCAGGTCATGGGTTTGCAGCGTCGCCGCGTAGCGCCCCACCAACTCGAAGGCGGCAATCCAAAGCGCGTAGCCCACGAGGAGCGTCTTTCCGAAATGCAGTCGGCCACGGGTCCGCTCGCCGGTGGAGCGGGGTGGCCGAATGCGAAGGCCGAAGAGCGTCACGGCCAGGAGCAGGATGGCGACGCAGCTCAGCAACCCCTGCGCAACGAGCGCTGGAGGACAATCCTCGAAGAAGGCTCCCAGGACCGTGAGCTGCGTCGAGGCAAAGCCCGGCAGGGCGGAGATGAGTTGGGGACGTTGGCTCTGACCGAAATAGATGGGGTTCTGGAGCCAGCCCGGGTCGACATTCGTCGACAGGACGATGAGAAAGATCCCCTCGAGTTCCTGCCTGACCACCGCACCAATGAGGAGACCGATGCCCCCATAGGTGAGCCCGCCGAGCAGAAGCCCCAGCGAGAGCCGCGCGAGCCGGTGCGGCGCGAGCCATGGCACAATTAGCGCCGTCTGCCAGCCGACCAGCAGGACGACGATGAGCCCGAGGACGGCCACCTTGGCCAGGAGTACTTCCACCGTCCGGTACCCGGCGAGCACGAGCCTTCGGTCCACCTCCCGGCGCCGTGCCACAAGGTTGAAGGCGAGAAAGCATGCAAGGAAACAGACCGCAGCGTGCCCAAGGAAGACGAGCGACAGCTGACGCTGGTCAACGCGGCGAACGCCGTCGTCGATGACCCCCAGGTCGAGGGGCGTGCCACCAGGGTCTGGGCCTTCGGCCACGTCCTCGCGAAGTGACGCGACCGTCACCCGGACGGCCCGGCTGGTCGTCGTGAGCAGCACCACGGTGTCGAAGAGTGCCGGAACGACGAAGATGAGGACCAAGGCGAAACGTCGACGGAAGACGTCACGGAAGAGCAGTGCCGCGGCGACTGCCACTCGGTGAAGGCTGTCAGCCATCGGCGACCTCCAGCTTCCCGTCGCGCAACGCGAGCGCGACATCGAAATGCCCCGGCTCGAGCAACATGTGGGTGATGAGAACCACCGCCTGAGCGCGGCGCTTGGCCTCCTCCGTCCAGGAGATGAATTGCCAGTAGGCATCGCGGTCGAAGCCCGAGTAGGGCTCGTCCAGCAGGAGCACCGCCGGATCGCGCAGCAGCACGACGGCGAGGTTCAGTTTCTGTCGGGTCCCGCCGCTCATTGCCTCGACCGGCGTACGGCGGTGACGCTCGAGACCAAAGCGCTCAATCAACCTTGCGCAGCGCCGACGCAACTCCGCGCTCGGAAGGCGGTAGGCGGTGCCGAAGAGGAGAAAGTGTTCATCCAGCGTCAATTGCCCATACAGCTGCGGCTCCTGTGGGCAGTACCCAACGGAACCCTGGTGACGCACGCGTCCCCGGTCCGGAGCTTCGGCACCGGCGAGGAGGCGGAGCAGGGTGCTCTTCCCAGCGCCGTTCTCGCCCAGCACTGCGACCAGGCCACCAGGCCAAACGCGCAGACTGGCACCGCGAAGCACCTGGTTCCGGCCGTACCGCTTGTGGAGGTCTTCGGCGTCGAGCACCGCCGCCTCATGTGCGCTCGAAGGAGACGGATTCATGGATTCCCCATCCAGCGCCGAGGTGGCCTGGTTCGGAAATGCGTGTCAGGCAGCGGCGCTGGTGCGTGCGTCCGGCCGCCGCCTTCAGCAGCCAGCGGACCGGTGCCACCGGAAGACGACTGCGGTCAATGGCGCCGCCCTCGTGCAAGACGCGTTCGTGCGCAACGGTGCCACCGGCTGTCTCAATCTGGGCGAGCGCCAGGTTTTCTGAGGGTGTAAGGGGACCGGGCTCGGCAGGAGTCCCCAGGGCGGTCCACCGTGCGAACTGGTTCCAGACGTCCCCGTCGGAGAAGCGCAATCGGGTCCAGACGATGCTCGAGCGCGAAAGGTGCGCCCGGCCCCAGTCAAGCGTCTGAAGACCCCGGCGAAGCGTGGGTTGTTCCACCCTGAGATGGTCGACGTAGCCAGTCCCACCGACCGAGCCGCCGCCCAGCGCCGCCGGCAGCTCGAGCCTTGCCTGGGTGCGCCCCATACAGACGCTCCACTGCAGCCCGGACCGCGCTGTGTCCGGCGGGACGAAGCCGCCGTTCAGAGGCGTCGACCGAAAGCGGAAATGTCCCACGGAGCTCTCGAGCGTGACGTCGAGAGCCTCGTCACTGGCGAGCGTGGTGCGATGGGCCGACGAGGGTCGCGCGACATAGACACGACGGCGGCCGTCCGCCGGATAGGTCTCGAGCTCCGCGAAGCGCAGCCGGCCCCCGAAGAGGTCGAAGCTTGCCAGGTACAGCACGTACACCGAGCCGTCTGGAGCAACGAGGTCTGCGTAGAGCTTGTCGAAGACCATCCTCACCACCTCCCGACTTGGCGCCAGTGGAGGCCGAAGATGACGAAGACCATTGCCCCGACTGCGGTGGCCGTTCCCAGCGCCAGCAGGTCGAGCGAGCCATGCGTGACGGGGACCGTGCCATTCGCATCCAGGCGCATGAGCGACACCAACGAAACGCCTGCCCCGATGGCGGCGAGCCACTGGCCGCGCGTCCAGGCGAGCGAACCGAGGCGTGGCTCGTCCCGCAGCTGCTCGATGCTTAGCCGGACGAGGAAATACCAGAGCCACACGAGGAAGGTCGTCGTCCCGGCGGCGCCGTTCCGCATGTTGAGGACGAGCGCCGCGCCGGCGGCGACGAGGCCCACCGCCGTCCCGAGCAGTTGCACGGGGACGCGGGGCAGGGAGCCGACTTCCGGTCCAAGCAACCGCACCACCTTTGCGTCCGGATTCGTCCAGCGCACCCCGTGAGGCACGGGTCGGCCGAAACAGCACCCATAGGTGAGGCAGCCCACCCGCCCCAACGCCGTGCACACGCACAGCAGTGGCATGAGTCGATCCAGAACTGCAAGGGAAGGAATCCCCGTGCTCGCACCAAAGAAAGCGATGAAAGCCGCCAGGCCGAGATACCCGCCCCAGGAGACGAAGCCGACCGTGCGCAGCTCAGAAAGCCCGCTTCGTCGAAGGGCCGCCACGTTGTAAGCAACTGACCCGAGTCGCGCGCCGACCGACATCGACAGCGCCAGACCGACGGAAACCCCGACGTACTGCGACGGCGAGCACAGCGTGCCGAGAGTCGCGCGCGCGAACAGCGTGACCAGAAACGACCCGAACGCGACGAAGGCGCCGTAGGTCACCCACAGCGTCGGACCGACACGGAAGAGAACCGTGCGATTGGCGAGGCGTTCCACCACGGCGTGGAGGCGAGGCCAGCCCCCCACCGACGGCAGCTTCCAGGCGGTGACGCGGCCCACCTGCTGGTAGCTTTCGCCGTAGCGTTTCCACAATGCGGGTCCCTCCAATGTCACGACGTATGACCAGCACGCAGTTGCCAGAATGAAGGGGGCGAGAAGCCCGTGTCCCAGGGACCCTTGGGCGCAGCCGAGCCCGGCTGCCGCGACGGTGAAGCCGACGTTGCGGACTCCGGCACGGCCAAGGCGTGCACGGGCATGCGTGAGCATCTCGGGCTGGCCATCCACGAGCTCCAGGTGGCCGCCGGGGAGACGGCGCGCCACCGCGGGGCTGAAGTAGCCTGGGCCCGCGCCGACCTCGAGGACCCGGTAGGCGGGGCCCAGGCCCAGGTCC
>Ga0209048_10004569_pt1 | contig 13232 bp, 10 predicted proteins | sample FrelakmetCRP12CR_FD_187146 | JGI IMG/M metagenome (GOLD analysis project Ga0209048, IMG submission 187146) | Freshwater lake sediment microbial communities from the University of Notre Dame, USA, for methane emissions studies - CRP12 CR (SPAdes)... | ecosystem: Environmental > Aquatic >... | reverse complement strand
CTTCTGTTTCCTTCCGCTTGCGTCCCGCATGTACTGTCCGAACTCACTCTTGATCAGGAGGTCCCCGCTTATGACCGGACCGTCGCGGCAGACCCTGAGCCCTGACGGGTCGATGCAGCAGGAACCGCAGAGCCCGACACCGCATTTCATGTACCGGTGCAGCGTGAACTCGGTCCGGTGTTCGATACCGATCTCGGCGACCTTTCCCAGCACCGCCCGCATCATCAGTTCGGGCCCGCATACCACGATGCGGTCATAGGCACCAAAGTTCAGGTCATCAAACAGGGCGGTGACAAAACCCTGGACCCCTAAGGATCCGTCATCAGTCGCTATCTGGAGGTCGGTGCATTCATCCAGCTGGTCAACAAAGAGGAGCTCGGTCTCGGTTCGGGCCCCGAGCAGAAATGTCATGACCCGGTCCCCCCGTGCAAGGGGAAGGAGGGGAGCTGCACCAACACCGCCGCCGATTGCAAGCATTTTCTCGCCCTGAAAAAATCCGTTGCCAAAGGGACCGCGGATCCCGATGCGGTCGCCAATGTTGAGGCTGAAGAGCGCTGTTGTCGCATCGCCCACCTTCTGGACAGTGATAGAGTTTGCAGAAGAGAGCGCCATGGGCACTTCATCAACGCCTGGCACCCAGACCATCACAAACTGCCCTGCAGCAAATTCAAAGGGTGAATCAAACGAAAACGACCTTATGGTCGGGGTCTCCTGCCGGATCCCGGTGATAGTGACCGTACGAGGGACCTGGTCAGCCATGGGCGCACCCCACAAGGTCCTTGGCAGGGACACCGTCGTCCGCGTAAAGCGTGCGGGCGATGGTCTCAAAGACCCTTACGTCAGAATATACGGCACTCCCGATCTCAACTGCCACCGCGCCGGCCATCATCATTTCGATCACGTTATCAGCGGAACTGACGCCGCCGCACCCGACGATGGGAATCTTACATGATTCGTACAGCTCGTACACGCAACGGACTGCGACAGGAAAGATCGCTTTGCCGGAGAGCCCCCCGTACCGGTTCCCGAGAACCGGGCGGCGCAGACCCGTAGAGATCCGCATCGCTTTTACCGTGTTGATTGCGACAATCGCGCTCGCTCCGCCCCGCTCCGCCGCCTTCCCGATTGCGGTAATATCGGTCACATTCGGAGTCAGCTTCACCCACGTGGGCATGCCCAGCCGGCTGACAGCACGGGTGCATGCCTCCACAAGGTGCGGGTCACTGCCGACCGCTGCCCCGTACCCCTCCGTATGGGGGCAGGAGAGGTTCAGCTCAATTGCTGCCGCGCTGCCTTGGAACCATTCCGATACCATGGCAAACTCTTCCGGGTTTCCCCCGTAGATGCTCGCAATGACCGGCTTTCCTTTAAGAGACGAGATCTCCTCGACAAAGTCCTTTGACGGGTTCGGCAGCCCCATCGCGTTCAGGACACCATCATCGAGGATCGCAAGGCAGGGGCCCGCATGCCCGTCCTTTGGCTCGGGTCCGATCGACTTTGTGACCACGGCCCCGGCGCCGTAACTGAGCATGCGGGCAAGTGACGCCCCGGTAGTCCCGAGAACCCCGGCGGCGAGCAGGAGGTGGTTTGAGGTCTGGATGCCCCCTACGTTCACCGGCCCGGGCCTGATCGACACCATCCAACAGGAAATGGTCGTTATTTATTATAAAGAGCATCTTTTTGAGTGGATTAATGGGTCCTCTTGGAACGTTGGGGTCGCTGATGATGCGGGTACATCATGGATAATTCAATCAAGTGTCCGCCGGTACGTAGTGATACCGAGGATGATCATTGCACTGGAAAAGATGAGCAATGCAATCAGATCGGTTCCAATTACATCGAGTCCCTGTCCCCGGAGGATAATACCTCTGAGTGCATGGACTGCATAGTACTCCGGATTAATTACAGTGATCCAGCGTAACCAGTCAGGCATCCCAATCACTGGATAAAATGCGCCGGATGTCATGAACAGGATGAGGTTTAGAAATGCTACTACCGAGGCGTATTCCTGCTGGGCAGAGAACCGCGACGCAAACGACACCACAAGACTGGTAACCCCAATACACGCAATAAAGATCACGAGAAGGACTAACAGCAGGTCTTCTGCACTCCTCAGAATAATACCGGTAATGAGAATATCAATCAGGAAGATGGCGGTACCCGCAAAAAATGCCCTAACCGTGCCGCTTGAAATGATTCCGGCGATGATGCTCGTGCGCTGAACCGGGGTGACCAGGTACCCCTCATGAATCCCAGCCTCCCGATCCTTGATAAGAGCGATCCCGCCCCCGAACATGGTGGACGTAAAAATTGCCATGATAATGACCCCGACACCGAAGAACTGGATGTATTTGATATCGCCGTAAATATCATTAATCTGGACCGGATTATGTGCCCCGATCTTGGCAACAACGCCACTTACCGCTGATTCGACGAGGGTGGGGGTAATGGAATCCGCGCTGTCAACATAAAGACGGACTGCATTATCATTGGTTACCTCTGACGGAAAGACAACAACTGCACTGATCAATCCTTTTGTAAGGGCACGTTTGGCAATTGTTTCATCGGTATAAACCGTGACGTCTAACAGTTTGGGATAAGGATCTTTCTGAGTAATATGATCGAGCGCAATCACTCCATTGGTAAAAAGTGGGGTTTCAGTATATGGGGGTCCTTCTTGAACAACGGCGATAGGAATATGACTGATAGTCCCACCCATTGCATTACCAAAGATTACCAGATACATAACGGGCATCATGAGGGTCATGATGACAACAAACGGGTTACTGAGAAATTTCTTGAAGTCCCGCGTAAAGATAGCGATCGCACCACGAATCATGCTCATTGCCCGCGCCTCCTCCCGGACAGGGGCTGGGCGGTCTCGTTGTTGCCGTCGTCCAGTTTCCTTCCGGTGAGATAGATGAAGACGTCTTCTAATGATGGAGAATGTATTGAAATAGAAGTCATGGGAAGGGAGAAATTTTCAAAGATCGTAACAATTTCAGGCAATACTTTGCTCCCGTTCTTTGCAGAGATGATGAGTTTTTGTTGCTTTACTTCAACAGAATTGATCAGGCTTTTCTCTCTGATTGCAATAACTACCCTCTCATCAATTGTATCAAAACCGATCTCAATAAGGTCGCCTTCAGGAATTAACCGTTTTAAATTCTCCAAAACGTCCAGGGCAATAAGTCGCCCTTTGTCCACAAATGCAATGCGGTTACAGAGTTTTTCTGCCTCGTCCATATAATGCGTGGTCAGGATTATCGTCGTCTTTTCCGCATTCAGCTTTGCTATTTGCTGCCAGACTTCCCGCCGGGACTCCGGATCAAGTCCGATTGTCGGCTCGTCAAGAAACAGGATAAGGGGATGATGAATAAAGGCGCGAACGATCTCAAGTTTACGTCTCATCCCACCGGAGAATGTCTGGACTTTCATGTGAGCACGGTTTGCCAGTTCGGTCATTTCAAGGAGCTGCCAGATCCGGTCATTAAGAATACTATCCGGAACATTTACCAATTTCCCGTAAAATTCGAGGTTATCATATGCGGTGAGTTCGACATCGAGGGTGCTGTTCTGCGGGCAGACGCCAATAATCTCCCGGATCTTGGTAGGATCACTTGAAATATTATAGGTATCAACACATGCCGTACCTGACGTTGGCTTAAGGAGTGTGGTGAGGATCCGTATGATCGTGCTTTTCCCCGCTCCATTGGGACCCAATAAACCGAAGATCTCTCCACGATTAACCTCGAATGTTACATCATTGACGGCAGTAACGGTACGCTTTTGTTCACGGAATATTTTGGTCAGATGCTCAATCTGTATGATGCTCTCTCCCAAAGCCGTGGAACATACAGCGGTAGCGGAAGAACCTGCAGAGCTTCTGCCATCTTTTTGAGCTGCAGGTTCCGGGGAACGGTCAATACCATTGTTGTGCAAAGTGAGATCCATGGTATCCACTCACTTGACTTTTTCTAGGATGCGCCGCAGGTTTTTCAGCGACGAGCAAAGCTCTTCAAGATCTGTTTCATCCAGTTTGGAAAGAAGGGCTTGTAGTTCATTTTTAAAAATAGCAGTACCCTCCCTGAGATGCTTTTTTCCCCGTTGTGTGATGGCGATATTAATCACACGTCGATCCCCCGGATCCGGCAGACGCTCCACGTATCTGTCATCAATCAGCGTATCTATAAGAACCGTCATGTAAGGTTTCGATATATAGAGACGCTTCCCAATATCAGACATGGAAAGGGTGCCGTCTTTTAAAAGCACGCCAAGCACCCGGTACTGTGCTGCCTGCATACCGGAAATACCGTGTCCTGGTTTGATGATGTTTTTATAATAGAATGGCATCAGCGCAAGCATATCTTCAGCAGCCTTGTCCTCTATACCTCTCGCCATATGAGTTCACGTAATTGTCAAGTTGGTTCTCTTGCATAATAGTTTTATGGTTGAATTATTTTTATAAGAACTGTTTAAGTCCAGTTCTCAAATTGAACGGTTGATTCCCTATCCCCAAGAATAATCTGTTTGAAATGATGGGGAAATCTTTGAGCACCGCAATATTTTGTAAGATTAACGGGATATCGATAATTTTTCAATGCATTTATCCATGTATCAGGCATTCAAAACACTCCGAGACTTAATCGGTCATTTGCCTTACTTATTGTAAATATATTGAAATTTTGCTAATTTTTATCTGCCTGATACGATGCTAAATTTTAGTGATATAACCAAAAAATTTTGCATTCAGCGCCAGATTTAACCAGACTGCTGACAAACGTTCCGGCATGGAGCAAAAAACCATTGATATCCTTGCTCTGGTATTGGCGATCATGCTGTGTATCATTATCCTTGCAGGATGTATCGGTACGCAGGGCACGACAGGTACACCCACGGTTACCCCAACAATTCAGACAACCCCGGGCGTCACAACGATGGCAACTCCTGTCGGTCCGGTTTCGAACAGCGAAAAAAGCGTGGCTGACGCAAACAACCGGTTTGCTTTGGATCTGTACAGCAACCTTAAAAAAGATCCAAACTACTCGGGAGACAACCTCTTCTTCTCGCCATTTTCCATCTCGTCTGCCCTTGCGATAACATACGAGGGCGCCCGCAGCACGACCGCAGATGAGATCCGGAACGTGTTCCACTTCCCAACAGATGACAGCGTGCGAAGGCAGGGGTATGCCGGGATTAACGCGGGTATGAATGCGGAGAAAACCGGCTACACGCTGCGGACGGCAAATGCATTGTGGGCGGAAAAGACCTACCCGTTCCTTCCCGAGTACACCGATACGGCCGAACGATACTATTCTGCAAAGACCACGAACCTTGATATTATCAGCAAGCCCGAAGATTCGCGAAGAACCATCAACCAGTGGGTTGAGGAAAAGACAGAAAATAAAATCCTCAACCTGGTACCCGCTGGCGCAATTGATTCGTCAACCCGGCTTGTGATAACGAACGCGATTTATTTCAAAGGTACTTGGGTCAAGCAGTTTGATAAAAAAAATACCCACGAAGAAGATTTCAGAACCGCCCCTGGTAAAACCGTGCGTGTCCAGATGATGCAGAGGACTGACAGGGATGCAATATATAATTATGAAGAGACCGGAAGTCTCCAGCTGCTTGAGATGCCATATGCCCGCACGAGCGGAAAAGAATTGTCCATGCTCGTCATTCTCCCCAAAGAGGATAACCTGACGGCAGCTGAGAATTCCCTAAATTACCAGAAACTGTCGGATATCAGGGAATCACTGACATCCGAACGTGTGATGGTCTACTTCCCGAAGTTCAGGCTCGAGACGGAATACCGCCTCCCTGCAACACTTGGGGCGATGGGTATGCCGACTGCTTTTTCCAACGCGGCTGATTTCTCAGGAATGGATGGCACACGCAGCCTCTCCATCAGCGATGTTATCCACAAGGCCTTTGTTGATGTGAATGAGGAAGGGACTGAAGCCGCAGCCGCAACAGCTGTCGTTATGGCGCCAGGTGCTGCTATGAACCACTACGAGCCTCCACCCATACCTGTGTTCAGGGCTGACCACCCGTTTATATTCTTAATCCAGGACACAGAAACGGGAAACATTCTTTTTATCGGGCGGGTCGTGAACCCGGCAGGCCCATAATATTTTCATCCGGACAGGTGGGGAATTGATCGTCCCCCCAATCACCGGTTCTGATAATTTAGCGGTTGGGGACTGATCTTTCACCTTATGAAAAATTCCCAACCAACCGTCAACTTATCGGAACCACAAAACCAATTATTTGAATCGAGGCCGCGCGCCCCCCTTTGAATAGGGGTTAATGCAATAGCATTTTGTATTACTTATTAAGAATTTGTTAAAATTTTGCCGAATAAACCTACCCACTTTGATGCCCTTTATTATTATTAGCATACCCATATTGTGATAAAATGGTGCGCCTCGGTGTCATGGGTGTCGGGAGAGTTGGCGGCGAGGTCGCGTACCTTGCTGCCTCACTCGGGATCGTGGACGACCTTGTGCTGTACGACTGTGCCACCCCGCTCCTGCGTGCACAGGTGCTCGACCTCCAGCACACCGGCCTGCCGACAGAGATCAGTACTAATAAAATGGAGTTCAGGGATGCTGATATCTGCGTCTTTGTTGCGGGTATGCCGCGTAACCCCTCGGTGAAGACCCGAGTTGACCTGATCCAGTCAAACCTGCCGGTCGCACAGGAATGCGGATCGATACTGGAAGGGTTCTCCGGCATCCTCATCACCGTCACCAACCCCGTGGATTTCAACAACTATTATCTCCATAAAAAAACAGGATTGCCACGTGAGCACTGTATCGGATTCGGGGGACAACTCGACAGTGCACGGTTCGCGCTTGCACTCAGGGAGCGGCAAATTACGGGCTTTCCCTTTGTTGTGGGGGAGCATGGCGAACACCAGGTCCCGCTCTTTTCGACACTATCGCAGCCAGTCCCGTATCCTGTACGGGATGCTATCCTCGCCGAGCTCCGGGGTGCCAGCATGGAGGTGATCCGGGGGAAGGGGGGTACCGTATTCGGTCCCGCGCTGCATATCATCCACCTCATCCGCGCCGTGGCCGAAGATAACCGGGACCTGGTCTCCTGCTCTTCTGTCCTTGAGGGGGAATACGGGGCATCGGGCTGCTCGCTTGGCATCCCGGCACGGATCGGCCGCAACGGGATCCTCGGGATTGAAGAATGGGATCTTGACGAATGGGAACAGGAAAAGATGGACGGGGCGGCACAGTTTGTCGGCGATCTCTGCAGGAGGATAGATCCCTGATATGGCGTCCAAGCCCAGTGCCCTGGCACCCTGCACCCCGCTCAATGCAACCCGCACGCTTGACCGGTTTGCCCAGCTCCAGGTGGCGATCAACCAGGTGGAGTACAGCAACACACCTGACGGTCCGATCATCCATATCTTCGGCAGGGATCGGCTCGGCATTGCCGTACGCATCGATGTCACCGGGTTCAGACCTTATTTTTACATCCCGGCAGACCAGGCAGGTGCGATGGCGCATGATTCTCGGATTACTGTCGAGCCGGATACGATGTACCGCTCCATCCGGGTTGAACCGCTCCGGCGGCTGTATACCCAGCGCCCCGGCGATGTGCGGGAGCTCCGCGAACGGTATCGGCATTTCGAGGCTGATATCCCCTTTGCCACACGGTTCATGATCGATTCCGGGCTGACCGGGGGTGTGCAGGCATCCGATACGACGGTGGATTATCGCGATGTCCTGCCGGTGGAAGTTGACGCGCCTGCCCGGTTCTGCATCCTCGATATCGAGTGCGAGGATGAGAGGGGGTTCCCCGATCCCCAGCGGGACGCGATCATCTGCATCACGTGCTGGGACTCGTTCGACCACGATTACACGACGTTCCTTCTGGCACGAGGTGGTGCGACGGCAGACATTGCAGAGCAGGAGAAGGCCGGCGGGCTGGCAAACGGCTGCTTTAAAAAAGGCACCCACACCATCTCCACCTATACCGACGAGACTGCCATGCTCAAGGCGTTTGCCGCTTATATCGCCGCGCATGACCCGGATGTCCTCTCGGGCTGGAACTTTGTCGAATTTGATATGCCCTACATCATAGGCCGGATGAAAAAGCTGAACCTTTCGACCAGCGCTCTCGCCCGCCTCTCCGGCCAGTCAGAACGGGAGGATGTATTGCGCGGCAGGGCGCTCTTTGACCTCCTCACGGCATACAAGAAGATGCACTCGACGCTCAAGGAATCGTACCGGCTCGATGCGGTCGCAATGGACGAGGTTGGGGAGCAGAAGGTCCGCTACACCGGGACGATATCCGATCTCTGGAAGAAACAACCCGCCGTCCTTGTCGAGTACAACTTCAAAGACGTGGAGCTCTGCGTTGCGATCAACAAAAAAGACAACATCATCGAATTCTACCGCGAGATCGCCCGGTACGTCGGCTGCCCGCTTGACAGGACGCTCAACTCCTCAAGCGTGGTCGATATCTATATCTTGAGGAAGGCGCACGGCACCTTTGTCCTGCCGTCAAAAGGGTTTGCCAATACCGAAGAGTTCGAGGGTGCAACGGTGTTTGAGCCCAGCAAAGGGGTCCGGGAGAATGTCGTGGTGCTCGACTTAAAATCCCTCTACCCGATGGCAATGATGACCATCAACGCCTCGCCGGAGACAAAAGACCAGAACGGCGAGCTTGTGGCCCCAAACGGCATCAGGTTCAAAAAATATCCCGACGGGCTCACCCGCAGCATCATCGCCGAGCTCATGAAGGAAAGGGATGCCCGGAAGGCGCTCCGCAACCAGTACCCGTTCGGTTCACCGCAGTATATCATGTATGACATGCAGCAGAACGTGCTCAAGGTGATCATGAATACTTACTATGGAGTGAGCGGGTATACGCGGTTCCGACTCTTCGACCGCGAGATCGGTGCAGCGGTAACATCCGTCGGCAGGGCAATTATCGAACATACCCGCCGCGTCATCCAGGAGATGGGCTACACCGTTATCTACGGGGACACGGATTCCTGCATGGTGCAGCTCCCGCCCCTCGACCGGAAGAAAACAATCGAGACCGCACAGGAGATCGAGGTGCGCCTGAACGGGAGCTATGCCGGTTTTGCACACAAAGAACTCAATGCCGATACGCATTTCTTCTCAATTAAGTTCGAGAAGATCTATGCACGGTTCTTTCAGGCAGGAAAGAAAAAGCGGTATGCGGGCCAGCTCGTCTGGAAAGAGGGAAAAGACGTCAACGAGGTGGATATTGTCGGCTTTGAGATCCGGCGGAGTGATACCCCCCAGATCACCAAGATTGTCCAGCGAAAAGTCATGGAACTGATCCTGTCGGGCGCCGGGTACGCAGATGTCAAGACGTTTCTCTCAGATATCATAAAAAAATACCGGGCAGGTAAATTTTCCCTTGACGAGGTGGGCATCCCCGGCGGGATTGGAAAAGGTCTCGATGACTATGAGACAGATGACGTACAGGTGCGGGGCGCGAAGTACGCAAACAAGTACCTCCACGCGGAGTTCGGGAAGGGGAGCAAGCCAAAAAGGATCTACATCAGGGCGGTGACAGGAAAGTACCCCAAGACCGATGTCCTCTGCTTTGAATACGGGGATGAGGTCCCCCCGGAATTTGTCGTTGACTGGGAACTGATGCTAGACAAGACCATCAGGCAGCCTATCTCCCGGATCATCGAAGCCCTCGGGTGGGATTGGGCTGACGTCGATCCCTCCCGCACGACACTCTCCCAATGGGGGCTGTAGGCACCGGTTTCTCTCTTTCTATTGAAGCACTCCCTTCATCCGAAGGGTTGGTTTTTAGGATAAAATATCAAAAAAACGGGATTTTTCCCATATCGCCAAGAAATAGTCTCAAATTCTGCCAGACATCGGTTAAACCGGAATTCCGTCGTTCAACCTCTTTTTGCTCACTTGGGCGTCCAAAGATTGATTCGTGTCACATCCTGACAATCCGCGCTCATATAGCACTCAAACCCTCATCCATGCCATGTATCAATTCAGCGAACGGTGATCAGCAGGATTTTACTCACCGCAACAGCGAAACGTCGGGATACAAATACCATGGCTTTTTTACTCAGATGCAAATGTTAATTAACCTTTATGAAGTGAGCATCTATACCGGCACAGAGAGGGCAACACAGGAACGCAGGGACACATGGTACAGGCGGATGAGTGCCTCCTGCAGGGTTGACACGCCATGGTGAACACAAAAGAATCCAGTATCCAGAATGAGAGCTTCGTTGGCATATGGTTCTTTATCATTGTCAACACCACCATCCTTGCGATCCTTGTCAATATATTCAGTTTGTCCCTCGGGATGGCGGAAGTCACCCCGGGACTGTTTTTTATTCCTGTCGTCATTACCGCATACTGGTACCCGAAGAAGGGGATGCTGTTTGCATTTCTTGTTACCGCGATCTACCTGTGCATGGTCTATGTTCTCATGGGAGGTTCAGCCCCGGCCCTGGTAACAGCCCTCTTTAAATCCATCATCATGGTCGGCGTGGCTGCGGTCGTCTCAAGCCTCGCACTGAACCTGCAGAAGAGCGAGGCGAAATACCGGGGCATCTTCAACAACTCCGAAGCAGGCACCGGGCTGATCGATGGCACAAATCTCTCAATAATCGAGGTGAACCAGCGTTTTGCCACAATCCTCGGGTATTCCCCTCAGGATATCCATGACGTGACATTTTCCCAGCTCTGGGTGGAGGCATCAGAACGCGACCAGTTCTTTACCCGGCTCAAAGAAGAGGGGGTAGATAACTTTGAGACGCGCTTTACGGCAAAGACGCAGGAAACCCGGTGGGTGCTGCTTGCCGCAGGAATGCTTCCTGATAACCACTTTGTCTGCACAATGCTGGATATAACCGACCGGAAAAAGATGGAAGCGGCGCAGAAAAAGGCGCTGCAGCAGATCGAGAAAAACATCGAGCAGTTTGCCATCCTCGGGGACCATATACGAAACCCGCTTGCCGTGATTGTCGGGCTCACCTGCATGCTTGCCGAGGATATCGCGAATAAAGTTCTTTTCCAGGCAAGAGAGATCGACCGGATCATTACCCAGATCGATATAGGCTGGATCGAATCTGACAAGGTGAGAAATATTATCAAGAAATATTACGGGATCGGGGCGGATGAGATAGAAGAGACAAAACCGGTACCCGGCAATCCTCCTGATGCTGCTTCCGGAAAAAAATAGTACTCTGCATGATTGACCCGAAGAACCGGGAGTGATTACCTGCCGGCACCTTTCAGCCGCTCGTTAAGCCTTTTTATTTGGTCCCGGAGCGCAATCGCCCGCTCGAAATCGAGGTTCTCCGCCGCGTCCCGCATCTCCTTCTCGAGCCCGATGGTGACGTTGGGGATCTCGCTCTTTGGGACATGTTTTATGTCTTTTACATCAACTTCTTTTTCTTTCACCGGTTTCTTGATCGTCTGCGGGGTGATGTTGTGCTCTGTGTTGTATGCGATCTGCATATCGCGCCGGCGCTTCGTCTCGGCGATCGCCTTCTTCATCGACTCGGTCATGGTATCGGCATAGAGGACGACCTTCGCATTCACGTTCCTTGCTGCCCGCCCGATGATCTGGATCAGGCTCCGCGCATCGCGCAGGAACCCTTCCTTGTCCGCGTCAAGGATCCCGATGAACCCGACCTCTGGGATGTCGAGCCCTTCCCGCAGGAGGTTGATCCCAACCAGCACATCGAACTTCCCCAGCCGGAGCTCGCGGATGATCTCCGTCCGTTCCAAAGTCTGGATCTCGGAGTGGAGGTAGCGGGTGCGGACTTTGCGGTTAGCGAGATACTCGGAGAGTTCTTCAGCGAGTTTTTTGGTAAGCGTCGTAATGAGCACCCGGTCGCCCCGCTTGATGGTTGCCTGCACTTCCCGGATCACGTCCTCGGTCTGCCCTTCGGTCGGGCGGACTTCCACATCCGGATCGACGAGACCGGTCGGGCGGATGATCTGCTCGACGACCTGCGCCGAGTTTTTTAACTCGTAGGGGCCCGGTGTTGCAGAGACAAAGACCACCTGCTGCATATACTGCTCGAACTCGTGAAACTTCAGCGGGCGGTTATCGAGCGCGCTCGGGAGCCTGAAGCCGTACTCAACGAGCGTTTCTTTTCTTGACCGGTCGCCGTTATACATGCCATGCAGCTGCGGGACTGTCTGGTGGCTCTCGTCAATGATCAGCAAAAAGTCATTGGGGAAATAGTCGAGTAGGCAGTAGGGCTTTTCGCTTGGCCTCCTGCCGTCAAAGTGGCGCGAGTAGTTCTCGATCCCCTTGCAGGAGCCGGTCTCTTCTATCATCTCGAGGTCGAAGTTGGTCCTCTGCTGCAACCGGTGCGCCTCGATTATCCCAAGCGTGGGCAGTACCTCATCGAGCTCTTTTCTGATGGACGCAATCGCCGCCTTCCTTGTACTGTCAGGAGTGACGAAGTGCCGGGCGGGATAGACTTGGAAATACTTCAGTTCCTCGTTTTTTGCGCCGGTGTTTTTGTCCACTTCCTGGATCCGCTCGATGCTGTTACCGAACATCTCGATCCGGATGATGTTGTTGAAATATCCCGGGACAATATCGATAGTATCCCCCTTCACCCGGAACCTGCCAGGCGAAAGGTCGATATCGTTGCGCTCGAACTGGATATCAAGCAGCCGGCTCATGATCTCTTTTCTGGAGACTTTCTGCCCGACTGAAAGCTCAAAGCCCATGTTCCGGAAGTTCTCGGGGTTCCCCAGCCCGAAGATACAGGAGACCGAGGCGACCACGATCACGTCGCGCCGGTGCGAGAGCGAGGCAGTCGTTGAGAGCCTCATCATCTCGATTTTCGGGTTGATCGCAGAGTCCTTCTCAATATACTGGTCCTTTGCCGGGATGTAGGACTCAGGCTGGTAATAGTCATAATAGGAAACGAAGTACTCGACCCGGTTTGTCGGGAAGAAGTCGCAAAACTCCTGGTACAGCTGGGCGGCAAGCGTCTTGTTGTGGGCGATCACAAGCGTCGGCTTGCCTGCTGCTGCGATCACGTTTGCCATAGTGAAGGTCTTGCCGGAGCCCGTGACGCCGAGCAGTGTCTGGTACTGGTCGTTGTCCTCCAGTCCTTTTTTCAGCTCCACTATTGCTTCGGGCTGCGACCCTGCAGGCGCGAAGGTGGACGTGAGCTGGAAGGAGGACATCGGTGCTAAGAAATTCCGGTTTGGAGGTTATAAGGG
>Ga0209048_10004568_pt1 | contig 13234 bp, 12 predicted proteins | sample FrelakmetCRP12CR_FD_187146 | JGI IMG/M metagenome (GOLD analysis project Ga0209048, IMG submission 187146) | Freshwater lake sediment microbial communities from the University of Notre Dame, USA, for methane emissions studies - CRP12 CR (SPAdes)... | ecosystem: Environmental > Aquatic >... | reverse complement strand
CGAGGCCGGCGGGGATCCCGTCGACCGCGGGGCCGCCGCCGCGGGCCAGGGTCGGTTTGCCGCCACCCTTGCCTTCGACGGCGGGCATCATGGCGCGCAGCACCTCCTGCGCGTGCAAACCGCGGCCCACGGCCACGTCGGCGGCCGCGACCACGGCCGCCACCCGGCCGTCCACCGCGGCCATGAGCAGCAGCACAACGTCGGGGCGCCGCTCGCGAAGCTCGTCGGCGAGCGCCAGAAGCTCGTCGGCCGCGTCCACCTGCGGCGACGCGGCCACCACGCTCATACCTCCCACCTGGAGCGCCTGCTCGAGCAGCTCGCCGGCCAGATCCTTGCGCTCGCCGCTCTCCGCGGCCTTGAGCTTCTTCTGCAGCTCGCCCACCTGGGCTTCGAGCGTGTCCACGGTGGCGGGCACGCGCTCCGGCTTGACGCCGAGCGCGGTGGCCATGTCGTCCCAGGCGCGCTCGAGCTCACGGTAGTGTTCGATAGCGGCGGCCGAGGTAAGCGCCTCGATGCGGCGCGTGTTGGCGCCCACCGACTGGCTGCTCAAGATCTTGAACAAGCCGATCTGCGAGGTCGACGAGACGTGCGTCCCGCCGCACAGCTCGCGGCTGAAATCGTCGATCTCCAGGACGCGCACGAACTCCCCGTACTTCTCCTCGAACAATCCCACCGCCCCGATCTCAGTGGCGTATTCTCTGGTGGTCACGAACGGGCGCACGGCGTGGTTCTCGACGATGCGCCGGTTGACGAGGTCCTCGACCTGGCGCAGTTCGTCGGCCGTCAACGCGCGGCGCACGCTGAAATCGAAGCGCAGGCGCTCGGGTCGCACCATCGACCCCGCCTGCCGCACGCTCTCGCCGAGGACGATGCGCAAGGCGTTGTGGAGCAGGTGCGTGGCCGTGTGATTGCAGGCGGTCTGGTGGCGACGCACCGCGTTCACCATCGCTTTGGCGCGCTCGCCGGCCACCACCGCGCCCTCGATGCGGCGGGCGACGACCACCTGGTCGTTCTCGAAGCGCACCACTTCATCGACCTCGAGCTTGCCAGAGTCGGTGTGGATCCAGCCTGCATCCGCGACCTGACCGCCGCCTTCGGCGTAGAACGGCGATTCGGCGAGCTTGACGGCCACGCGGCGGTCGGCGAGCTCGCCGCAGACGCGAATCACCGTGAAGACCTCAAGACGCTCGTAGCCGACGAACGACACGGGCAGGCCCGCGTTGTCGCGCTGGAACTCCTCGAGCTCGCCGGGGCCGGAGTCGAAGACGCCCGCCCTCTGGGCGGCGCGGGCGCGCTCGCGTTGCTCTTCCATAAGGTGCTCGAAGCGCTCCTCGTCGACGCTCATCTCCCACTCGACGGCGATCTCGCGGGTGAGGTCGAAGGGAAAACCGTAGGTATCGTGGAGCTCGAAGGCGACCTCCGCCGGGAGCTCCGCACCCGCGTCGCGGGCACGCCGCAGCGCCTCATCGAGGATGCCCATGCCCTGCTGCAGCGTGTGCCGAAAGCGGACCTCCTCCTCGGCGATGACGCGCACGATGTCTGGCCGGGCCGCCACGAGTCGCGGGTAGGCCGCGCCCATCTGCTCGACGACGCTCTCGGCCAGCGTCGCCAGGAACGGCCGCTCGAGGCCGATGGCGACGCCCTGCTGCACGGCGCGGCGGATGATGCGGCGCAGCACGTAGTCACGCCCGTCGTTGCCGGGCAGGACGCCGTCCATGACGAGGAAGGCCGCGCCGCGCGCGTGCTCGGCCATGGTGCGCAGGGCGCGCGTGACGGCCGGCGAGGCCGAAGGCTCGACGCCGGCCAACTCCGCGCCTATGAGGATCAGCGGCACGAAGAGGTCGGTGTCGAACACGTTGCTGACGCCCTGCGTGATCACGGCGATGCGCTCGATGCCCATGCCGGTGTCGATGCTGGGCTCGGGTAGCGACGCGAGAGCGCCTCCTTCGTCCATCTCGTACTGCACGAACACCAGGTTCCAGTACTCGAGGAAGCGATCGCAGTCGCAACCCGGGGCGCAGTCCGGGTCGTCGCAGCCCATCTCGGGACCGAAGTCGTAGTAGAGCTCGGAGCAGGGCCCGCACGGCCCGGTGGGCCCGGCGGGGCCCCAGAAGTTGTCCTTGCGCCCGAGACGGATGATGCGCTCGTCGCTGAAGCCGTGAGACTTCCACAGCGCGACGGCCTCGTCGTCCGCGGGGACCTGGTCGTCGCCGCCGAAGACGCTGACCCACACCTTGCCGCGGTCGATGCCGAAGCGCTCCGAGAGCTCCAGCGCCCACGCCACGGCCTCGGCCTTGAAGTAGTCGCCGAACGAGAAGTTGCCGAGCATCTCGAAGAAGGTGAGGTGACGTGCGGTCTTGCCCACGTTCTCGATGTCCGACGTGCGAAAACAGCGCTGGCAGGTGGTCATGCGCGCGGCGGGCGGCGTGTCGACGCCCAGGAAGTAGGACTTGTACTGCTGCATGCCGGCGGTCGTGAAGAGGACGCTGGCGTCGCCGGCCGGCACGAGGCTGGCGGGCTCGCCGGCGAGGTGCCCTTTCTCGACGAAGAAGTCCCTGAACAGGTCGCGGATGTCGGCAGCGTTCACGTGGGGCCTCGCGTGGTCTGGGGTGGGATCGTCTAGTGAGGGTCGTCGCCGGGAGGCCGCATGATCTGGGGGTTGTCGAGCTCCCCGATCTCTTCGCGCAGCCTCTCGAGCGAGCGCCTGATGAGGCGCGAGACGTGCATCTGCGAGATGCCCACGCGCTCGGCGATCTGGCTCTGCGTGAGGCCCTCGAAGAAGCGCAGGTGCAGAATGTAGCGCTCGCGCTTGTCGAGCTTGGCGAAACCGGGCGCCAGCGTCGTGCGGTCTTCCATGGTGTCGTAAGCCTCTTCTTCGCCGCCGAGGTAGTCGATGAGACCGGCGTCCTCCTCGCCGCCCTCGCCGTTGGGCGAGGCCTGCAGCGAGACGGAGTTGTAGGCCTGGCTGGTCTCGAGCGCCTCGAGCACCTGTTCCGGGGTCGCGCTGGCCGCCGCGGCCAGCTCGTTGATGGTCGGCGAGCGCTGCAGCTTGGGCACCAGCTCGTCGATCACCTTGTTGAGGCGGATGTTGAGCTCCTGCAAGCCGCGCGGCACGCGCACCGACCAGCCCTTGTCGCGGAAGTAGCGCTTGATCTCGCCGACGATGTTGGGCGTCGCGTAGGTGGTGAGCTCGACGCCGCGGCTGAGGTCGAAACGGTCGATGGCCTTGATGAGCCCGATGGCGCCGACCTGGACGAGGTCGTCGAACTGCTCGCCGCGCGAGGCGTAGCGGCGCGCCAGGGAGCGCACCAGCGGCAGATACATCGTGATGAGCTGCTCGCGCGCCGTGCGGTCGCCGTACAGGTGATAGCGCCGCAGCAGGTACTGGTCGAGCTTCTCGGAGTCGTCGCGCCCCCGGCCTTGAACGTCGGCGGCAGGACCGCCGTGTACCGAGGCCTCCTCCTCGTCCTCGGCGGCGAAGGCGCGCGCCTGGCCCGGCGGCGACTCGAGGTCGAGCGGGTCGCTGACCCGGCGCTCGTCCGAGCCGCTCATGCCGGGCTACCTTGGCGCCGTTTGACGAGGACGATACGGTACGCGCCGTCGTCGTCCTCGAGCACCACGTCGTCGACCGTGCGGCGCAGCAGCATGCAGAGGTCGAGGCAGTCGTCGGCGTGTATGGTGACGTCGGCGCGCAGCTTGGCGGACTTGAAGCTTCCCGCGGTGAACCGCAGCACCCCGTCGTCGAGCAGGACCTCTACGCTCAGACGGTCCAGGGAATCGGCGTCAAGGGCCGTGCGCAGCAGTTCGTCGGTCGCCAGGTAGATGTCCTCAAGATCGTCGAGGGAAAAATCCAGGCGCGCGCCGAGACCGCCCAGCACCATACGCACCGTGGACAGGGCGTTCAGGGTGGCCGGCACCTCGAGGTCGATCCTCTCGGCCATGCGCCGCCTCAGCCGTCCGCGGCCGGCGGCTCGCCCGCCGCCGTGAGCTGCTGCGTGAACTCGGAGCTGCGCTCGCGGGCCGCCGCCTTGCCCTCCTCGAGGGCCAGGGAGGCCCTGCGCTTCGCGTCGACGGCCCAGCGCTGGGCGTCCGACGGCAGCTGCCGGAGGATGTCGCGGTAGTCTTCGCCGGTGCGTGCGCGCCGCTTCTGCGCGTAGTAGACCAGCGCCGCCCCGGCGGCGATGCCGCCGGCGACGAGCTTGCTCATGAAGCCCATGTCAGGCCCGGTCGGGCTTCGCGTCCGCGGCGGCGTCGGCCACGGCTTCGCCGGCCGCCGTCGCCGTATCGGCCGCACCGGAAGACGCCGTGACAGCCACGTCGCCGACAGCTTCGGCGACATCCGCCGCGGCCTCGCCGGCGGGGCCTGCGTCGCCGGCGTCACCCGCTGCCTCAGCGGAGGCGTCGGCGTCGGCCGGGGTCGCGTCGCCGGGCTTGCCGCGCTTGCGGAAATTGGAGACGGCGGACTGCACCCCGGCGCTGAAGGCCGCGGCCTTGCGTGCCGGAGTCGTGACCGCCCCCTCCACGGAGCCGGCCATCCTGTCGATCTTGTCGGTGATCCCGGCCACGTCCTTGGTGATCTCATCGACGTTGCCCAAGTTGGCGTTGACGCCGTCGAGCGTGTCGCCGGCCTTCCGCATCAGCGGGATGCCGTTTTCGTCGACGTCGGCGAGGACCTTGTCGAGGCGTTCCAGAGCCTTGGCCGCCTTGAACAGCGCGTAGGCCAGAAAGACGGCCACGAGCACGAAAAAGAAGGCCGCGGCGTACCGCAGCACAAGGGACGGGGTGCTCATCGCGGCGGTCACGAACATAGTGTCCATGCACCTCTCCTTCCAGACCGAGTCAGTCTCCTACACATGCACGAAGCGTATCATACTCCCTCAGCTGCTCAGGCTGGCGTGGAGGCGCTCAGGCCCGTTCGCAAAGCACTCCTCCACCGACCACCACAGCATCGCGATAGAACACCGCCGACTGCCCCGGTGCCGCCCCGGCGAACGGCTCCCCGAGCCGCACCAGGACGCGCTCGGCACCGAGACGTTCGAGCGCGGCGACGGGCACCGCCGGCGAGCGGTAGCGCAGCTGCACGAGCAGGCCGTCCCCGTCGCCCAGCCCGCGGTCTACGACGTCCCGTATCGTCACCTCGCGCACGTCGAGCTCCCGCCTGCGGCCGACGACGAGTTCGTTCGCGGCCGCCCGGCGCGCGAGCACGAACAGCGGCTCAGTCGACGACACGCCGAGGCCCCGCCGCTGGCCGATCGTGTAGCGCCAGTGTCCCTGATGCGTGCCGAGCACGGCGTCGTCGCGGTCGACGATGGCGCCCGCCCGGGGCCGCACGCCGCGTTCGTCGAGAAAGCGCTGGTAGCCGTCGACGGCGAAGCAGACCTCCTGGCTCTCGGGCGCGGCCGCGGCGGGCAGTCCTGCCGCCTCCGCGGCGGCGCGCGTCTCGCGCTTGGTCGTCTCTCCGAGGGGGAACTCGAGCCGCGCCAGCACCTCCGCAGGGACCGCCCACAGCATGTAGGACTGGTCCTTGGCGAGATCGGCGCCGCGCGCCACGTAGGGCACGCCGTCGTACCACACGAGGCGTGCGTAGTGGCCGGTGGCGACGCGCGCCAGGCCCAGCTCGTCGGCCAAGCCGACGAGCGCCGCCAGGCGCCTCGGATTGCAGCTCACGCAGGGGTTCGGCGTCTCGCCGCCCAGATAAGCCGCCACGAACGGTTCGACGACTGCGGCCTCGAACTCGAACTCCCGGTCGAGGAGATGGTGCGGGAGGCCGAGCCACTCGGCCGTCTGCCGGGCGCGTTGCAGCGTGCCCGGCGAGCAGCAACTGCGCTCGTCGCCGCCGGCCCACAGGCGCACCGTGGCCGTCTCCAGCGTGCGTCCCTCGTCGATCAGCTTCAGCGCCGCGACGGCGCTGTCCACTCCTCCGCTCAGGGCGACGAGTGCCCGTGGTCTTTTGGGAGTGCCCTGAGGATCTGCGCGACCTCCGCCTCGCGGCCCGCCTTCACCAGGTAGTCCTGGATGGCGAGGTGCAGCGCGTCGGCGGCGAGATTGGAGCAGTGCATCTTGTTGGGCGGCAGGCCGCCGAGCGCCTCGGCGACGGCCTTGTTCGAGATCTCGGCGGCCTCGGCGAGGGTCCTGCCCTTGACCATCTCGGTGACCATGCTCGACGTGGCCACGGCCGCGCCGCAGCCGAACGTCTTGAACTTGACGTCGGCGATGCGGTCGTCGTCCACGTCGATGCTGATACGCATGACGTCGCCGCACACGGGGTTGCCGATCTGCCCGACGCCGTCCGCGTCCTCGATCTCACCCACGTTGCGCGGGTTGCTGAAATGGTCCATGACCAGGTCGCTGTACATGCCTCAACCTTTCACGTAGAGCGGACTCATCTGCCGCAGCTTCTCGACGATCGGCGGGAACACCTCGACGAACGCGTCTGCCTCGGCCAGCGTGTTCTCGCGACCGAGGCTCAGACGCAGGCTGCCGTGAGCCTCCTCCGCCCCGAGCCCCAGCGCCAGGATCACGTGTGACGGCTCGAGCGAACCGGAGGCGCAGGCGGAGCCGCTCGACACCATGAACCCGTGGGTGTCGAGCTGCAGCAGCATCGATTCACCCTCGATGTAGCGCACCGTGAATGCGACGTTGCCGGGCAGGCGCGCGGTGCGGTGGCCGAGGTACTTGACGTCGGGCACGCTCTCGAGGACGCGGCGCGCGAGATCGTCGCGGAGCGCCTCGAGGCGCGGCCGGGCCGCGGCCATCTCTGCCTCGGCGAGCTCCACGGCCACGCCGAGGCCGACGATGCCCGGCACGTTCTCGGTGCCCGAGCGCAGCCTGCGCTCGTGCCCGCCGCCGTGGATCAGCGGCGTCAGGCGCGTGCCGCGTTTCACGTACAGCGCGCCGCTGCCCTTGGGGCCGTAGAGCTTGTGCGCGGACAGGCTCAGCATGTCGACGCCGAGCGCGCCGACGTCGACAGGCACGGAGCCCACGGCCTGCACCGCGTCGGTGTGGAACACGGCGCCCTTTTCGTGAGCTATGCGCGCGAGCTCGGCGACGGGCTGGATGGTGCCGATCACGTTGTTGGCGTACATGACCGACGCCAGCCGCGTGTCGTCGCGGAAGGCCTGCTCGTAGGCGTCCACGTCGATGACGCCCTCGCCGTCGACGGAGATGAAGTCGACGGCCCACCCCAGGCGATTGAGAGCGCGCGCAGCCTCCATGACCGCCGGATGCTCGATGCTGCTGATGATGAAGTGGCCGGGCTCGAAACGCTGGAGATAGCCGATGAGCGCCAGGTTGTCGGCCTCCGTGCCGCCGGCGGTGAAGACGATCTCCTTCTCGTCGGCGCCGAGGCCGGCGGCCACCTGGGCGCGCGCCTGCTCGAGCGCCGTCCTCGCTTCACGCCCCAGGCGGTGGATCTCCGACGGGTTGCCGTAACGCGCGCAGAAGAACGGCAGCATCTGCTCGAGGACCCGGGGGTCGACCGGCGTGGTCGCCGCGTGGTCGAAGTACACGCTCGTCAACTCGGCACGGCCTCTCGCGCGAGGTCTTCCAACGTGATCGAGCTTAGGGCGCCGCTGATGGCGCTGTCGAGACGGCGCCACACGACTCGCGAAGCGCAGGACTCGGCGCGCTCGCAGCCGCCGTCGTCGGGCACGCAGCCGACCAGCGACAGCGGTCCTTCGAGCGCCGTGACCACGTCGCCGACGGCGATGTCTCCCGGCGCTTGCGCCAGCTGGTAGCCGCCGCTTACGCCGCGCGTGGCCTTGACCAGGCCGCTCTCGCGGAGACGCGCCAGGATGCGCTCGAGAAACGGACCGGGGATGCCCTCGCCGGCGGCGATCTCAGGCAGCGGCACCGGTCTCCCGCCCTCGCGGGCGGCGAGGAAGACCATGGCTCTGAGCCCGTACTCGCAGCGTGATGAGATGCGCATGCACGTCCCGTCGTCGCCGGTCCCTAATCCCAACTGAAAAGGTCGGCATTATGGTACCACGGCGAGCGGCACGGTCAAACCGAAAGGGACGAGACCCGCCGGCGTGGAAGCGCGGCCCCGGGTCAGAGGCCGCGCACGGCGTCGGAGACGACCTGCTCCATGACCTTCAGGCCGATCCAGCCGGTGTAGAGCTGCGCCACTTCGCCGCTGCCGCGGATGACAGCGAGAATGGGTGGGTTGCTGACGCGCAGCTGCTGCAGCGTGTCGCCCAGCTCGGTGCTCTTGCGGGCTTCGAAGGACATGAACGAGCTGTCGGCGCCGTACTGTGCCTTGACGTCGTTGAAGTGGCCGAGCATCTCCATGTCGTCGGCGGCGCCGTCGACGTACACGAGGAGCACGATGGGGCGCTGCTCCTGGAGGCGCGAGGTGATGAAGGAGGGGGTCTGCGCGGTGGGCGTGAGCTTGAGCGGCGCGTAGCCGGTCATGCCGTAGCTGCTGACCTTGTTGTACGAGGCCGGGGCCGGAAGAGCGGCCGCCGTAGTGGCGCCGGCCGCCGCGAACACGCGCACCGCGACGACGCCGCCGAAGAGGGCTGCGCCGACCACGAGGATCAGTGCGGCGGTGATCAGGAAGGCTTTGTTGCGCCTGACGATGCCCATGCCGGCCTCCGGGATAGAGGGCTCCACCTTGCCGTGCTCGCTATATTCTCGAACCTGCTCTCGCAGGTGGGTGCTCTCCCGGCACATCCACGGATGCGCCGAAGTACGAGCTCCCGATGTGTTCGTGTTGGCTCGAGAATGACGCGAGGTCACGAACAAGGTCGAGCCGCGCCATCTTAGCAAACGTCACCTGTTTCAACAAATAAGTCGGCAGCCCTGCAAAAACCTTGAGGGCGGCGGCCGGACGGCGGCGCGAGCCGGCGGGTCAGCCGAGCCTGAGGCGAAGCTCCTTGAGCTGCTCGGCCGTGACCGGCCCGGGCGCCCCCGTCATGGGGTCGGCGCCCGACGACGTCTTGGGGAACGGGATGACGTCGCGGATGGAATCGGCGCCGGCGAGCAGCATGAGGATGCGGTCGAAGCCGAGCCCGATGCCGCCGTGCGGCGGCGCGCCGTACTCCAGGGCCTCCAAAAACCAGCCGAACGACTCGTCGATGCGCGCGTCGTCCATGCCGAGCACCCGCAGGATGGCACGCTGCACGCCGGCGTCGTGGTTGCGCAGCGAGCCCGAGCCCAGCTCGACGCCGTTGAGCACGAGGTCGTACTGCGCCCCCCGAACGGCCAGCGGGTCGCTCTGAAGGAGCGGCATCGTGGCCGCGGTGGGCAGGCTGAACGGGTTGTGCCCGTAGGTGAGCCTGCCCGTCTCCTCGTCGATCTCGAACAGCGGGAACTCCTCGACCCAGAGCAGCGCCCAGCGGGCGCTCGGCGCGGGCGCGAGCAGCGCGATGAGCGCCAGGCGCAGAGCGCCGAGGACCTGGGCGGCGGCGAGGGCCTCGTCGGCGGCGAAGACGATGAGGTCGCCCGGTTCCGCAGCCGTGCGTTCCACCAGCGCGAGCCGCTCGGCCCCGCCGAGGAACTTGACGATGGGGCCGCGCAAGGCGCGGCCCTCCTCGACGAAGACGTAGGCCATGCCTTTGGCGCCGTGCTCTTTGGCGAGCTCCGTGAGCTTGTCGATCTGCGCCCGAGAGAGCGCCGCGCCCCCGGGGGCGCGCACGGAGCGCACGACGCCGCCATCCTCCACGGCGCTGCGGAACACCTTGAACTCGCTGGCCGCGAACACGGTCGAGAGCTCGCTGATCTCGAGGCCGTAGCGCAGGTCGGGCTTGTCCGAGCCGTAGAGCAGCATGGCGTCGTCGTAGGACAGCCGCGGCAGCGGCAGCTCGGGAGACTTCTCCCCCACGCCTTCAAAGATCGCCTTCATGAGACCCTCGAGCAGCTCGCGGATCTCGGGGACACTGAGGAACGACGTCTCGATGTCGATCTGCGTGTGCTCCGGCTGGCGGTCGGCGCGCAGGTCCTCGTCGCGGAAGCAGCGCGCGAACTGATAGTACCGGTCCATGCCGGCGACCATGAGGATCTGCTTGAACATCTGCGGCGACTGGGGCAGCGCGTAGAAACGATGGGGCTGGAGGCGCGAGGGCACGAGGAAGTCTCTCGCGCCCTCCGGCGACGAGCGCGTGAGGTCCGGCGTCTCGATCTCGAGGAAGCGCTGCTCGTTGAGGTAGCCGCGCGCCGCCTGCACGGCCCTGTGCCGCAGTTCGACGTTGGCCAGCATGGGCGCGCGTCGCAGATCGAGATAGCGGTACTTGAGCCGCAGGGTCTCGTCGACGGAGGCGGCCTCCGCGGCCTCGATCTCAAAGGGAGGCGTCTTCGCACGGTTCAAGATCTCGACGGCCGCGACACGGATCTCGACCTCACCACTCGGCAGATTGGGATTGACCGTCTCCGGCGAGCGCGCAACGACTTCGCCGCGCGCCGCGAGCACGTACTCCGGACGCGCCTGCTCGGCGATCGCATGCGCCTCAGCGACGCGCGACGGATCGCACACCAGCTGCACCACGCCGCTGCGGTCGCGGAGATCGATGAAGATGAGGTTGCCGTGGTCGCGGCGGCGCGCGACCCAGCCGGCGAGACGCACCTCGCGGCCGACGTCGGCGGCGCGAAGCTCGCCGGGATAGACGTCGCGGAGCATCAGGAATCCTTCCTGAGACGCGCCGCGAGCAGCGCGGCCAGGCCGGCGGCGGCGAGATCCTCTTCCCCGCCGCCGTCCATGGTGCGCAGGCGCACGAGGTCGGGGCCGAGCTCGTCGAGACCCAGCAGCACCGCCCACGTCGCGCCACTGCGGCCGGCCTGCTTGAGCTGGCCCTTGGGGCTGCGCCCGGCGAGGTCCAGCTCGGCGGCCAGGCCGGCTCCCCGCAGCTCCTGGGCGACGCCGAAGGCGGCGGCGCGGGCCGCGTCGCTGAAGCTGACCACGTACACGTCGGGCGCGCTGGGCGGCAGCGGCTGGGCGCGCATCGCCAGCACGATGCGCTCGAGGCCGCTGCCCCAGCCCACACCCGGCGTCGGGGCGCCGCCGATCTGCTCGATGAGCCCGTCGTACCGGCCGCCGCCGCCGACGCCGCTCTGCGCGCCGAGGCGGTCGGAGTCGAACTCGAAGGTGGTGCGCGTGTAGTAGTCGAGGCCGCGCACCAGGCGGAAGTCGAGGTGCGGCTCCAGCCCCGCGCGCTTCACGAGCTCGAGGACGGCGTCGAAGTGCACGCGGCAGTCCGGGCACAGGTGCTCGACGAGGCGCGGCGCCTCGTCGAGCACCGCGCGACAGCTCTCGACCTTGCAGTCGAAGGCGCGCAAAGGATTGAGGTCGAGCCGCTCGAGGCAGTCGCCGCAGAGCTCGCGCTCTCGCCCGCGCAGGTAACCGCGCAGCTTCTCGACGTAGGCCGGACGGCAGCCGGGGTCGCCCATGCTGTTCACGTTGAGCCGCACGCCCTCGACGCCAAGCGCCGCGAAGAGCGCGGCGAGCAGGGCGATGACCTCCGCGTCGACGGCGGGAGCGGCCGAGCCGATGGCCTCGGCGCCGAACTGGTAGTGCTCGCGGTAGCGACCGGTCTGCGGGCGCTCGTAGCGGAACATCGGGCAGTAGTACCAGACCTTCACCGGCTGCGGCCACTTATGCAGGCCGTGTTCAACGTAGGCGCGGCAGATGGGCGCGGTGCCCTCGGGCCGCAGGGTCAGCGAGCGAGCGCCCTTGTCGACGAAGGTGTACATCTCCTTGCGCACGATGTCGGTGGCCTCACCGACGCCGCGCTCGAAGAGCCCGGTCTCCTCGAACTCGGGCGTGACGATGCGCCGGTAGCCGTAGGCCGCGAAGAGGCGCGCCGCGGTGGAGACCATGGCGTCGCGCCTCGCGGCCTCGTCGGGAAGCAGGTCGTAGGTACCCTTGGGGGCGCGCGGCGCGCTCACCAGCGGTGTTCGGGGTCGTAGCGGAGCGGCGCGAAGAACGGGTTGAGAGCCAGCTCCCGGCCCAGGGACGTGTCGGGGCCGTGGCCGCAGTGCACGGCCGCGTCGGGCGGGAAGCGCCGCACGAGCCCGGCGATGGAGTTGAGCAGCTGGTCCATGTCGCCGCCGGGCAGATCGGTGCGCCCGACGCTGCCCTGAAAAATAAGGTCGCCGACGAACAGATGGGCGTCGCCGATGGCGAACGTGTAGGCGCCGCGCGAGTGTCCCGGCGTGGGGACGGCGAGCACCTCGATGGGCAGCTCCAGCGTCTGCTCGCCGCTGATGGTGACGGGGTCGGTCAGCGGCTCGATGTCGAAGCCAGCCGCGGCGCCGAGGCCGCAGTCGGCCATCTGCGAGGCGTCGAGCTCGCCGACGTACACGGGCACCTGGAAGTGCCGCGCCAGCGGCGCGACGCCGCCGAAGTGGTCGAAATGGCCGTGCGTGACGAGCACCGCAGCCGGGGCGAAGCCGAGCTCGGTGAAGGCTTCGATGATCACGCCGGCTTCGTCGCCCGGGTCGATGACGAGGCCGGTCGGACCCTGCACGACGACGAAACAATTGGCCTGCAGCGGGCCGAGCGGGAGGGCGAAGACTTCGAGTGGATCAGCCATGGTACCTCGAGTGGTCGGCGTTCGGGCGTGAGCGTATCAGACGGCGGCGAGACGGGTCGACCTGCAGGGGCTCGGCGCTGCGCAGGGGCAGGGGCGCTCGGGAGGGCGCTCGCTACGCTCGCTCCGTTCGGCGAGCAGGCCGCTGCTCGCACGGGGTGACAGAGCCACCCCTACCTCGCAGCGGCCGCCTCACGAGCCTCCCTCGCATCCCCTGCCCCTGCTCCGCTCGCTGGTGCGGCAGGCACGACACCTCCATCGCCGCCGTCTGACCGGCTGCCGCCTCACTTGGTGCGCGCGGCCCTTGGGGCCGATAGATCCGCTGGCCTCGAGACAAGCCAAGCGGGCTCACGAGAACGCGCCGCAGAGCCGAGCTCTCGGAGTCTCCATCGCTTCTTGCATCCCGACGTGTTGCCGCGACGCTGGGTGAGGCGCGAATCAGACTCGGACTCCCGCTGGGCACATCATAGGTGGTCATGCCAGCGCCTTGGGCAACCGTTTGGCGCGCCGCAGGTGCCGTCGATTCCGCCCCTACGCAGTCTGGATATGCACTTCGGTCACACTCGGTGCCATGGTCTTGGGCGGAAGAGGGCAGCTGCGTTGAAGTCCTTACGCAGACTTCCATGAGAAGGCCGGCCGCTGTCAAGGTGCACCTGCTTGATGTTTCCAGCACTCGTCTCCGCCACCAAGAACCGGACCACAGCCACGCT
>Ga0209048_10004567_pt1 | contig 13234 bp, 8 predicted proteins | sample FrelakmetCRP12CR_FD_187146 | JGI IMG/M metagenome (GOLD analysis project Ga0209048, IMG submission 187146) | Freshwater lake sediment microbial communities from the University of Notre Dame, USA, for methane emissions studies - CRP12 CR (SPAdes)... | ecosystem: Environmental > Aquatic >... | reverse complement strand
GCCGAGCGCCTCCTTGAGTTCGCCCAGCCAGGGTTCGAAGTTGCGCCACTGATCCACGGCATCTGAATTGATCGGGCGGCGCACCTGCTCGGAACTGATGGTCGTGACCACCCGGCGGTTTTCGTAGAACTTCAGGCAACCGGCCTCGAAGGGCAGGCCGCAATGCCCGAGCAGGCGCCGGACCACGCCCTCCGGATCCGCAACCAGCTGCTCGTAGTAGACGCGATGCACGCGGCCGGGAAGCACTGCATCGATGTGCTCCATCACGTCGAAATAATCACGATAGTGGCGCCCCATGTCGCGCAGGCCGTAGCTGAACGGCTGGCCACGGCCAAACAGCTGCCGGAAACACGAAAAGCAACAGGCCAGCGGATGCCGGCGCGCATCGATGATCGTGGCGCGCGGGAGCATCAGCTGGATGAGCCCGATGTGATCGAAGTTGACCAGCATCTTGTCGACAAACCGGGGCTTGCCGAGCGAGCGGTGAGCCGAGGTCTCCGCGAGATAGCGCTCCGCGTAAGCAGCCACTTCAGCCCGCGTCAGCTGCCCGACAGGATCGGGGTAATTCGGCATGCCGCCAGTGCTCTTGCCCAGTATGATTTCGCGCGCGATCGCCGGCACGCTGGGCAACTCGCGCGTGCCCTCGACCTGCGAGTGGCTGGCGAGGATCTGCTCGAGCAGCGTCGAGCCGGAACGTGGCAGGCCGACGATGAATATCGGATCCGTCCGCTCGCTGCCCCAACCGGCGCGGTCGGCGAAGAAGCGCGTGGTGTATAGCGCTTTCGAGCGCCGCACGCCGGCGCTCATGGTTTCGGGATCGTGGTTAAGCGTCACCCTGACCATGGCGTTGCCGCGCGCATAGTGCTCAAAAGCCTGAGCCGGCCGGCCTTCGTCCTCAAAAACCCTGCCAAGGGCGAATTCCAGCTGACTACGCTGCGGGCCAGGTGGCAGCGAGTCTGCGAGGCTTTGCATCGCCTCACGATCCGCAGCAGTGAGCCGCACCGTCTTGAGGTCGGCAAGGTTGCGGTAGGCCTCGGTCATCCCGGGGTCCATGACCAGCGCGCGCCGGAAGGCATCGACGGCACCAGCCTGTTCGCCCTGTTCGCGCAGCAGGAGCCCGTAGTGCAGGTGGAGCCTGGCGTCTTCCGGATCCGCGGCGATGGCCCGCTGCAGCAATACACTGGCTTCATCGCTACGTCCGTAGAAGCGCAGCAAGTGCGCCTGCAGGCAGACGTAGCCAACGTTGCGCGGCGCGGCGGCAAGCAGCCGCTCCAGGTGGGGCGCGGCCTCCGCGTACCGCAGCTGCACGCACAACTCCTTCGCCAGGTCGAAGCGTGCCGCTGCGAAGCCTGGCGCCAGCTCCAGACAGCGGAGCAGATAATGTTCCACCTCGGCAAACAGTCCCTGCGCGCGAGCGACGAGTGCACGCATGTGCAGAGCCGCGACAGCGTCGGGGGTCGTAGCCAGGTACCGCTCCAGCAACATGGTGGCCAGGCCCAGCCTGCCGTCCTCGATGGCCACCGCGGCCTCACCAAGTTCCGGCGGCTGCGGCGCCAGGCGCTCGAACTTCGTATAAGCCGCGTCTCCACCGGGCGTGTCGCCAGCCAGGAATCGCTGCGTGGCGAGTTCGCGCCAGGCGTCGGCGAGCCGCGGGTCGAGCGCCACTGCGGCCTGGAGCGCCGTGCTTGCCTCGGCATTCAGGCCCAGGGCTGTGCAGGCCCGTCCCAGCTCCAGTTGTAGCACCGCCGAAGCGGGCTGCGCGGCAGCGAGCGGCGCCAGCAACGCATGCGCGGCCGCCGCATTGCCCAGCCGCCGGCACGCCGTCGCCAGCAGCAAACCCGCGGCCTCATGGCCCGGGCTGTGGGCGAGGATGGCGCTGGCATAGCGCACTGCCGACTGCGGACTGGAATCGAGCACCGCCGAGGCGCGCATCAACTCGAGATCGGCGGCGGCGCTGGTCGTCGGTGGGGCGGGCGTGTTCAAGAGGGCGGCGGCGCTGCTGCGGGCGCGGGATAGCGCGCTACCAGGTCGCCCAGAGTTGTGGTGAGCTCGCCCAGCCACGGCTCGAAATGGCGCCACTGATCAACCGCGTCGGCATTGATCGGGCGGCGCACCTGCTCAGAGCTGATCGTGGTCACCACGCGCCGGTTCTCGTAGAACCGCAGGCACCCGGCCTCGAAGGGCAGTTCACAATGCTCCAGCAGCCGCCTGACTTCCGCTTCCGGGTCGGCCACCAGTTGTTCGTAGTAGACCCGATGCACGCGCCCCGGCAGCACGGTGTCGAAATGCTGCATCAGCTCGCAGTAGTCGCGATAATGCAGGCCGAGTTCTTCCAGGTCGTAGCTGAATGGCTGGCCGCGGCCGAACAGCTGCCGGTAGCAGGAAAAGCAGCAGGCCATCGGGTGGCGGCGCGCGTCGATGATCGTGGCCCGCGGGAACATCAGGTGAATCAGGCCAAGGTGCGCAAAATTTCCCGGCATCTTGTCGACGAAGCGCGCCCGCCCGAGCGGCCGGTGCACGCGCGTGTGCTCGAGGTAACGCGCGGCGTACGCCTCGATCTCGGCGCGCCCGAGCGTGCCGACGAGATCCGGATAGTTCGACTCACCGGATGACTTGGCGCTGACGATCAGTTCGCGCACGATCGCCGGTACGTCCGGCAGCTCGCGCGTGCCCTCGACCTGCGAGTGGCTGGCGAGGATCTGCTCGAGCAGGGTCGAGCCGGCACGCGGCATGCCTACGATGAAGATCGGGTCGGGCTGCGCGCTACCCCATCCGGCCCGAGCCGCGAAGAATCGGCTCGTGTACAGGGCCTTCGAGCGCCGTACGCCCAGGCTGAGATCGTCCGGAACGAAGAAGATCGAGGAGCGGTGCAGCGCGTTGCCGCGTGCGTAATGCTCGAAGGCCGCTTCGTAGAGCGCGGCGTCCTCGCAGGCCTTGCCCAGCGCGAACTCCAGCTGCGCGCGGCCGGGACCGGGCGGCGCGCGGCGCGCGAACTGATCCATGGCCTCCCGGTCCGCCGCCGTGAAGCGCACGGTCTTGAGATCCGCCAGGCTCCAGTAGGCCTCGCCCATGCCGGGCTGGAGGGCGAGTGCCTGCCGGTAAGCCGCGATCGCGCCGGCCTGGTCGCCGGTCTCGCGCAGCAGGTGCCCGTAGAACAGGCGCAGCTTGGCATCGTCGGGATTGTCCGCGGCCACCTGCTGCATCAATGCAATCGCCTCGGCATTGCGGCCATAGAACCGCAGCGCCTGCGCCTTGAGCCCGAGGTATCCCGGATTGCGCGGCTCGCTCGCCAGCAGCCGCTCCACGTGCGGCATTGCTTCGGTGTGGCGTTGCTGTGCGCACAGCTCTGTGGCCAGGTCGAAGCGTGCCGCGGCGTAACCCGGTGCGAGCTCCAGGCACTGCTTCAGGTATTCCTCCGACTCGTAGGTATCGTCGCGGGCCCGGGCAATGGTCGCGAGCATGCGCAGCGAGCGCACGTCGTCCGGTACCTTCTGGAGGCGCTGCCTGATCACGGCGATCGCCACATCCAGTCGCCGGTCGCCGAGCGCTACCGCCGCGTCACTGAACTCGGGTGGCTGCGGCGCCAGGCGGTCGTACTGTACATATGCCTGGTCTCCGCCGTGCGTATCACCGGCGATGAATCGTTCTGCGGCGAGCCCGTGCCAGGCGTCGGCGAGCCGGTCATCGAGCGCAACCGCCACCTCGAACGCAGTGAGCGCCTCGGCGTGGCGGCCGGCGGCAGCGCAGGCGCGGCCAAACTCCAGCTGCAGGGTTGCCGATCCGGGTTGCGCCCGAGCCAGCGAGCCCAGCAGGTCCTGTGCGGTGTCGGCATCGCCCAGATTCCGGCAGGCGGTTGCCAGCAACAATTGAGCGCCTTCGTGACCAGGGCTTTGCTCGAGGAGGGCGCCGGCACGCTGCACCGCAGCCGCAGGATCGGTTTCCAGCAACGCGGAAACACGCATGAGTTCAAGGTCGATGGCGGCGGCGGACGTCATGGGGTGCACCTCGGGGGGCATCTATTATGACGGTCCGCGGAGGCGGCCGCGAGGCGGTACAATCCGCAGATCCGTAACGATAAAGCAGCCGAGGACGAATCCTTGACCACCCCTGCCCCAGCGCCTCTGGACGAGGCCACGATTGCCCGTGCCGTGCAGATGTCGCGTGCTGAGGCAGCGGCCGGACGCATGCCGGAGTCCGACCAGCTGCTGGCGAGCGTGGCGCAATACGCACCCAACCACCCGGCGGTGCTCAATGAACTGGGCGTGCGCATGCTCGATCGTGGCGCTCCGCAGCAGGCGCTGGCGATGTTCGAGCGCGCCGCGAAGGTCGACCCGCGGCACCCCTCCCTATGGGCCAACCTGGCAAGCAGCCTCAAGGCCATGGGCCGCCAGACCGAGGCGCTCGACGCGCTCGACAAGGCGCTGGAGCTCGAACCCCGCCACCTGTCGGCGCTGCTGCAGAAAGGCGCGATCTACGAAGCGCGCGGCGAGCAGCGCGCCGCGGCGCGCATCTACCAGAACATGCTCGCCTGCATCCCGCCGGGCGGCGAGGTGCCGCCCGCCATCAAGGATGCGGTAGCACGCGCGAGGCAGCTGGTCGACAAGGATCTGGAAGAGCTGACCGCAACGCTCGAAGGTCCTCTCACCGAGCTGCGCGAACGTCACGGTGGACGCCGGCAGCGACGCGTCGACCTGTGCCTTGAGACGCTCATGGGCAAACGCCAGCCGTTCTTTTCGCAACCGACTTGGATGTACATGCCGGAGCTGCCCGCAATTGAATTCTTCGAGCGCTCCGACTTCCCGTGGCTCGATGCCTTCGAGGCCGAAACCGCGGCGATCCGCAAGGAACTGCTGCAGGTGCTGGTCGCCGACCGCGACGGGCTGCAACCCTACATCGATTTTCCCGCCCACATGCCCCTCGATCAGTTCCGCGAACTCAACCGCTCGCGGCGCTGGAGCGCGTATTTCCTGTGGAACCAGAGCGCGCAGGTGCCCGCGCACCTGGCGCGCTGCCCGGTGGCCGCGCGGCTGCTGGAAACCGCGCCGCGCTGCCGCATCGACGCACGCGCGCCGACCGCGTTCTTCTCGATACTCGACGCCAACACGCGCATTCCGGCGCATGTGGGGGTCACGAACACACGCTGCACCGTGCACCTGCCACTGGTGATTCCGCCGGACTGCGGTTTCCGCGTGGGCGCCACCACCAGGGAATGGGTGCCGGGCCAGGCCTGGGTTTTCGATGACACGATCAACCACGAGGCGTGGAACCTCTCGGACACGCCGCGGGCGATACTGATATTCGACATCTGGAATCCGCTGCTCACGGCCGCCGAGCGCGACATGATCCAGACTGCCACGGAAATCTACGCCCAGTATTATTCACTGCCTGCCGAGCAGAACTTGTGATCGGGGCGGTTCGCGCTGCATTTCTTGGGCTGGTGGTGAGCCTGCCTGGCGCCGCTGCTGCGGGCGCCGCGCCGGCCAGTGTCGAATCCGGACTGAGCCACTGCGCCGCGATCTCCCAGGCGGACACGCGGCTAGCCTGTTACGACGCGCTGGCGGGCCGTGCGCCGCACGGCCAGGCATCGGTGCCGGAGCGCGGTGCGGCGGCCCCGGTTGCCACCGCCACGGCGGCGGCGGCAACGCCGGCGGCCAACGCGGCGGCAACGCCGGCGGCCAACGCGGCGGCGCCAGCCGACCCGGCTGCGGCCACCCGGAATTTCGGGCTTTCAGCTGCGCAGCTGCATACGGCCGACCAGGGTCCGCAAGCCATCGAGGCGCACATCGCCAGGATCATCGTGGAGCCAAACCAGCACGGCATCGTAGTGCTGGATAACGGCCAGTACTGGAAACTCCTGGAAGGCGAGATGCTGATGGACGCCGGCGAGGCGGTGACGATCAGCCGCGCCGCGCTCGGGTCGTTCATGCTGACGTCGGCATCGCACCACTCCTACCACGTGCGTCGCATCCGCTAGCCAGCCGTTTACGCGCCGTAGCCGAGGCGCTCCACCCAGGGTTGCAGTGTCGGCAGGATCGGCGCCAGCGCCGCCTGGTAATGACGCCAGGGGCCTACCCCCGAGCGATCGAGTCCGCGCGCGAGCTGCGCGGTGCTGGGCGTGGCGCTCTCGCGCGCCTGGGCTCGTGCCGCAAAATCAGTCAGGTTCGGAACCCAGTCCAGGTCCATGAACTCGCACACGGCGCGCAGCTGCCGCGCCGGATCTGCCGCGAGGCTTTCATAACGCACTTCCATCCACCTGAGAGCGGCCAGGCCGCGGGCCTGTTCGGCCAGGCGCATGGTGGCATCGTAGAACGCGGCCCCGCCTTCCAGGGTCAGCAACTGGTACATCGCCGGATTCATGCTGAAGCGGCGGCGGAAGCAGCTCAACACCACATCGCGCGGATCGCGGTACGCGAACAGGATCCGCGCCCGCGGGAACATGCGCGCAATCAGTGGGAGCTTGAGCGTGTTGAGTGGGTGCTTGTCCACGAAGACCTTGCCCGTGAGTTCCACGCCAGCGTCTCGGACCTGGCGCCAGTAAGCGGCGCGCAGTCCCGGCAGGGCGTTCATCGGATCCTGCAGCAGCGGCTCGAAGTCCAGTGGCTCGCGCATGAACGCCAGCACGCCGGGCTTGAGCAATTCATGCTCCTCGAGGCTCGCCACGCGCGGGTGACCATCGAGCGCGACCTCGAGCAGCGTGGTGCCGGAGCGCGGAAACCCCAGCAGGAAAACATGGTCGGCGGCACCTCCGTCATCGGTCGCCACTTCCGGGCCGGCGGTCCAGCGCGAGGCGTCCACCCGCTGCATGGCAGCAATGATCGCTTCGGTGTAGGGCACCATGCCGGTTCCTTCGGCGAAGCGGCGGTGTACCTTACGCAAGGCCTCGTTACAGGCCGCGTAGGCTGCAAAGGCTTCTGTATAACTCCCGGCAGCGTCCAGCACATCGCCCAGCAGACCGTTGGCGCGCGCCTTCTCGGCCGGGCCTGCGCGCGGGTCAGCGAGCAGCTGGCAGATCAGCATCTGCGCTGAATCCGTTGAGCCACCGGCCAGCTCGGCGGCGGCGAGGCTCAGGACCGCGTCCGGATAGCCAGGGATTTTTGCCAGTACCTTGCGGGCCCAGCCGCGCGCCGCCTCGTGGTCCCCGCGGTGGGTCGCGATCGACGCCAGTGCACCCTGGGCCGCGAGATTGTCGGGATCCAGTTCCAGGGCGCGCAGGTGACTCTGTTGTGCCTTGCCGAGCGCCCCTATGGCGATGAGCGCATTGCCGCGATTGGCGTGCGCGAAGGCCAAGTCCGGGTGGTCCCTGAGCAGGCGGTCCACGTGATGCAGTGCCTCGGCTGGCCGGTCGAGACGCTGCAGGCACAGCGACAGGGCGTTGCGCACGCCGATATCGTCCGGCGCCAGCCGCACCGCCCGCTCCAGCAGCTGCAGGGCTTGCTGGAAGTTGCCCTCGTGCTCAAGCCGCGTCGCCAGCACATTGAGCAGCAGCGGGTGCTCGAAGCCGCCTGCCAGGGCCTGTTCGGCGATGGCCGCCGCGCGCACGATGTCGCGCTGACCGGCCAGCGCGAGCACGTTGCTGAGCATCTCCTGGTCGGCTTTGAGGTCGCGCGGCATGGCTTGGCTTCGCTCAAAAAAAAGCGGCGGGCCGAGGCCCGCCGCAATTGGTCTTAACTAAACGAGGCGCTGCGATCAGAACTTCGCAGTGATGCGCGCGTAGACGTAGCGGCCCAGCGTGTCGTAGGTACCCACCCAGGTGTTGTCGTTACACGTGGTGTTCGGGCAGTTCGAGAAGCTGCCGTTCAACACAATCGGCGGCCCCTTGTCGAACAAGTTGTTGGCACCGACGCGGAAGCTCATGTGTGTGCCCCAATTGATTGCGGCCGACACGTCGATATAGCTGTAGCCACCGATGTGACCAAAGCCCGGCTGGTACAGGCCATTCAGCTGCGGATTCGAGCTGCTCTTGTCCACGTCAACCGAACCGATATAGCGCCAGCGGCCGCTCAGCACCAGTCCGGCCCAGGGCGTGCCCCAGTCGGTCTCGAACGTATGTTTCCACTTCGGCGTCGGCGCGTAGCAGACAGTACCGAACAGGCCGGTGCAGTCATAGGAACCGCTTTCCGGCGTGGGCTGGGTGCTCCAGTCCGTCACCCTGGTGCCCGAGAACGTGAAGTTCAGCTTGCCCATGCTGCCGACTTCCATCTTGTAACGGGCCGCGATGTCGTAGCCGGCCGTCGTGACCGTGCCGATGTTCTGCGTGTTGGTATCGACGTACGATGTGGTGTTTTCCCACAGCGTGCCGGTAGTCGGGTCGCGGTGAATCCTGTCGCAATACACGGCACTGCCGGTCGTGGCGCAGTTGTTGAGGATGGTGTCGGTGGACAGGTTCTGGATCGTGTCCTTGATGCTGATGTGGTAGTAGTCGACCGTCATCACCAGGCTCTGCAGGGCCACCGGTTGCAGCACGAAGCCCACCGTGTAGGTGTCGGCCGTCTCAGGCTGCAGGTTGGGGTTGCCGCCCGTCGTGTTGTTGATCTGCGCCGCCGGGTTCGAACCCACCTTGCCCCAGCGGTTGGGGTTCAGGCCGGTCAGCTGGCACTGCGCCGGCGAGAACTGCGGAGCAGAGCCCCAGCACGGATCGGCGTTGCCGCCCGCACCGACGAACGCCGGAGCGTACAGGTCCGTGATGTTAGGAGCGCGCACCGCGCGGTTGTAGCTGCCGCGGAGCTTGAGGTCCTGGATCGGGGCGTACTCGACACCAAACTTGTAGGTGTTGGTGTTGTAGTTAAGGCTGTACTTGGAATACCGATAGCCGGCTTCCAGGCCCAGGTGGTAAGCGCCCGGCTTGTTGTCGATGAGGGGCGCCTTCGCTTCAGTGAAATATTCGTTGACGTGGAAGGTGCCGCTGACCGGCGTAAATGCGCCGTTGCCTCCGGAAGCCAGGCCGTTCGCGAATACGTAGTCAGGATTAAACTCAAACTTTTCTTCCCGGTACTCGGTACCGAGGACGACGACGATCGGATCGTTCGCGGCGGGCGACTTGATGCCGTACTTGCCAAGATCGCCGGTGACCGAACCGTCGACGACGTATTCGGTGGCGCTCGCACCGTAGGTCGACTGCGTGACCAGGTAGGTGAGCTGGTCGGGTGTGACGCCGCCCTTCTGCCAGATATTCCACGGCACGCAGGTAGGATTCACCCCGGTGATCGCGGATGCGCAGGCCGGCTTGCCCGTGTTGGGGTCGGTCAGGACATCGAGGGCATTGTTGATCTGGGCCGAGCCCAGGTAACCGCCCTGGTTGTCACCGAAGGTGGTGATGCCGTACTGCCCGTAGACGTCGTAGGTCCATGCCTCGCCAAAATTGCCCTTGCTGCCGATGACCTCGCGGATCGAGTTCGAGGTGTAGTTGTCGACGCGACCGCCGCTCTCGACGCTGCGCCGTGCAACCTGGATCTGGATCTGGTCGGGGCCGAGCGTGGGGTACAGCTTGTGGTTCGCCGCGACATTCGCCGGATCGCAAAGCACGGACGCCGGCGTGCCGGCGGTATTGACATCGCCCAGCAGCGGATTCTGGCAACTGATGATCGGACTCACGTACGCAAACGCGCCGCTGGGGCCGTACTGGCCCGAGGACGTGTTCAGCGCGAACATCGTCTCCGAGTAAACGTTAACGTGGTCATTCACGTCGTAGTTAAGGAAAGCGCCGGCCGTGTAGCGCTCGGCCTTGCGCTGCGCGTAGCTCAGCGCGCCGTAGTTGTAGCTGTCGGTCTTGGCACTGTACGGCCGGAACAGACCGGTGGTCTTGTCGACCGTGGAATTGACCAGACGCGTGCTCGAGGTGCCGGAGGTGATGCCGTACATCTTGAAGCGGCCCGTGGCACTGGTGCTGGAACCACCGCAGGAGATCGGATCCCAGGGCCCGCTGGCGGGTGGTGTGCTGGCTGAATTCAGCGTGCAAGCCGCGTAATCCAGCTGGTTGCCTACAACGGGGGACGTATTGAGGTAGGTGCCGTATACAGTCGCATTTCCCTTGCCGTCGGCAAAGTTCGAACCGATCATGAGCGACCAGTCGCGGTTCTGGCCGCCCGTGAACGAACCAGGCACCGGAATGCCCGCATTCTCCAGGGCGGTATGCGCGATGTCGTTGTTGTTCGAGTGCTGGTTAAAGCCGTAGCCGAAGTCGATCTTCACGCCCTCGAAGTGCGAGTTCATGATGAAGTTGACGACACCGGCGACCGCGTCGGCACCGTAGGTGGACGAAGCACCGCCGGTCAGCACGTCGACGCGTTCAACCATCGCCGCGGGAATCTGGTTGATGTCCGCGCTGCTGACGTTATAGGGGCTGCCGCCCGGCTGCATGCGGCGGCCGTTGATCAGCACCAGCGTGCGGTTGGAACCCAGGCCGCGCAGGCTGACCGAGGCCGTGCCGTCGGAACTGATCGACTGGCCCGAATTGCTCTCGGCGACAACCTGCGGCAGGTTGTTCAGCAGGTCTTCAACGCGCACCAGACCCGACCTCTCGATGTCGGCCGCGGTGATGGTCGCAACTGGCGCAACCGACACGTCGTTCGGGGAAGCTTGAATGCGCGTGCCCGTTACGATGACTTCTTCGAGGCCCTGATCTGTCTTGACGGCCGCGGTCTGCGACATCGCAACAGTGCTCGCTGCCGCGGCGGCGCCCGTAATGGCGAGGCGAACCGCGTGACGCACGTTCAGACTGATATTGAACATTCGTGAACTCCCTAAATAATTCTTAACTGCATTGCCGTTGAAGCCCAAGGCGCCGCCGAATTCCCCATGCTGGAACGCAGCGCAACCGCCCCGCCCTCGTCGATATTGCAGAAATACTACTACGACAATTTGCCGAGCGCAAAGGGGCGAAGGCTAACTACACGGTTTAGGTGGTGAATTCAGCCTGATCGCCCGGCAAGAACGCCAATAAAGAGTTTTGTATGTAAAAAACAACAATGCCTTCGGCATGTACCTACTGCCTAGAAGAACCAGCAGTTAGTTGCCACGGTAATCCGTAAGTCCTTGCCGTAGAAGGGAGTTACCTCGTGGTACAGGTAGGAAGGGAATACGATCATCTGCCCCTCGCCGAGGCGGATTTCCAGCGGCCGGAGTGCGAAGGCGGGCCGCAGATTGGCGTTGGCCGGATCCTGGAAGGCGTTGGCTCCCTGGCGAGGGTCGAACAGGCGCAGCACGCCACTGTCGGGCCGCGCCGGCACGGTCTCCCCGGCCCGGACGCAATAAACCGCCGACCAGGATGCCATCGGATGGTTGTGGGAGATGAAGGACCCGGCGTAGCGCGTGATGTGGAACCAGGTGTGGTTGTGCAGGGTGAAGCGCGCCAGGTCCTGCGGCCCCAGGGTGGTGGCGGCCACTACCGCGCGCGCCACGCCATCGAGCATGAACTGGCGCAGCTCCCGCACGCAGGGTTCGGGCCAATGGAACAAGTTGAAACGGCTCTCGTACAGCTCCTGCTGCGGAATATGGCTGGGCGTCGGATTGCGGTGCTCGTCGTCCTCGCGAGCGAGGAACAACGCCGCGAGCTCGCGGTTCAGGGTCTCGCAGGGTGTGAGCCGCAGCTCGGCCAGCGGTACCGCATACATCGGGCTCAACTTTACCGTCGCTTCTACCACCATGGCATCCCCGTCTGGCCGGGCGCAAGGAAGCGCAGCAGCGCGGTGACCAGCACCAGCTCACCTTCGCCCCGGTGCAGCGCGATTTCGTGCGTGATCGAAGCAGGAAACACTGCCAGCTGGCCCGGCACCGGCCGCCAGGTGCTGTGTCCGCTCTGATAGGGCGGGCGCAGCACGGTGTTGGTGGCATCGCTGAACATCGTCGCACGGAAAGATTCGTGCAGGCGCAGCAAACCGCTGTCATGCCTGTCCGGCGACGGCTCCGGTGCGGCCACGCAATAGACAGCACACCATGCGGCGTTGGCATGGCTGTTGGCGGGCACGCTGCCGTCCGATCGCACGATGGTGAACCACGCCCGCGCCTGCAGGGAAAGTGCGGCGAACTGCTCGTCGGTCAATTCGTTCAGCGAGCGCAAGACCGACAGTGCCGCTCCGATCATGCCTGCTGTCAGCCGCCGCACCGGCTCATCGGGCCAATTGAGCAGATCGTCACGACCGCGAAACATCTGTGGAAGACGGCTCGCCGGATCCGCGCGCTCAGGGATAGCTCGTTCGGCGAACAGCTGCGCTGCGGCTGGATTGAGATCTGCCGCGTCCGGCACCGTGGCGAGGCCGAAGGGCGTCGCGAAGATCGGTATCACCAGCGGTTCGAACGCCGTCATGGAAATTCCTCCACGCGCTGGCGGATCAGGGTGGCAAGCGCACTACGCCTGATCGTCGAACAGCAGCGCCGCTTCGGCCTGTCAATTTCCCTGCGGCGAATTCAGGGACTTCCTCTGCAGTACCTCGACCGAGTCGCGATTGCCTATCGAGCGCTGCACGACATTGGCCACATCCGCCTGGGAAATGCAGCTCGTGGACTCCAGGCGCGAGCCGATCTGCGGTTCGCTACGGCAAAATACAATGGTGCCGCTGTGATTTCGCGGCACGTAGCCTTGTGAGCGCGCGGCCTTGGTCAACGCATCAAGATCCGCCGTCAGCGGCACCGTCGTCGACGCAGGCACCGGCGCCGCCGCGGGTGCAGGCGCGGGCGTTGATGCCAGCGCCTGCGCCGTGGCGTGCGGCGCGGCCGGAGCCGAAGAGCAGCCGGCAATGATTGCCAGGCAGGAAGCAGCGAAAGCCGCGGCCAGGATGGTTTTCATCGGACACCCTTAATCAGTGATTGAATACGTAGCCGGTCGCGATTGTAGACATATGGATAACCCGGCGCACGTCGACCTCATTTGCGCGCCGGCAGGATCACGCGCGGCAGGCCCAGCGCCTGCACCTGCGCCTCGAGCTGCGCCAGTTCCTGGGTGCGCAGGCTGTGCAGCTGGTCTTCGAGCTGGGTCAGCTCCGCCAGGTTCTCCTGCATCTGCTCCAGCTGCCCCTGGGTGGGCTCGTAGTCGGAGGACTGCATGTCGCTGAACAGCGGCGCGATCTGCGAGTAGAGCTTGGCGCCGCCCTGGCGGCCGCCCAGCACGTCGTAAACCACCTCCGCTTCCGGATTGTGCATGTGCGATTCGAGCGTGTCGCAGCGTTTGATGATCGCATCGGCGGTGCCCTGCAGCGCCTGGGCTGCGGCGTTGCCGGCGGTGCGCTCCTTCAGATCCCGC
>Ga0209048_10004566_pt1 | contig 13235 bp, 11 predicted proteins | sample FrelakmetCRP12CR_FD_187146 | JGI IMG/M metagenome (GOLD analysis project Ga0209048, IMG submission 187146) | Freshwater lake sediment microbial communities from the University of Notre Dame, USA, for methane emissions studies - CRP12 CR (SPAdes)... | ecosystem: Environmental > Aquatic >... | reverse complement strand
CGCAGGGCGTGGCCGAAGTGTCATCACCTGTTGAAGGCTGGCAACTCGCCCTCGTCCCGCCACGGTGCTGACACTATAAAGGCGACCAGATTTCGCGATTGCATTTCTTTGGGGGAGAATACCTGCATGCGCCCTTCCATCAATTTGGCCGCCGCTCTTGCAACAGCCGCCGCTTTCGTCACCGTCGCGGCTCTGCCTGCTTCGGCGGAGTGCAAACGCTTCGGCTTCTCGGTCAACGACTATGGCAAGGACGGACCGACGAAGGACGCGAAGGATTTGCTCGACAAGCTTATCGCGTCGAAAATGACCGAGAAGGGCGTGAAGGACTACAAGACCGGCACCAAGGCAGTTAGCTGCGAGCTGTTCTTGAACTTCATTGTTTTCGACGAGCACACGTGCACCGCCGAAGCGACGGTCTGTTGGGGTGGCTCGTCGTTGCCGAATTCTGAGCAGGCTGCCGCGACCGATGGCGCCGCGACGACCAAGACCTCTTCGGAAGAGACTCCAAAAGCCTCAAAAAAGAAGAAGGAGGCGGTCGCCAAAGCCTCCGGTCCCGCGCAGATTTCGGACCCGAAGTCCGCCGAGATCGCGCCGGACGCAACCTTGGCGCACGATCCCAAGGCCTCGACCGAACATAAGAGCGAAGCCAAACAAGAGGCGGCTAAGCCTGCTGAAAGCGATGCGAGCGCGCCGTCAACGGCGACCGCTGTCGCTGCGCCTGAAGCAACGCCGCCGGCCGCCCCTCCAGCCGCCGCTGCTTCTGAAGCTGCCGCTGCTCCCGCTTCTCCTGCCGAGGCGCCTGCTCCTGCGGCTACCGCGAGTGTAACGCCGCCCGCGGCGCCAACGGCTCCTGCCGCGACGGCAACGGCTCCCGCCGCGACGGCAAAGAAACTCGTCGAGACAGGCTCGCTGAACGAAACTGCGAAAAAGCCAGCGAAACATAAGACTGAAAAGGCCGCCTCCGGATCGACCGACGCTGGTCCGATCATGCCGAAGGCAAAGGAGGACGGCTATCCGATGCCCGTGCCTCCGCAAGACGGTGCCGCGCAGTAGCGCTAAGTGCTGGCCTGCCCTGTGCGCAGGCCAGCGATCACACTATCGCTGCCGCTTGCGACGACACTCTGTTCAAGCCGGTCGAGATTGTGAGCGCGGGTCGCTAACGCTGCGATGATCGTTGGCAATCGCGGGTGCCCTACGCCGCGATTCTGATCTCTTTCAGCTTTGCCTTGATGATTTCGCGATTGAACGGCTTCAAGATGAAGCTGTCGGCGCCGTGAGCAAACGCGCGCTGGATTTCGTGCGGATCGTTTTCCGTGAGGACAAAAGTGATGTGTGGCCGCCGGTCGAGCGGCATTGCGCGAATCTTGGCGATGAGTTCAAGACTGCTGCCCCCGGGCATGCGCCAGTCGACCATGATGTGATCCGGTGAATCCGCGCGCAGTCGCTCGATCGCGGCAATCGGCCCGTCGGCTTCGCTGACGCGGAAGTTCAGGCTCTCGAAAATGAGGCGCGTGTATTTCCTGATGATTTCGGAATCATCAATGATGAAGCAGTGAAGCATGGCTTTGGTCGTCTCGTACGCGTTCGGCTATGCCGGGCAACGGAGTCCACCCGCGATTTCGAACAGACTGCACAGAATATCTTAAGGTGTCCTTAAGCTGTGTGACGGCATCGCAGCGAGGTTGTTGCCACGAATTTTATTGCCTCAAGTCAGAGGCCTAGCGACAAGCAGGATGTCTGCACCATCTTTGAGAATTTCGAGGTGCATGCCAGCCGAAGGTGCAATCCGCCACGTGTAATAAGCCTGAATCGTAATCGCATCGAGGGCGAGCGGATTGCCGGCGACGAAGTCGGTGAGATACTGCGGTGGCCGCGCGCCGGTGCCTTTGCAACGGATGAGGTAGCTCGGCTGCTCGAACGATCCGCCGATCGAAACGTCGATCTCGCCGCCGCGTGGCAGCGCGGTCACGGCCGATGCGATGAGGTTGAGCAACAACTTGACCTTGTCCTTTGCGACAAGCCCAGGCGTGCCGCGCCACGTCAGCTTGTGCTTGCCCTGTGTGATGCTGACGAAGCCGCGGGAAATCTTCTCCGCCGTAGCGAGGTCAATCATCGAGCCGGCTGAGCCCGCCGCGCCAAAGGCGAAGCGGGCGAATTCGAGCCGCGCCGAAGCCTGCTCGGTGACGTTGCGAATGACGTTCAAGGCGTAGCTCTTGGCTTGCGCATCGTCATCTTCGTCTAGAATTTCGAGCCCGTTGAAGATGGCGCCAACAGGATTGATGACGTCGTGGCAGATCCGGCTCGAAATCAGCGCTGCGAGTTCGAGATCGGTCGGCGGAACGCGCTGGTTCATAACGTGCCCTTTTTTTGAGAAACCCCTGCGTCGAAGGGTTGCGGCAGTTCAAGCGCGACAGCAGGACGCGAGCCGAGGCTGCCTGCTTGCGAAATTGCTCTATGCTCTGATACATGCGCCGGATCAGGGTTGCCAAGTCCCGCAACCGGTGGGCTCTCCAGGCCTTAATTTTCATGGAAGACGTGAGTCTTACGCGCCACGGTCTTTGCCGCGGCGCAGAATGCGCATTGGCAACGCCAAATCGGCCTGCTGTAGATTGATTCGAATTGGAGCCCTGGCTCGCACGATGTTGCCCATCGACGTCAACGACCATGATGCCTTGATCGCCGCATTGCTCCCCGCCGTGCGCGAAGCCGGCCGCCTTGAGATGGCGCATTTTGGCAAAGGCGTTAAAATTGAGCAGAAGGCTGATCGCTCGCCCGTCACAGCGGCTGATCGCGAGGCCGAGGTCGTCCTGCTCGAAGCTCTGGCCGAGATTGCCCCCGATATTCCTGTCGTTGCAGAGGAAGCGATTGCGGCCGGTGCCGTGTGCGAATATGCGCGCCGGTTTTTCCTCGTCGATGCGCTCGATGGCACGCGGCTTTTCATACGCGGCAAGCCCGAGTTTTCGATCAACATCGCCCTGATCGAAGACGGTAAAGCGCGCTTCGGACTGATCTTACTGCCGCCGTCCGAGCGGCTTTTCGTAACGCGCGGCGACGGGGCCGCTTACGAGGCGCGGCTCGACTTGTCGAATAGGGAACCGCCTCAAGAGGTCGAATTTGCCCGGATTTCGACGCGTGCACCCGACCCGGCAGCACTTGTCGCCTTCAACAGCCGCGGCTCGGGCGCCGCCAGCACCAAGCTTTTGGCAGCACTGAAAGTTCACGAAGCGCGGCCGCTCGGCTCGTCGATGAAATTCTGCCTGATTGCCGCCGGCGAAGGCGACCTCTACGCACGGTTCGGCGAGACCTGTGAATGGGATACAGCGGCCGGGCAGGCCATTCTCGAGGCGGCGGGCGGGTCCGTGACCACGGTCGACGGCGCGCCGTTGACTTACGGTCACTTTGATCGCGGATTCCGCAATCCCTATTTCGTGGCCTGGGGCCGCCAGCCGCTGTGGCGTGGCGACGTCGACGCTCTCACGCCGGTACCCGGCGCATAGCTGGCGCGAATCGGCCATACTTTGGCAACAGAATCTCGCAATTCTGCGTCGCGGGTATCCGCCGCTATCGGTCGTGCGCGTGGCCAAGAGCGCCACTCGGCTGCGGACTGAGGGTGCAGGAACAATAAGAACGTGGGGTCACATCGATGAGCCGCGGCTTCAAATCAGGGCCAGACGGGGTTGCACCGTCGGGGCGAGCGACCGTGCTGATGACGGCGTTGTCGGTGCTCGCATGTCTCGCGCTCGGGGCGCCGGGCGCCGGTGCGGGCGATGATGCTTATCAACCGCCGGCCGACACCTACACAGGTCAGAGCAGCGTCGATTCCTATCGGACCACTCCGCCGCCGCCCAATGGTTACGGGCCCTACGACAGCTCGCAGCGCAACAACGCCGATCCGGGCGGCTACGGCGAACCTTACCGCGATGCGCCGCAAAACAATGCGAGCCGCGAGGAACACTATGAGTCGGGTCCTCCGCCGCCGGAAGGCGCGCCCCTGCATGAATCATACTCCGAAGACGAGATCGTCCGCGCTGGTAACAACTTTTTCGGCAAGGTCAGCGGCGGCCTGGCATCGGCGATCGAGTGGACCTTCCAGAAAGCCGGTCGGCCGAATGGCTACATCCTTGGTCAGGACGCCGGCGGCGCCTTCGTCGCGGGTTTGGCTTATGGGGAAGGCACGCTCTATACGAAGGACGCCGGTACCTACAAGGTCTATTGGCAGGGCCCGTCGGTCGGCTATGACTTCGGCGCCGACGGCTCCAAGGTGATGACGCTGGTCTACAACCTCCGCGACCCTTCAGACATTTACGAGCGATTCGGTGGCGTTGAGGGAACCGCCTATCTCGTCGGTGGTATCAGTGCTCAGTTTCAAAAATCGGGGCATGTCACACTTGCACCCATTCGTGCTGGCGTCGGCCTCCGGCTCGGTGCCAACGTCGGCTATTTGAAGTATACCCGAAGCCCGACTTGGAACCCGTTTTAGCCGTGGACGGCGGTTTGAGCTTGGGTTCCGTATTGCGGAGAACCGAAAAAGCGGGTTTGTCTGCACACCAAGGGATGTTGCGCGCCGCGGGGGCCGTGTAGCTAATTAGTTCAGGATCTGTTGCTTGATCACCCTTTACGCCGCGATGCTCGTGACGCTGGGCTTCCTGATCGCGGCCCTGATCGTTGTTGTCCTGCTTCCCGCGTACCGCCACCGTATCGAACGGTTCACGACGGAAGCCCTGAAGCGGACGCTTCCTCTGACGGAAGCCGAAATTCGCGCCGACAAGGACCGCCTGCGCGCCGAATTCGCAATGGAGCTTCACAAACTCGAGACGAAGGGCGAGGAGGCGGGTCTCTCAGCCGCGCGCCAGAGCGTCGAGATCAATCGGCGCGACGCAAAAATCCAGGAGCTGACTGAGGCTATTTCCGCTCAGAAAATGAGCGTCGAGGAGCACGAGAATGCCCGCCGCGTCCTTGAGCAGGCGATCCTCGACCGGCTGCCGAAAGTCGAGCAGCGCCTCGCCGAGACGAGAAAGCTGCTTGCCACGCGTGACAGCGAAATACGCGAGCTCTTTGCGACGAGCGCCAAGCAGTCGCGCGCTCTTGAAGAGGCAACCCAGCTCAACGTGCAGCGGGAAAAAGATCTCACTCAGCTTCGCCTGACGCTCGACACCCGCGCCGCGCGCAACCGCGATTCGCGCGACGCGCGCGCCGATAGCGGCGTGGCGCTCAGATCTGAAATCGAATCTTTGCGCGCAAAGAACCGCGATCAGGCGGCACTCCTCGAGAGGCTCCAGTCCGCCAAGGCGAAGGGCGAAGGCGCCGCGGCTCCGGAAGACGAGGCACGCGCCGCCGAGATCAAGCGTCTGACAGCGGCGCTGGCCAGGTCCGAATCCGAACTCGCGGCCCTCAACGTCTCCGGCAACAGCGGCGACGAGAAACGCCGGGCTCTCGAAGCGCGCCTCCTGGAGCACGAGGCCGACGCGCAGGCGGCAGCAACGGAATTGGCCAAGCTCAAAGCCGCGCTGAAGGTCTATCAAGACGACGCAGACATAGATTCTGGCATCACACAGAAGGCCGATATCAGCGCCCTACAGGCTGAGGCCGATGAGCAGCGGCGCACCATTACCTCGCTCCGGGCCGAGATCGCGGCAAGCCAGGAGCGTCTGTCGCGCCAGGCGCTGCATTTCCACGAAGAGCTCCGCCGCATCGGACCTCAGTCAGGCGAAGAAGGCCGGTCGGACGCCAAGGAGTCGCCGAGAAGGCCTTTGGCGGAACGCATTTCGGCGCCGCGCGTGGTGCGTTCTCCAGACCATCAATCGGTCGACGCCGGCGACGACGCCGAAACGCCCCGCGAAGCGCGTCCGGGATCCTATTTGCGTGCCTTGAACGGCAGCAACGGTGCAAATGAAACGCCGGCACCCGAAGCGTCTGCGCCGCCGCCATTGCCCGCCGCAGAGGCGGCGGGCGAAGCGCCGAAGGCCACTAAACCAGCCCGCCGCCCTCGGCTGCTTGAACGTATTAGCGGAATAGACAAAAGCTAGATTGGCGACGTTGCCGGAGCGGGACTGAATGGGCTCGCGAAAATAGCTTATCCTCGCTCTCTGAGGCCGTCGTACACTGTCGACAGCCGTGGGTTGTGGCGGCAGGCGCGTCTCCCACATTCGCAATAGTACGAAATCTGGATCAGTCGCGACGTATGACGCAAGCTAGCGCACCCCACACACCGCACGGACACGAGCCCCACGGCACGAGTGAGCCCCCCGTGCCTTGCGGCCACGATCACAGCGGCCACGATCACCGCGGCCAAGCACACGGGCATAGTCACGTGCCCAAGGATTTCGGAACCGCCTTCGCGATCGGAACGGCGCTCAATACCGGCTTCGTCGTTGTTGAGGCCGTTACCGGCATTCTCGCCAATTCGATGGCGCTGCTCGCCGACGCCGGCCACAACCTCAGCGACGTGCTGGGCCTTCTGATGGCCTGGGGCGCGAGCGTCCTCGTCAGGCGGCGTCCGACGCTCGAGTACACCTACGGGTTCGGGTCATCGACGATCCTTGCAGCCCTCGCCAACGTGGTTTTGTTGCTCGTCGCTGTCGGCGCCATCGCTTGGGAAGCCGTGCAGCGGATTGCCCATCCGCCTGCTGTCGCCGGCACGACCGTGATCGTCGTCGCCGGGCTCGGCATTCTGGTCAACGGCTTCACCGCCTGGCTCTTTGCGTCGGGGCGCAACGACGACGTAAATATTCGCGGCGCTTACGTACATATGGCCGCCGATGCTGCAATTTCGCTCGGCGTCGTCATTGCCGGCTTCATCATGCTGATGACGGATTGGAACTGGCTCGATCCGCTGGCGAGCCTCGTCATCGTCGCGATCATCATCTGGGGAACGTGGGGCCTTCTCAGAGATACGACTCGCTTAGCGCTCCATGGCGTGCCGGCCAGGATCGACCCGGCGAAAGTGCAGAGCCGCTTGGCTGCGCTGCCCGGTGTCGCAAGTCTTCACGACTTGCACATTTGGCCGATGAGCACGACGGAGACGGCGCTCACATGCCATCTCGTAATTCCTGATGGCCATCCCGGCGACGCCTTCATCCTGAAGGCGACGCAAATGCTGCACGAGGAATTCGAGATCCGTCACGCGACGCTGCAGTTCGAGGTCGGAAGCGAAGGACCGTGCGGGCTAGGCGACGGATGCATGCCGCACACCCGGGATAGCGGGTCGTAAGCGACATAATCTGCCAGCAGCCTGGCGGCTACCTTAGCCTTTCCTGCAGCGCTTTCAGCGTCGCGACCGCATCGGCGCCGGCAGCCAGGAACTGGTCGACACCTGCAAACTTGAGAGCGGATTCGTGCTCGCCGGCGCGTCCGGCCATCAGTACAAGCTTTGCGCCTGCCGCTTTCAGCGCCTTCGCCGTCGGCTCGGCAAGCGTCGCGTTGACGGCATCGGACGAACAAATGCAGGCAGCCCTTGCGCCTGAGGCTTTGAACGCGTCTGCGGCCTCCTCGGGCGTCTTGTACCCGTCGCTGATGAGAGCCTTTATGCCGCCCGCCGCCAGATAGTTCTTGATCCAAGTCGTGCGCACGTTGTGATCGACGATCTCGCCCATGCTGGCGAGGAAGACGTCGTAGCCGCCATGCGCATCGGCGGCGTCGCGCAGCGCTTCGAAGGCTTCGCCGAGCCGGTGCGGCCTGAGCGGCCTGACCTCGATCGCAGGCGGGCCAAGCGACGCCGCGTTGCGCGCCGGCCAAGGCTCGACCTTGACGCCGTCATCTCCGAGGATCGGAAAGGCGCTGACGCCGGTCAGCTCTTGTCGCATCGTAGCTATGCCCTTGGCGCGGGCTTCTGCCGTCTTGGCGATCACGTCCTGGATATATCCCGACGTCAGGTTTGCGAGCATGCCGCCGCGCGCTTCGATGTCCTGGAAAATCTCCCAGGCCTTCTTCGCCATGTCCTCGGTGAGATTTTCGACGTACCACGATCCGCCAGCCGGGTCGGTGACGCGGCCGAGATGGCTTTCCTCCTGGCACACGATCTGAATGTTTCGCGCCACGCGCCGCGCGAAGGCGTCCGGTTTTCCGAGCGCGAACGTGAACGGCAGTACGACGATCGAGTCAGCGCCGCCGAGCGCCGCGCCGGTGCAGGCTATCGTCGTGCGCAGGATGTTGGTCCACGGGTCACGCTTGGCCATCATGCGGTAGGACGTGGGGCACGAGAGCTGCACGCGAGCCGCCGCTTCTCCGGCGCCCGACGCATCTGCGACGCGCCAGATGAGACGGCGGGCTGCACGCAATTTTGCAATCGTCGAAAATTCGTCGATGTCGGCGGCGAGCGCGACGTTGATCTTCGGCAGCGCTTGAGCGGGTGCGATGTCGGCGTCTTCGGCAGCGCGCAAGTAGGCAACGAGCGTAGCGAGCATCGCGGCAAGCTCTTGCGCTTCGCTGGCGCCGGCGACGTGATAGATGACGCCGTCCGCGGTCATCGCTTGAACGCGCGGGCTCGCTTCGGTGACCTTCAGCAACGCGACGGCGCGGGCAAGTTCTGTCTCGACCGGCTCGGCGAGGCGCCCCGTCATCGCAAGCGTCCCAATGGGATCGGCGCCGAACGAGCCTTGCCGGTCCGAAGCTTTGACGCCCCGCTCCTCCCACACGGCATTGAGCGCCAAGGCGGCATCGAAAAACGCTTCTCCAGCGACGACGACGATGGGGCAGACATCGAGCAGCACGCCGTCGAGCGCGGCCGCGACGGCCTCCTTCGTTGGTGTCAATCCGTTGCTGCCGAGCTGCAGGCCGATCGACGTTACGCCTCCTTCGAGGTCTTCCAGGATCGCCGCATTGGCTACTTTGGGATCGGTCTCGATGTGGAACGTGCGGATGTCCCAGCCGAGGCCTTGGCGGAGCGCCTTGGTGCCGCGCGTAAATGGCGGTGCGCCGGGTACCGTGCCGGCCACACTCGCAAGCGTATCCTTGCGCGTGTAGAGCGGATTGATCTTCAGTCCGTCGGCTGTGCGCGCGACGAGGCGCTTCTCGAAATCGCCGCCGTTGAGGGCCTTGTCGACGAGTGCGCGCCATTGCTCGAAAGAGGCGGCCGGGAACCCTTGGGCGAGATGCGTTTCGGTCGTCGGACGTGTCATGCGACAGGGCTCCTGCGGCGTCGAGGCATGGCAATGAATAGACTTCCGGTATACCCGCTCGCAGCCCCGGCGGGAGTGCGAATTCGCGCCGTTGGCGCGGCCCAATTGCCGCGCAGCCACCCGTTAAGCGAATTCCTGCCGAGACCCCGGCTGCATCGCCCCGGCTCGGGTTTGCCTCGCTGCGCCGGTCGTGCCATCACGGGGCAAGGCGGAAGCCCGAGTCGACGCTGACGATTGCGAGGAAGGGAAAATGACTGGAACGCCTGGCGCTTCGGACCCTGAGCAGGCCGTCGCCGATCCGCGCGACTACGTTGAGAACGGCCTGATCCTCATCGGCTGCAGCAAGTCGGGCCACAACCTGACGCCCGAATGCATCGAGCTCGCCTTGGCCAACCGCCACGGCCTCGTCACCGGCGCCACGGGCACCGGCAAGACGGTCACTCTGCAAATTTTGGCCGAGGGATTTTCGGCAGCCGGCGTTCCCGTCTTCGCCGCCGATATCAAGGGCGACCTGTCAGGCATCGCCGCCAAGGGCGAGCCGACGCCTAAACTTGTCGAGCGTGCCGAAGAGATCGGCCTGAAGCGCTACGGCAATACAGCCTTCCCGACGGTCTTCTGGGATATCTTCGGCACCGATGGGCACCCCGTTCGTGCCACGGTCGAAGAGATGGGACCGCTCCTGCTTTCCCGCCTGATGGAGCTGACGGAACCGCAGGAAGGGGTGCTGAACATCGCCTTCCGCTGGGCGGCAGACGAGCGCGAAGCAGGCGACAAGAAAATGTCGATCCTCGATCTGAAGGATCTGCGTTCCGTCATCGACGAAATGGGCAAGCGCGCCGCGACGCTACGCAGCAAGTACGGACACGTCGCCCCGGCGACAGTCGGCGTCATCCAGCGACGCCTGCTCGTGCTCGAAGAGCAGGGCGCCGCCAAATTCTTCGGTGAGCCGGCGCTCGATATCATCGATTTCCTGAAGCTCGCGCCGGACGGCCGCGGCATCGTCAATATTCTCGCCGCCGAGAAACTGATGAATACGCCGCGCCTTTATGCGACGTTCCTGCTTTGGCTGTTGACCGAGTTGTTCGACCGGCTTCCCGAAGTCGGCGACCTTGATAAGCCCAAGCTCGTCTTTCTGTTCGACGAAGCGCATCTCTTGTTCAACGAGGCGCCGAAGGCCGTGCTCGAGCAGGTCGAGCGCGTCACCCGGCTCATCCGCTCGAAAGGCGTCGGCGTCTACTACGTCACGCAAAGCCCGGGCGATGTGCCCGATCGCGTCTCAGCCCAGCTCGGCAATCGCATTCAGCACGCGCTCCGCGCCTTCACGCCGAAGGAGCAGAAAGCCATCCGCGCCGCTGCACAGACGTTTCGGCCCAATCCCGACATCGATACCGAGCGCACCATCCAGGAGCTGAAGGTCGGCGAGGCGCTGGTTTCGCTTCTTCATGGCGGAGGTGAACCGTCGATGGTCCAGCGTACGCTCATTCGCCCGCCGATGTCGCGCGTCGGGCCATTGACGGCCAGGGAGCGCCAGGCTGCGCTCGATGCCGACAAAGGCAATTACCAGAAATATGGCACTCTGCTCGATCGCGAATCGGCCTACGAGCGCCTGCAGGCGAGAAATACGACGGTTGGCCGCTTCAAGGAGCGTTTCTCCAGTCTCATTCGCGGCAAGGGATGAACCCGTCGCATCCGTTGCAAGTCACAATTGGAACCACTAGCTTTTTTGGGAGATTCGCCATTTCGTGGCGCTGTCGGGCGTTGGACCTTTGAAGACTGTGCGTTGGGCTTGACCGACGAGGAGAGACACATGGGCTACTTCCGCTTCCGTAAAACGTTCAGCATCCTGCCTGGCGTCCGGATAAATCTCAGCAAGACCGGTGTCAGCGGCAGCCTCGGCGGTCACGGCGCCACGTTGAACATCGGTAAGCGCGGTGAAAACGTCACGCTCGGCGCGCCGGGAACCGGTCTCAGCTATCGCACGCCGCTGAGCTCGGTTCTGTTTGTTGGCTTGATCCTGATCGCCGTCGCATTCGGCGTCCTTTACTTTGTCGCGCCGACAACAGCACACGCGATCCTGCATTGGTGGCAGCCGCGCTGGTTCTAACCGCTGACCGCAGCCATTGGCGGAGTTGATTTCGCCGGAGTTGGCTTGGGCTCGGTCTGCGGTGCTGCCGCGCTTGGCGCGGGCTCCGTCGCCGGCGGCTTCACGCTTGGAACCGGTTGCATCGCTGTTGGCGGAACGATAAGCGGCGTCTGCCCAGGCGGCGCTTTGAGCCAGTCGCCCTTGCGACCTTCTTCGATGCCCTCTGAATAGAGCGTGGCTTGATACTTCGGGTCGTAGATTTGCTTGGTCTTGAAGTCGAACGTCGCGGGCACCGACATGAAGTTGAAGTCGGCGCCACCATCCATCGCAACTCGATAGATGTGGTAAACTTCGCCCTGGTTCTGGCTCTTGATCAAAGTTGAGATCGAACGCGACGCGATCTGCAGCGTCGTCGCCTTGACGACTTCCTGCTCGGGCGCCGCCTTGCCGTTCTTGATGATATAGAAGTGGCGGATCGGCGGTTTGGAATAAAGCGAGTCAAAGGCTTTCAGCGGGGCATCGACCGGCATCACGAAGACCTCACGCGTCGTGCCGCCGTCGACGTGCAATTCATCGTAGATTTTGCCGTCGGCCTGGACCTCGATCTTCACGGGCGGGAACGCGGCGGGAATCGCGGCCGACGCCAGGATGACCTTGCGGAAGAGATCGGTTGCCGCCGGCGATCTGTTGAGCGCTATTTCGCCCATGTTCCAGACAACCGGTCGCTGAGCATCGAGGTTTGTCGTCAGCACCATGAGGATGCGGCCGCGCTTATATTGGGCGGCGATCCGGTCGAGGAAATCGCGGTCGATATACTGCGCGATCAGATTCTCAAGCGGCTCGGTGCTCGCAAGCGCCGGGCCGCCGAACAGGCCTGAAAAGATCTCAGGCGTGACGACTTCATCCTGTTTGTACTGCGTCCAGATCGTATGAAGTTTGTCGTCCTCTGACGATCCGAGAAACGCGAACGGCGCGATGATGGCGCCGGCGCTCACTCCGGTGACGACTTGGAATTCCGGCCGGTTCCCGCGCTTGGTCCAACCGGCAAGCACGCCGGCGCCGAACGCACCGTCCGATCCGCCACCCGACAGCGCCAGTGTCTCGATGATCGGCCGGCCGTCGAGGCGCTTTGCGTCGCGGGCGATCGGCGGAATGTGCGCCGTGCGGCGCTTGATTTCTGAGATTGGATCGCTGGGAACTTCATCGGCCCAGAAGCGGATGCCCGACATTCCAGGAACTTCGGCTGATTGGGCAAGCGTCGCATTGGCAATGCCGTTGCGCTCCATCGTCGCCGCGCAGCCCGAGAGGGCGAGCGCGACGGCCGTTATGAGGCCGACATAGAACCTAGGCCCGAACACCCCAATACCCCCCGCGTCGCATATCCCCTCGATTGCGCAATTGTTTTACGGCACCCATAAGGCCAGGGCAACGTCAGTGGAGTCGCAACGGCGGTCAAATGTCGTTGCCGGCCACGGATTTAGCTCCAATAGGGACCGCACGGCTCAGGCGTTGGCATCGAATGTGGCCGCGGCAAGGCCGCGAGCTTCAATGGCCGAACGCGTATAGAGATATGCAGTCTCCATAAGCTCTGAGTGACGGCGCCAGTCGAGCGCCCCCATCGCCGGTGGGGTCGGCGGAATGAGCAGCCAATCGTCCGGCTCCAGGTGGCGCTCGAAATGACTGCGGTTGGCCATCAGGCTTCTAACCAAAACCGTCGCGGCCGACGGCGCCTGCGGCAGGTGGCGCGCTGAGAGCGGATTGAGCGTCTGCCAGATGAGCTCGCCGCGGTTCGGCAGCATGGCGTAGTCGACGGTAAAGCGCTGGCTCTGCGCCGTGTGAAAGCTCACGACGATATTGGGACCGCGTTTCAAGCTGTGCATCGTCTCGATCGGCACGTTGGCGATGACCGAGCCGTCGACGAGCATGCGGCCGTCGTCGGTATAGAGGGGCGGCAAGAGGCCCGGAATCGCAGCGCTCGCGCGGATGGCGCGCCAGAGATGGCCGGTGCGGTGCACTTCAAGCTCGTAATCGGAGAG
>Ga0209048_10004565_pt1 | contig 13237 bp, 13 predicted proteins | sample FrelakmetCRP12CR_FD_187146 | JGI IMG/M metagenome (GOLD analysis project Ga0209048, IMG submission 187146) | Freshwater lake sediment microbial communities from the University of Notre Dame, USA, for methane emissions studies - CRP12 CR (SPAdes)... | ecosystem: Environmental > Aquatic >... | reverse complement strand
GTACGTCTCTGGCTCCTCTAGCACTGCAGCAACGTGTATACCCGACTCGTGTGAAAACGCATTCAAACCGACTACCGGCTTATTTTTCGGCAGGCGAAAACGTGAGTGATATTCGACTATTTTCGACAAATCCATCAGTTTCGTAAGGTCGTACGTGTCAATGCCAAACTGGACACGCAGCGCCACAAGCAACTCCTCGAGGGGAGTGTTTCCAACTCGTTCCCCTATTCCGTTAACAGTTGTGTGTAGCTGAAATACCCCAGCTTCTGCTGCGGTGATAGAGTTAGCGACAGCCATGCCGAGATCGTTGTGACAATGAATACAAAGCGGTTTGTTAATGGCCTTTTTCATTTCAGTTACTAGATCGTAGCACGATGCCGGTCTGAGCGCACCAACTGTGTCTGCGATGCTGAGATAGTCAGCCCCATGATCTTCACCCTGTTTGAAAAAACGCTTAAGTACCTCAGGATTTGTTCTAGTCGCGTCTTCTGCTGCAAATCGCACGATTAAGCCGTGTTCTTTTGCATACTCAAGCGTCGAAAGGGCACATTCCAACATTTCATCAAATCCGCGATGGTACTTGTATTTGAGATGCAGATCGGAAGTGGCCATGAATATCCCGACAACTTCCACATCACAGTCCAACGCTTCATCTATGTCGTGAAAAATCGCTCTCGACAGACAGCATATCTTAGTATTTAATCCCAAATTCGCGATTTTTTTCACCATCGCCTTTTCTTTTGAAGAAACTGCGGGAAATCCAGCTTCGATCATCTCGACCCCAATTGAGTCCAGCTTTGTCGCGATCTCAACTTTTTCTTCCATGCCAAAAACGACGCCAGGCGCTTGTTCCCCGTCACGCAGTGTGACGTCACAAATTTCAATGTGGTTAACGTCTGTTCTCGGCATTGTAAAAGACGATTCAAAGTTACCCATAGACGGCCTGAATGACTTCGCTAAGCACACTCACAGTCTGCACTTAAATAGCTTACTTGCCCGACTTGTAGTATAAAAAGGGAGTTTGGCGGCTTGAGTTAACGTCAAGATCAGCATATTATGCACAAACCAAGCGGGCATAGTTTAGAAGATCCATAAATTGATAATATCGAGAGCGGCACATAGTACTGGTGAATAAATCTTGGATGCTCAAAGAACCATTAGCGAGAAGATACTGTCTAACGCTTCGGGAAAACCTGCGAGAGCTAATGACTTTGTTTTAGCGCAGGTTCACGCAGCAATGGCTCATGATGGTACCAGCGTACTCGGAGTACGAGCATTTGAAGCGATGGGCGCAGATTCTGTTTGGGACCCAAATAAGGTCGTTATAGTCTTTGATCATATTGCCCCGGCCAGCACGGAGGCAGCAGCAACCCTTCAACATACGATCCGCGCGTGGACAAAACGTCAAGGAATTGCTCACTTCTTCGATGTTGGCGAGGGAATATGCCATCAGCTCATGGTCGAGCACGGCCTTGCCCTGCCAGGCACCGTAGTCGTCGGGGCGGATTCACACTCGTGCACGTACGGAGCTCTAGGAGCCTTCGCGACAGGCGTCGGCGCAACAGACATTGCCGAGGTTTTTGCAACGGGAACGTTGTGGTTCAAAGTGCCTGAAACGCTCAAGATAGTCATTAATGGAAAACTCCGCGCTTATGTTAGCGCAAAAGATGTCATTCTCAAAATCGCAGGGATGATTGGTGCCGATGGTGCGTCGTATAAAGCACTTGAATTCTACGGTTCGACGATCGCTGACATATCGATGGAAGGGCGGCTCTCAATAAGCAACATGGCAATCGAAGTTGGGGCGAAAGTGGGAATCATCCCGCCAGATCGAAAAACCATTGAGTACCTCGACCGAATTCAACCTCCTTTGAGTTTTACGCCGTGCTATGCTGATGAGGGCGCTGCTTACACGGATGAGCTCTACGTTACAATTGATGATTTGGGACCTCAGGTCGCGTGTCCTCACGAAGTTGATAACGTGAAAGACGTTGAAGATGTAGCGGGAACGCCGATCGATCAAGTCTTCATCGGTTCGTGTACGAACGGACGTTTTGAAGATCTAATGGAGGCCGCAACCATACTACGCGGCGAGACGGTCGCCGTACGAACGATCATCGTTCCAGCATCAAAACACGTTCTGCTAACTTGCTTGCGAACTGGAATCTTAGAGACCTTGATAGAAGCTGGTGCCACTATCTGTAGTCCAGGATGCGGACCATGTCTCGGTGCGCATAACGGCGTTTTGGGACATGGAGAGACCTGTCTCTCAACTTCCAACAGAAACTTCAAGGGTAGAATGGGTGCAGATGGATTGATATACCTTGCGTCCCCCGCTACAGCCGCAGCGACAGCACTCGCGGGCGAAATCGCTGACCCACGACGACGCTAGGTCTTATCGAGTGCTATCTCATAACTCAAACTTTCAGATGCTGGAAGACCTCTTGATCTCCTCAATCTGTTCAATCAAGATCTTTTCAATGGCGTCTAGCAGATACTCGAGCGATGGGCTTCTGACTGTGAATTTTCTAGGGACCCCTTTATAGGTCACGAGGTCGCCTGTATCAATCGAAATCATTGGTTCTCGAACGACGAGATCTGCTTTGAACTCGCTTGCGGCGATTTTTTCAATTTGGAGGTCCCACATTTTTTCATCAATTTCTTGTTCGAGTTCTCGCGCAAGATGCTTAGCCTTGTGGGTCAAAAACGCAATTTTTTGATTAATTAGATATTCTTCTTTTAAGGACAACGCCACCGACATAGTTCTGCATTGTTTCGGAACTATTAAACACTTCTTCAGTCTTTTAACGCTCACACCATACATGCTCGCCCTCCACAATCCCCGTATACTTTATATCGCTACGTTTTCAATTAGTCCATAATGCTCATCAGGGGAAACGTGTGGAAATACGGTGACAATGTTAACACTGATCTAATAATACCTGGTAAATATTTGAGAACAACGGACGTCAGCGTTTTCGCAGAGCACGCAATGGAGGGGATTGACAGAAATTTTTCACCTCGTGCTGGAGATATAATAGTTGCCGGCAAGAACTTTGGCTGTGGGTCGTCCCGAGAGCAAGCTGTTCTCGCCCTGAAGCACGCCAAGATCGGATGCGTCGTTGCGGTATCATTCGGTCGAATCTTTTTCAGAAATGCAATTAATATAGGTTTGCCAATAGTCGAAGGTAACGCCGTTGATTTTGTCCACAAGGGAGATGAGATTGAAGTCGATTTTTCCGCGGGGCTTGTGAAAACGCGCAATAAGGTCGTACAAGGTTCAAGGCTTCCTAAATTCTTACAGGAAATCCTCGAAGAAGGGGGCCTAGTTGAGTATCGAAAGAAACATCCGCATGGCCCCAGCCTGGAGAATGCTGATATTTCGTAGACGCAGGTGCGTGGCTAAGTAGCCTTTCCTTAGATATATATGAAAATCGCCGTTGCTCAAGGAGATGGAGTTGGGAAGGAGGTCATACCGCCGTGCATCGAGATTCTAAATCTGGTGTTAAAGGACCCAAAATTCATTGATCTGGATTTAGGTTACTCCAAATGGGCCAGAGAAGGCGCGCCTATAACCGATTCAGACATTGATTTGATCAAACAAACCGATTGTATGCTTTTAGGGGCGGTAACTACTGCTCCTGGGAGCAGTGCTGTCGTCCGATTGAGAAGGACGTTTGATCTTTTTGCTAATCTTCGGCCTTTTCGCTCGTACGATTTAACCCCGCATAAATTAAACATGACCGTAATCAGAGAGAACCTGGAAGGATTATATGCAGGTATAGAAGAAGTGTCATTTGATACTGCAGTCACTAAACGTGTGATTACTCGCTACAATACGGAAAGACTCGCTTCCTTCGCTAGCGCGTTACCGAACGTAAAAAAAATTACAATAGTTCACAAAGCAAACGTACTTAAATCAGATGTCTTCTTTCGAGATGTCTGCGCGCGTATTTTGGATGAACATCACATCTCTTACGATGAAATGTATGTTGACACCGCTGCATACAATCTGATTAAGCACCCGGAAATTTTTGACCACATTTTGACATCGAATTTGTTCGGTGATATCTTGTCAGATGAGGCTGCTGGCCTTACAGGTAGCCTCGGACTTTGTCCAAGCGCTAACATCGGGCCCGATTATGCAATTTTTGAGCCAATACACGGATCTGCACCGAACATTGCTGGGCGTGGCATAGCAAATCCAATCGGGGCAATACTAAGTGTTAAAATGCTTCTTGAATGGGCCGGCAAACAAAACAAAGCTCTGTTGTTAGATAACGCAGTCAAGAAGACTATAGAAAATGGCGTGACGACCCCAGATCTAGGCGGTACGAACTCGACAAAAGAAGTGACGCGATCAATACTAAGTTGCCTCTGATGATCACATGATTTTTCCTGACCACTGTATGTATGTTGCAGTCAGAGACTGCGATGATCTGACGGCACGACCATCAGCCGGTGAGCCGGTCTATTTCTCTTCTCGCTACCTCGTATTATTTTGGCACGGACAAGCTGCAATTTACGAAGTCAAATCAAATGGAGAAGGATTGATACGATTCATATCGGTTGTCAACAAGATTGCAGGCTTTAACGAGACTTCTGTATACGAACAGAAAGTCGACATCTTCAACAGAAGCAGGTTAATTACGGAAGCAAAGCGTTTGTGTAAGCCACCAATAAAAGCTGCACTCTTTCAAGGATTTGACCTTCACTGGACATTTGTCTTCGAGCCGGACGTAAACAGCGTCATAGAGATCGAGGTTTTTGACATCACCCCCCCTGACCCACCCTATCTCGTCACGCTTATCAAGAAACTTGAAGATGCAGGCATTTTTGGGGATCTGTCCGTTCAGTTCAAGCCTGTTGTTCAAGATCTAAGAAGACTTAATACAGGTAACATATTCCCTTGTTCAGCGTCAGGTATTGGATCGAGCCATCTCAACAGGCCTGGAGTTCAAATTGAGGAGGGTTCAGTGCTCGTGGGATGTGACATTTCAAGACAAGTACTCGAAGCGCGATTTCCAGGGTCAAATTTCGAACACGAGAACATATGTCCAACAAAAACCATCAGGCCGCACAAGCCTTTTATCGCAAAATGTTGCAGGTCAGCACGAGTTGGACCTATTGAACTGTTTGGCATACAAGGATACATCGTTCATTGGGGGGCAAACCCGTACGAAGTCGTCTCTGCTATTAGGGAGCTCGTAACGCGATACACTGACGGCGTCAAGAAGGAGTGACTCAGCCCTTCTGCTTAGCGCAATGCGGAGGGAGGGATTCGAACCCACGAATGCCTTCGCAACAGGATGTCTCAAACAACAGTTCTTAAGTCCTGCGCCTTTGACCTGGCTTGGCTACCTCCGCTATAAGTTGACTAACGCATAAACATATAAAAGCTTATTTTGACAGCTAGTTTGCTATGAGAGGTTGATCTGCTGAGAGCTTTATTTAATACGCCCGTCCAAGAGGCTCGCTATCCAACGCTAAAACGCCGTCGAAAGTGACGTTCAACTGTTCTTCGCCTTTTTGATGCAGCTCTCGAACTGCTGCACGCCACTCCTGATAGTTCCATTTTCTATAGGGGCGTCGATACACAATTCTAATAGCACGTTAAATAACATAAATATGTGTTTGATGCGGTTCAATCTGAAGCGTACTTAGTTGAACCAGTTCCGTGTTTCCCGACCGTGAGCGAGGATTCAACAAATGATTGCGTCCACATTGTGCGTGCCATCTGACAAAGTTCAATCATTAAGCTCTTTTAATGATACTTCGAGGATCGCCCGCCGACACATGTTTCCGGGTTAAAAAAGACGCGCTACGCAATATGACTGACAAGATGTAATGACAAACTGATGAGGTGCTCCGGTCGGGATTTGAACCCGAGTCGTTGGCTTGCTTCACTTTATTAAGTTCGAAAGGCCAACATGATTGGCCGGACTACACTACCGGAGCAATATCTCATTTTCGGGAGAACGTAGCGAAAGCGCTTCGCTTTTTCACCCGATCAATGACAACGATAAGCTTCATAAAATATATTTTTTTCTGACTTTTTTAAAGGGGTTTCAAGATAACGCATCACTGTGGTTTCATTAAATTCTGCCATACTACTTCAAAAACGATTTCTATCAAAAAAGATAAGAGATTATTGCACAGTGTGTCCTCAAGTTGCAGCTTAGTGCAAGACAGCTGATATTAATAGCTAGCAAAGTTCGATAGGAGGGATCATGAGAGTATTGATAACTGGCGGCGCTGGATTCATAGGTAGTAATTTCGTACGTTACATGCTCAACACACACCAATCCGCGGAACTTGTGGTCCTAGACAAACTGACGTACGCTGGGAACGTGGACAACCTGAAAGACGTATTAACTTGTATCGAATTCGTCAAAGGTGACATTTGCGATGAGAAACCTGTAAAGTTGGTAATGAAGGACTGCGACTGCGTGATTAACTTTGCAGCTGAGACGCACGTCGACAAGTCTATTCTTAAAGCCGCTGCCTTCGTTCGAACAGACGTCTTAGGAACTCAAGTCTTGCTTGACTCGGCGAAAGAGTACCAGATTGAGCGGTTCATTCAAGTGTCTACAGATGAAGTTTACGGCAGCATTCGTAGTGGGTCCTTCGGCGAGTCGGATAAGTTAAATCCTTCAAGTCCTTATGCGGCGAGCAAAGCAGGAGCAGATTTGTTAATGTCATCCTATTTCAAGACGTACAACTTTCCTTGCGTCATTACCCGCAGCGCTAACAACTATGGGCCATATCAGCATCCCGAGAAACTGATTCCGCACTTTATTACTTGCGCTCTAAGAAACAGCAAGCTAACACTTTATGGCCAAGGAGACAACATCCGAGATTGGATCCACGTTGAAGATAACTGCAAAGCTATAGACTACGTTCGTCAGATGGGCAAAGCGGGAGAAATTTACAACATTGGCGCTGGTAACGAGAAGAGCAACTTGGACGTAACGAAATCTATCCTACAACTTCTGGATAAGCCTTCAACGCTCATGACGTTCACAAATGACCGTCTGGGACACGACTATAGGTATTCTCTAGACTGTTCGAAGATTAAGGCTCTTGGATGGCAGCCCCGAATTTCATTTGAAGACGGATTGGCACAGACTGTTCGATGGTATCAAGAGAACGAGCCGTGGTGGTCATCGTTAGTTTAAAAAAAGCTTGAGCGGGTTTTCACGGAAAAAAGGTTCCTGGGGAGCTGAGTTTCAGAGCGAGTTAATATGTCTGATCATCGATTCAAAGATTGCATTCCCATCCACAGAGCCCAGAAGTTTCTCTGATGCTCGTTCCGGGTGCGGCATCATAGCAAGAACGTTTTTTTCCAAATTGCTAACCGCTGCAATGTTATCTTGCGATCCGTTTGGGTTTACAGCAGAAGTCGGGCGTCCTTTGTCATCGACGTACTTAAAAACGACTTGATCATTTTCATAAAGCTCTTGGAGCAGTTCAGGGGGAACGACGTATCGTCCTTCTTTGTGAGCTATGGGAAGCTGAACTACCTCGCTTGAAAGTGTCGTAAAAGGGGATCTGCCAATCTTAAGGAGGTTCACCCACTTACAAATAAACTTCGGATACTGGTTTAATGTAAACGTACCCGGCACAAGGTGTGATTCACTAAGGATTTGAGCCCCGTTACATATACCCAATATTGGTTTCCCATCCGACGCCATCTCCTCGACCGACTGCATAATCTTGGTTCGCGCAGCAATGGCGCCTGCCCTTAAGTAGTCCCCGTATGAAAATCCACCAGGGATAATCGCGCCATCAAACCCCTCTAAGGCTTCTTTATACCAAACAAGTTCTGCGCAAACGCCTAAATTATTCAATGCTTTTTGGACGTCGAGATCGCAGTTGCTGCCACCGAAACGAAGAATAGCAATCTTCATTAACATCTTCATCACTGCTAAACAAGCACCACGTTGTAATCGTGTATGATAGGATTCGCAAGCAGCCTCTGGCACATTTCCTGAGCTAAATCGGTTGCATGCTGGCGCGAATCTGCTTCGAATTCAAGCTCAAATACTGCCGCTTGTTTCACGGATCGACATTCATATCCAAGATGCTTAAGGGCCTTTTTTATTGTGGCAGCTTCAGGATCCAGCATGCCATTTTTGATCTTAATAGTTATCTCGGCGCGGAAAAGCATAGGATGACTGTTGGATCGTGATAGTAAATATTAGTTGTTAATAGATCGTAGTCTAGCAACGGATCTTCTAACGCGACCACGCACAAAAAAGGCGCCCAAAAACCACCTTAGTACGTATTAGACACATTTAGAACTCGTTAGAAATCAACCCTAACATCTTTAAGCTCTTTCACGTGGTCGGAAATGTGCTATCGGAACCTCTGAAAGACTAGCGTTAGCGCAACAGCGACTATTATCCCAACGACTGAAAGGATTGCTTCAAAACCAGGCACTCCTGTAGCTTTGGCTGAATTGCTTGGGCCTACGGTTGAGGTACTCGGTGTAGGTGCGGGGGTGTTCGAAGGAGTCGCAGTCGGAGTATGAGAGGCAAACGGAGCTTCCGCGAGTACCTTGCGTTGCAGGGCAGTCACCTCGGAAGCCGATAGTTCTGTATTGTATTTCTCTAAAACTTTTCCTTGCGGGTCAGTGAGCACGACCAGTGGCGGCTTGCTGTAATTGTATAAGTTACCTTGTTCGGTCCCAAGCACGTTGATGTTTACAAAGCTTGATGAAAACCCAACAACTTCTGTGTTGTTCCACGTGTTTTGATCCATGTTTTTGCATCGCGGACACCATTGTTCATGTATATATATCAACACGGGCTTGTTTTTCTCGGCTGCTGTTTTCATCCCCGTTGGATAATCATAAACCCACGCGACTTCGTTTTGCGCTTTGACGCTGGCCATTAAAGAGCAGGTTGTTGTTAAAAGAATTATCGCAAGCACGGATAATAGCGTTGCAGACCGAATCGTCAATGACATACTTATTTACAGAATCACCGTGCTATTTAATTCTTCCAATATAGAGTCAGAAAACCCAAAACCGATGTAAGTGCGATCCAGTCCATTCGGCGGCGCGAAAAAAGCTCTAAATTCCTTCAATTCGAGCCATTCGAAATCAACGAAGTCGACTTGAATAATTAAACTTCACGATAAATTATTCAACTTACGCATACAACTTAAGGTGAATTTGAGTGAGAATCATCCAAGCCTCCTCGTATTTCTATCCACATATTGGTGGCGTAGAGACGCATGTCTTAGAGCTAGCTCAAAGCTTGCAGGACATGGGTCATGAAGTCATCGTGTTGTGCGCTGCTGTCCCGAAATCAAATCATAAGGACGCCGTGAACGGACTCCGCATCCACAGATTTCCAGCTCTAGATCTCCCATATGTTCCCCTCGTATATGCCCTGCGACGGCGGATTGCGCAGTTCAGCGCTGATGTTATCCATTCGCATTATCCGCCTCCATTCATGTCTTATGGCGCAGTTAAGGGGTTGCCCCAAATCCCACACGTCCTCACATATCACTGTGATCTAGAGGTCCCTGATTATATCGCAAACCTAAGAATTCCGAGAGTCTTTAAAAACGCTATTCAAAGAATCAACAATAGCCTTTATGCAAAACCCGTCCTCAATAAGGTGGACCAGATAATAGCTACAACTCGCTCCTACGCACGAAGCTCCCCGGTTCTGCGTAACTATCAGTACAAAATCGTGCCTAATGGGGTCAGGCTGCAGGCTTTTGACAGGCTACATGACACAAGCGAGAGAGAGGTTAAGCAAGTGCTCTTCGTCGGTCGGCTAAGCTCTGTCAAAGGTATCGACTATCTCATTAAAGCTGCGAAAATCGTTATGAAGCAGCATAAGGATGCAACTTTCCTGATCGTTGGCGATGGAGAAGAGCGACAAAGCCTCAAGGCGCTTGCCAAAGGCTATGAAAATTGCATCAAGTTTTGCGGGCATATACCAAGACGTGCTCTCGTGGAGCTTTATAAGAGCTCTGCGGTGCTCGTCCTCCCATCTTTTACACGACTTGAAGCTTTTGGCGTCGTCCTTTTGGAAGCAATGGCATGCGAAACACCAGTCATTGCGTCGCGAATTCCGGGCGTGCTCGACGTGATCGGCGAGGGAGGTTTTTTAGTAAAGCCGTGTAGCCCACAATCTCTAGCAACAGCTATTATAGAGATTTTTGAAAATCCAAAAAATGCAAGACGAATGGGTAAAAAAGGTCGACAGCTTGTCGAACAGAAGTATGACTGGAAAATAGTGGCGCAGGAGGTCCTGGATGTGTACGCAACTGTTCAAGACCTCCCATGAGACCGTCGGCAAGGCGCAATTGCGACGATTTAATATATATTAATCGAATTCCATTCTGAGATGAAAATCTGCGCCATTGTACCAATAGCGCCATCTGAACCGTTCACACTTATCGAAAAATCGATCAAGAGCCTAAATGACCTGGACTGCAGTGGGCTAGATTTTGAAGCCTACTATGTCATTGATAGCGGCGGAGAAGATCGTAACGCTCTGTATCAGCTGCTACCGCCGCATTTTCATTTAGTTTTCAGAAATGACAACAGAGGCCGGCGGGCAGGTGCTATCAATGACGTTCTTAGTGTCACAGAGGGGGCAGACTACATCGCGTTGTTTGACGTTGATAGCCGCCCCAACATAGATTTTTTGACTGAATGCGTGCGTGAGCTGACAGTAACGAGCAACGGCGTGCTTGCAAGCGGTTGCCGCTTCGTCACCAACAAAGAGAACACACTTACGAAGATCATTTCTGTCGAGTACAAGTTCTTTTGTGACATCTATCGGCTCTGTAGCTGGTCGGGGGGTTTCACTCAATTCAACGGATTGATAGGGGTGTCAAAAGCAGCCTTTCTTCGGAGCACGGGTTTTGACGAACGCTGTGCTTGCGAAGACTTAGATGTCAGCGAACAGATATATCTCTCGGGGAGCTCTGCGCTTCTCGTTAATACAAACGTGGGCGAGCAAGCCCCCACTTCTATTCAAGACTTATACAATCAAAGAGTACGGTGGTTCCGCGGAGCAGTCGAAGGACTGCGAAAATATCTTGCTCAGATGTTGACAGCGAACGTGCCGATCTTGGTAAAAATTACGTGGTTTAGCTCGCTCACAGTGCCATTTTTTTCATTCTTGCTAGCACCTTTAGTTCCGCTATACTTACGTGCAATAAGGGCAGAAAGTGACACTCTATCAGAATTGCTGGAGATCCTGTTCGGCACAATAGGCTATACGTACTTAATGACACTTTGTGGTGTAGTGGCAATCGGACAACATCTCACTTCCCGCAAGAGCGAGTGGGCTGCTGTGACCCGATCAGAGGTCTAATTGAGGGGAAATATATCGTGAAGGACTTACGTAAGTGGCTTGCGGTTTCGTTAACTTTCAGCATAGTCTCAATACTTGCGCTGCTGCTTCTTACGATCACACCAGGCCAACTCCGCAGCCTCATTCAAATCCATCCAGCCTTCTTGGCTGCCGCGTTGATTGTTCAGCTCTGTTCTTGGCTTGTCTGGGGCGCCCGAATGAAGGTCATGTCAGAGGCACTCGGGGGTGAGGTTCCTTTCAAAAAATCAGTCGAGATAGTATTGTCAAATGAGTTTGCCGCGTCAATCACCCCTGGGCACGCTGGCGGGGAAATCACTAGAGTGCAGTTGTTAAGACACTGCAAACTCTCTGTTGGGGATGCCTCTGCTGTCGTTCTAGGGGAGAGAATGTTGGATGCGCTTTTCTTAGGCATAGCCGCGCCGATCGGATTTCTGTTATTTACCAAGTACGTCCAGAGCGGCGCAGGTTTGATTACCCTTTTTGGCGGCGCAGCCCTAGTTTTCGGTATACTCTTTTTCATCCTCCTCTACGTCATCCTAAAGCCAAGAAAATTGAAGTCTCTCGTCGGAAGAGCACGCTGGTTGTTCGTCAAAGTGCAAGGCGCTGACAAGGCTGACCAGTCTATGCAAAAATTCGTGCGAGAGATCGATGTCTTTCACAATAGCACTAAACGGTACCTGAAGGATGAACGTCAAGCTTTAGCCAAAGGTTTTCTTTTTACGACAGCGTTTTGGCTTCTGCAGTTTTCTATCGCTTCTCTCATCCTCGTTGGCCTCGGATCATCTCCGTGGATTTTGGCGTCCTTTTCTGCCCAAACAGTCCTGATGATGATCGCCACGATCCCGCTTACCCCGGGAAACAGCGGCATCGCTGAATTGAGTACTGCTACGATTTATTCAACCTTCGTAAGCACTTCCGTATTAGGCATCTTTATTCTCGGGTGGAGAGTCGTCACTTATTATCTGAACATAGTCGTGGGCGGGCTGGTCAGTATAAGGGTCTTACGAGGTCGTGCCGTAGTGGAAGGGGCAGTTGACGGCGTCACCTAACAGTATAATGATGGCTCAATGCCTGGGGGCGAGGACCTCCCACTTAATAAGCACACCATCCCCTATTTGACGTATTTGCCTCAGTTTGAGCTTGACGAAGTCAGAAGTCAGGCCATCGCCATTGGCGAGCGTCGGTGCTAAACTGCCTCCGATTATGATATTCCCCATATAGGTATGGAGCTCATCAACTAATCCCAAACTCAGAAGGGCGAAATTGAGCGTTGCGCCACCTTCAACCAGCACAGAGTCTACCCCTCGATCTTTTAATCTCGCAAGGAGCGCGCCCAGATCCACCTTGCGCTCTCCAACAACAAGTACCTCAGCCTTTGTGTCCAGTTCTTCAACCTTATGATGAGGAGCTTGTTGCGCTACCGCTATTAGCGTGTTTGGCCCCAGAATTGCCGCAGTCGGGGGAGTTCGTGCGTTGCTATCAACAACGATTCGCAGCGGATTTTCAGTTCTTCCCTTCGCTACTCGTTCACGCTTGAGCATATCTGACTTAACGGTCAGCTTCGGATCATCCGCGAGCACTGTTCCGACTCCGACCATAACCGCATCGGTGCGTGCTTTTAACGCATCAACGCGTTGCATGTCCTCTTTTCCAGAGATTCGCACCTGTTTTCTCGCTACAGTTGAGATCTTACCGTCAGCACTCATAGCCGAATTAATAATGACAAATGGCCTCATTGATTCGCCCCAGCTGATGAATGTATATTAACTTGTGGTTCATATCCTACACGATAACAGCATGCTAAAATACGAGTTTGTTGAGCACACAGCCGATCTCACTTTTAAGGCTTGCGGAAGAGACTTGAACAAACTATTCGAGAATGCGGCAGAAGC
>Ga0209048_10004564_pt1 | contig 13240 bp, 8 predicted proteins | sample FrelakmetCRP12CR_FD_187146 | JGI IMG/M metagenome (GOLD analysis project Ga0209048, IMG submission 187146) | Freshwater lake sediment microbial communities from the University of Notre Dame, USA, for methane emissions studies - CRP12 CR (SPAdes)... | ecosystem: Environmental > Aquatic >... | reverse complement strand
AAAGACGCGTACGCCAGCACGCTCGGCGCGCTGCACAAGAAGCTGAAGGCCTGAGCCGAGAGTCGCGCGGCGTGTGTGTTTCCAGCCTCTCGCCGTTTCCAGCAGATGCGGCCGCACCGCGTGCCCGGCGCCTATCGCTTCACGGGCACCTTGGCCTTCAGCTCCTCGAACCAGTTCAGGATGACTTTGACCTGCGCCGGGCCCGATTCGGCAGCGTCGGGTCTGATCATGAGGAAGCGGCCGTCGGGCGCGACGTCGTAGCTGCAGCCGTATGGGTTCATGCCGTAATGACGCCCCTCGAAGAGCGTCCGCGGGCGGCTGGGGCGAAACGTCGGCTTCGTCTCGACGTCTACGGCCATCATCTTGTCCGCTTGCCGATAGAAGAGTTCCCGGCCGCTCCGAGACCAGCGCGGATCCTCCCCCCCTTCGGTCGAGACCTGCCATCTGGCGCCCGGGCCCGGGAACGGCCGGACGTAGAGCTCCCAGCGCCACGATTCGATCGACTGGTACGCGACCCATCGGCCGTCGGGCGAAAAACGAGCATTGCTCTCCTCAGACTTTGTCCTCAGGAAAGGACGCACCTTTTTCTCCCCGCTGAGCGGAAGAACGAAGATGTCCCAGCCCGTATTGGCAGGACCGGTATCGGCGTAGTCGTACCCGTCGAAGAGCAGAAGGCTGCCGTCGGGTGAGAAGGAATCCGGCGACGTTAGCCGGAGGTCCCTCTCGCCCGTCAGAAGCTCGGGCGGAGTGCTACCATCGGCGTTCTGCCAGAAGACATGGGCTAGCCAGCTCCCCGCTCCTGCAGGGGCGAAACCGAATCCAACCCGCTTCCCGTCCGGCGCCCAGACCAGACTTGAGATATCACCTTCCGCGGTGGAACGGCTGAGCGTGCCGCGGGCCAGGTCGCCGAACAGAAGCGTCGTTCTCTCACCCTTTTCCATGGCCATCGCCGCGATCCGCCCTCCATCCGGCGAGAGGGCCACTTGCTCGTAGCCCCGTGGCGGAAAAGGAATCTGTTCCGCCGCCCCCTTCCGGTCCACCCAGACCAGCGTCCGCGGAAACTCCCGGCTCGGTACATAGGCGAGCGTCCCCTGCCAGGAGAACGTGTACTCGGCTTGCCGCGTCCCCGTAAAATTCGTCGTCAGATCGTCTAGGAGCGACACGGGAGAGCCGGAGACTTCGAGGCGGTTCAGGTCGAACCGGACGCCGAGGAGTGATCCGGGGCGAGTGAAGACGAGGTGCCCCGTCGGGAGATACCGGGGGTACGCGGCGTCCTTCACGAGAATCCGCTGCTTTCCCGTCCGCAGCGATACGACCGCGGCATGGCTCGTCAGAGTCTGATCCACGAGATCGAAGAGGACGTGCTCTCCGTCCGGAAGGATCTGCGGAAAATAGTGCCTCTCGCCCTTTGCAGCATCCGGCGTCGTCACCCTCCGGGGCTCTCCGCCCGACGCCGAAATGCGCCACAGACCCGCCATCGCGCTCGGCACGAAAACGATCGTTCCGTCCTCGCCCCAGCTCCCGCCGCGCTGGGTCGTCACGTCACAGAGGGCGGTCGGCGATCCGCCGGCGAGCGTCACCTTCTTCAGCTTCCCTCCGGCGAAGAAGCCGACCTCGAGACCGTCCGGCGAGATGAACGGCTCACGCGCCCCCTCGGTTCCCGGGATCGGTTTGATCTCCTCGCGATTGAGCTGACGGACGAACAGTTTCCCTTCGCTTCCCCCGAAGAAGACAAGGGTCTTTCCGTCACGTGTCAGAGCGAGCGGATTTGAGTTGTCCGTATCGGGTGATGCATCGAGCGGGAAGGTGAGCGAGACGACGACGGGCGATGCGGGAGGAGGTCCGGTTCGCACGAACCGGCTACCCACGAAGAGACCGAGCGCGACGGCGAGGCCCACGAGGACGACGGCGAGCAGGACGGCGGCGCCGACCATCCAGGCGCGGCGGACCGGCACCGGCGTCCGGCCCGACGCCGGCGTGACCGCGTCCTGCGAGATGCCACGCAGCTCCTCGGCCACATCCGCCGCGTGCTGTCAGCGCCAGTGATAGAAGTCTCCTGAACAGCAACGACGAAGTCCTCCGATCAGCAGCCAGAATGTCCCTTCGTGGTCTTGCCAACCCGGAGGGACAACCGTGGTGCGAATGGAGGACTTCCTGATGATTGAAGCACTCGTCAAACGCGGTGTCTACCAGTGCGACATCGCGGCGGAATTGGGCGTGTCGCCCAAGACGGTCAGTCGGGCCGTGGCTCGCGGGAGTGCGCCCGCCGGTCATGCGCGACGTGGGAGTCTGGTGGACGCCTATCGTCCGCAGATCGATGCGTTGCTCAACGATGGCGTGTGGAACGCCCAGGTGATTCTGCGCGAGCTGCAAACCGCCGGCTACGCCGGCGGGATCTCCACGCTGCGCGGCTACATCGGGCCGAAGCGTCCGCAACGGGTGAGTCGGGCGACGGTGCGCTTCGAGACGTTGCCGGGCCGTCAGTTGCAGAGCGACTGGGGCACGATCGTGCGCCCGATTGCGGGCGTCGAGACCGCGATCCACTTTGCGGTCAACCTGCTGGCGTACTCGCGCCGCTTTCATGCGTGGTGCGCGACCAGCGAAGACGCCGAGCATACGTACGAAGCCCTGATTCGGGCGTTTGAGTGGTTGGGCGGCGTGCCCACCGAGGTCCTGGTCGATAACCAGAAGGCGGCGGTCGTGTCCCATCGCCCGAGCGGCGTGGTCTTCACGCCGCGCTTTCTGGACCTGGCGGGGCACTACGGCTTTCAGCCGCGGGCCTGTCGTCCGTATCGGGCGCGGACCAAGGGCAAGGACGAACGGATGGTGAGCTATCTCAAGCACCACTTCTTCGTCCGATATCGGGCGTTTGAGAGCTGGGCGCATCTGCAGCAACTGATCGAACAGTGGCTCCGCGACGACGCGGATCAGCGGGTGCAGTCGACGGTCCACGAAGTGGTCGCCACGCGCTTCGCCCGCGAAGTCCCGCACCTGCAGCCGCTGCGGCCGGAGCGCTTCGATACGGCGTACTGGGAGTCGCGCCAGGTCGCGTGGGATGGTTTCATCGATGTCCGGGGGAATCGCTACACCGTGCCGGATCCGCTCCGGGGCCAGACGGTCCGCATCCGGCTCGACTTCGACGACCGCCTGCAGGTGTACGCCGACGGCCAGTGTGTCACCGAGCATCGCCTGCGGCCCGTGGCCGAGGGCTGGGGCGTCGACCCGACCCATCATGCCCGCCTGTGGGCCGAGACGCTGCACGTCGAGCATCGGCCGCTGACGGCGTACGAGGAGGTGGCGTAATGGACCTGACCACGCTCCTCGACCGCATGAAACTGGACCACCTTGCCGCCCAACTCGACGGGATTTGCGAACACGCGGCGCAGGGCGACGTCGACTTCAAGGGCTTCCTGGCGCAGGCGCTCGAAGCGGAATGGCGCGGCCGGTACCAAAAGAGCGTCGAAAGCCGGTTGAAGCAGGCGCGCTTTCCCTGGGTGAAGTCGCTCGAGCAATTCGATTTCGAATTCCAGCCGTCGATCGACCGGAAGGCGCTTCGGGAACTGGCGGGTTTGACCTTTGTCGAACGCGCCCAGAATGTCGTCCTGCTGGGCCCGCCCGGCGTCGGGAAGACCCACCTGGCGATCGGGCTCGGCGTGAAGGCCGTCGAGGCCGGCTACTCGGTGCTCTTCCTCACCTTCGAAGCCTTGATGTCGCGGCTGGTCCGGGCCCGGCACGAGAATCGGCTCGACCGCATCCTGCAGCAACTCACGTATCCCAAGCTCGTCGTGCTCGACGAACTGGGCTACCTGCCCCTGTCGCGAGAGGAAGCCAGTCTGTTTTTCCGGCTGCTGGTCCGCCGCTACGAACGGGGCAGTTTGATCGTCACCAGCAACAAGGGCTTCACCGACTGGGGCGAGGTCTTCAACGATCAGGTGCTGGCGACCGCCATCCTCGACCGGCTGCTGCACCACTCGACGACGGTGAACATCAAGGGCGACAGCTACCGGCTTCGGGAGAAACGGAAAGCCGGACTGCTCGGACGGCGTCCGCCGCAAACGCCACCCGAGGAAGACCAGGTGGATGCGGCGTAAAGGGCCCTGCTGAGCCAGCCCCTCCCGCTCCCTCACCCGCAGCTGGGGAGCGGGAGGGGCTGGCGATCAGGGGACAAATTCGTTGCTGATCGGCGGACAACGCTCGTTGCTGTTTTCGAGACAATGTCGCTGCTCTTGACACGTGCTGCCAGCGGTCGTCCGGGTCCTTCGCCAGGCAGCGGCGCACGAGGCGGTCCAGCGCCGGCGGCGTCAGCGGTTGCAGCGTGGTAATCGGTGGCGGGTCGCCCGACATAATCGCCGAGATCACGCTCGCCTCGGTGTTTCCGCCGAACGCGCGCCGCGCGGTGAGCATCTCGTAGAGCACGCACCCGAACGCAAACAGGTCCGTGCGCGCGTCGGCTTCCTTCCCTTCGAGCTGCTCGGGCGCCATATACGGCACCGTGCCCATCACCGCGCCCGGCCGCGTCGCCGGGGCCTGCGTGGAGAGCGCGGACAGGCCGACTCCCGCCGCCGGCTGGGCCTTCAACTTGGCCAAGCCGAAGTCCAGCAGCTTCGCCTGGGGTGAGCCCTGTCGAACCCCGCCGGCCTTCGTGAGCATGACGTTGGCCGGCTTGAGATCCCGATGGACGATGCCGTGGCGGTGGGCCGTCGCCAGGGCATCGGCCACCTGCGCACCCAGCTCGAGCACCTGCGCGAGCGGCAGCGGCCCCTTGCGCAGGCGCTGCGCGAGCGTCTGGCCGTCGAGGTACTCCATCACCAGAAAGTCGGTGGCGCCCTCGCGGCCGATGTCGTGAAGCACGCAGATGTGGGGATGGTTCAGCGTGGAGACGGCACGCGCTTCCTGTTCGAAGCGGAGGCGGCGTGCAGGGTCCGCCGAGGCGCCGGGCGGCAGCACCTTAATCGCCACCGTACGGCCCAGGCGCGTGTCACGGGCCTGGTACACCTCGCCCATGCCGCCGGCCCCAATGGCGGAGAGGATCTCATACGGGCCCAGGCGGGCGCCGGCCGAGAGGGGCATGGTGAAACCGGGGGCATTGTACCACTGGCAACTGCGAACAGCGGTTGTGTTATTCCCGCAGCGGTCGGGTGGCCCGTGTCGGGTGCGGTGAGTTCGCGGTCAGCGCGGGAAAGCAGCGGAAGCGCCCGACTGGGCGGTGCCTGCGTCGTTGCGGGTATCGGTCTACCCCGAGCCGTCCACACGGTCATTGTCTGCGCTACCAGGGAATTCGAGGATAAATGTCTACCCGCTGACGGACTCGCCCCGAGCTTGTGACTGAATTCACAAACGTATCACGGCGACTCCGTTGGCCCTGCAATTGCACTTTACACAAATTCTTTGGTGGAGAGCAGCGGCGCCTCGACGTGCCCCCTCCCGGACGGACTGCGGAACCGTTCTCGACGCTGCGGGTGAACACGCAGGGTTCGATCCTCTTGGCGCTGCGGCACCTACCCGGGCACCATGAACTTCGCCAGAAAGGAACAGCTATGAAACACGCGCCGGCCGTTTTGCTGAGCGTTGCCATCGCGTGTGCGATGGTAAGCGCCCAAGGGCCCGCAAGGGACCATCGTCCCACATTGACGGCACAGCACAGCGGCACAGCCAACCTGCTGATCGCAGTCAGCCCGGTGGATGCCGACGTGGTCTGGGCGTCCGGTATCAACGGCACGTTTACGATTACGACCGATGGTGGCAGGACGTGGCACGCCGGCGTGGTGCCCGGGGCCGAGAACCTGCAATTCCGCGACGTGCAGGGCGTGAGTGCTCGCGAGGCGTATCTGCTATCGATTGGCGATAACACGACCGATTTCCGCATCTACAAGACGACCAACGGCGGCGCGACCTGGACGATGCAGTTTCAGAACCAGAATCCAAGCGCGTTCTACGACTGCTTTGCCTTCTGGACGCCCAAGCGAGGCATCGCTCACAGCGACTCCGCGAACGGAGTATTCCCCGACCTGCGGACGACGGATGGCATGACGTGGAAGGACATCAGCGGCAACATGCCGCCGGCGTTGTTGTATGAATCGTCGTTCGCCTCGAGCGGGACCTGCGTGGCGACGCAAGGTGACAAGAATGCGTGGATTGCGACCGCCATCTCCGGGGTCGCCCGAATACTGGCCACGCGCGATGGCGGCCACACGTGGGACGCGTATGACACGCCGCTGATGAGTTCATTCACCGCAGGCGCCAGCACGGTCGCGTTCCGCGACCCGTGGCACGGGATGGTGGGCGGCGGCGATCTCGATCCGGCCTACCCCGACCGCGCGGCCACGGCCACGTCACGTGATGGCGGCAGGACCTGGACGTTTACGAATCCGCCGCCAGTCACCGGCCTCATCTTTGGCCTGAGCTACACGAAGAACACGACGGGCGTCGGAGGCGACTGCGACGATCACAAGGCAGACGGCGAAGGCGACGACCGCAAGCCAGGCGGCGAAGACGGCAGCCACACGGTGGTCGTGACGGCTGACACCGGTGGCGCGGCCTGGACTCGCAACGAGGGACGGACCTGGTATGTGTTACCCGGCGTGAGCGGTTACTGGGGCGTGGCCTTTGCCAACGCAGAAGCAGGATGGCTGGTGGGCAGGAACGGCGCCATTCTGAAGATCAGCTTCTAGCTGCGGCCGACACCTCTGGCTCACCCGCGTGCATCAGGTACAGCCTGAGCAGGCAACCGCGCGTGAGCCTGGCGGGGGTGGTTCGAACATGGCGGCGCAGCGGCTGCGTCGCCATGTTCACCGTGATGGTTGCCCCCCGCAAGCCGGGACCGAGTGCGCGCCCGGTCTCGGCTGGCCTTTCAACTACTGCAGCCTGGCGTATTCCGCCTTGGCGGCCTTCAGCACAGGCAGATCCGGGTCGGCGTCCTTCCAGATCGTGAGGAACTCCTCATAGGCGTCGCGGGCCTTGGCCGTGTCGCCCTGCATGGCGTACGCGCGCGCCCGTCCGAGGCGGGCCAGCGCGCCCCAGGGGAAGTTCACCACCAGTCCTCGATGGTCAATGAACTTCTGATATTCCGCTGCCGCCGCCTTGCCGTCGTGCAGCAGGAGATATGCGTCCCCACGCACATGCACCGGGCACAGGTAGATCGTGAATACCGAGACCTGCGCCAGTTCGATCGGGCTCGCCACCTTCAAGAGGTCGATGGCCTGGTTGGGGTCACGGTGTTCCAGGGCAACCGCCGCCCGGATCGTGGGCAGCCAGTACCGCTGGACCAGCGTGTCCATCGGGAACGTCTTGTCGAAGTCGGCCGCCAGCTTCTCCGCTGCTGCCGTGTCGCCGGCCCGCGCGAGGGCTAGCGCCGCGATGGCTCGCACATCGCGGGTTGGAGCCAGCTTCACGGCCGCCGCGGCCTCGGCCCGCGCCTGTTCGCGGTGTCCCGCTTCCCCCTCGCGCAGCGCGGCCGCAGCCTGATAGGTGGCCGCACTCTCGTTGGCGTCATTGCGCCGGGCGGATTCCATCGCCCGCCGGGTCAGTTCGTGCGCGTGCGTCAGTCTGCCGTACCACCCTTCGGTGTTCGCTTGCTCGGCCAGCAGCAGGTCTTCATAGCCCGCCCTGCCCATCGCGGCGGAGGCCTGCTGTGTCATCCGCGCCGCGTCGCCCTTCAGAAACGCCAACTGGTAGCGGCTCACGGTCAGAGACTCGTCCTCCAGCTTGCCCGCCTCCGCCTGCCTGTAGACCGCCTCCGCGTCATCCAACCGGTTGAAGGCCGTGTACGCCCCGCCAACGTTGAGATAGTTGACGGCGTTGTCTGGCTGCAGCCGCAGCGCCGCTCGGAATTCCTCCAACGCCTTGTCCCAGTGTGCCAGCTCGACAGAAACAAATCCCAGCAGGCGGGGCGCCGCGTACTCTCTCGGGTAGGTCCGCCGCCACAGATCAGAAGCCTGCGCCGCTTTCTCCAAGTCGCCCGTCACAAGCAGATAGTAGTGCCCCTCGATGGCGAGCCGCTCGGGTTCGCTGGCCTTCTCCCGCAGGGCGTAAGCCTTGCGCGCACATTCCGCCGCCCGCCCCGCCTGGTTCCCGCCGCCGTAAGCCACCGACAGATAACGGTAGGCCGAGGCAAAATTCGGATCGAGCTCGACTGCCCGTGTGAAGAAGGGCAGCGAGGCTGCGACTCCTGTCGCATAGAATGCCTTCACTCCCAGGCTGTAGGCGTTCAACGCTTCCAGGGAGGGTGTTGTCGCGTCCTCCAACGGCGTGACGTATTTCTGCACCGAGCCGAGGGTCTCCCCAAGAGCGCTCCGCACCCGCACCGCCGCCGCGTCCAGCGCCTTGAGCACCGCCTCCTTGTCCGCGGCCTGCTCCTGGGTCTCAGCCAACACATCGCCGGTGGCGCAGGCGACGGCCCTCAGGCCGATCATGTACTGGCTGCCCAGTGGGACAATTGAACCCGTCAGCATCGCGGTACTGCTCGTGCGCGCGCAGACCTCGCGCGTGACCGGCGGCGTCAGCCGGTCACCGGCGGGCCGGCCCATGTGCTTCAACGTCTCGTGCACCCGTTGGTCGGACAGCAGGTTGAGAAACGGGCTCTGCTCAAGGGCAATGGAAAGCCCCTGTTTGAGCGTGTCGTCCCAGATCGCCTCGCCCGTCTTGTTATCGAAATCGGCGAGGACGATTGTGTCTTTGTCGGTCAGCTTGGCCGGCGTCAGCGACCAGCCGAACACACGCAAGCCGGGATGGGATCGCAGGGCGAACCACGTGCCGCCGGCTAGCGCCACGAGCAGCAGCGCGCCACCCGCCAGCGCCCAGACAAGCCCTCGGCGACGACGAGGGATCACCGCCCGCGCGCCGTCGGTCGCGACGGCGTCCTGCGAGATACCGCGCAACTCCTCGGCCACGTCGCTGGCAGTCTGCCAGCGGTCGTCGGGATCCTTCGCCAGGCAGCGGCGTACGAGGCGGTCGAGCGCCGGCGGTGTCAGCGGCTGCAGCGTGGAGAGCGGCGTCGGCTCGCCGGTCATGATCGCCGAGATGACGCTCGCCTCGGTGTCCCCGCCGAACGCACGGCGCGCAGTGAGCATCTCGTAGAGCACGCACCCGAACGCGAACAGATCGGTGCGGGCGTCGGTCTCCTTTCCTTCGAGCTGCTCGGGTGCCATGTACGGCACTGTGCCCATCACCGCGCCGGGCATCGTTGCCGGGTCCTGCGTGGAGAGCGCCGACAGGCCAACGCCGGCCGCCGCAGGCTGGGGCTTCAACTTCGCCAGGCCGAAGTCCAACAGCTTCGCCTGGGGTGAGCCCTGTCGAACCCCGCCGGCCTTGGTGAGCATGATGTTAGCCGGCTTGAGATCGCGATGGACGATGCCGTGGCGGTGGGCCGTCGCCAGCGCATCGGCCACCTGCGCGCCGAGGTCGAGGGCTTGCGGGAGCGGAAGCGGCCCCTTGCGCAGGCGCTGCGCCAGCGTCTGGCCGTCCAGGTATTCCATCACCAGAAAATCGGTGTCGCCCTCGCGGCCGATGTCGTGAAGCACGCAGATGTGCGGGTGGTTCAGCGCGGAGACGGCGCGGGCTTCGAGCTCGAAGCGGGCACGGCGTGCAGGGTCTGCCGAGGCGCCGGCCGGCAGCACCTTGATCGCCACCGTTCGTCCCAGGCGGGTGTCGCGGGCCTGGTACACCTCGCCCATCCCACCAGCACCGATGGCGGACTGGATCTCGTAGGGTCCCAGTCGCGTGCCGGCAACGAGGCTCATGGGAACCTCCAGGCAGCGGGCGGGAAGCGGCGTGAACGGGAGGATTGTAGCATCAGCCGACGCTCGCCTGCAGCGGCGAACGAGCTATTCTGCTGGGTGGTACGGAGACGGACGTGATGAGTCGCGATGCGGCGCGGGATCGGTTCCCCGTCAGGTCCGGCGCCGAGGCGCGCGTTGGCGCAGGACCGCCAACTGGTGGCGCAGCGCGAGGATCTCGGCGGTCAGTTCGAGACGCGACCGGGTGGTGGAGCGAAGGGCGGCGACGACCGCGACGAAGAACGCGAGCATGGCCTCTGGTCAGCGTACCGAGTGGTGCGCGGAAGTGCACCAAGATTAGCGCCTTCGGAGTTCTCAGTAAGGACAGGGGAGCCGTCCGGTCTCGCGAGGGGCGCCTCCATCATCCCTCCTCGAGCGGGTCGGGGGGTTCGGTCTGCCTCCGCACGTTGACCGCCGCCGCATCGGCCAGGAGCTCGGCTTCGACGCGCGGCGTCAGCAGGTGACGAGGCAGAAATGCCGCGCCCGCGATTAGCGTCGGCACCACGGCCGAGCCGATGACGACCGCCACCAGGTGCGAGTATTGGTCCTGAGTAACAATGCCGTGCGTCAATCCGAAGAGCGCCGAAATCGTTCCGAAAGTCAGCCCGGTCGACATCATCAACGTGTAGTACCACCGCTCCTTGGGATCCTGCCGAAAGGCGCTCACGACCGGGACGAGGCCGAACACCTTCGTGGCGATCTTCCCGCTGAACAGCGCGAGGAAGACGAGAGGCGACGCGATGAGCGCGGAAGCAGAGACGAGCGAGCCCGCGCGCAGGAAGTAAAACGGGCTGAGGAAGCCGATTGTCAGGGTACGCAGCCGTCGGATGAATTCGTGGTCGCTGGAGAGGTCCTTGGAGAGCAGCATCCCCGCGATGTAGGCCGGCAGCACCGCCTCGCTCCCGGCCCAGAGAGAAAGCGCGCCGAGACCGAACAGGATGAAGAATACCCACTTGGTGCGGAAGGCCGCCGTGCGGTTCGCGTAGCGGTCGATGAGGTGTGGGGTAACGACGGGCAACAGGACGAAGGCCACGATGCACCCGACCACGAAGACACCGATCCTCCATGTGAACGGCGAGAACATCAGCCCCAGTGCAACGACGGTGCCCAGGTCCGTCACGAAGCAGGCGCCGAGGATGCCTTAGCCGAACTCGGTCTTCTTGAAACCGGTCTCCAGCATCACGGCGTAGACCACCCCCATCGACGTCGTAGAGAGCGCGATACCGGCGAGCCAACTCGAGGCCGGTGACCAGTCGAGAAGGGTCCGATCGCTTCAGATCGATGGGCGTCAGTAGAGTTAGGTTCTGATCGCCATGCCGCTTGGCGATCAGGCGAATCCGAACACCAGCGGGAAGAGCAAGGCGACCATCGCCGCCCAGACGGCGAAGACGTAAAGATAGAACTTCTGCCAGTCGCACAGGCGCGAGAACGCGACCTTGCCCCGGAGGAATCCGGCGTAAAGAAGAGCCGAGCCCGCCAGGTTGACCAGAAGGACGATGTTCTCTCCCAGGGCCGCGACCCGGTTGGGCGTGAAGCCGAATCCCGAAATCCGGGATGCGATGGCCCAGAGTGCCAGGGCATCCACCAACAAGGCGGTCCCGACCAGCGTCAACTGGATCCAGTCCAGGAGACCCGGAGGCGCCACCGAGTCGCGGGCCGAGGCCGAGTAGAGGACCAGGCCAAAGACCACCACGAGAAGGAGGTCGAAGAGAATCAGGACCTCCCGCTTCACGTCGATTCCCCGTCCCGTCGATACCATCGTCACGATGAACGCGATGAGCAGCAGGGCGAAGAGGGGAGCGAAGATCCGGGTCAGCACGGGCGCCATGTTCTCGATCACGCTCTGCTTCGCTTCCACGAGCCAGGTGGCGATCACGGTGGCGCCGGCGGCACCGCACGGCACGATCCAGTTCTGCAGGTAGGGCTCCATCTTGATGCCGATCGCCTCGAAGATGCCGACGGACATCGCCATGAGCACGCCACCGCCGAGCGCGATCAGGACGTAGTAGATGAACAGCTCGCCGGTGAAGCGGATGAAGTCCATCCGCCTGTCGCTCCCCCGCCAGCGTCCGCCGACGTAAGCGACGCCCACGGCCAGCCACAGGGCGATGGGCAGGTGGAGAACGGTGAGGACCAGGGTGTGGGGGGGCTTGTGGTCAGGCAAAGACGGGAAGGGGAAGACGTTCACCACGACAGCCACCAGGGCGAAGGCCGCGGCCAGCCCAAGGCGGCCCGATCGCGGCAGCGGCCGGTCCCACGCGAAGTACGCGGCAACGAACGGAAGTGCGAAGAAGCCGGCGTTGAGCGGATAGAACGTCTCGTCGTTCAAGTTGATCCCGAAGAGGGCCGGGATCTTGATTGCCGCGGCTGCCGCCACGGCCAGGCCGAGGGCAACCCACATCTTCCGCGACCAGCCAGTGTCGAGCGATTCGGTGCCTCCATCCCGCTCGTCGCCAGCCAGGACGAGTTGATTCCAGAGACGGTCCGAATGCTCCCGGGCGAACTCGCGCGTCAGTGCGTTGATGGCCCCCAGTCGCTTGACGGCCACCAGGAAGGCTTCGTCGTCGGAAAGCCCGTCGGCCCCGAGGGAGGCGATTTGTTCACGGAGGTGATCTTCGAGCTCGGCTGCGTCCTGGCCCGTGACGGTCTGGCTCTTGCGGAGGTGGTCCCGCCACGCGTCGATCTGTTTCTCGAGAGAGTCCGCTGCGGGGTTGCCTGTGCGTTTCTGGCTCATCGGGTCAGGTCCTGGCGGAGTTGCCGCCACACGCTCGGCCAGCGCGAACTGTTCCTCCATCGGCGCGCCCTCATAGATGAGCCCGCCCACCTGGCCGCCGGCCTCGTTGACGGAGATCATGCCGGCGTTTCGGCCCCGGCCGACGAAGGGGATCGTAACAGATCGCTTCGGATCGACGGGCGTTAGTAGAGATAGGATCGAATCGCTGCCACAACCAAGGGGCCGTACGCCAGGGGCGTGGCCCCGTTCGGCCCGAAGGTCGCGGACGCGTCCACTGGAACTCCCGGGCTGCCGTTCGCGTCTGTGGCTGATATGGGGAGTGTCTGTCCTCGCCGGGGATTGCCTCGTCCGGCGCCCGGTCGGCCGGCACGAATCCGGTCGCGCAGTGCAGAGTAGCGGTGGGCATCGGGTGACGGTTCGGAGGTCGTCAAGGCCGTCCGAAGCGTGAGGCCGAGATGAACAAGATCATCGCGTTCGGCGAAGACGTCGAGGGCTACGACATCCCTGTCCTGAACGAGCGGGAGATACGGGCATCGGCGGGAATCCTGTTCCTGCTCCTGTTCATCTCGGTGATGTTCATCGTGTTCAAAGGTAACTTCCTGCTGTTCAAGTACGGCATCACCATCTTCCTGATCGATTTCATCGTGCGGGTTCTCGTCAACCCCAGGTTCGCTCCGACTCTCATCATCGGGCGGCTGATAGTCGGCCGGCAGCAGCCGGAGTTCGTTGGCGC
>Ga0209048_10004563_pt1 | contig 13240 bp, 6 predicted proteins | sample FrelakmetCRP12CR_FD_187146 | JGI IMG/M metagenome (GOLD analysis project Ga0209048, IMG submission 187146) | Freshwater lake sediment microbial communities from the University of Notre Dame, USA, for methane emissions studies - CRP12 CR (SPAdes)... | ecosystem: Environmental > Aquatic >... | reverse complement strand
CCCTCCAGCGACAGCACGCCAAAGTGGTTCTCGACCTGTGGAATGGCGTAATCAGGCGAGAACACCCAATCTTCCAGCGGGGTCTCGGCCCACGACGCGTTTTCCAGTGATGCGATGCGCGGCGCGGCGGCGGGAAGCGGCACGCTCGCGCGCGGCTGATCGAACAACGGCAGCGACGAAGCAAACAGCACCTCGCGCGGCCGCAACACCAGCAGCTCCTCACGGATGCGCCGCTCGGCGTCCTCGCCCTGAAATTCCGTAGCGCGAAATTCTCCCGTGGAAAGATCCAGTGCGGCGAAACCGGCGGAATTCCCGGCACGCGCCACACAGGCGAGGAAGTTGTTTTCCTCCGAGCCCAAATGCGTGTCGACCGAAGTTCCGGGTGTCAGCACGCGCGTGACCTCGCGCTTCACCAGTTTCTTGGCGACGCGCGGGTCTTCCATCTGCTCGCAGATGGCCACCTTGAACCCTTTGCGGATGAGCTTGGCGATGTAGTTGTCTGCCGAGTGGTAGGGCACGCCGCACATCGGGATGGCGATGCCCTTTTCCTTGTTGCGCGAGGTCAGCGTGATCTGCAATTCGCGCGCGGCGACCACGGCGTCCTCGAAGAACAGCTCATAGAAATCGCCCAGGCGAAAGAAGACGAGCGCGTTGGGATGTTCTTTCTTGACCGCGGCATACTGCCGCATCAGGGGCGTGGACGGCTCGGTCATGGCAGGAACTGCGCGGATTATAACAGTCGAGAAGGGCCGTTTTGGCAGCGCAAAAGCAGCCACGTTGCGGAGCGGCGGGCAGCCATCCGCTGTTAGCAGCAATGCTAAACCCCGCCCAAGTTGCGCTCGAACGGGGCTCTGCGGAAGGTCTAACTACATTTACACGCTGACGGGGGCAGCCTGTTTGACGGGCACCGCTGTGAGCCAGTTAAAGCGGTCCTCAACCGCACCGTTGACGATTGAGTAGAACTCTTTGCGCACCGTCTTGGTGATAGGGCCGGCGATGCCGCGACCCACCGTGATCTTGTCCACCGAGCGGATGGGCGTGATCTCCGCAGCGGTGCCGCTGAAGAACAGCTCGTCGGCGATGTAGAGCATTTCGCGCGGGATGGTCTGCTCGATCACCGGAATGCCCAGTTCGTGCGCGATGTGCATCACCGAGTTGCGAGTGATGCCCGGCAGCACGCTATTGCACAGCGGCGGCGTGTAGATGCGGTCTTTGTGCACCACGAAGATGTTCTCGCCCGACCCTTCGCTCACGTAGCCGTTCATGTCGAGCGCGATGCCCTCGCTGTAGCCGTTCACGATCGCTTCCATCTTGATAAGCTGCGAGTTCATGTAGTTGGCGCCAGCCTTGGCCATCGTCGGCATGGTATTAGGCGCCAGCCGCGTCCAGGAGGACACGCAGACGTCCACCCCGTCGTCGGAATCGGGGCTGCCGAGGTACTTTCCCCATTCGTAGTTGGCAATGTAAACCTCGGTCGGCGAGTTGAAGGGATTCACCCCCACCTGTCCGTAGCCGCGCAGCACAATCGGACGTACATAGCACGGTGCCACCTTGTTGGCCGCCACCAGGTCAACCGCGCCCTGGCAAATCTCGTCAATCGAATAGTCCAGCTCGATGCGATAGATCTTGCACGACTGGAGAAGCCGTTGCATGTGGTCGTGCAGCCGGAAAATCGCCGGCCCTTTGGGCGTGCTGTAGCAGCGGATACCTTCGAACACGGAGGACCCGTAGTTGATGACGTGGGCCATCACGTGGATCTTCGCGTCATCCCAGGGGATCAGTTGACCATTGTGCCAAACGTGTTCAGATGCTTTGATGGCCATTCAGGCGCTCCTTCAAGATGGGAGTGGTACACGTTACTAAACTGCGGACCCGGACGTACTGACAACAGGAGCTGCTTATCTCGAAGCACACACTGCGGCGGTCGAAGATGGTCGACATCAGGAACTCAGTTGAACTCGGCATTATAACCGACCGGCGCCATCCAAGAATCAAAGTTCTATCAGTAGCCGCATACTTGAGACAAGCACCATTTCAATGGATGCATGAGGCGGGCCTCAGGACACGAGATTCCGGCCGAAATCCCCATTTTCCACCGAGCACTCTTGATGCTGCCATACAATCAAAGAAAGAAGCTAAGGCCACACGATCACCGGGAGAAAACTGCATCCGCACCTATAACCTCGGCCTCGTCGGATTCGGCAACGTCGGGCGCGCCTTTCTCGCGCTCCTCCAAAGGAAAGAGCCAGGACTCAGAGACCGCTACGGTATAGCCTGGCGCTTGACCGGCGTTGCAACCCGGCGCTTAGGATGGCTGGTCGCGCCCGGCGGATTTTCCCCCGAAAAGATCCTGGCCGGAGATTTCTCCCAAGCACATAAAGCGGCTGACGTTCAGCACTGGTTGCAACTGAGCCAACTCGACGCTCTCTTCGAGGTGAGTTCGCTGGACGCTGCGACCGGACAGCCTGCGACCGGCTACCTCCGCGCGGCACTCGAAGCCGGGGCGCACGCCATCACTGCGAATAAAGGTCCAGTTGTCCACGCCTGGCGCGAGCTGACCGATCTGGCCGCGGCGAAAGGCCGTCGGTTCCTGCATGAATCCGCGATGATGGACGGTGTGCCCATTTTCTCGCTCTTCCGCGAGACGCTGCCGGCGCTGGAACTTCGCGGATTTCGCGGCGTGCTGAATTCGACCACCACGGTGGTCCTCGACTGCATGGAAGCAGGCAAGACTTTCGACGAGGCGGTAGGCGAGGCGCAGCGGCTCGGAGTGGCCGAAACCGATCCTTCCGCTGACGTTGACGGAATTGACGCTGCAGTGAAGATTGTCGGCCTGACCACGGTGCTGATGAATGGGTGCCTCAAACTCGCGGACGTGAGGCGCGAGGGTATTCGCAGCGTTACCGCCGAGCAGTTGCGCGATGCCCGTGCCAGCGGCGAAACTTGGAGATTGGTAGGTCGCGCCCGACGCCAGGCGGACGGCACGATTACGGCTTCGGTTGCTCCCGAGCGGTTGAAGGGAGCCGACCCGTTGAGCACGGTGCGTGGCACGTCGCTGCTCATCTGCTTTGAGACCGATATTTTTCCCGAGCTCATCATCGGTGAGCGCGATCCCGGCCCGCAAGCGACCGCCTACGGTCTGCTGGCTGACTTCATGTCCGCCGTCAGGAGTTCCTAGACATGTCTTCCAGTGCCCAAACCGTGCAGTCTCATAAGCTCGACGTCGCGTGGGTGCGCCGGCAGTTTCCTTCGCTGGAGCAAACCGTTAATGGCCAGCCCGCCGTGTTTTTCGACGCCCCCGGCGGAACGCAGGTGCCGCAGCGCGTCATCGACGCCATCTCGCTATACCTCGCGAACTCGAACGCCAACACCGGCGGAGCGTTCGCTACCAGCCGTGCCACCGACCAGGTCATTGCCGAAGCGCGCGCCGCGATGGCCGACTTCTTCAACTGTGCGACCGACGAGGTAGTCTTCGGCGCGAACATGACATCACTCACCTTTGCGCTCAGCCGCGCCATCGGCCGCGAGCTGAAGAGCGGCGACGAGCTGCTGGTCACCTGTCTCGACCACGACGCCAATGTCTCGCCCTGGGTGTGCCTGGAGGAGCGCGGCGCGAAGGTGCGCACCGCCGACATCAATGCCGACGATTGCACGCTTGACATGTTCGACCTGCAAGCCAAAATCAGGCGCTGCACGCGGCTGGTGGCGGTCGGCTACGCCGCGAATGCCGTCGGCACGATCAACGATGTTGCCGAGATTGTGCGGCTCTCGCACGCTGCGGGTGCGATGGCATTTATCGACGCGGTGCATTACGCGCCGCACGGGCCGATTGATGTGCGCACCCTGGACTGCGATTTCCTGGCCTGCTCCAGCTATAAGTTCTTCGGACCGCACCTCGGCATCCTTTTTGGCAAACGCGAGTTGTTGCAGAGACTGCGGCCGTACAAGTTGCGCGCTTGTACGGAGCGTTTGCCCGATCGCTGGGAGGCCGGCACGCAGAACCACGAATGTCTGGCAGGCTTGACCGCGGCGGTTGATTACATCGCCGATGTTGGACGCCACCACCATCCCGCCGCGCAAACCCGGCGCGAAGCCATTCTCGCAGCCTATGGAGTCTTCCAGCAGCATGAGCGCGAGATGGCTGAGCAACTCATCTCCGGCTTGCTAACGATTCCCGGCCTCACTTTCTACGGGATCAAAGATCCAGCACAGTTCGACCGGCGTACGCCGACGGTCGCCATCCGCATGGAAGGCCGCACCCCGCGCGAGTTGGCGACACACCTCGGCGAGCGCGGCATCTTCACCTGGGATGGCAACTACTACGCCGTCAATCTCGCGGAACGGCTCGGCGTTCAGGAGAGCGGCGGCATGCTGCGCATCGGCCTGGCGCATTACAACACCGCAGAAGAAGTGGAGCGGCTGCTGGCTGAACTGCGAACGCAGGCGAAGTAGGATGCACTCAGCAATCGGCACTCAGCATTCAGTCGTCCGCAGTGACCTTGCCACGTTTCTCGGAGTTGTCATTCCGAGCGCCCGGGTTTGGCGCGAGGAATCTGCTTTTCCGTCCCGTATACAAAAGCAGGTCCCTCTCTGCGCTCGTGATGACAATTCGGAAACGCTCCCGCGATTTCGTTCCAGGAGAATTCAGCCCGACGGGCGGCTCAGGATAGCCCAGCGCGCAGCGCTGGGTAGGCCTGCCAGAAATCATTCCGCTCCGGCAGGGGCGCGCTGGGCAACTGTGCTGTTGATTGCTGATTGCTGACCGCTGACTTATAATCCGCCCGTCCCGCAGAGGAGAGGTTTCAGATGCGCGGCGTGCCTCGCTGGCTAGCGGTGTTGGCTGTGGTCGCGATTGTTGCGGTGGTGTGTGCGTTCACCCTACATCGCAGCTTGACCCCCGCAACATTGATTTTGCACCTCTCGGACGCCGCGCTCCCGGCCGACGGGTTCAGCTCTACCGAACTCAAGATTCGTTCCTCGAACGGCCGCGACCTGCGTGGATTGAAGGTAGACGTCGAAAACGTGGGTGCCCCACCCTTTTCGCGAAGCGAAGGAGTGGGAGTCGAATCGGTGACCGTCGGGCATGACTCGGCAACAGTTTCTCTCCGTGCCGGAGTGAATCCCGGCGAGACGAGATTGAAGGTCACAGCGCCCGGGTTCGCGCCTCAGGAGATCGCTCTCTCCACTACCCTGGACACTAGCGATTCCGTCGGCGACGGCACGCCCGACTTTCTGCGCCTCCACGATCCCGCCGATCGCGCGGCCTTCCGCCGCTGGTTCACCTTACTGGCCGAAGCCCAGTACTACCGCGGACGGGACCTTCCGGCGGAAATCGACGACTGCGCCGCGTTGTTGCGCTTCGCCTATCGGGAGGCATTGCGCCAGCACGATTCGGCATGGGCTCACGCCATGGCCCTGCCCGCTCCCGGAACAGCCAGCGATGTCCGGCAGTATCTGTATCCGTATACGCCGCTGGCGGCTGCACTTTTTCGTGTACGCGGAGGAGGCTTCGAAGCCGCCGACCTGAGCAACGGTGCCTTCGCGCAATTTGCCGACGTCGAAACGTTGTGGCGGCACAACACATTTTTTGCGGGCCGTGACCTGTCGCGCGCACGGCCGGGTGACCTCATCTTCTTCCGCCAGGAAGGCCAGAAGATGCCGTTTCACGCCATGATCTTCCTTGGGCACAGCCAGGTCGAGTCCGGCCCGGAGCAGTTTGTCGTGTATCATACCGGCCCAACGGGCAAGTTGCCGGGAGAAATTCGCCGCCTGACAGTTGCGCAGTTGCTGAACTATCCCGATGCCCGCTGGCATCCGGTTCCATCCAATTCAAGCTTCCTCGGTGTCTATCGCTGGAACATCCTGCGAGGCGCGGAATGAGGGCCTTAGCGAAGCTGCGGGAGCTTGGTGTGGGTGGCGCAGGCCTTCAGGCCTGCATGGACGAGACTTCGGTCGCTGCGGGACGTCCCGTTTCCCCAGAGGGTAATCCTCCCGCTCGCGAAAGCTTGTGCCGCCCCTACGGGGCTCGGATTTCTGCGGCGTCTCACCCCGGGCTTGCGCCCGGGGCTAACTACGCGACCGCCGCTGCGCGGCTAGGTCTTACCTGTGCAGGCACTGATCGCAAAGTTGGGTTCGCCAGCAATTCGAAACAGATAGCAGAATTTCTTTTGCAAAGGTCTATCCCCGCGTCTGTAGCTGGCCGCAGCCGAAAAGGCCTGCTCCACCCCTTCACTCGCAGTCTGCTTGTTCTCCTTCTTTGCTGCACGCTCGTATCGCCGCTGCTCGCACAGCCGGAGCAGGATAACGAGCCCTGGTTCTCGCTCTCCAGCCAGCGCACCTACCTGCCCGGCGAAAAAATCGACGTCGCGGTCTACACCCACAACGTCAATGCGCTGGAGTTCCGCGTCTATCGCGTCAAAGACCCGGTCAAGTTCTTCAGCCAGATGCAGGAGCTGCACACGTTTGGCGGCCGCGGCCCGGCCATGCCGAAGCAGGCGCACACTTGGCTGGAAAAGTTCCACGCTTGGAAGCACCGCATCTGGGCATGGTTCCGCGATTTCATTCGCGAGCAGTTCTCGCCCGACTCGCGCCACAAGATCCGCCTGTGGCGAACGGGCGAAAGCGAAAAGAAGCAAGGGCCCAAGGTCGAAGGTTACGCCCAGGTGCCCGTACTCAATCAGCAGCAACTGGTCTCCGAGTGGAAGTGGGCGGTCCCGCCGCATCAGCGCTGGGAAAGTCAGACAGTTGCCGTCCCCGTGAGTGAGAAGGGCGTCTACCTGGTTGAAGCCAACAACGGGACGCTGCGCGCCTACACCATAGTCGTCGTCACCGAGATTGCCATCATCACCAAGTCCGCGCCCGGCCGCCTGATGAGCATGGTCGTGGACCGCCGCACCGGGAATGCGATTCCCGACATCCTGACGCGCGTGCGGGTGGATCAGCAGGAAGTCGCCGCCAAGAAGACCGACCAGAACGGGCTGGTGGACGCGGCGATCGATCAGGCCAAGCCCGAAAACGTCGCCGTACTGGCCACCAGTGCCGACCAGTTCGCCGTGAACACGCCGGGCGCGTGGAACCTGGGCAACGGGCCTGACGCAACTCTGAAGGGATACACCTACACCGATCGCCCGGTGTACCGGCCCGGCGATATCGTGCACTTCAGGACCATCGTGCGGTCTCAACTGGCCAGCGGATACGCCATCCCGCAGGAGCGCGACCTGCGGCTCGAACTCCACGATCCGCAGAGCTATCAGACCGTGTGGCAGCAGACGGTGACACTCTCCGACATGGGCACGGCGAACTGGGACTACGCGGTCCCAGCCGAAGGCACGCTCGGCATGTACTACCTCGAAATGCGCAGTGGCGAGCGCTACGTCGAGGGCACAAGCTTCTCAGTAGAGGACTACAAGAAGCCGGAGTACCAGGTGAAGGTGACGGCGCAGCCGCCGCGGGTACTCCAGGGCCAGCCCATGAAGGCCACCATTGATGCGCGCTACTACTTCGGCGAGCCGGTGGCCAACGCCAAAGTCAAGTGGGTGGTGCATACCTCGAACTACTGGCCGCTAGGCCGTGGCGAGAACGACGACGAGGAATCCGGTTCGCCCCAGGAGGGCGCTGACGAGGGTGACAACTATGGCGGCGACCAGGAGAGCGAGAACAGCGGCATACTGGACTCCGACGGCAAGCTGCAGATAACGATTCCGACGAAGGTTGACAACAAGGGCAAGCGCGACCTGGTGTATCGCATTGAAGCCCGCGTGACCGATGCCGGCAATCGCGAAATCGCTGGACACGGTTTCGCGCTCGCCACCTACGGCAGCTTCTTCCTTACCGCCGACCCCGATTCGTACGTCTACACCAAGGGCAGCACCGCCACCGTCACCGTCACCGCGCAGGACTATGACAAGAAGCCGGTACCGACCTCGTTCCGTGTCGAGATGAATCGCTGGGATTGGCGCAAGGGCCCAGGCGCAGAAGTGGCCTCGACCTCCGGCCAGACCGACGCCACCGGCAAGGCGCAAGTGAAGCTCACCATCCCCGATTCCGGCGAGTTCCGCGTGCGCGTGACTGCCAATACTCCCGAGAAGCGGCAGGTCGAGACCACTACCTACCTCTGGGCGCCGGGACAAAGCCCGTGGTGGAGTGGAACGCAGGAAGAGCGGATACAGCTTGTCGCCGACAAGAAGACCTACCAGCCCGGCGACACGGCGCACGTGCTGATCGTCGCCGGCAAGGATGCGGCGACCGTGCTCGTGACCACGGAAGGCAACGGGCTTTATTCCGGACAGGTCATCAAGAGCAGCGGCGGCAGCGTGACGGTTGATGTGCCGATTAAGGCGGAGTTCGCGCCCAACTTCTACGTTGCGGCGGTGTTCATCCGCGACAACAAGCTGTACCAGGGCTCGAAGAGCCTCTCGGTGCCGCCAACGCACCATGAGCTGGACGTGCAATTGCTGCCCTCGAAGTCGCAGTATCTGCCGGGCGAGGCTGCCAGCTACACCATCAAGGCCACCGACTTCACCGGCAAGCCGGTGGTGGCGGAGTTCAGCCTGGGCGTGGTCGACGAGGCCATCTACGCCATCAAGCCGGAAACCGTCGGCAGCATCATGAACGCGTTCTACGGCCGCATTTATTCGCGCGTGAGCACCGAAACCTCGCTGACCTATTACTTCAGCGGCAATGCCGGCAAGCGTGCCATGCAGTTGGCCAATGCGCGTTCTGCGCGCGGGCTGGCGCAGCTCAAGCCGGAACGCCTAATGCAGCCGAAGGTCCGCAAGGCATTTCCTGATACCGCATTCTGGATCGCCGATTTGCGCACCGGCAGCGACGGCCAGGCCACGGTCAAGTTCAATTATCCCGATGCCATTACCTCGTGGCGCGCGACTACACGTGGCGTCACACAGAACACCATGGTGGGCAGCGCGGTGACCAACACCATCGTGCGCAAGAACCTGATGGTGCGCCTGGTGGTGCCGCGCTTCTTCCGGCGCGGCGACGAGATCACGCTCTCCACCATCGTGCAGAATTACCTGCCAACGGACAAAGTCGCCAGAGTCTCGATGGAGTTCGACGGCCTGCAGGTGCTGGACGGCGCGACGCGCGACGTAAGCGTTCCCAGTCGCGGCCTGATGAAGGTGGACTACCGCGTGCGCGTGCTCAACGTGGATTCGGCGCGCGTGCTGGGCAAGGCGCTCACCGACGTCGAGAGCGATGCCATGGAACTGACGCTGCCGGTTGTCCCCTTCGGCGTGAGGGTGGCGGTGCCGAAGTCGGGATCCTTCGGCGGCGGCGACAACACCGAAACCGTCCAGGACATCACCTTCCCCGCGGCTGCCGAGGTCGGCACACGCAAGCTGACCATCAGCCTCACGCCCTCGATCGCGGGCACGCTGTTTGGCGCGCTCGATTACCTCACTTCGTACCCCTACGGCTGCACCGAGCAGACCATGTCGAGCTTCCTGCCCGACGTGCTGGTGGCGAACGCCATGCAGAAGCTGGGCGTGAAGTCCAACATCGATCCCGCAGTGCTGAGGAAGCAGGTGCAGGCCGGGCTCGATCGCCTGTACAACTACCAGCATCCTGACGGGGGATGGGGCTGGTGGCAGACCGACGACAGCCATCCCTTCATGACTGCGTATGTGATTGCCGGCCTGAGCCAAGCCAGGGCCGCCGGCTTCGAGGTGAAAGACGATGTCATCGAAAAGGGCCGCACGTGGCTGCTCACACAGTTCAACCAGTCGCAGAAGATCAAGACCGATCTGCGCGCCTACATGGCCTACGCGCTGGTGCTGAGCGGCGCGCACGACAGCGCCATCCTCGATTCGGTCTGGGCGCAGCGCTCCACGCTCACTTCTTACGGCAAAGCGCTCCTCGGCCTCGCTATGGTGGAGATGAGCGACGCGCGCGCCAACGAACTCACGAAGGAACTCGAGTCCGACGCCAAGCAGGATGACTCGCAGGCGTGGTGGCCCAGCGACAACAACTACCTGCTGGATTACTACGGCAACACTACGCCGCAGGCGACGGCCTACGCGCTGAAGCTGCTCGACCACACCGACCCCAACAGTTCGCTGCTGCCCAAGGCAGCGTTGTACCTGGTCAACCATCGCAACGAAGGCTCGTACTGGGATTCCACCGAGCAGACGGCCATGGTCATCTACGGACTGACCGATTACCTGGAGCGCACCCAGGAGCTGAAGCCCAATTACGTGGTCGAGGTGCAGGTGAATGGGAAGAAGGTGGCCAGCAAACGCTTCTATGCCGCCGAGGCGCTGAATCCGGCGACGACGATTGTACTGAACGAATCCGATCTTGTGCCCGGCGCGAACCAGGTGCGCATTGTCAAGTCCGGCGATGGCCGCCTCTACTGGTCGCTGCGCGGTGAGTACTACTCCAACGAATGGAAGCTGGTGAACAGCGGAAGCTTCCGGCTGAGCACGGCGCGCGAATACTTCAAACTCACTTCGCTGCAGAAGGACGGACGCATCGTGTACCACCTCGACCCGCTGTCCGGACCGGTCGAAGTCGGCGATACCCTGGCGGTGCGCATCACCGTCGGCGGCAGTGACTGGAAGTACCTGATGATCGAAGACCCCATTCCATCGGGAACCGAGTCCATCGCACGCGATGATCTTTACACGCTGGACCAGCGGCCGGATTGGTGGGGACGATGGGCCAGCCATCGCGAGTTGCGCGACGACCGCACCACGTTCTTCAATCTCTACTTCCCGCAGGGGCAGCATGAATACGTGTACCTGTTGAAGGTGGTAAACCCGGGCGTCTTCCGCGTTAGTCCCACGCGCGTGGAGCCGATGTATCAACCGCAGTATCTCTCGACCAGCGACGCCCTGACGGTGACCGTGAAATGAAGATGCACGCCAATTCCGCCGGCACCACCAAGCTTTGGCTGCTGAACCTCGCCGCCAACGCGGCCGCTATCGCGGCGTGGTATTTCTGGCTGCTGGTTCCCGACGCCCGCGGATGGCAGGTGGCGGGGTCTGCCCTGCTGGCCATCGCTGTCATCTTCTTGGTGGTGTGGCTGCGCGCGGGAACGCTGGCATATTTCCGACTCGCAGAGTTTCGCGAAAGTGCAATAGTCTGGCCGGCTTTTCGTCGCGGATTACGCCACATGATTGCCCTGGCGCTATGGTTTGCGTTGCTCGCGTCGGTAGAAGTGTGCCTATGGCGAATGCGGGTTTACGCACCGCAGTTCGGCGTCTGGCTGTGGCAGAAATTGCCCGGCCCTCTGCGAATCGGTACGCCGCGCCAATTCGGTGTGTGGACCGACTGGAAAATCCTGTTCTTCTTTTGGGTGATTGCCCCCGCGATATGGCTGCCCATGGCGACGACCGTTGCCGCCTTGGGATTTCGACTGACGCGAATGGCGCACTCCCCCCGCGTCTTCAAGCGGCCGCTCTACTGGCTGTGGTTCTGCGCCCTGATTCTGGTCGGGGTTTACGTTCCCTACAAGCTGATCTGGTGGGTTGATTACCAGACCAGTCTCAACCTGCAAGCCTGGAGCATGGGAGTGCGATTCCTGGCTGCCTATGTCATCGTGGTTACTGCCGCGATCGCGCTGATTGGCGTCACCGGCTGGCTGACCGAGCATGAAGATCCAGAGCCGGGACCGCAGAATAAGTCGTCATCTACCTGAGTTGCCATTGATGTCGGCGGCGTCACCTATTTAAGTTTGTCATCACGAGCGAAGCGAGGGACCCGCTTTTTCTTCGCTCCGCACAAAAGCATATTCCTCGCGCCAGATTCTGGCGCTCGTAGTGACTATGCTCGAACGTAGCCAGCCTTCGGCGCAGCCGCTGCTCCAGCGCTACAGCTCTCGCCATACAAGACGCGCGTCACTCTCCGGAGTGCATCCCGGTTCCGCCTGCCACCTCCGCCGGCAATCCGTTCTGCACCCAGTCCAGCAGCGTCTGTTTATCGTGTTGCTGAGCCAGTTGCGCGACGCGCCCCCGCGCCTCCGCATAGGCGCGCCGCAATTCTTCCTGGCTCGCGGGGGCGCGCAATGCCTTCTCCAGGGCCGCAGTGGTTTCGAATGCAATACCCTGCGGGGCGGACGAAGCCGGCCCACTCAGGTACAGTACCAGGCCTTCGCGGAACCACAACGACGTCCCCGGCCGCGCATACGACTCGATCAGCATGTGTAACAACTCATGGTGAAGTGTGGAATCCAACGTACCTGCCTCGCGCAGCACATCGGGCGGCTGCATCTGGATGGTGCGGCCGCGCGTGGAGGCGGCTACCCATCCCGGCTCACCGGTTGAGTTGCGAAAGTCTGCAACTGTCGCGTACACCTTCAGGCGCGGCGTTCCGCGAAAAAGCAGCCCGGTACTCTCCTCCGATTCGTGCATCAACCGCGTGGCGATGGGCAGTAGGCCGCGGTCGCGATCCGGCCGCGCCGTCAGCAACTGGACGTCCTCGTTGGCCAGTTGCTGCCATGGCATGCCCTGTGCGCTGGCGCCCAACTTCGTCCCGGGGTAGTAAAACGCCAAAATCTCGCGATACGAGTGGCCCTCCTCGCCCATGACCTCGGCCCCGATCTGGCACAGGCCGACGCCATGTCCTGAGCCGCGCCCGTGAAATACCACTTGCGTTCCCGCGTCGCTGACGTCGTACCAGTTGCTCTTCAGCCGGTCCCAACCAATGTGGCGGCCGATGGCGGCGCGAAAGGTCAATGCCGGGACGGTGACATTGCCGCCTCCCGCCACCCGCAGAAACTCAACCCGCCCGCTGGACGTGCGGTGCAGCACCGACACCGAGCGCAACATTCCGGGTACGCTGACCCCATCGGCCGTGAGCGCGCGTTGCAGTTCGTGCTTTGACACTTCGGTGCGCCATTGTGTGCCGCCGTGGCGGAGGCAGTATTGGTCCGAATGCTGGTTCAGGAACGGCGCGCGCGCTTCGTCGTTGCCCAGGATGAATCGCCCGTCCTCGCTGGTGCCGCCGCAGTTGGCGGCGTAGTAGGCCGCAGCCGGCTCGCCGTCATACCAAAGCACCTCGCCCGCGGTAGCGTCGGCGATGCGGCGCAGGTGAGGGTCAATTCCGGCGACGCGCAGATCCTGGCAATGCGTGGTGTCGCAAAAATCGAAGCCGTCGATCGCGTGCCGGCTGCCGAAATGCATCGCGTAGGTCCGCGCCGCTACGGCCATCGCCTTCAGCGCCTCGTCCGACTTGAAGTTCCCCACCTCGCCCGCCAGCACCCCGGCGATGTACTCCTCCATCGGCA
>Ga0209048_10004562_pt1 | contig 13241 bp, 7 predicted proteins | sample FrelakmetCRP12CR_FD_187146 | JGI IMG/M metagenome (GOLD analysis project Ga0209048, IMG submission 187146) | Freshwater lake sediment microbial communities from the University of Notre Dame, USA, for methane emissions studies - CRP12 CR (SPAdes)... | ecosystem: Environmental > Aquatic >... | reverse complement strand
AAAACATCAGCGTATGCCCTCATGTCACCCTTGATAAATTCAAGGCTGCCCTGAACAGACGTTCTGCCTAGTACCCTGACAGAATATTTATGCCCGAACTCTTTTAAGAAAGCTTGCCCGATATAGCCGGTTGCGCCTGTCAATAAGATTTTCATATCTTTCCCAATATAATGATTTTAATATCAAAATTGTTTATCAGCCACAGCCATTGCTCCTTGCGGTTGATCTCAAATCCTACTTCCCGCTCAATGTCTTGCCATATATATCCAGCAGGTTATTAATAAAAATGCCGGCGGTAAATTCTCGTTCTACCTTAAGTCGTCCGGCTTTGCCCATCTTGTCAGCCAGAGACTTGTCTTTCAGAAGCAGGGATATTTTTTCGGCCATACCAGCTATGTCCATTCGTTTCACCAAAAAACCCGTCTCATTGTCTGCCAGCCAGTCAGGTATGCCCCCAACATTAAAAGCGACTACCGGTTTTTCGTAAGACATGGCGTCGATCCCTATAAGACCGAAAGTCTCGACCCATATGGATGGCACTACTAGCACAGAACATTTCGCGTAATATTCAGATAACCTTTCCAGTGGGATCCATCCGGTAAACTCTACGTTGTTTTCGATGCCCAGTTCCCTAGCAAGAGATTTATAACTATCGAGATATTCTCCCTCACCGGCAAAAATGGCTTTATACTCCGCAGTTACCCTTGGGAGAGCTCGCAAAAGGAGCTCAGCACCCTTAATAGAATGCATTTTGCCAACGAAAAGCACTATATTCTCGTCTGGAAAGGCACCTGGTCGTATTTCCGGCAGACCGGTAAACGGATGTATGACATCAATCTTTTCCCCGGCAATAGACAGCTGCTCCAGCATCCATTTTACATATCGGCTCGATACCAGCATCCGAGCCACCTTTTTATGGGCCTGTATTTCTGCATGTTTCCTGCAAAGACTGACAAGTCCTCTGCCCAGAGTTACACAACCTCTGCGGATGCATCTTATTCCAAGAGGGTCTGTGCAAAGGACGCAGTCAGATAAAAGTTTCCAATGCGTAAAGCATGTGAAACTCGGGTCTTGCACGTGCCTGACCGTCGCGGCTAATGATGCACATCTCTTGACTGCGTCAGCATTCCGGATATTATGGATGTGAATAATATCAGGCTTTTCTTGCCGGATAGCCTCTTCTAGACTTTTAAGCATATTACGGTTGACATCAGGATAGTAGTCTTCCATATATGGCACATGTATGGCTTTTCTTCCACTCGTATCTAAAGTCCGCTCGCCCTTTTTGCTGTAGACGATGGACACTTCATGTCCGGCCTTCTCAAGTTCAGCTGACATAGCAAGTATATAGTGTTCAGTTCCTCCGCCGAACTGATAATGCTGATCAATTTGCAATACCTTCATTCAATCTCCCGTCTGGCTAGTTCCCTGATTTAAAATATCTGGAATAAAACGCTTTGATTCCGCTTTCTTTCATCTTCAGAGGGCCGACCTTTGAGACTTCTGGGTCTTTACTTTCGATGTCAATCTTTTTCCTCATAACAACCAGATCCTGAAAATTCAGAGAGCCCTTTTCAATATATTCGAGAACTTCAAAATATTTTCCGAATTCTCTTCTGGTATATTCCTGACTCTGAAAAGTGGCGCGGTAATAACCGTTAGGGGCAATGTCTCCCAGAGTATTATCTATGCTTCCATCGTGTATACCGGTTTCAAGAATACTTTTTGCTTTAGTCTGAAATTGGAATAACGCTGCAAATTCTCCATGCACGGTTGCGAGCAAAAGGCCGTCCTTTCTGATGATCCTGTTCAATTCTTCCAGCCATAACAATTGAATATCCCGGGTCAGATGCGTTAAGACCGAGTTGCCAATTACTATATCAAACAGATTATCCGGATACTCAGTGGGTGGAAGAGGGGAGATTGCGCTGAAACTTATATTGTTGAGGCGATTCCTGCACCAATCAATCGCTTCAGGATCGATATCGCAACCGTAAAGTTCGCTATTGGGAACAAGATGGCCGAATACCTCAACCAGTCTGCCGCATCCACATCCCCAGTCCAGCATCTTTTTAACCCCTGCAGAACCCGCATGCTTGCACGTCGGTCCCCAAAAATCAAAAAAAGATTTAAAGCCCGAGGCCCGGAAATACGAAACACTCTCGGTGTGTGCCACCCTGTGCATCAGGCGCTTATCCCTGATAATCAGTTTATCGGCTACCTTTACAGAATAGCAGGTTTTCATATGCCCTATCTGCCTGCAATTTTGCACAGCAACGATGCAGATTTCGACCAGATTATCGGCCGGCATATCCATTCTCTCTGATATTGTAAAACCTGAGTATCTCGCGTGTGGTATGAATTTAAAGGCTGCGGCAACATCTGGCTTTTCTATTACGTCGTATTCGCGAATAAATTTATTGTCTATAAAGAGTAACGTCTTATCAATGAGCTCGTCAGGCAACAGTATCCATCCTTCGATAACAAGATGTCCATCAACATACTCTATCTGGTTAAAATATCCTCGGGCCGGTTCCAACCCCTTATTGATATAGACAGACATTCGACCTCCGCATGCCCATTAGGAGTATATTATAGTCGTTTATAGAAAGCCAGCGCTTTTAAGACTTTTCTTATAAGGCCGGCTTTGTCATATTTCCAGAGCAGTCTTACAGTTCTCTTAATCTTTTCATATTCTGTTATATCTTGGGGTAGAAGAAATGTGAAATAACCGAGCCTGGTATAAAGCTTTTCATAAGTCTCCACCATTTCTGAAGCTGAAAATTCCGAGGTCTCGAATACCGGCAATAATTTGTCTGAAAAATGGATGCCCTGTTTATAATCTCTCAAAAAGACGCCTGTTTGAACAATGGTATCATATGCCTCAGTCTTGGGATACGGCAGGAGTATGCCAAAGCGGGCGGAATCGATATGGGCTTCCCTGATAAAATCGAGGGCCATCTCCGCAGACCTTTTTGTGTCGCCGGGCAGTCCGATGATAAAAAAGCCGACGACTTCGATACCCGCGTCTTTCAACAGGTGCACGCCTTTTTTTATGTCTTCAAGTGTCTCGCCCTTTTTTATGCTGTTGAACACAACTGGGTCTGCGTTCTCCACACCGACACAGACAAGATCACAGCCGGCCTTTTTCATCTTGTGCGCCAGTTCGGAATCGACCTTATCGGCCCTGATGCCGTTTCCGCAGGCCCAGCCAAGAGCAAGGCCTTCCTCTATAAGTCTGTCGCAGAACTGTTTTGCCCTTTTCACATCAAGGGTAAAGTTGTCATCAACAATGTTGAATCTTGTGCAGTTGAATTTTTCTTTTGCCCATTTCAACTCGTCAACAACATTGTCGACATCCCTGTATCTCATCCTGGCTCCGCTTATCATCCCTACGCTGCAATATGTACACTTGTATGGGCAGCCTCTGCTTGTAGTGAGCAGATATTCGAAGTTCGCAAAATCATAACCTCTGAATCCGCCGAATTCCGGAAGAGGCAGGTCATCAAGTCCGTCGACCAATCTAGGCTTTAATAAAACGCTGCCGCCTTGTTTTCTTGAGTATATCCCGGCAATTGGATATTCCCTTCCCGATTCCAGCATTTTACATAGTTCAATAAATGACATGTCACCTTCGCCAATGGCAGCATAGTCGAACTCCGCATTTTCATTCATGAACTCATCATAATTGAGCGTTACGTGCGGACCACCAGCAACAATGACTGCTTCGGGATAATGCTGCCTTATCTGTATGGCAACCTTGCATGCGGATGCAACGGTTGGGGTCTTGATCGAAAACCCTATCACGTCATAACTCTTCTTTTTGACAAGTTCGATTATTCTGGCAACGGGGATATCGGAAAAAACATTATTAAGGTCCACGACATCCAGATTATTGTATCCGTTCTTTTTAAGAGATCCAGCAAGATAAGCCAAGCCGACATTCAATCCCTTCTGATAACCTGGCGGGTCGATCAGGAGAATATTTAAACCTGCCGGTTTCCCCGTAGCTTCGTTCAGAAATCTTTCGAATTTCAGGTGCTGCGTATCTTTGTTTGCCGCGAGGTAAAATATCTGACTGTCTGAGAGACGGGTATGTCTCGCGTTCTTGATCCGGTATAATAGCACAGCCGGCAACTTGGGCAGTGCAGAGAGCACAACCTTCATCATATATTTCTCATGTATTTTTGCAGGACGGAAACTCATGAGGAGTATGCGCAGTAACCATTTTAGATGGCTGATTACAAAGACGGTGTCTGAGATGTTCTTCCAAGTCAGAAGAATCCTATTTCTGGACTCTACCTTGCGGATATAATTGTCGGACGCTACCTTGCGTGAAGTGGCGTGTGACTCGTGGTGAACGACACTTGCCGGCTCGTATAATACCAGCCATCCTCTTTTCCACGCCTGGTAGGAAAGGTCAACATCTTCGTAATAGAACGGGCGATATATGTCGTCAAAACCACCGAGTTCCAGAAATTTATGGCGGTCGAATGCTCCAAAACCACCAGATGCGTGAAAGTTCGTGCAGGGGTCTTGATATTCATCTCTGTCTATTTCGTTGACGAACGGCTGATAGCTTGAAATGAGTCCCCCATCGAACCCTGGCACTGTAACACTCTCATTGATCAATCTGTCCCCGAGCTTAACAAGGCTTTTACTTACCACGGCAAATACCGCTGGATCGTCGAAATGCTTCATAAGGGGGGCAATGAAATTCTTTTCGACCCTTATGTCATTATTCAAAAGAAGAACTATATCGTTCTTAGCTTCTCTTACTCCTCGGTTCACCGCTGGCCCAAAGCCTTCGTTAATACGATTATTAAGGATTCGCGCCTCGGGATAATTCTGATTTAAAAACAGCACGGTCTCGTCAACGCTTCCGTTTTCCACAATAAGTATCTCAGAATTAGCCGAATAAGCGTCTAACGCGATTTTCAGAAAGGGAAGATACTTTTCTAAAAGCTGTTTACCGTTATAGGTCGGGATAACAACCGAAACTCTTTTCATAGTGCGATTGCTCCACTGTCCAGGTTTTTCCCCGCGTAATACTCACGAGAGTTTAAAAAGGCCTTTCCCTTTTCCAGACATAAGCTCATATGCGGGAATACTGTTTTATACATTGGATCCTGCTGAGAATACGCTGTCCGCATGTCTCGGGATTAAGATATATTTTGATGTCAGACGCCGCCCGCTCCCCGACACGGGTTGCGAGCATTCTATCATCAAAGACCAGGCGCATCAATTCGGCAGCGTGGCCAATGTCAGGGTCGGCCCATATCCTACCTTTTTTGTACGGACCGAAATCCTTCTCGATCTCGACAAGCCTGTACTTTGTAAGAAAGCTGTTATTAATATTCATGAATTCAAGATTCCCGGAGTATCCTGTCGCGATAACGGGTTTTTTAAAATACATCGCCTCGGCGAGCGGCAACCCGAAGCCTTCGCTGCGGTGCAGTGATACATAGCAGTCTATCAGGGATACCAGATTATTCAATTCAGCCCTGGATAGGCGGTCATCCAGAAAATTAACTTTTAACCCATTGCCAGTCTCCATGAGCCTTGCTCTTGCTTCTTTGTTCCAGTCGGAGTTTGAACATTTGATTAAAAGCTCCACGTTTTCATCAGGACTGAAAGCTGACTTGAACGCTTCAATGACCGCCAAAGGGTTTTTCCTTTCAAAATAGCTCAGGAAGTCAAACATAAAAAAGAAGATAAAGCTCTCTTTGTTTAATTGGTAATGCGACCTATCAAAGCCTGCAGTCTTATCCAGAACAATCGAAAGGGGTATCTTCACAACTGGTATTGGTGATACCTTTGCAATTGCATCCTGGCAAAATTCCGTTGCAACCCATATCTCGTCAAAATATTTGAAATGGTCATGCCACATCTGAGGGAACTCCGATAACTCCCAAAACCAAAAACCTATGTTATATCTCCTGCGGAAGTACGCTATCCCTTTTTTGTTTAACAAAACTGGTACTGAATCAGCATTCAGATGGATTAAATTTATCCTGTAAGGGGTGTCTTCAGTAAAATCAGTATAGGTATTGTCGTTTTCGCTGGAGTTGCTGATAATGTTATACAGAACATGAGGGATACCTGCCTTTTCGATTGCCCTTATATCAGCCCTTGCTGCCTCACCTACCCCGCTTTCGGAAGTAATACTGCCCACGATATTCATGCCGAAATCGCCCTCAATTTCCTCCTTAAGAGGTTTGCTTGTAAATTGAGGAATGCAGCCACTGTCGGCATCGATATTCTGGATTTGCACATCTAAAGAGGCAGCACTGTCTGAAAAAGGCACATCGGAGTTCAACCACTGACGGTACGCACGGGTCCACTTGAAGAGGAACGGTAACGCTCTGAAAATGGTGCTTTTGCACCTGTGTTTACTGAGGGGCGATAGAGGCATCCTGCGCCAGAGGCCCCCGGCGGTACCGGAAAAGACACTGCGTGCGACAGTAATCTGGGGGATCACAAGCGTACGATGCAAAAAACGCAGGGGCTTAGTTAATCTCCAGGACTTGCTGTTAATAATCGTGCTTATCTTCCTGTCACGATCAGAAAGGGCCTCTGTGAAGCTATTTATCTGTCTATCGCGCTCGGCCAGGAACTGATTAAGACGGGCAACCTTTTTACTCATGTCATCAAATTTCTGCTGCACTTGAAAAAGCTCTTGGTTAAGATTGGCGGCGGTCCTGGTGAGAGAAACAATCTGTACGTCGCGCTCCATGGTCGCATATTTGAGCCTCTCGACCTCTTTGCTTCGGTCGGCCGCCAATCTGCTATATTCAATCATTTGGGCCTCTGTCATGGATGCTGTGTGCCTGCTGGTAAAGCATTGCGCCTTGTAAAATGAAAGGATTTTTTTTGCAGCTGTTCCCCACTGAAGGTGTTCGAGCGCAAAAGCCCGTCCATTGGCGCCGATGGTACGTCTCAGTTCGGGATTTTCGTATAGTGCTCTGATTTTGGCAGCAAGCTCATCAATAAGGCCTGTCTCAGTTATCACGGCGTCAATGCCATCGTCAAGAAAGCGTCCTATATTGCTCTTGGGCAAAATAACAGGCTTGCCGGAGATAAGAGCTTCCGGCAATTTCGATGGGAAACGAAAGTCATTAAACTCGTCACTGGCTCCGGGCTGTATAAGCACGTCGGCAATAGCAAGTAATTCGGGCAGCTGACCACGTGGCACAAACCCTAGATCAGTCATAAAAGTGTCAAGGACTGTTTGTTCTAAAATATCAGATAGGTTGTTAACACCAGTTTTGAGAAAATGTAATGGAACGCCTTGTTGTTTGAGATACGCAAGCGCATGCAGCATTTGCTTGCTTTCATCCTGATTAATTACATGAAATGCCCCGGAGTAGAGGATTACAAATGCATCGTCAGATACGCCATATTTTTTACGCAACGCCGACTGATCAACTGTCGGAATGCTGGAGAATATTTTATCGTATCCAGGCCAGAAAACAAGTCCCGACACTCCATCCGGAATATGCTCAAGCAGTCGGTCAATCAGGACAGTGATTCCGTCCGCTTTGCTCATGAACTGCCAATACTTCAAGGGATGGATCAAGTCGGGTTGAATGACACTATTTTGCATCGCAGAATCATTCTTATCGATTCCTTCATAGCCAGCGCTCTTCAACGTACGGGTTAGTATTTCGAGCTCGTTATCCTCAAGGTGAACAACATAACGGCAGCCGTACCGATCAACAAGAGCAGCGGTAAACTTGCGGACATGCTCCCGGGGGGTCCAGCAATGTATTAATGTCGGGCCGCAGCCATCAGGGAAGACATACTCATATGCAAGCGCATCGTCATAGTTGATTATTGGAACAGCTGGCGTAACTTGCTGTTCAGCATGTTCCGCCGAGTCCGGTACGCAGACAATACATTCGCATCCAAGCTTTGCGAGTTCCTTTGCTATGCTGTGGACATGATATGCGCTTTGCCCGAGAAAATTACAGTGGCTGACAAGAATAATGTTCATTTTTTAATTCCAAAAGCCGGGATGTATTTTACTGGTTATGGACTTTTTCCCGAGTACCAATAATTTTGAAGCGACAAACTTCTGGGAACAAAACGAAACGGCTTGCGACTGTACTTGCCATAATTAATAGTTTCGCAACACTGCAACAGAACCGAATCTCGATATCCCAGCTCCTAATATCGTATTTTACCAGATGACGAGCAGAAATGAATGCTAACACAAACCCGCATAGGAAATTTTTCGTAGGCCACGCCCCCGCGCCAGAGATTATGGCCTTCGGCTGAGAGGTAATACGTTTCAATATCATCCGACAAAGCCCGTATTATAGCGTCTAGATCTTCATCCGTGTTACCCGACATACTATTGATGCGGCGCAGTACCTGCAAATGCTCATAGGCTGCGGCGCCTTTATGCACGTGATCCACCGAATGAATGGAGTAACCGGATGGCTTGAGATACTTGCGAATACCCTTGAACACCTCCTCCAGGTCATCGATTGGAACATGTTCCAGTACCGATATCGAGAAGATGACATCGAAATATTGCTCCAAAACATCAAGGGCAACTGGGTTGAAAAAGGCTCGCACAAAACGGATGTTTGGACACTCGAGGCGGTATCTCTCATAATCGACAGGGCCGTTACCCGTACCGTCATAAGGGTCGCATATCCAGACTTCATAACCAAGACGAGCGATAAAATCGCAGACCCATGGTTCACCCGCGCCAATTTCAAGTATGCGCGCAGACTTCGGCAATATGGCCAACAAGGTTTTTATAGTCCATGTACGTTGCACGTCCTTGAGATCGCCGCTGAGTACGGCGAAGGGTCGCAGATGATCGAAGCTGTCGCAGAAATCTTTCACTGTAGCATAACTCACAGGCTGGATTGAATAGTCTTTGTAGCGCACAGTAAGCTCCTGCAGTCTGGCATCGGAAAACAGTGGTGCAGTTTTCGGCATAATGTGAGATTTAATATTCGTATCTGTAGCCACATTATTTATCGGATATCGCTTTTTTGGGATCGACAAGCATCTGCGAACAAAGCGAAGCGGTTTTGTGAGTAACCAGGACTTGCTGGTAAGAATGCTGTCCAATTGAGCATTTACTGCATCAAGTTGTTTATTCAATCCGGTGATCTGCATACTGAGTCCGGCAACCTCAGCATTGAGACTGCTAACCTGCTGATTCAAGTCGACTTCGGTTTTCTGTAACTGAGCTCCGAGCGTTTGAGCGGTACCAAGGTTATCTTGTTGCATATCGGCAATCTTCTTAATAAAGTATGCAATCACAAGATCAATATCAGCAGATGGTTTGCTTGCAGTATACTGATCTGCTTCATAGATTGCGTCAATAAAAGATTTCATTTCAGCATGACTGACAGTGATAGGATTGGTCACTGGCAGCAACTCTCTGAATTCCCCTTTTCTAAGCAGAGCAATCTCATCATCCAAGACAGTATCGGCTTCCTTAACGTACTTATCCAAGTGCACTATGGCTTTCTGATTGCCATGATATCTATATCCACCAAGGATTGTGTCTACAGTAAACAACTGAGCATGACGAAAAAAGCGTGTCCACAGTTCCATATCTCCGGCAAAATTGAGGTCGGCACGGACCATGCCCCCTGCTTTTTCCCATATGGAGCGCCTCCAGAAAGTGCTTTCCTGTTGAATATGCGGCTTGTCATAGCCTTCATATAAATAATTCCCTCTGCTGAATGCCGGCAGATAATCAAACACAAGAATAATATTACCATCCTTGTCGAATACGGTCGGTCTTCCTGTAATCCACTCTATCTCTTTATATTTATAAAAAATATAGGCGGCCTTGAAAAATGCCGCGGTGTGATATTTGTCATCGGAATTTAACCATGCCATTATCTCGCCGGATGTCTTCTTAAACCCAGCATCGATTGCAGCATACTGTCCACCATCAGGCTTGCTCTGCCAATAAGTTAGGTGTTTCTCAAATTTTTTTATGATCTCAACGGAATTATCGGCACTTCCACCATCCATCACAATGTATTCAAGATTGGGATAGTTCTGGCTTAGCACAGAATCGATACACTCTTCAAGAAATTGCCCCTGATTGAAAGAGGGCGTTATAATGGAAATACGAGGCGGTATCATCTGGAAAGCATCCTCATATTCATAAATAAAGTCTTAACGTACCTTAGGGGCGCTGTGAGACGCCAGCTTGTTGATACTTTAATCTTCGCAAGATAACTTTCTCTGCAATTTATTTCTTCCTCATAGACTCGCATCTTGTCTGTTAATTCTGCTATCTGCTTAAGCTGTACATCATGAGTAGTTTCGCGATCAGTAAGGGCAGCGAGCTCCTGTATGGCCCCAAGTTTTGCCGCGCAGTCTGCCTTGCAGGTCGACAATTCCTGGTTTAGATGAAGAGAAGATTTCTTAAGGGTCATTAATAAAACTTTATCAAAAATCATCTGGCAACTTTTCCCCATGCCTGTTTCGATTGACACCGCACTATCAATAGAGTTATAAACGTCATTAATCTTTTGAGGAAATTTTCGTTGCGAAGGTTCAGGCTTGCCCAGTTCTTCATAGAGCCTCATATATCGTTCTGCCTGTCTTTCCAACGAGTAGTGCTCAAGCATCATTCTCCGACACTTGTGCCCCATATCTTCCCGCATTGAGGGATTCATTGCTAAAGAGCAAATGGCATCTCCCAGTGCACTTATATTATAAGGGGGCACGAGCATACCAGTCACCCCATTTACGATGACATCCGGCATTCCGCCGACGTTAAAGGCAATTACCGGAGTTCCGCAACTCTGCGCCTCAAGAACTGTGTTTGGCAAATTGTCCTCAAGAGAGGGTAGAACAAAGATATCAGCAGCGGAATAGGCTGTCTGCATTTGGTCATCCGATAAGAGATAGCCAAGGGGAAGAGAGGGAATTCCAATAGACTTCAACTGATTGCTTGGGAAGCCGGTACAGAGTATTTTGATCCTGTTATTTTCTACCAGCTCTCTATATCCAGCATTATCGAGACAATACTGGATAGCAGCCATTAGTTCACGAAAGCCTTTTCTCTTTTCATTTCCATTATCGGCGCCAAAAAGAAATGTTATAGTTTCTTCAGTGATATCAAGACTGGCTTTAGCCGCTGGCTTTGATATTGGGCTAAAAACCTCGGTATCAACGGAATTGGGGATACACTCAATGCGATAGTCCTTGAAGAGTGTGCTGCGCCTCGCGCAGTCAGCAAGCCAACGGCTGGGAGTAATGATTGTCAGATTTGCACCTTTAAATAACTCCATCTTGTCTTTCAGAACTGCAGCCGGCAAATTAAAAGGGTCATCGTCCAATTGGGGACACGTGGAGCAATCTTCGCTATATTTATTGCAGCCAGCTGAGTAGTGACATCCACCGGTAAACGGCCATTGGTCGTGCAGGGTCCACACCACTGGTTTACCCATATCAAATAATTTTTGGAGAGTGACTGGAGATTGATACAATGCTATCCAGTGAAGATTAATCAAATCGGCGTCAATCACCAAAGGATGATAAGATAAATCGCAGCCGGGATAAGGCAGGGTAAAGAATGTATTACTTCTATCAGTACGGTTTTTATTAATATACTGTTCCTGTATCTCTGATAAGAAATAGTTTTCTTTCTCGTAAGAGCCCTGACCGCCCTTAATGGTAATGCCCAAAACCGACTCCTCAGTCGACTGCTTATACCGCACCAGCATTGCCGAATCAGCCCCCATCCTTCTCAGGCCGCAGTGCAACCTGTGGGCAGCCGCAGCAGCGCCACCCCTGTTATTGTAAGTGTTTATGTGGACTATTTTCATGTGTAAATGCTCTCATTGCAACAAGCACAGCTTCTCTCTGTCACGTTATCTAAAAATAGAATCAGTCTACGGTTATGCAATGGTTTGTACATCTCATTATGATCTTCTTCCCGCGGCCTTGAACACTCATTAAGCAAGCCAGTCCGTAAAATCTAGGTTAGTCAAAGCGGAAAGCTTACATATGTCATACCTATATTTTGCAATGAGCATTTTTTTAGTTCCCCGGTCAATTCTGCGCAGTTTCCTGCAGGACATACCGATGGTCAGTAACTGATCCCTAGCCTCCTTTGTGTTCATTTCTTGATTTAATAGCCGCGTTTTATTAAAGAAATAACTTAGCCGGCGCATAATATATAATGTCAATATCTTGTCCCTAGCTGAAAAATGAACAGCATCCGAAAGGTGATTTGCATACTGCCGAAAAAGGTCGGTGGGAATCCACCTCTCACCAGACATTAACAGCCGTTTCCCATTTCCATAAAAATCGTCATTAAGTTTTCTGAGTATAAACTGAATATTAGCGGAAAGAGCATGTTTTGATGGGTTATGAACACGTGTAGAGGCGGTGTGTCGCTCTACACCGAGAAATGAACAGACCTCGTTAAAAACTTGCAAGGCAGCGCGCTTGAAATGCTCAAATGTGATGATCATCACGTTATCACCGAAAAGGTCAATATATCTCTTTACCTGCTCATAATACAAGCCTGACTGAAAATACATATAATTCCAATAATACTCGGGTTCGAACCAGTTAGGAATCTGCTTGTCGAGCCTTATGTCCTCCAGGTCTAAAGCTTCTTGAAATGTTCCTGCAAACTCATATCCATCCTGAACCATCCAATTATATAAAGAATATGCGCGATCGGCAGGATTCCTGAGAATAATGATAATTTTTGCGTGAGAGTTATAGTCATAAATTCGTTTTGCACTTACTGGGTCTGTAAGATATGCAGTCGATGCCTCGCCTACCCATTCATGATCAGGTGATGTTCCTGAAAATATGCTCAGGTAGTCGACCATATCAGTGAGCCCTCTAAGATCAGAGAAAAACCCCGGTTCCTTATACAACTCATCAACCGGCATGTATACCCGCGGATGACTCCTCAGCATCTGCCATAGAGATGTGGTCCCGGAGCGCGCGGCCCCAACTATAAAGAAATTAGGTTTATTCATCCTTTCAAATCCACGATTTCTTGACGGAGTTTGATAAATGAGGGACAAAATTGCCTGATCTCATCAGGCACATCCTCGAATGACAGGCCCCCTTATTTGAGCCCTTATTTGAGCCTTTCTTCAAATAGTTCCGTAGCATATTTATATAATTCATAATCAATCCTAATTATTATTCCTAATGATTTCCGGTGTTTTATTTGAAACCGTAACGGGATGTATCCTCCACCCGCTGACACTTTTCTTTTCATA
>Ga0209048_10004561_pt1 | contig 13241 bp, 14 predicted proteins | sample FrelakmetCRP12CR_FD_187146 | JGI IMG/M metagenome (GOLD analysis project Ga0209048, IMG submission 187146) | Freshwater lake sediment microbial communities from the University of Notre Dame, USA, for methane emissions studies - CRP12 CR (SPAdes)... | ecosystem: Environmental > Aquatic >... | reverse complement strand
TAGCCGGTAAGCAAGAACCAGCAGAAAGAGCGCAATGGCCAGCCCGGAAAGGATGAACCAGGGCCGGCTCCAGACGCTGGCAGCCAGGGGGCCATAATGTGCTGCGGTGGTGTACGCCTGCCACAGGCCGTAGACCAACGGCGCTAAAACCGCCACAGTAAAGGGCAAGAACAGGGTTAGCATGTCGCCTCGCCCGATCTGTCGCCCGCGATAAAGGTAGACCAGGGGGCCGAGATCGCTTTTAGGTCGCATAGCATTGTGAGGGTGGATGCATGGAACGTGCCAGGAGAAAGGAGGAGGGATGAAGGATTATTATCTTTTGTCATCCTGGGCGTTCGGGAAGGGCGTCATCCCAGAGAAGCAGGTGCAAAATAGACATCAGTTGGTTTGAGTTTACTATTTCTCAAGAATTGCGGTCGAACAGGCATTCCGATCCAATCCAGACTGGCCTGGTCAGGGTCTACGCCCAACAGGCGGGTGAGCAGCAGCGTATCCACCCCCTCGAATTCGATTAGCGCCAATACGTATGGGGTTTCAGGTAAGAACTCTTCTGAGCCGAAATGACAAACAGTAAAGGCATGCACCTTCGCCGAGCGTTCAGTGATGTCAATCCACTCGGTCTCGTGGCCGGAGGTCATATCGTGGCCGCGCGGATTGGCGTATGTATAACCGCTCTCAGGGTCGTGGCTTGCCAGCAGGCGGCGGTTGCTCAAACCAGCAAACCAGGGACTGTCCTGTCCATAGGAGTGCAGGTATGTAATGTGGTATTCTTGTTCGATCTGAATGGGAGCTAATTTCTTCAGAAACGCCAGGTTTTCGGGGTCGGAATCGAATGGGAAGGGTATCCCGTGTACGATATATCCGCCCAGGGTTTCTTCGCGGCGAGAAGGGATTTGGGACATAATTTCTCCAATCGAATACTGCTTGTCTGCATGGGGATCTGTTTTACACGCAGTCAACTATTCTTCGTACCGTTTCAATCTGCCTTTTCCAAAATCGAGACCGTTACATACGTGCCCGTTCCGGCATGGCTGTGAATGGCGCCCCGACGAGGATCTTTCACCTGAAGAGTGTCATCGCCGAAGTGCCTGGCGATGCTGCCTTGTAATTGCCAGATGGCAAACACTCCTTGCATTAGCCCAGTTGCACCTACCGGATGGCCGCACGCGATCAGCCCGCCCGATGGGTTGACGGGACACTCGGGCGCCTCCGGAAGATCCAGGCCATATTCGATGCCGGGCATAAAAGCTTTACCTGAGACGGCGAATGGCCCGCCCTCTCCATAGCGGCACAAACCCAGGTCCTCGTAGGTCTGGATCTCGCTGGAGGTGTAGGCATCGTGCAGCTCGACGAAGTCCAGGTCGTCGAGAGGGTAGTGAATGGCAGCCATCTTATATGCCATATTGCCTGCTGTGCGCCCGGCGCGGAAAGAGTGCACACCCGGGTAGCGTGTACCGCGCTCCCACAGGTGGCGGTAATAAGTGCGGGTCTCGTCGGAGTTGCGCTCCTGCTCGGTGGCATAATCCCGCATAAATGTATCATAATCCAGGTGAGGGCGGTCGGCCATGCGCATAGCATCGGTTCCACGGCCGATGCCAACGACTTGTACCAGTGGGTGGTGGATGCGCGCTCCAGCCAGCTCTAAGCGACGTAAGCCATCTTCGGAGGCCAGGATCACTGCCGCAGCTCCATCCGACATGACGCAAATATCCAGGCGCGTGAGCGGCCAGGCTACCATTGGCGCATCACGCACGTCCTGGATAGTGTAACGGTTGCGTTTCTGAGCGTAGGGATTGTGGTAGGCATTGAGGTGGTTTTTCACACTGATGGCTGCCATCTGTTCAACGGTGGTGCCGAATTCTTTCATATGGCGGGTGACCATCATGGCGTAATAGCCGGAATAGAACCCGCCTACCGGGTAATCGAACGAGACATCCGAAGCCAGTGCGATGAATTCGTTGCCCTTCCAGGTCTCCACACGGCTCATGGTCTCAAATCCGTAGGCCACGCACACGTCCATATGACCGCTGGCGACCGATTTCCAGGCCTCCTGGAAACATAAACCCCCCGTAGCGCCGCCGCCTTCGACACGGTGACCGGGCTTAGGTACCAATCCGAGGTAATCCTGCACCATAATGCCCGCCATCAGTTGGCGAGTGAAATGGTCGGAGAAATAAGATGCTACCGAACCATCCACGCAACGAGTGAAGCTTGGGAAATCCAGCTCCAGGTCCGCGATGGCATAATCGTAGGCCTCTTTGACAATAGCTTGAAAGGTTTTGTCTGGCCGGGCTTTAGCGAACTTAGAGACCCCTCCCGAGATTGCATAGACTGGTCGCATCGTAATCCCTCCTGATTTAATTACTTGAGCTTTCCTGCTGCCCTGGCGCGCCCCAATACCCGCTCGGCGGCCTTAACCGCTGGAGCGTCCACCATTTTGCCATCCAGGGCGAAAGCGCCCAGCCCGTCGCGCTGGTGTCTGGCAAATTCTTCCATCACTTGCAGAGCCTGGGCAATGGCTTCATCGCTGGGGGTAAAGACTTCTTGTACCGGTGCTACCTGGTTTGGGTGGATAACCTGCTTGCCGGCGAAGCCCATTTTGGCGCCTAGGATTGCTTCTTCTCGCAAACCGCCTTCATCCTTGAAGTCAATAAAAACCATATCAATCGCTTGCAGATTGTAGGCAGCGGCGTGGACGACGACGGCGCTGCGAGCATAGAACACCTCCCAACCGGCGCGGGTACGCGCCATACCGACATCACCCGCCAGGTCTTCTGCCCCGAAGATGATCGCCTCGAGACGCGGGGCTGCCCCCGCGATCTGCCCCAAGTTGACGATGCCGCGGGCGGTTTCGACCAGGATGATCAGCGGGATGGATCCAACCTGCCAGCCCCTCTCTCGTTCGGCGGCGGTGATCTTCTCGCTGACCCAGCGCACCTGCTCACCCTCTTCGACCTTTGGTACCACGATCCCATCCGGCCGGGCCGGCAGCACAACCCTCAGATCATCGCTTTCCAGGCCCGAGCCGATGGCGTTGATACGCGCCAGGCGCTCCGAGTGTCCGAAATCGAATGCACCCAGGGCTTCCACAATTGTGTGGCGGGCTTGCTCTTTGCGGTTGCTGGCCACGCCGTCTTCCATATCCATGCAAATGCTGTCCACTCCCAGGCCGGTTGCTTTACGAATTTTGTGCTGGTCATCACCCGGTACATATAAAATCGCGCGTCGAGAACGCATAAGACCTCCAATAAAGTGGTTGAATCACCAACATCCTAACTTAAGTTCGTAAATAAGAATATTCTATCACTCCCCACGAAGGAAATACAAACGAGGCGGGCTTGCCTTCTCCCGCCTCGTTTGTATTTTGCACAGCCGGGTGCTCAAGCCCCGGTTTGTTTTACTTTGGGAAGAATGTTTTGTTTGATATCCATATCGCTTACAGGGGTTGGCACCCCCGTATATAAATACCAGTCCTCAACATGTTCCACCACACTACCGGGCGCCAGGTCTCGCAGAGGGCCCAATGATTCGACTTCGATAATGACCGGGTTTGTAAAAACTTCGATCGAACAGCCGAAATCAGGGTAAGCGTTCCCGGCCTGATAACCGAATTTCTTAATGAACAAATCGCCGGATCGGGCATAAGCCGCCCAACCGTCTTTATCCATCACCCCAATCTTTTGGGGGGTTTCGGCGCGGGGGTCCTGGCGTAGGAGAATGTATTCATAACCCCATGTCCAGCGCGGGTCAGACATATCGGTATAAGCCCACAATGTCAGGCTGTTGGTGGGCAGCAAGTGCTCTGCATGGGAGCCACGCGGCGGCAAGGGGATGACCGCCACTCCGCCCGGCGCCATTACACTCAAAGCCCAGGGTGCAATCTCGACTCCCCACAAGTTGGCATTCCGCAGGCGGTGAACCACAGTTGCATGCGCTCCCTCAGTTGGCAAGGAGACATCCAGCTCTTTCTGGATGCCAGTAGCAGATTCCACGGGTTGGATAAACCGGACAAAGGAACTATGTCGCTCGACCAGCAATGGACTGTTATCCGGAAAATATGAACGCGGTTTGTCTTCTGGAGCGTGCCATAAGCGGTGACCGCCGTACAGGTGCCATTCCTCGCCCCCCACCTGGCCGAGTTCGCCTTCGAATTCCACGAATTGGTTTGCCTTGCCGATGAAACCAAAGCGAATGATACGGGGGCCAACATCCGTAGTCACTACCAGGTCTACTTGTGAGTTGGACAGGCGGTAGCAATTCGGCCAGCCTTTATAATTAATAACTTCAATATTCATATTCCTATCCTCTAATATCTTTTATATTCTTTGGCTGATTTATTGGGGCTTGCATGACTCCCACCCTAAAGAAGGATTGTTACAGGTCAAGGCCAAAGTCCTGTGGTATCAAAGAATGCATCACAGCGTCGTAAACCATCTCTCGTACGACCATCCGGTTTCGTAGTATCCCTTCGCGCCTGGCGCCAGCCTTTTCCGCCACCCGCAGGCTGGCGGTGTTACCAGCTGCCACCACAATCTCGGCCCGAATCAGGTTGAGCTGTTCAAACCCAAACCGCGCTACAAGCCGGGCGGCTCGCCCAGCAAAACCATTTCCACGGCGGTCCGAGCGCACCCAATAACCAAGGTTTGCAAGACGGTAAGCAGGGTTAAAGTGGGTTAATCCGCAACCACCAATATAACTCCCATCGCGGGCATCGGTGATCGCAAAGGTATAGTCGGTACCCTCTTCCCAACCTTTCGGCTGGGCCTCGAGCCATTTGCGATTTTCCTCTTCAGAATACCCTTCATGAGCCCATGACATCCATGGCATGAGGTCGGTGAGTGATTTTAGGACAGCTTCGAATATGATTGGAGAATCGCTCATCTGCATCTGGCGCAGGATCACTGAACCATCCGTCAGGGTTGTTATTAGCTGCAAAGATAATCCCTCCAATAATAACCAAACCTGTCATTATCCGTTTTGATTCCGTTATCCCTTGATCAATTCCCGCATTTTCGCTTCGGCCTGCGAGATCGGGTGGTCGCCCTGGTCCATCTCCATGGCGGTGGTGAGGTTCGGGTAGCCAGCCTGGCGCTCGGATTGGAAATCGCTGGCGAAACCGCCACTGTGGATGTGCTCCATCGTCTTGGTGAAGCGCTCGTACATATCGGTCTGCATCAGCTCCATCGTGCGCACATACCCGCCGTACAGAGCAGTGGGGCCATGGACGCTAGAGGCTTTGAAGAAGCCAACATCGCGGAACGAGCGGAATACCATCTCCATCTCTCCGTCCATGTACATTTCCATCACCATGGCTTCGGGTGGAAGGCCGCTATCCACGCCGACTGTAAAAGCAGTTAGCATTGCCATGCCTAGCGCAGCACCCATGCTTTGCTCGATGAACAGGTCAATATCCGCCTCCTGGAGAGCGCTCATCTCTAACGCGCCTGCCCGTAAGATGCCCGTCGATTGCGCCAGTCCCAACAGGCGTTTCCAGGCTTTGCCGCTGGCGTCTTGCTCCACCGATACGTAAGCGAAGAAGCCTTCGTCGTTCAGGAAGCGCTGGCGGGCATTTTCGCCTGCCATGCGCGGCGCCAGCATCAGCACATCAATACCAGCTGGCGGTTGGATCAGGTTGTAAGCCAGTGTGTAGCCTGATGCGAACACGATCGCTGAGCCAGGCTGCAAATTGGGGGCAATATCGTTGGGGAACGATTCGGGGATGACTTCGTCCGGTAGCAAGATCAGGGCGATGTCTGAGCCGGCGATAGCCTCGCCGATGCTCGTCACCCGAAAGCCTTCGTTTGAGGCTTGCGTGGCGTAGTCATCTGCGATATTGCCGACTACGATTTGAGACACGCCGCTGTCGCGCAGGTTCAGCGCAAACGGGCGCCCCAGGTTGCCATAACCGATCACAGCAATGCGCTCGCCATCTAGCGCGCCTGGTTGGGTATCTTTGGTAGTGAAGAAATGGATGGAATTGGGGTTGGAGTTCATATCGGGGGGTCCTTTCGGCATCATGATGAGGTTTTGTTGGATTTAAGGCTTACTTTATTTGAGAAAATTGGATAAGAATTTAATATCTATTATCTTCCAATTTATCTTTGAACACAATACCTGATTAAAATAAAGTAGAAATTGACCACATGGGAAGTTACAGACTTACTGTTGCAGGTGGTTTTTTATGGAACAAGACAGATCGTTCCAAAACGATCACAACGGTCCCATCCGGCTTCCGACCGGTGTGTTTCAAACGTACGACGCCGCAATCAGGTCTTGAGCGCGACTCGCGCTTTTCCAGCACTTCGCTCTCAACATAGATTGTATCCCCATGGAAAACAGGGTTGGGATGGACAACCTTATCATAACCCAGGTTGGCGAGGATCGTTCCCTCGGTTAGTTCTGCGACGGTCAAACCTACTACCAGGCCAAGGGTGAAGATGCCATTAACAATGCGCCGCCCAAACTCAGTTTGGGCAGCGAAATCCTCGTTAATATGCAAGGGTTGAGTGTTCATGGTCAATGCGCAGAACAAAGTGTTGTCCGTTTCGGTCACAGTACGCCCCAGGCTATGTAGAATGCGCTCGCCTACTTGCAGGTCTTCATAATACTTACCGGTCATCGTCCCTCCTCAATTCCATTCTCTAATCCCCAATCTCGATTAACACCTGGTCTCGTTCGACCTGCTGTCCCTTCTGAGCTGTTAGAGACAGCACCTGTCCATCCCGTGGAGCTTGCAGACGGATCTCCATCTTCATGGCCTCAAGCAGCAGCAAAGTCTGTCCCTTGGTCACACGATCTCCTTCGGCGATATCGATTGAGCGCACCAGGGCAGGCATGGGTGCCCGCACCTGGTCTCCAGGGTTGCGCTCGCCGGGCCGAGGATGGCGGTTGGAGCTGGGTTTTGATAACAGGAATGTACAGCCATCCATCGAGACCCATTTCCGCTCCCCGTCATTGGCCCAGTACAAAGTCAATGGACGGCCCTCGAAGCGGATGCTCAACTGTCCGGGTTGGGAATCCAGCACTTCCAGCGAGTAGGGCCAGCCGTCTACAGTGGCGCGGTAGCCGTTTGCTTGCCGCTCGAGAGATATTTCATAGACTCTTTCACCTGACTGGTAACGATATCTCATACTTACTCACCGGTGCGAAAGCCATTGGCAATTTTCCATGGACTGTACGCATCCCTTTCAGCCTGGCCTTGGGTGGTTCGAAAGGAGGGCTCGTCTGGTTGGAATTGGGTCAGGGCGGCTGCGGCCAGCACCTCAGGCGGCAGATCGCACACGGGGGGTTTCCAGCCCTCATAGTGTTCTTCTATCCAGGTGGTATAAAACGAGCTATTCAGGAAGTCTGGGTCGGCCAACACGGCTTGCAAGAACTGCCAGTTGGTGGTTACGCCCAGCAGCACCGTCTCTTGCAGGGCAGACTGAAGCTTACGGATGGCTGACGGGCGGTCAGCTGCGTAAGTGATGATCTTCGCAAGCAACGCATCATAATGGATGGTGATCTCATCTCCGCTGGTGAAGCCAGAATCGACCCTTACCCCTGGCCCTTTTTGTTCCACCAGGCGTAGCAAGGGGCCTGTGGCGGGAAGGAAGTCATTGGCAGGATCCTCGGCGTACAGGCGAGCCTCGATAGCATGTCCGCGCTGGCGTAGGTCTGCTTGCTGGAAGGGCAGGCGCTCCCCAGCGGCAATCCGGATCTGCCACTGTACAATATCCAACCCCGTGACGAACTCGGTAACCGGATGCTCCACTTGCAGGCGGGTATTCATTTCCAGAAAATAAAATGCACGCTGTTCTGGATCCAGGATAAATTCCACCGTACCGGCATTTTCATACCCGACTGCCTTTGCTGCAGCAACGGCAGCCGCGCCCATCTCAACTCGCAGATCCTCATCTAGCAACGAGGAAGGAGTCTCTTCGATGATCTTTTGGTGGCGTCGTTGCAGCGAGCATTCGCGCTCGAACAGGTGTAGCGTGTTGCCATGCTGGTCAGCCAAGACCTGGAATTCGATATGATGTGCTTTGGGCACATAGCGTTCCAGGATCAGGTGGCCATCTCCAAAAGCGTGTAGTGCCTCACGCCTGGCAGCGCCGACCGCCTCGAGCAACTCGTCGGGCTGACGCACGACCCGCATGCCTTTACCACCGCCTCCAGCGGCCGCTTTGACCAATACCGGGAAGCCAATTTCAGCGGCAGCACTCTGCAAAGAAAATTCGTCATCGGAGCCTTGATAACCGGGCACTACTTGCACGCCGGCTGCCTGCATTCGGGCACGCGCTTCGGCTTTATTGCCCATAGACTGGATGGCTTGGGGTGAGGGGCCGATGAAAACCAGTCCCGCATCATGCACAGCCTGAGCAAAATCAGGGTTTTCAGAGAGAAAGCCATAACCAGGGTGAATAGCCTGGGCGCCGCTCTCTCTGGCAGCTTGAATGATACTGGCAATATTCAGGTAAGATTGGGCGGCGGGCGGCGGCCCGATGGAGATAGCTTCATCAGCCAACCGTACGTGCAGAGCACGCCGGTCGGCTTCAGAATAGACCGCAACGGTGGCGATGCCTAACTCCCGGCAGGCGCGCAGAATGCGCACTGCAATCTCACCCCGGTTAGCGATCAGGATTTTTCGAAATGAAGCCATAAGCGATATTACATCCGAAAGACTCCATAACTGCCTTTTTCCCTGGGTGTGTTCAGTACCACCGAGAGCGCCAGGGCCAGAACCTGGCGTGTTTCGGCGGGATCGAGAATACCGTCATCCCACAGGCGAGCAGTGGAGTAGTAAGGATTTCCAGACCGGTCGTATTCGTCCAGGATAGGCTGGCGGAAAGTCTCAGCCTCTCGGGAGGTGAGAGGCGGTTTCCCCTCCCGTCCTAACTGATCCTGTTTAACGGTCAATAGGACGTTGGCGGCCTGTTCGCCGCCCATGACGCTAATGCGGGCATTGGGCCACATCCATAGAAAGCGTGGGTTGTAAGCTCTCCCTGCCATTCCATAATTGCCAGCCCCAAACGAGCCGCCAATGATGACTGTCAACTTGGGTACCGCCGCGTTCGAGACGGCGTGCACCAGCTTGGCCCCATCTTTTGCTATCCCCCCTGCTTCGTAGGCTTTGCCTACCATGAAACCGGTAATGTTTTGTAGAAAAAGCAAGGGGATGCCGCGCTGGTCGCATAACTCAATAAAATGTGCGCCCTTCAGGGCGCTCTCAGAAAACAGCACCCCATTGTTGCCAAGGATTCCCACCGGGTATCCGTGCAGGCGGCCAAATCCACATACCAGTGTCGTGCCATAGCGCGACTTGAATTCCCGGAATTCGCTACCATCCACCAGGCGGGCGATCACCTCCCGCACGTCGTACGTCTCGCGGAAGGTGCGGGGCAAAATTCCGTAAATTTCTTCCGGGCTGTAAAGCGGTTCTTCGGGCGGAGCGACATCCAGGGCGTCGAGGTAAGTGCTGGACCGGGCGTGAAGGCGAGGCAGGGTCGCCAGGATGCCCCGGCAGATCTCCAGGGCATGGTCATCGTCCTCTGCGAAGTGATCGGCTACACCCGACAGCCGTGTGTGCACATCGGCGCCGCCCAATTCCTCAGCACTTACATCCTCGCCGGTGGCAGCTTTGACAAGTGGCGGGCCACCCAGGAAGATTGTGCCGGTGCCTTTAACAATGATGGCTTCGTCGCTCATTGCGGGGACATAGGCGCCTCCAGCCGTGCAGGAACCCATCACTACTGCGATCTGCGGGATGCCTTTGGCGCTCATGCGAGCCTGGTTATAAAAGATACGTCCAAAATGCAGGGCATCCGGGAAGACCTCGTCCTGCAGCGGCAAATAAGCCCCTCCCGAATCAACCAGATAGATACAGGGTAAATAATTCTGCTCGGCGATCTCCTGGGCGCGCAGATGCTTTTTTACAGTCAGTGGGAAGTACGATCCGCCTTTAACGGTGGCATCGTTAGCGATCACCATTACTTCCCGGTCGGCAACCGATCCAATACCGGTGACAATCCCGGCGCCTGGGGCTTGATCGTCGTACATCCCATCGGCGGCCAGCGGCGAAAACTCGAGTAAAGGCGAACCGCTGTCCAAAAGGCGATTAATGCGCTCGCGCACGAACAGCTTCCCCTGGGCTTCATGGCGTTGGCGATATTTTTCTCCCCCGCCCTGTCGCGCCTGAGCCAGCCGTTGTCGCAATTCTTGCGCCAGTTCCTGCTGATATTCAGCATTAGAAATAAATTGAGTGCCTGATTTATCGATGGAGGTGCGTACGATTTCCATAACGACTTGACCTCCCTTTCGTTAAAATTCACGCAGTGAACGAAGTCCTACAAGAAGTCTTGATTTATGTCCTTTCGCGTGTTTTGTAAATTCACGTTCAGGATTATAAGCCTGGGTTGATATTATTCTCGCCGGCGTTGTGCGATTTTCGCCAGCCCAATACTCAGGAAATAGAGACCGATCATTGGAAACATCACCAACGACATGTTGACGGGGTCCACTGTGGGGGTAATGGCAGCCGCAATAACAGCTATTGCCACAATAGCGATCCGCCATTGTTTAATAAGCATATCGGCCTTCACCAAACCTACGTTGGCCAGTACGAAGATGATCAAAGGGAATTCAAACGCTATGCCTACCCAAAACATCAAACCAACGGTGAAGCTGATGTAAGAAGCCGGGCGGGGTAGGGTCGGCATACCCATGAAATTGAGCAAGAAAGGTAGTGCGGTGGGCACCATGACATAGAAAGCAAACGCCATACCGGCCACGAAAAAGATTACCACGGCTGGGATGGCAATGTATCCCATCATGGCCGAGCGACGGCTAATTCCAGGCACGATGAAAAGCCACAATTCGAAAGCGATAAAGGGCAGCGCCAGTGCGAAGCCCGAGAGCAATGCTACTTTCATGAAAACACCAATCGGCTCGGTCACCTCGATAGCCTGCAAATGGCTGATTCCGCCGATTGGCTTGGCCAGATAATCAATAAGATATTTGGCAAAAAAGAACGAAATGACAGTAGTTACGGCCAAAAAAACCACTGCCCGGAATAGATGCTTGCGCAGATCGTTGACATGTTCCCAGAGGGCTTCGGGGTGCGCGACGACTTTGGCGATTACTTCGGGAATAGGAGTATCGTCGGGCTTTTCGCTGAGTAACTTTTCAGTGTTCTCCGTAGTGCGGTTGACCCTCTCGCGGAGGTATCTGTAGGGTGCTGAAACCGCACGCCCAAGAGATCGCATTGGCTTTTGCATGGGCTAGTTTTGTGACGGAGCTTCAGGAGATGGCTGATCGGCGCTGGGAGTTGCCTCTGAAATATTGGGAGGAGGCGGACCTGGGATAACCATTTGTTCCGGTTGATCTTTAATCATGGGATTTTCAGAGGAGGATTCCGTGGGCGCTTCTCCATTACCCGGATTTATGGCAGGATTGGTGGTTGGGGGGGTAGTCCAGTCTAAAATTCCATCTTGATTTTTGGGAGGGGAGGTCCAGTCTGAAATAGCTCCCTGGAGCTCTTGATCATTTTGTTCGATGGTGTTATTGAGATCAGAAGAGGTCTTGATTAAATCAGTCTGGACGCCTTTTACAGCATCCTGGATTTCCTTCATCCCTAATTCCTGGCGAATTTGTTCGCTAAACGGCTGGCCATTTTCATCGAACCCGGCTTCGCGCATCAGACGGTTTGGTAGGTTTCGGAGGTCATTCGAAACTTGTTGTATTGTACGGTAACTTGGGGAAGTGACCAGGGTGCGCAGCCAGCGTCCTAAAGTTCTCCCGGCTTTGACCATGTCTTTTGGACCAAGAACGATCAGAGCGATCACTACTATAAAAAAAAGCTCCAAAGGGCCAATACCGAGAAATTCCATGGTTTATTGCTCGGGTTTTTCACTGGAAAGCCGCTGCATAGCTTGTTGGATTTCATTCTTGCGGCTTGCCAGACTCCCTAAAACACCATTTACAAAGCGGGGTGTGCTGTCAGAGCCATATACCTTGGCTAGCTCCACCGCTTCGTTGATAGCTACCTTGATAGGGGTCTTGCCGTAAACAGCAAACTCCCATAGTGAGATGCGCAGAATGTTGCGATCTACGATAGCAACCTGGTTGAGCGGCCATTCGGGAGCATTTTGGGCAATAAAAGTATCCAGGGTCTCGACCATGGGCCACACGCCCGTCACAATCTGGCGCGTAAACTCTGAGAGTGCCGGATCTAGGGCCGTCTCTTCTAGCCTTTCTTCCAGTACCTGCGCCGGGGGATGTCCGGCAACATCAATTTCGTAAAGTGCCTGCAGGGCGACACTGCGTGCCCTGGTTCGGGGTTTCATGAAGACTTAAGCCTCATCCTCCGCGGGATAATCGATATCTTCGACGTGCACATTGACCCGCCCAACCTGCATACCAACCATGTCTGAGATGGAGCGAGCCACAGCCTGCTGTATCTCACGACTGACATCCCGAATGTTAACGTCATTTTTTAAGATCACATACAAGTCGGCAAATACGACATTGTCTTCTTTAATCTGGATCCGCACACCTTCGCCAACCCCGCGCTGGAAAAAGCGGTTGACGCCCCCGGGCACGGCGCACATGCGGCTGACACCCGGCACGTTAAGCGTCGTCAACCTTGCAATCGTTAAAAGAACCTCGGCGGCAATGGTGGTCTTGCCTCGAGTTTCTAGGTAGTCGCTGGCTTGGTTTGGCTCATTCATGGCATCTCCATGGATTTACATCATCACCATTCCACCATCCACGCTCAACACCTGGCCAGTGATATACGAGGCTTCATCCGATGCAAAGAAAACCACGGCGTAAGCGATTTCTTCGGGTGTGCCCATCCGGCCCATCGGAGTGGCCTTTAGGATTGCCTCTTTTAAGTCGGCAGGTAAGTCCACTGTCAAGGCGGTTGGGATAAATCCCGGCGCTACCGCGTTAACAGTGATGTTACGGGTGGCTACTTCACGTGCAAGCGCCTTTGTCAGGCCAATTACGCCAGCTTTGGAAGCTGAATAATTGGTCTGTCCCATCTGTCCTGCCAGGCCAGATACAGAGGAAATGTTGATAATGCGTCCATAGCGCTGTTTCATCATTGGGCGGATAATAGCTTTACAACAATTCCAGGCACCTTTCAGGTTAATATCTATTACAGTGTCCCAATCGGATTCTTCCATCCGCATGATCAGGTTGTCACGGGTGACGCCAGCATTATTGACCAGGATGTCGATGCGACCAAACTCACCCAGGGC
>Ga0209048_10004560_pt1 | contig 13241 bp, 13 predicted proteins | sample FrelakmetCRP12CR_FD_187146 | JGI IMG/M metagenome (GOLD analysis project Ga0209048, IMG submission 187146) | Freshwater lake sediment microbial communities from the University of Notre Dame, USA, for methane emissions studies - CRP12 CR (SPAdes)... | ecosystem: Environmental > Aquatic >... | reverse complement strand
GTGTGCGGCGGTGGGATGGCGTCGTCTGCACCGGCTTCGATGGTGGTGGCGACGCACTCGCCTCCGAGCGGAGTGAAAACGATGAGCGGGGCTACCGTCGCATCGCGGAGCAGCGAGAAGCCGCGCTGTGACTCACGCGACCTCATTGAGACTGCCGAATCGAAGGGAACGAGACCTGCCTGTGGTTGGAATCGAACCACGGACGGAACCCCATGGCTCTGCGACCTCGGTCCCAACCGTCTGCTAGACTCACCGACTGGATGCCGGGATCGCCTTCCCAGGACACGAGCCGAGCGACATCTCTCACGGGGACCGTCGACGTGACGCTCGTCGATTCCTTGCTCGCGCTTTCGCCCGATGAACGTCTGCGCCTGAACGACCGGATGCTGCGGACGATCGAGGAGCTCCGCCATGGCTGCGGCGCCGCCAAGTCTCACGACGCTCCTGGCACGCCTGGCGGCGAGCGGCGCTGACTTCCTCCTCGTGGGCGGCCTCGCGGCTGTAGGCCAGGGGCGCCGCTCACGACGTTGGACGTCGACGTGGTCCACCGCCGCGAGCCCGACAACGTGGACCGGCTGCTCGCGTTCCTCGGCGCCGTCAACGCTCGTTGCCGGGGTGGGCCCGCGGGTCAGGACCTCCGTCCCACACGCGATGCCCTTCTCGGCGAAGGGCATCAACTGCTGCTGACGGACTTGGGGCCGCTCGACGTTCTCGGAGCCATCGAGGGTGGGCTCGGCTACGGGGACTTGCTGCCGAAGTCGCTCTCGATCGACGTCGAGGGCCAGCGCGTCCGGGTGGTGCAGCTCGAGACCCTGGCCGACTTGAAGCGCGGCGCCACCTCGGCAAAGGAGCGCCTCGTACTCGCGATCCTGGAGGAAACCCTCCGACGCGCAGGCGGCCGGTGAGCAAGAGTGCAGACTTCGAATCTCTCCCGGGCGAACCAGACCCGGACCATGCCCTCGAGCTCCTTCGAGAGCGGTCCCTCGGGGTCGAGGAGGCAACGAGTCGACGACGACGGTGGGAGCAGCGGGCGGCACGGTCTCGCTCGCGAACGGTCCCAGCCTCGCGATTCCAGCGGGGGCGCCTTCGGCGATCTCGTGGAGGGCCTGCTCCTCGACGCGTTCGAGGGCAAGCCTCCGTTCTCGAGGAGGACCCGCGGACGCATCGCCGCGTTCTCCCGCTTCCACGGGCTCACCCTGCGCGCCGCGGACAGCCACCGGCTCCGGGAGCACGGCGCGGCCGTCGACGGGGCGTGAGGCGTAGCCTCCTCTCCGGAGCCAACCTCGGCAGCGCGCCGGGATCCGGACGAGTGACCGTCTCTGCCCCCGCTTGGGGTAACCCCTTTCGCTCGCCGTGGGCCGCGGCACAATCTGCCGCCATGAACTCCTGCGAAGAGATGGCCCGCCCCGAGTCCGCGCCCTCGCTCGCCCGTCCGCAACCGCAGGCCGTCCCGGACCCGCGCGGGAATGGAGCTCGTTGCGGCGCCGAGCCCCGCCTCGAAGCCCGGCGAGCCACGCGCGGATGGCTCGGCGCCGTTGCGCTCGTCACCGCCCTGGCGCTCGCCCCCTGTGCAGGCGGCGCAGCCGAGGGCGCGAAGGGACGTGCGCCCTTCACGGCCGAGGCCATGTGGGAGCTCGCCAGGCTCGGCCCGCCCTCGATCTCGCCGGACGGCCGATGGGTCGCGCTCTCCGTGACCCGCTACGACGTGAAGGCCAACAAGGGGCTCTCGGACCTGTGGCTCGTGCCCACCGCGGGCGGGTCCGCGCGGCAGCTCACCACGCACGAGGGTGCGAACACGAGCCCGGCCTTCAGTCCCGACGGGCGCTGGATCGCCTTTCTGTCCAGGCGAGGGGAAGACGACGCCCAGCAGGTCTACCTCATCGCCCCCGACGGAGGCGAAGCCCGGCGGCTGACGAACGTCCCCGGGGGCGCCGACGCCCTCAAGTGGTTTCCGGACTCGAGCCGCGTCGCCTTCGCCGTCTGGACGTTCCCGGACTGGCGCGGCTTCGAGGACCTCGCCCGGCGGCTCAAGGAGAAGAAGGAGTCGAAGGTCACAGCCCGCGTATGGGACCGGGCTCCGGTCCGCTACTGGGACACGTGGCTCGAGGGGCTCGTCCCCCACCTGTTCACGGTGGGAGTCGAAGGCGGCGAGCCCAGGGCCGTGACGCCCGGGAGCGGCGTCACCCTTGGCTACAGGGGGGAATCCGGCTTCGGCGCGAACGCGGACGACTACGACGTCTCCCCGGACGGAAAGGAGATCGTCCTCTCCGCGGACAGCGACCGCACCGGGGTCGATCCCAACCGCGACCTCTACCTCCTCCCCTCGGGCGGCGGCCCGGCGACGAACCTCACGCCGGACAATCCGGCGGATGACGGTCTGCCGCGGTGGTCGCCGGACGGCCGGGCGATCGCCTACGCTCGGATGGCGAAGCGCCGCTTCTACGCGGAGCGCGATCGCCTCGCCGTACTCGATCGCGCCTCCGGAAGGCCCCGCGTCCTGACCGAGAGCTGGGACCGCTCGGTCGGTCCGCTCCACTGGACGCCGAGCGGGAAATCGATCCTCACCGCCGTCGACGACGGCGGGAGCCACAGGATCTACCGCATCGACGTCGCGACGGGCAGGCCCACCCGCGTCACCGAGGCGCTCAGCTTCTCGAGCCTCTCCCTTGCCAGGGACGGCGCGACCGTGGCCCTCCGGCAGGGGATCGCCGAACCGCCCACGCTGGTCCTCGTCGACCTCTCGTCCGGCTCGGCGAAGGAGATCTCGACGTTCAACCGGGCGGCCCTGGCCGCGGTGGAGATGGGGCGGTACGAGTCGGTGACCATCAAGGGCGGGGCAGGCGAGCCGGTCCAGATGTGGGTCGTCTACCCGCCCGGCTTCGACCCGACGAGGAAGTACCCGCTCCTCCTGCTCCTGCACGGCGGCCCGCACGTTGCGTTGAACGACATGTTCCATTGGCGCTGGAACGCGCAGGTGTTCGCGGGTTGGGGGTACGTCGTCGCCTGGCACAACTTCCACGGGACACCGGGGTTCGGACAGGCCTTCGTCGAGAGCATCGTTTCGGACTGGGCCACGCTCCCGGCCGAGGACACGCTGGCCGCGGCCCGCTGGTTCGCCGCCCAGCCCTGGATCGATCCGCAACGCATGGCCGCCGCAGGGGGGAGCTACGGCGGCTACCTGGCGGGCCTGCTCCTCGGAATGGATCACCCGTTCCGCACGCTGGTGGCTCACGCCGGGGTGCACGACGCGTACACCCAGTACGCCGCGGACTACGGCGCGCAGCGGAAGGAGATCCCGGAGTTCTGGGAGGACGAGGCCCCGTACCTCCACATGTCACCGATCCTCCGCGCCTCCCGGTTCCGCACGCCCGTGCTCCTCACGGCTGGCGGCCGGGACTTGCGGGTACCCGACGCGCAGACCTTCCAGCTCTTCAACGTCCTGCAGAACCGGGGCGTGGAGAGCCGCCTCGTCTACTATCCCGACGAGAACCACTGGATCTTGAAGCCCCAGAACTCGCTCCACTGGTACCGCACCGTCCGCGAGTGGCTCCGGGAGCACGTCGGCGAGGGCGCGACACCTCTTTCCGGGAGGTGAGCTCGGCTCGTCGAGGTCACGTGGCGGCGGGAGGGCGGCCTCTCGTCCCCTCTTCGATTCGCCTCACGTGATGTCGAAGGTGGCGCTCCCCGAGCCCCCTCCAGGCGCCGGGTTCTCTACGGTCACCGTCGCCGTACCCTTCGACGCGACGTCGGAGGCGGGGACGCTCACCGTCAGCTCGGTCGGCGACACGTAGTTCGTGAACAGTATCGTGCCATTCCAGCGCGCGATGGACGAGGACACGAAGTTCGTCCCGTTGACCGTGAGGAGGAACCCGGCGCTGCCCGCGGACGGGCTCGCCGGCTGCAGGGAAGAGATCGCCGGGATTGGGCTCGTCGCCGCGATCGTGAACGTGAGCGCGTTCGAGGTGCCCCTCCGGGCGCGGGATCTGTCACGGTGACCTTGACCGAGTCAGCGAGGACGGTGTCCTGGCCGGTAACGCTGGCGGTGAGCTCGGTCGGGCTCACGTAGGTCGTCGTGAGCGGGAGCACGTAGTCGTAGTACGCGGGGGCCCAGCTCGACGCGGACGCGGGCACGAACCCGCTCCCGGTCAGCGTGAGGGTGAAGGCGAACGCGCCAGCGGGCATTCGTCGGAAGCAGCGACGAGAGTTCCGGGGACGTGCTCGGGCCCCCTCAGCGCGAGGGCGGCGTGGCAGGCTGGAATCCGGGCTGGCCCGTCTGCCAGAGGATGAAGGACATGAGGTCGGCCCACTCGAGCCTCTCCTGGCTCCGGGCATCGCCGATGCCGTGGCCCGAGTCATAGTCGATCCGGAGCAGCACAGGCCGGCCGCTCGACGTCGCGGCCTGCATCCGGGCGATCAGCTTGGCCGACTGCCACGCGTCGACGCGCGGGTCGTTGATCCCGTGGCTCGCGATCACAGCCGGGTAGGCGACGCCGTCCTTCACGTGGTGATAGGTGCTCATGGCGAGGAGCCCGCGAAACCCTTCCTCTGTCTTCACGGTCCCGAACTCCGGGACGTTCGGAATCCCGTTGGGGGTCGTCTCGAACCGCAGCGCGTCGTCGAGCCCCACGAGCGGCACGGCGACCCGGAAGAGGTCCGGCCGCTCCGTGACCGTCCGGCCGACAAAGACCCCCCCGGCGCTCCCTCCGACGATCGCCATCCGCGCCGACGTCGTGTAGCCGGCCTCGACGAGCCTCTCGCCGCAGGCGATGGCGTCGTTCCAGGTGTTGGGCTTCGTGAGCTTGTAGCCGGCCTTGTACCACTCCTCCCCGTACTCGCCGCCGCCGCGCACGTGGCAGTACGCCCAGACGCCTCCCGCCTCGAACCAGGTGAGGCGCAGGGGGTCGAAGCGCGGATCCTGCGAGATCCCGTACGCGCCGTAGCCGAAGACGATCGCGGGGCTCGACCCGTCGCGGGCGACGCCGCGAGGGTGGATCACGGTGAGGGGGACTCTAGTCCCGTCGCGGCTTGTCGCCCAGTCATGGGTGACCTCGAGCGCCACGCTCGTCGGGAACGAAAAGGCCGGCTGGAGCTTCGTGTCGCGCATCGTGCGAGTGGCCGGGTCGTAGAGGTAGACCTGGGGAAGGGCGGTCCAGGAGGAGAGGGTCAGGACCAGGCCGTCGAGACGCGGGTCGGCCGACGGAATTCCCAGGATGCCGTCCGCGGGGAGCGGGATCTCGGTGGGCCGGCCGTCCCGGTAGGGCACGCGGAGGAGCCGCATGACCGCGCCGTCGCGCGCGCGCACGTACAGGGCGTCCTTCGCACCGGAAATGCCGAGAAGCACGTTCTTGCCGGGCGCGACCACCTCCACTGCTTTCGCCTTCGGGCCGCCGAGCCGCAGCCGGGTGACCTTGAAGTGCGGGGCTCCCGCGTGGCTGAGCAGGTAGACGTCTTCCCCGAGCAGTGAGACGTCAATGACGGCGTCCGGAACGTCGACCACCCGGGTCCAGGGAGCACCTGGCCTCGTGGCGCGCTCGACGGGGGCTGCGTAGATCGTCAATTCCCGCTGCGTGCCGTGCGCGACGACCCCGAGCGCCCACCGGGAGCGGGGCGCCGCCACGACGACGGGGATGTCCTCCGCCGTCGCCTCGACGCCCGGGGTGCCGCGCGCGAACACGGCCTCGTCCTGGTCGGCCGGGCGGCCGACGGCGTGGCGGTAGACCCTCGAGTTCAGGTACTTGTCGGTGCGGGGCGCGTTCGGCGCGAGCGCCTGGAGGCGGTTGTAGAAGAACGCCCGCGTGCCAGGGACCCAGGAGATGGAGCCGTAGTCGGCGCGGTCGATGGGCCCGTCCACGACCTTGCCGGTCTCGACGTCCACGACGTAGATGGAGGCCGCCTCGGATCCCGCCTCGGAGACTCCGCAGGCGACGAGCCGCCCGTCGGGAGAGGGCTCGAAGTAGTTGATGGCGTGCGGCTTTCCCGTCCTCTTGCGGAAGGTCTCGGGGTCGACGAGGAGCCGTTCGTTGCCGGAGAGGCCAGGGCGGACGTAGAGCTTCTGCACGTCCTGGTTCGCGTCGCGCCTCTCGAAGAACCAGAGGTCTCCGGGCAGGCGCCTGGGGGACTGGTCGAACATCGACGCCAGGATGCGGGGCGGCGTGGATGCGTCGATCTCCTCCATGCGGGCGAGCAGCTTCGCCCGGCCCGGGATCTGCGACAGGAGCGACTGGGTGTAGCGCGCCTGCGCGTCGATCCAGGCGCGCGTCTCCTCGGACTTGAGGTCCTCGAGCCACCGGTAGGGATCGACGATCTTGACGCCGTGGTACTCATCGACCACAGGACGAACCGCGGCGGGTGGTGGTGCAGGCGGGGCCGGCGGGGGGGAATCGGCGGCCCCGAGGGCCAGGGCCAGCAGGAGGCAAGTGGTCGTCATGGTCTCCTCTCCTCGGCACTGCCGGGCCGCCCGGCCGCGCGGATGGGTCTAACGGCTGCGTGCACCTTCGCGTCGGGAACCTAGTCGTTTTCCTTCACGGCGCAACGGCCAGCGCAGGCTCGCCCCCGGGTGGGGCGAGGCACGCGGGCCAGCAGCGGATCGCGTGCCCCGCGCGCGTGCGCTTCACGGTCCTTCCGATCCTGGCCATTGGCGCGTTCTCGGCAGCCGATCCCGGAGCGGAGCCTCGACTGGGCCCTGCTCGCTGAGGGTGCAAGAGGAGGCGGATCGCGACGCGCGGCGGCCCGGGCCGTACGGCTTACCCGACGGACGCCATTGAGATCGGGGGAAAGGTATCGACGGGATGAAGAAGATCACCATCGCCGGGCGGGTCTGCCGCCGACCTCGCGTCGAGGACCCCCGGCGACGTCTCGCTCCCGCCAGCGGGGCGGACTGCAACAGACCTCGCGAAGGACGGCGGACCCGGCGGATCCATCGGATCGCCGGGTCCGGTGTTTACGCACAGTTTGGTGCCCGGGCGCGGAATCCAACCACCGACACTCGGCGGCGCGCTCAACCTGAACGTCCACTTCCACACTCTCATCCCGGACGGGGCCTTCGACCTCTCCGGCACCGGACCGGCCAGGTTCGTCGAGCTGCGCACCCCGAGCGACGAGGAGCTGACCTGGATCCTGACCCGCTTCATCCGCCGCGCCGCCAAGCTGCTGGTCCGGTTCGACGACCAAGTCGAGTCGGATGCCGACGCCCTCGCCGGGCTCCAGGCCGCCGAGGTGGACCGGCGCCTGCGCTTCCCCGAACCCTTCAAGAGTCCCCGCCACAGCGTCAGCCTCGACGGCTTCTCGCTCCACGCCGGCGTCCACATCCACGCCAACGACCTCCAGGGCCGGGAGCGGCTGTGCCGCTACGCTGTCCGCCCGCCCTTCGCCCTTCACCGGCTCTCCTCCGGGGAGGAGGGCCGCCTCGTCTACCGGATGAAGCGGTCTCGCGGCGGCTCCCTCTTCCTGCTCCTCACCCCCGACGAGCTCCTGGCCCGCCTCGCCACCCTCGTCCCGCCGCCGCGCATCCACTCCGTCAGGTACCACGGCGTCTTCGCGCCCAACTGCAGGGCCCGCAAGCGCGTGCTGCCCGCGCCGCAGGTGGCCGTGGCCCCTCCCGTTCCGCCATCCGCCGTAGCGCCCCCCTTGCCGCGTAACGCGGCCTCACCCAGCGGCAGGCCTCCCAGGACGTCGGCGACCTATCGCGTCCCCTGGGCCGACCTCCTCAAGAAGGTCTTCGCCGTGGATGTCCTCTCCTGCCCCTCCTGCGGCGGTCGCCTCCAGCTCATCGCCTTCATCGCCGAGGCCCTGGTCGCCAAGCGCATCCTCGACCACCTCGGCCTCGACGCCAGCGGGCCTCCCCTCAAGAGAGCCTCGGCCCCCCCCGGAGCTCTTCGACCCCGGGCCGAGCTACGACACTGACCCTGCCTGACCTGCCCGCCCTCACCGGCGTCGGCTTCCCCTGGCTTGGGCTCGCCCAAGGACCCCTTGCTGGGGTGTACGGGGCGTGACAGCGTGGCCTGGTCACACCGGTTGGAGCATCGTCGGTTCCCGTAACGCTCCACTATCGGACTCGAAATCGGGGTTGTTTCGCCTATCCGCGCTGCCCTGCCATCTTGAGACGTAACATCATCACGACATTCACGATGGAGACGCCTGAGACTATGCCACCGGAAGGTTCCTCGCCCCAGGCACATACGTGCCCTCAATGCGGCAAGCCGGGCGCGCCGACTCCCACCGAAGGTGTCTGGGCGTGTGAAACGCACACGTTCCGGCCAATTCCGCCAGCAGGCGCGGCACCCGCTGCGGTAGCTGCAACTGCGCCTGCCGCCGTGGCCCTGCCAGCAGCTCAGGACATGGCGCGCAAGGAGGCCGTGCGCCTCAGCGACAGCCTGAAATTCTCCTTGTACACGGGCATCCTCGCTGGCGTCATCGCAGGCTTCCTCATGCACGTGGGCATTCGCTCTGGTGGCTCGGCCGGCAAGGTCGCCGTGCCCATCTCCGCGTCCTTGGTCCTCCTCACGAAGAACAGGTTCATCGCTGGGGCTCTTTGGTTCGTCGCCATGATGGCGACAGCCATCGTCCTGAACTGGGTGCACCACTCCTGATGTGAGCGGGCCGAGCGCCCTTCGGGCTGCTGGCTCGAGGGCGCGGTATTCCAGCGACACCGTCGAAGCCAAACCGTACGATCACGGCCTCCAAGGGAGGGCACCGGCATGGCAACCGAGCGCTTCGAGTACACGGGAGCCTTCAAGTTCCGGGCGTTCTGGCAGGCCGTCTACCCGGGCGCGATGCTGGCCATCATGGCGTGGATGGCCACCATCGACGTCTTCGAGTTCAAGTGGTGGGCCCCGCTGGCCGCCCTTGGTCTCGCCGCTTGGATGGTCTTCGAGCTCGTGAAGGCCTTCCGAGCCATGCGCTTCGCCGTCTCGCTCACCGACGAGGGCATCGAGGTCGATGGGCAGTCGGCGCGGTGGAGCGAGATCGAGCGCGCCGAGCTTCGCAGGCTGGGCATCGGGTCGACGCCGGTCATCAGGCTGCACACGGCAGCAGGAGCAGTGCTGTCGATCCCGGCCGCGACCTCCAGCCTTCCGTACATCGCCGGAGTTGTTCGGGGGCGGGTGACGTCGGTCTCGGAACTGGCCTGAGGCGTTCGGCACCATGGCCGGCGACTTCCTGCGCAGCAGCCTCATCATGCTGGTTGCCGCCGTCGTCGGCGGCGTCATTGGCCTTTGCGTCCTGGCCTACCGCGGTTGGCGGGATCGGGTGAACCGCCCCTCGCCGGAGGCCCTCCGAGAGATGATCGACCAGGCCCGGGCCCACAAGCGAGACGGCTGGGATTACTCCCGGCGCCTCGCCCACCTTCGGGCACTGGGGCTGCGCCGGAACGTAGCCGACGGGATCCTCGGGGAAGCAGAGCGGATCGATGGTCAGGGAGCCGATCCCCGTCACTGAGCGAGCCCGCCGCGGGTGAAGGGGCGAGTGGCGATCAACGCTGGCCTTGCCGTCTCGCTGTCGCGCCGCAGCAGGTCAGGGCCGGTGACGCTCAAGACATGCTCCTCCTCGGGCTGCCGAGGTGGGCACCGAGGCTGCCAGCGCCTGCGGCGGACTACCTGCGGGCCCCCGCGTTCACCAGCAGCGCGATGACCTCCGAGTGGTCGAGTTTCTTCGCGAGCGCCAGCGCGGTCGTCCCACCTGTGACCGCGGTCACGTCAGCGCGCGCGGCGACGAGGGCCCGGATGGCCTCCAGCTGACTCCTCCTCACGGCCTGGAGCATGGCCGTCCGGCCCGAGCGCACCGCGTTCACGTCGGCGCCTGCGCCGAGGAGGTCCCCGATGATCGCGAGGTGGCCTTCCTCGGACGCCGCCATCAGGGGCGTTTCCTGGCCCCCCCGGTCGTTGACGTCCGCGCCCGCGGCGAGCAGCAGCCCGACCACCTCCCTGTTCCCGGCCCGGGCTGCCCGGCCCAGGGCGAGCTCGGTCGCGCGCGCCCCGGAGGCGAGGAGCACCTTGGCCAGCTCCAGCTGGCCCTGCCCGGCTGCCGTCTGGAGCGGCGTCCGACCTTCCACGCCGAGGTTGGCGTCAGCCCTGGCGGCGCGAAGCGCGCGCACGACATCCAGGTGGCCACCATCCACGGCCGCGAGGAGCGGCGTGGCGCCTCCGCCGCGCCCGCGATCGTCGACGCGGGCGTTCACGTCGGCCCTTGCGGCGAGGAGGGCCTCCACCACGGCCAGGTGACCGCCTCGCGAGGCTGCGATGAGCGGGGTGGAGTCGTAGCTCCTGGCGTTCACCCGGGCGCCAGCGGCGAGCAGGGCCTGCACCACCTCGACGCGGCCCTCGCTGGACGCCGCGATGAGTGGCGTCACGCCGTGGTCGTCTATCGCGTCGAGGGCCGCCTTGGCCGCGAGCAGCACCCGCACGTCGTCCACCCGCCCATCGCCGGCCGCCCGGATGAGCGCGGCGCCGCGGGCCCTCAGGATGAGCGGCGATGGGGGCATCGCCATGACCTGCTGGTATTACCAGTGGCCCGGAGCCACCCAGGGAAAGACCCGGTCCACGTCCCGCCAGATGCGCTTGCGGGTGACGTCGATCCCGGCCTCATGGATGATCCGCAGCGCCTCCGCCGTCGCGCTCGCGCCGATCAGCCGCGGGCCTGGAAAGTACATGCCGAACGAGCCCCTCACCGCGACGCCGAGCTCCTCGAAGCTGGCGTCGCCCGCGACGATCCAGACCGCTGCCTGCTGAACCGCAAAGTCGGCCTGGGCGCGTCCGAGCTGCGGTGCGAGCTGCGCGAGCTCCGGCTGGTCGGACCGCCGCCGGATGGTGAAGTGGTCATCACGGCCAGGGATGTCACGGAGCCGCCTGGCGCAAGCGGCGGGCACCGAGCCATTGGTCCACCCGTCCTCCTTCTCGGAGGAGGCCGTGAGCTCGATGACCTGATCCTTGGTGGTCACCATGTCCTGCACGCTCTGGCTGGGCGAGACGAAGTAGGTCCCTGCCGGGACCACGACCGTGACGTCCTCACTCACCCGTCGCCGCAGCCGCAGCCAGACCCCCTCGATGCCGCCGCCGCGGGGCTCCACCTCGATCGATCTGCGCTCGACGAGGTCAAGGAGATCCCCCTTCACGGCCGGCGGCGGTGGAGGTCCCTCGGGCGTCGCCGGAGCGGCTGGAGCGTCGCCCGGCTGGGAGTGCGGTGCCCCTGCCGAGCAGGAGGCAGCCAGGAGCAGGGCAGCCAGCAGGGGAGGGCCCCACATTCGGGCGAGAGGCTAGCATGCAGACTCCGTGTCCGGGGTCCTGCGGTCGTCGAGGCGGCCACGCCGAGGCCCGAGTGTGGTCTCGCCGGTTCAGGGACGAGTCATCCGCCCTCACCCTTTGGACTTGCAGGATGCCATCTGGTAACAGATTCGGGAGCCCATGCGCTCCTCGACCGCCGCCCTCTTCGGCTGGACGCTGGTGGTTTTGCTCGGCCTGGCGTCGAACGCTCAGGCTCAGCCGGACGCTGCCGTGTACGTTCCCGGCAAGAAGGCGACGGGCGGCTCCGGCCACGCTCCCTGGAAGCGGCTCGGCGGCCTCGTGGCCTTCCGGATCGGAGAGCGGGCGGTCATCGACGTCGATCCCTCCCGGACCCGGATCGCCTACGCCGATGGGGGCAAGTTCAAGCCGGGAGACAAGTTCATCGTCGAGGCGTCGGCCGCTCCGTTCGAGTTTCACTACGACCCGATGCTCCGGGGCTACGCGCTCTTCGGGGGCAAGTCCGACGACTGGCAAGAGGCGCGGATCCTCGTGACCCCAGCGAGCGACGCGAACGGCAAGGTGCCGAGCGGCGTAGTCCGCGTCGCCGGAGAGGAGTTCGAGCTGACGGAGCGCTACTGTCCACGGCGTCCACCTGAGCCGATCTTGCACGGGATCCCTTGCCTGCCTGACGACGCCTTCTCCTTTTCCTTGGCGCACCACGCGGTCATGAACGGATGGGACCTGGACTACGTCAGATCCTTCCCGATGGCGGCACGCATCAACGGGATCATGACGGGAAGCCTGAGGGTCTGGAAGGGAGGACAGCTCCAGTGAGCCACCGCACGAGCCGGTTTCTCTCCTGCCTGGTGATCTTGCTGGTCTCGGTCGCCGGAGCCGCCTGCAGCCGAGGCGCCGACGGGCCCGAGCAGCCCCGGCGCTTCGCACCCTTGACGTATCGGTCACAGGTGGGCGGGTGCATCCTGTACGTCCGGCAGGGCTCCGCCGTGTCGATGCTCCCGGATCTCTCCTCTCTGACCGGAGTGACGACGCCTGGTGCGAAGGTTGAGGTTCCAGAGTCGACCGGTTGGGGCGTCGTGGCGCTCACCCACGGGCTCTCGGATCTGGTCGCGGAGTGGAACCAGAACCAGATCCCGGAGCTGATGATCCTCGACGAGCAGCAGGGGCCGCGGATCACGGACCAGGAAGTGGCCGCGCTCGAGCGGGTGCGATCCATCAGGCGCCTCGATCTCAGCTCCTGCCCCCTGCTCACGGACCGGTCACTTGCGAGCCTCAAGTCGCTGGAGAAGCTGAGGGTCCTCCTCCTCCCCACGGGTGGGCCCATCACGGAAGGCGCCGTGGCCGCGCTGTGCCGAGATCGGCCTTCCCTTCAGGTCGTCAGGGCGACCCCCGCCACGCTCAGCGCGGCCCTCGAGCGCTGATCTCTCGCGTCGTGGAGTACCGCTGCCTCGCGATTGATCACAAGCCAGCAACTCGGCCGCGACCAGGAGCCCGGCCGCGTAGGCTCGCTGACGTTGCCAGTCCCGGCTGAGACCGAGTGGCATGATTGGTCCTTCGGATGCGATCACACCGATCGCGACTGGAAGTCGGCTCAACAGGCCAACACGGTGGCCGGGTATCAGGCTTTCCTGGCCGCGCATCCAACCGGTGCCCATGTCGAAGAGGTCCAGCGCGCGCTCGACGAGGCCACCGTCGCGAAGGAAGACGCCGAGTTGGGAGTCGTCGAAGGCAAGCTGGCCATTGCCATGGCCTTCGGCGGCCCCACGCTGGTCACGCTTGAGTCCGGCGGGAAGCAATACCAGGTCCTGACCGACGGGACGGACGACGATGGCCAGCAGGAGGAATCCCATGCCAATCACCAGGGCGATGCGCCCCTCGCGGAACAGCCGCCGCAGGCTCGCCCAAGTGGCCCGGTCGCGGCGCCGGAAGGGGTCGTCCACCGCCTCGCGCAGCATGGCGCCCGTGGCCTCCGTTGCCGGCTCGCGGCCTAGGTGCACCACCAGTCCC